>Ga0207732_100055_pt1 | contig 100543 bp, 104 predicted proteins | sample A23P1SouthBayCA_FD_187733 | JGI IMG/M metagenome (GOLD analysis project Ga0207732, IMG submission 187733) | Aerobic enrichment media microbial communities from Eden Landing Ponds, California, USA - A23 P3 (4) (SPAdes) | ecosystem: Environmental > Aquatic > Marine > Unclassified | place... | reverse complement strand
CTGAGCGGCGTGTGAAGTTCCAGAAGCGGGCAGCGAGCGTGAATCCGATGGCTGACCCGGAGCGAGACGATCCTCGTGCAGAGCTCACGCAGGAGCAGTTGGCGGCGGTGAACAAGCAGTCGATGCGGTTGGCGGAAAAACTGGATGGCTGGTCGCGAGCAGCGATTGGCCGGCGGTTGGGTGAAGCCGTCGTCGGTGGGAAAGACCTAACGAGTGCAGTCGTCGGGGTGTTCGAGGAGTTGCAGACGGCGCCTGGGACGGTGATCCCCATTGGGAAGCTCGAGGACGTCAATCGCAAAGAGGTGAGCATCGAGGGTCGAGTCGAAGTACTCTGGGATGCGGACTCGCCGGCCATCGCTCAAGTCGGGCTGATCGCAGACGACAGTGGAAAAACGAAGGTGACGATCTGGGAGAAATCAGATGCGCCGTGGATTGAAGAGGGCGAGCAGGTGCGTATTCACAAGGTAGCCCGGAACTGGTACGAGGGGCGCGTCTCACTGGCTGTCACTGGGTGGAGCACCATTATGTTCCCTGAGCGCGGTCGGTGGTGGGAATAGCCGGTCGGCGCACCCCTTTTTTGCTGGTGTGTACGCGGTCACCGCCACCTCCCACCACCTCCACGGTCCGGGCTGCTCACGGCGCTCACGCGCCGTTTCGCGGCCGGGCTTTCGCCACCGCAGCCCTCCAGTGTCAGCGCTGTTCCGTGTGGTGTGTATGTGCCCCTGATGGGTGAGGGGCACTCCGAGAGACGCGATCCGCGTGAGTCCCCTCGTGAGTATCCATGGCAACCAGAGAGATCTACGAAACGACGTTCGACGAAGACGTCCAGACCGACTCGAATGCTACGCAGTGTCCCGAGTGTAACGGGCAAGTTACAACCAACGCGGTTGAAACCGTCTGCGAGGACTGTGGACTCGTCGTCGACGAGCAGCGGATCGACCACGGGCCAGAGTGGCGAGGGTTCGACGAAGACGAACGGGAGCGCACGGGTGCTCCGTTGACAGCGGCGCGGCACGATCGTGGGTTGTCGACGGAGATCGGCCACGGGACCGATGCGAACGGGAACGAACTCTCAGGACAGAAGCGACGGCGGCTCGCTCGGATGCGCCGTGAACAGACGCGTGGGCGGTTTCAGTCGAAAGCCGAACGCAACCTCGCACACGGGCTTAGTGAAGTCCGCCGGATCAGTAGTACGCTCGAACTATCCGAGACGATCCGTGACCAGGCCTGCCAGCTCTTCCGCAGCGCTCAGAACGAGGAACTCCTGCAGGGCCGGTCGATTGAGGCGATGGCCGCCGCGAGTGTCTACGGAGCGTGTCGGTGTAACGGGCGACCACGAACGCTCGACGACATCACCGAGTCGGCGCGCGTCGAGCAATCGCGGGTGACGAACGCATACACGACGCTGAATACGGAACTTGGCCTGCCAGCCCAACCCGTGACGCCCAGTGCGTTCGTTCCGCGGTTGGCCTCGGAGCTCGACGTCTCCGATCAAATCCGGCAGCGGGCTCGGCAGTTGGCGGAAGCATCCGAATCGACTGGGGCAACCACCGGGGTTCGGCCGTCCGGGTTCGCTGCAGCCTGTCTGTACAAAGCCGGACGCGAAGACGGGCAATGGCTCACCCAGTCGGACGTCGCTGACGTTGCGAACGTCTCGGTGGTCACCGTGCGGACCCACCGCGACACACTGGACGAACTGGCTGTCTAACGCCCACACTGCTGATTTTCGATTGTATGTCTGTAGGCTGATTGATGTGAGAGCCATTATTTAAACCCGAAGACGAAGCATGATACGGCCAGATCACTCTATGACCGACCAGTACGCCGACTACGAAGCCCTCCGACCGCTCGGCGAAGCGACCCACGTTCCCGACGATCAACTCGCCAGTAGTAGTGGCGAGCCCCGGCGGCAACGCTCTGGTGGCGTCGACGCGGGCTATCCAGACGACCCGACAGAAGGTGAGACCGAGTGCGATTCCTGTGGAGCGTCGATCCCCGCTGGCCAGTCGAAGTGCCGGTTCTGTCTCACGAACCATCTCGAAGCAGCCGACGATCAGGACACATCGACTGCCGAACAGACTCTCCTCCATATCATCCACATAGTCGTTGAGGCGTCGACGTTCTACGGCGCCGTCGGGAAGGGATCTGCTGCGGCCACCCTCCTCGCGAAGGCAGACGATGACCCAGTAGTCGATGACTGCAAGCTAATCTATGATCTCGACGAGGAACCGGCCCCACGGCTTGTCGATCAGTGGCCCTCGCTCCCCTCGGCGACACGGGTCACGTCTGAATGTGGTAATCAGCTGCTCGCGGCTGCTCGTGAGCGGACGGCGTGGACAGAGACGACGCAGTCCTGTCACGACGGCGAGCACACGACGTTCCTCTACGACGAAACCGGGAGCGAGGTTCGCACCGAAGCTCGTCTTGCAAGCCTACGTGAGGACGCAGACAACGACCTCTGGCTGGTGCCAGCGATTGCGCTCCAGAAATCCGTTGACAAGACCGATACCGAACAGCCACGACGCGAGCGCCCAAACAGAACTCACCTCGAGTGTCGAGAGTGTGATCGGGAGACTAAGCATCGATTCCGCGAATTCGAGGCTGTCCCCGATGACGAGTGGACCGGGCAGCCAATGTGGGGCTGTCAGCGGTGCGGCACGCCACGCTACGGGCCCGAACCCGAAGCCGATCAGTAAAGACGACGTCAAATTAACCAACAATTCTGGTGTCGGCTCGGAGTTGTTGGTTAACAGAAGCCAGCTCGCGACCACCCGACGATACCACACCTGCTGACTGCCCGCCGGTGTTTTTCGGCGCCGAGAATTGGCGGAGGCGCACACATGGATCCACGAGACACCCCCGGCTATCGACTCCACCGCGCGCTCAGTAGCCTCACCAGTATCGACAGCGACCAATTGGAGCCCGCTGATCGAGAGCGAATTAGCACCGCGACGACGCTCCTCGAGCAGGTAGATTTTCTCACCCAACCGAATACGACGAGGGACGGTGACATCAACAGAGAATCCTGACAGCTCGACGCATCGGCAGCGCAACGTCATGTGGCCGTCACAGCGTGAGCAGTTGCTCGCCCCCTGAAAGGGTGCGGGGGCGCGAGACCGCTCCCGAGAACAATCCATGGCAACATTGCAAGCCGCAACGACATCGACCGGCGCGCTCGTATCGGATCCACAGGCAGTCCGCGAGCTCTGTGAGAACCACTGCTTCGGGACGCTCAACTGGGAAGTGGACGACGACGGCGAACTCGTTATCTGGGGCTACGACAGCTTCGAAGTGTACGAGGCCCGTGAGAACGGTCTTCCTGACTACGACGGTGGCATCGTCACTCACGAGTTCCTCCGGTCGCTCGCGGAGTATCTCGAACCGAACGAAGAATTCGACATCCAGACAGCCGGATTTACCAAGTGCCGGTTTCCCGTGCTGGCGAAACGGTACGTCGTTCGCGACGGCGAAGTCCTCCACGCGGACCTCAGTTCCCCCGACCCGATCGACGAGTAGCGTTGTTCGTCCCCCGGGAGGGGTGCGGGGCGATCCAGTCGTGGGTCGTCCTGCAAGGAGATTGTTCAATGGGCCACCGCGCACTCGTTGCGTACGAACGCACAGACGGACAGTACACGCTCCACTACTCTCATTGGGGTGCAGCGAATCTCAAGCTCAAGCACCGAATCTCGGCCGAAACACCGTTCGGTGGCGACGACACCGACTCGAAGTGGGCGAAACAGCTGCTGGCGGAACTGGCCGATGGCCTCGAAGCAGATGGCGTCGACGGCTACCTCGCCGGCGAGGATCGTCCGTCGTCGGTCGTCAAGCCGAAGCCCCGTGCCACCGGGCTCACCCTCGACGAGATCGTCGCGGACCACCTCGACTATCTCCACCACGAGGCGATCTTCGTGGTGTCACCCACCTTCGAGGTGACCGCCTATCGGACGCTGTGGTTCGGGCTGCAGTACGACTCGGAGACGGTCGAACAGGGAGAGACCGTCGGGAACGGCGCGCTCGCGACGGTGCGCTGGTACGACGGCAAGCCGGTCGGCGACGGCCACCTACAGGGACAGTTCGCGGCCCTCAAAGACGTCGTCGGCGACATGCTCGATAAGGGCGTCTTCACGCCGTCAACGGCGATACAGTATCTGAAACGGAAGCTCGCTGAGCGGGTCGGAGACCGACAGGAGCTGCTCATTCCGACCGGAGAATCACCCTTCGAGACAGCGAGTCTCGGCAAGCCGTAACACCAATCCCTTAGTGGATATCGGGGGACGTCTAAGTATGTCAAATCAGTCTGAAGATGACGTTCGTGTTTGGCTTGTCGAACGGACGTACTCCGATGACGAGCAGAACCTGATCATCCTCACCTACGCAACACCCGATGGAGAACAGTACTATCGGAAGGAACGCGCACTCACGTCCTTCACCGACGTCCGAGATACGACAGCAGCAGTCGATGCTGAACCCGGCAATCTTGGCATGGTCGATGACCCCGACCTCCAGGAGCAATACGCGGCCGAAGCACAGCGAATGCAGGAGGTTCACGACCCGGACGACGTGATCTGATACCCGCCAGTAGACATCGCCCCAAGCCATGGGTTATGTCGTGGCAGGCCTTAGTCGGGGTATGCGCGAACTCGTCTTCGCTCTCGAATACGAGCCCGGCTGCAACAGGGTGGCGGACGCCCTCGCAGACCACCCCGACGCTCGCGTTCGTTCACTCTCGCTGCACGCCACTGCCGACCAGCTCTGGCGAGTCGACCATGCCACCGGCACTCCGGACGCACTCGACGCCATCGAGGACGCGTTTCGCAACAGCGACTACTACGCCGACTGTCTCGCCACCGAGGACTGCGGCGCAACCCAGACCACCCGTGTCCTCGACCGCACGGACGACACGCTCATCCTCTACTCCGACTGGGAGCGGACCCCTGCCTGTGCCTCAGTCCCCCACATCGCCCGCGACCACCTCGGCGACGGTGTGCTGTTCGAGACCCGTCACGAGGGCCGCCACTACACGTGGCGGCTCATTCACTCCGACGAGGGCGATGTGGCGGCGTTCTTCGATTCCCTCGGGGTTGCCGTCGGGGAATGCGCCCAGATGGAGATGCTCCGCACCGCGGATACGACGACATCAGCTGGGGGAGGCGACGGGACACCGAGCGGCCTGCCGCCAGCACAGGAGGCCGCACTCCAGGCCGCTGTCGAACACGGCTACTACGAGTCACCCCGCGAGGTCGACGTCGGCGAACTCGCCGAGCATCTCGACGTGCCACGGTCAACACTCACCTACCGACTCCGTCGGGCGGAAGAACATTTGGCGAAGCAACATGTCGCCGGCGAGCGGGTAGCGGAAGAACGGCTGGCATCGCACTGAGGGCCGCAGTTGGAATATTCCAACAAAGACATATGGAACTCCCACTCCTACCGTGAGGTAATGACAGAGAATCCGGACGCAGCAGGAGAAACGAGCGGCGGCGGACAGCGACGTGAGCTGACCGCCCGCCTCGCCGTTCCCGAGATGGACTGTCCCTCTTGCGCCCAAAAGGTGGACAAGAGCCTCCAGCGTGTCGACGGCATTACTGACGCCACGCTCCAGCCGACCACCGGCACGGCCAACGTCACGTACGACCCTGATCGGACTAGCGAAGCCGACGTAATCAAGGCGATTGAAGGCGCCGGCTACGAGGTCGTCGGGGGCTCGGACGCTGAGGGCGATGATGAGGACAACCAGGCGACCGACGGCGTCGACATCGCGCCACCATCGGAGGTCTGGACGAGTCCTCGCGCGAAGAAGACGTGGCTCGGCGCGGCGTTCGTCACGCTCGGCCTCCTCTTCGAATTCCTCCTCACCGGACAGAACGTCACGGTGGCGAGCGTCCTCGAGTACCCGCTCCACATCGCAGATGTCCTGTTCCTCGGCGCCGTCGCCGCCAGCGGCATCCCCGTCGTCCGTAGCGGGTACTACTCCGCGAAGAACCGAAGCCTCGACATCGACCTGCTGATGGGGACGGCGATCATCGCGGCGACCGGTATCGGCTACTTCGTCGAGGCCGCCACGCTGGCCGTCCTATTCAGCATCGCCGAGCTGCTCGAGGACTACGCGATGGACAGGGCACGGGACTCCCTGCGCGAGCTGATGGAACTCTCGCCCGACGAGGCGACCGTCCTTCGCGATGGTGAGGAAGTGACCGTTCCCGCCGAGGAGGTCGACGTTGGCGAGACCGTCGTCGTCCGCCCCGGCGACAAGATTCCGCTCGACGGAACGGTCATCGACGGCGAGAGTGCAGTCGACCAGTCGCCGATCACGGGCGAGAGCGTCCCCGTCGACAAGACTGCCGGCGACGAGGTCTACGCCGGCGCGATCAACGAAGAGGGGTACCTCGAGGTAGAGGTCACCTCGACCGCTGGCGATTCGACGCTCTCGCGCATCATCGAGATGGTACAGGGCGCACAGGCGAAGAAGACCGAGTCTGAGCAGTTCGTCGACCGCTTCTCCGGCTACTACACACCCCTCGTCGTCGTGCTGGCAATCCTGACCGCCGCTATCCCGCCGCTGGTTATCGCCGACCCCATCTCGGTGGACGTGGCCGGGTACGGGTTCACTTTCGCCGGCGACTGGCAGACCTGGTTCATCCGCGGGCTCACCCTGCTGGTAATCGCCTGCCCCTGTGCGTTCGTCATCTCCACACCCGTCTCGGTGGTGTCGGGCATCACCAGCGCCGCGAAGAACGGCGTCCTGATCAAGGGCGGCAACTACCTCGAAGCGATGGGCGAAGTCGATGCCGTCGCGCTCGACAAGACGGGGACGCTCACGAAGGGCGAACTCGCCGTCACCGATGTCGTCCCGGTCGGCGACACCACTGAGGATGATCTGCTCCGTCGCGCCGCCGGGCTGGAGCGGCGCAGTGAGCACCCCATCGCTGCGGCGATTCTCGCCCGTGCTGAGGAGGCGGGCGTGGGCGACCTGCCCGACCCGAGTGGCTTCGAGAGCCTCACGGGGAAGGGCATCCGGGGCGAGATCGACGGCGAGACGTACTATGCGGGCAAGCCCGCGCTCTTCGAGGAGCTGGGCTTCGACCTCGCTCGAGCACGCCGCGAGACAGACGGCGGCGTCGTGGCGGAAGAGGCGACCGAGGCCGACGACGGGGCGTTCGCCGAGGACGCGCTCACCTCACTGGAGCGGGAGGGCAAGACGGTCGTTATCGTCGGGACGGAGTCGGAACTGCTGGGTGCAATCGCCATCGCCGACGAGGTGCGCCCGGCCTCGAAGCGGGCTGTCGAACGCCTGCACGAGCTGGGCGTCGAGCGCGTGGTGATGCTGACCGGGGACAACGAGGGCACCGCCCGCGCCATCGCCGAGCAGGTCGGTGTCGATGAATATCGCGCCGAACTCCTACCCGACGAGAAGGTCGACGCAGTCGAGGAGTTACAGGCGGAGTACGGGGAGGTCGCGATGGTCGGCGACGGCATCAATGACGCCCCCGCGCTGGCCACTGCGGAGGTCGGCATCGCGATGGGCGCGGCGGGCACCGACACCGCCCTCGAAACGGCTGATATTGCGTTGATGGGCGACGACATCGGGAAACTCCCGTACCTGTACGACCTGTCGCATACGGCCAACGGCGTGATCCGGCAGAACATCTGGGCGAGCCTCGGCGTGAAGCTTCTGCTCGCGTTAGGCGTGCCGCTGGGCCTGGTCAGCGTTGCGCTGGCAGTCGTTGTCGGAGATATGGGGATGAGCCTCGGCGTCACCGGGAACGCGATGCGGTTGTCACGAATCGAGCCCGATCGAATCATCGACGCCTGATTCTGCGGCGGGAAGTGCGGGCAGGACGCTCTTCTTTCGGGACTTACCTCCGCTACATCGAGACTAGTTGTGGTTTGTCTGGGGCAGAAAGGACTGAGCCCCACCGTTGGCTCGTGATTTGATGCCCGAGAATTCAGACGACGATCCATTCCACGATTGCGAGTTAGATCCCGACGCAGTCCTCGGGACGCGCACCTTCCACGATGTCCTGTTCACCGATGAGACGGAGACACCGGTGAACGTGCTCACTGGCGAGACGCCCGCACATTCACAGGCGACCGTCGAGGAAGCGAAGGAGTTCGCTGCGAGTATTGACACCGACACGCCACAGATTGCACTTCCGGCGTCAGTTGAGACGCAAATCGAGACGCAGAGTAAGCCCTACACGTCGGCTGCGTTCTTCCACTTCAAGGCGACGGGCTCGCTAAGGCGTCACCGCGCCTACCACGCCGCATATGACTCGGATGCGTTCACCGTCGACTTCGAAGCTGACTACGAGTCCGGAAACCTGACCATCACAGTCGATCGAACGAACGAGTCCTAAGAATCGACCGCTAGATCAGGGTTTTTCGAGCGCCGGCGATGGGTGCCGGCGCAGCAGGAGCGAACGATCAACCACTCCCGGTGCGTCGGCGTTTCGAGGTGTTCGAGATGCACATGGTAATTTACGCTCTGGTAGAAGAATCGACCCACGACGACGCACTGGCCAGCGGAAAGTCGGTGTTCGACCGCCTGGTCGGCGCGGACCCACACGCCGGCGCAGTCTTCGACTACCACGTGACGTTCGATGAGGAGGACACGTCCGTTGCGGGGAAGGCGCGATGGGGTGAATTGCCGACTGCAGCCCCCGTCGACTCCGATGCCGGCCAAGACCTGCTTGAGCGTGGCTGGGAGGCGACGAAAGAGGAGTTCGAGCGGAATCTCGACCGGGTGAAAGAGGCCATCGACGAGCTCTCCGATGAGGAGATCATGCGCGACGAAGATCTCGCTCGGCACGCCTTCCACCAGGTTGGCGCCTACGACGGGCCAACGATCTTCCTGTACAACGAATATGCGAACGGGATCCGTCACCGTGAGCAGCTGGATCGAGTGCTGGAGGAGAGCGAGGAGCTCTGGATCGTGCCCGCCGACGTCCACTTCTAACAGATGTCCCGGATCACAAACTGGAAGCGCGAGAGCCGCACGCCCACACTCGCATACCGGAATACCGAGACCGGCGCTCGGGCGGTCTTACACCGAGCGCCGGATTCATACCGCTACAAGTGGCGTGGCGTAATCCTCGTCGACGGCTACCCAGTGTGGTCGCGGGGGTACGAGACGAAGGACGCGAAATCGTTCCGTGACGAGCTCCGTGACCGGCCAGCGCCCGAACTGAGTTGTCCCGAGTGTCCGAACAGCGATATAGCAATCGGTGGGAAAACGGCTGACGGTGCGAAGGTTCAGCGCTGGGTCGAGTGTCGGAACTGTGGGTACGAAACATCCTCGCGAATCGTGTACGGCGCCGAGCGCTGATTGATAGGAGCGTATCTGCGGTGACGTTTATTTTGGGCCGGAATGGGTGGCCCGTCTCAATCGGGCCAGATTCACAGATGAGTCTGGAAGTCATCGACCGCCACAGCGAAGCACTGTTCGAGTTCCTCTGGTGTCCCGTCTGCGGGCACGAGATATTCAGTCACATTCCGTTCGAAGGTGTGTTCTGCAAGAACTGCAACACACAGGTCGAACTCCAAGAATCCCGAGAGACACGCGGCTACGAGGAGGCCGTGCTCGCCTGCTTCGACACCCACTCAACGTGGAACCTCCACGTCGACGAAAAGCTCCGTCGCGATCTACCCGATGGGTCGGCACGGGTGAAGATCCTCGGCGCACCGGGTGCCTACGAGGTCGACTGGTGGAGTCCAGCACCCGGCGATGACTGGCAGCCGGTCGAGCGTGGTGAATTCGATGAGGTCGACGAACCAGCCGATATCTCCCATCTCGCGTAGGGGCAAGCAGTCCCTGTGACTGTTTTTCACCCCCTGAGGGGTGCGGGGGTGCTCGAACGAGTAGCTCCCGAACAGACCAATGAGTAGACCTAGCGACACACACTCGATTGAACAGACACACCCAGCGAGCGACTGCGACATCGCCTACGTCGGGTATCGGCAGAGCGGGCAGGCTATCGTTGAGAAACGTCCCGGCCAAGAACGGCTCACACCAGAGCGGAGTCTCGCGCTGGTGAATCACAGTCCCTCGGGATTCGAATGGGGATATGGTGGTAGTGGTCCGGCACAACTCGCGCTCGCACTCCTCCTCGACTACACAGGTGACGAAGCGTTCGCCCTCGACCACTACCAGGCATTCAAAACCGAGGTCGTGAGCCAACTGGACTGTGCTGGGTCTGCTGGACGCTGGCGACTCACCGGGGCCGAGATCGACGCAATCCTTCACGAAACACCCGGCGAGCCGGCCGCACCGTCCATCTGAATATCAATCACCGAAGGTAACCCATGTCAGAACATACCCAACCATCTCGTGCGGATGACGAATCGACCGCAGCCAGTGAACAGACGACACGAACGGAGTACGTCGAACGCAGTGACGTCGGCGTCTCCCTCACCGTGAAGCTTACTCGCGGGACGGGCACCCGCGATCAGGACAAAATCGTGGCCAAAGCGAAAGGCAAGACTCTCGAAGACGCTCGCGAGGACATGGAGATTCTTCGGGAGTACATCCACGATCTCGCTGAGGACGCCCGCCAGATCCAACCCGAGGAAGAAGACGAGTAACGGCGGGGGCTGTTTTTTGTCGCCTCAGCAGTGACGGAGGCGATCATCAGTGAGCAATCCAGACGGTCAAACAACAGACGCAAGCGATCTTTCGCCAGAACAACGGCTCGAGCCATCGAATACGCGACTCATCAACGCTGGTATCGTGACGATCAACAATATGGAGACGCTGCGAGCCTGCGTCGCCTACGAGAACGCGAATCAGCAACGGGTCCAGATCCTCCGCCAGCTTGAACAGCGGGCCAGCGAACTCCGCGCACAAGACGATTGACCCAACGCCCGGAGGTGTCTGTCGGAGCCTCGGTGGGTGGAGGCTCAATCCAGATGAGCGATCGACCAGAGATCGAGATTCAACGACAGACCGCATTCGGTGACGATGGCCAACTCGAAGTAACCGAAACAAGCGTCGAGACCTCGCTTGAGGACTTCGGCGCTGACGTGGATCATCGTGACCGGGATTCACGTCTTGATCAGCCCGAGGCGTGTGAGTTCGGCGTCGACGATCGACCCGAAGTTGAGCAAACATCCGAGGGAGATCAGTCAACACTCTTCGCTGATACGGACGAGGATCAGCAGACCCTCGCTGGCGACGATGCAGCCGCTCGCTGTCTCTTCGAAGAATAGGCTTGCCTCTATCAGTTGGTTGTCTGATGAATTGTTATACTGAATTCTAACTTTGAAGCGACGTTGAGGGTCTAATAGCCGGTGGTGGTTTTTCGACCCCCAGCAGGGGTGCGGGGAATCCGAACGCCCGCATTCAACCGATGGAGACGAATTCGACTACCGACCCACGAGCAGTCGTACAGGATACGGATGAGCGATGTCAGGCGAGTACAGACCGCGTCGAGTACGTCGGGATGCGTGTCGACGGAACGCCAGTTGTCCTGAACCTCACCGCACACGAACGCCTCTCCCCCCATCAAAGTCTCGGTCTCGTGCGGCATAGCCCGGCGGGATTCGACTGGGGCTACGTCGGGAGCGGACCGGCACAGCTCGCCTGTGCGCTCCTCCTCGATTATACCGACGACGAAACTGTCGCCCAGCATCACTACATCCAGTTCCGCAACGACGTGGTCAGTCAGCTGGTGTGTGATGGCCCGGCCGACTGCTGGCACCTCACCGGGGAGGATATCGAGGCGGCACTCGCTGAATTCGAAGAGTACCGAGCACTCACGCCAGATGGTGGGACGCCGTCATCGTCACTACCGGCGAACTGGAGTGCGGTGAGCCGGACAGATCGGACAGTCTTCCAACGTCGGGATATCGACCACTACGTCGTCCTCGCCGAAGGGAGCGAGGAGTGGTTGATCATACTTTGTGCGCAGGGGGACCGGGCGTATCCCGCCCCACTCGACCATCGAACACTTCCGGTCGAGAACAATCCTGCTTCAACCGTGCAGGCACTCGTCGCTGAGAGTAACGATCTCGTCGAGCCAGAGGAGGACATCTGATGGAGAACATCCGACTCTCGCGGGCCACGTACCAACTCATCGAACGCGCCGTCACGGCGCTGGAGTGCATCGGCCGAGAACTCGAGCGATACAACGACCGGCATGAGCGAACAGCTGGGAAAGACACAGATGAGACGAATCCCAGCGAATCATGACTGACGAAGCGACGCTTGACTACTTCGAGGGCGAGAATTCAGCCGGTGAGTCTCGCTCGCTCACGCTGGAAGAGCGACTCCTCGCCCCGATATCCCCGTCCATCGGTCTGCGGGTGATTCCCGGTCGCGAGGATCCGCTCTATCTCCAAAATCGGGGAACAGAACGGTATCTTTTCCGCGACGATCACGACCGGTGGTTCATCCTTCAACCCTCGGCGAAGGACTCAGAAGAGGCGTTCGTCCGCTGGGTGTATCTCCCAGCAGACCGGCCCGAACGGCTGGCACAGTCAGCGCTTCGTCGACGGACAGTGACCGGCTATGATTATGTTCAGCGGTCGGCCGCACCAGATCCAGTCAGGTCGACGGTGACGGCGATGTTCGTCACGGAACGCTGGCCTGAGACCGCCTACGAGTGTGGGTCGTGTGAGACGCTGTTCGACACGTCACGAGAGCACGCCCTCCACTGCTGGGACGACCATCCGTGGGTGCCAAATCCTGAACAGGTGCGCCGTCGACGCGAAGCCGACGAGTGAATTGAAGAGCCGAAGCCAGGTGTCGGGACCGTCCAGATGATTAACCAACAGTACTGGATTTTTGGGTAGAATGTTGGTTAAGAGGTTGTTTTTGCGCCCGTGAGAGGGGCGCAGGGCGCGTGATGAGAGCGCTGTCGCGGGTGACGAATTCAATTTCGAGGAGACAAGATGAAAGACCCAGAATCCAGAACCGTGTTCGCCGGCGTCGACGGACGAACCGATACAGAACTACCCGACTGGTACCGCCGGAAGAAAACGGTCGACGAACCGAAGTCCTTCGCCGAGACGATTCGTGACCTCCCCCAGGCCGTCGAGACGACAGTCGCATACCGGAATCCCTACTCCGACGAGTGGGTCGAAACGGATCGCTTCAACGCCTTAGTCGAGCCGACGAGAGCGCGCGACCACGCGACAGACGATGAGCCCGGCGCAGACCCATTATTTCACGTCCCCACGGACAGTTACGCGATCATCAACCCGGTGGACGTGTACAGGCCCTTGGAAGAGGTCCTTCGCGAGGAGACCATCGACGGGACGCCGCTGGATGACGTGATGTTCGGCGAAATCCGGCGCTACCGGGGCGGTGGCGAGGTCCATATGGACGTGATGTTCGACGGCCTCGAAGTCCGGCTTCCCGGCCGGGCGGACCCGATCACGATGGCCGTGACCTCCGGCTACGACTTCTTCGGTGAGCACGCAGTCTACGTAGAGGGATTCGCTCAGGACGGGTACTGCTCGAATTCGATGCGCTCGCTCACCGATAAGGAGGTCATCAAGCACGTCGGGGACGTTCGGGACTTCCGGACCTGGTGGGAAGAGATTCTCGCACAGGTCGAGCTCGTCGCTGACGATCTCTTCGAGTTCATCCGAGATGCGCAGGAGATTGATCTCGAGTTCTCCGAGCTCCCGTTCACCGTCACCGAATTTTACAGCCTGCTGGGATTCCCGGACTATCTCGCAGAGCGTGCTGCCGAGGACGCCGAAGCGAACGCAGCGTCGCCGTTTGCAATCGATATGTGGACGCTGCACTCCGGCGCGACATACGCGCTCACCCACTTTTTCCAGGGGAAAGAGGGCACGTCCCTCGACCAGTACGTCCGCGTTGCGAACGACATCCTGTTCAACCCGGAGGGCACCATCGAGCGCGTCGAACGAGCCTACGAGGAGCAGCTGGAGGCGGACGGCGACGACGGGTCGCAGGCGTCGCTCGCCGGCGAGCGGGCGCTCGCGAGCATCGAGCGTGTGAACGAAGACCTGCAGGCCAACGTCGAGCAGTTCGAAGCACGTGAAGAGGCGCTTCGCGAGCGGTTCCAGCAGGTGACGAACTAGCGCAGTCATCCGTTTTCGCGTTTCCATATGGCAAACGAAAACGCCCACCAGCAGTGTCCGGTCTGTGATCGCCGAATCGCGAGCGTGACAATCGTCGGGCCGAGTGAAGCAGTGGTCACGCCGTGCGGGCATCGTATCGTTCCCCACCGACTCGACTGAAGGCCTGACTCACCGTTGAGCGGACACGGTGGCTACGTCGTCTCTATATTAACCAACGATGTGCGGGTTCTGGAGACTAGTGTTGGTTAATAGCGGACTGCGGCTCCGTTTATTGCCCCTCAGAGAGGGTGCAGGGCGGCTGGATTCGCCCTCGCAGCCCATGTTCATGTCGCTCGAAATCAACTCCAGCAGCAGTACTGATCGCGACATCACCGCTGCCAGACAAGCCGACGTCGTGGCGTTCCTCCATCGAGCGCCGTTCGCTCTGGATGCGTATCGGCTCGGATTCTTGCCTGGGTTCCGAGAAGACTGTGGGTACCAGCAGACCCAGTATCAGGACCTGAACATCCCCGTCGGGATGCTCGATAACGACTTTCGGAATCCCGATCTGGATCGGTACGTCGCCCGATTTTTCGAATACGAACCCAAGGTTGGCGTGATCGGAGATGTGTACGAGGGAGACGACGTCGACGAGTACGTGGCCGCTGCCCGCGAAGTTCAGGCGAGTTATCCCGACGCAGAACTCATCATCGTCCCAAAGTGTCGCGAGGTGATCGACACGATCCCGAACGACCTCGTGCTCGGTTACTCGCGGGGGTACGCCGACCGATTGGCGCACGAGTTCTCCGAGCCGACCGACTGGCGTGGCCGTCGTGTTCACATCTTGGGGGGCAGCCCACCGAAACAGTGGGACGTCATCCAGCAGTTGACCCGACCGACACTCACGGACGACCCACCGGCCGACATCGTCGGCCTCGACTGGAACGGGCTGCATCGCGGCGCGCAGTTCGGGGAGTTCTGGACGGCTGACGGCTGGGATGATAGCGGTCGTGACGCCTCCCACGTCACAGTTCGGAAGACAGTCCGACACAGTCTCGCCCGCATCAAGGCCTTCTGGCAGTCTCACGGCGTCTGGCCCGACTCAACGCCACATAGCGACATCCTCGAAATCGAGTACGAGGGTCCGTCACCGACCAATCTCGATAGCGCTGTGTGTACCGAATGCGAAGCGAACGTCTGGACGACTCGACGCGGTCCCTTCATCGCTGAGTATGATACCGGCGTGCTCTGTGGCTACTGCAGCTACGAGTGCTACTTCTCACATCGCCATCGGAACAACCTGGAGGAGATCGCCAGCGAGCAGAGCGTGTACATTCCACCGGCGTGACGCTACGAGTGGTTTTTCGCGCCCCGGAGGGGGCGAGGGCTCGATCCAAAAAGTCCTCCGAGAAGGTGATTTTCCGTGAGTCAACAACAGCGTCCGAACGATGTCTCGATTGACGACATTCCAGTCGACGTATCGAACACCCAATCAGGCGAGGTCGACCCCGCCGAGGTACCCGAGGAGATTCGGTCGATCACTCGTGGACTCGCAAGCGAGCAACCGCCGACGAATCCGCTCGTCGTCCTGAAGGCCGCCCGCTGGTGGTATATACATGGTAAGGGCGGGACCGATCCTGCGTTCCAGTGGGCCATCGAGTGGGCACGACACCTCGCGACGGACACGCCGAGCGATGTCGACCAGTTCGACGCGTTCCTTGAGTACCTCGTCACGGTCGGCTTCGCTGACGAGAAAGCAGCGCTCCGATAGCAGCTCCGATCTAAACCCCCCGAAGTCGCGCCGATGTTTATCGTGCGCCCCCGAGGGGTGCGGCGCGTCCTGACTTCTCGGAGACGTCGTCGTACTCGATGTGATGCAATCCATGATGACAGCCAGTGAGTCGGGGGTCTCGTTCGAGGAGACCGACACCCGACACGACAAGATGCACAGTACGATCGAAGACTGGATCGACGATCTCGTCGCAGACGTCGACGAGGCAAAAGCCAGCCAACAGTTCCAGGAGTGGCTCGATGTCCAGTCCCGATTCCACGACTATTCTCATCGTAACACCCTCCTGATCAAACTCCAGTGTCCCGAGGCGACCCGCGTGGCGGGCTACAATACGTGGAGATCGGAGTTCGACCGGCACGTCCAAGAGGGCGAACAGGCGATCTGGATCTGGGCACCCATTATTACGAAGCAGTGCCCCGAGTGCGAGAACTCACCGAGCTACCACGAGCAAAGCGACTGTGACTATGACGAGACATCGCCCGAGGAGTGGTCGAAAGGACTGGTTGGATTCAAACCAACGGCAGTCTTCGACGTGTCTCAAACCGAGGGCGAACCGCTACCCGAGCTGGAAACCGAGGCAGCTGGTGACGCCGACGACCTGGTGCCAGCGCTCCTCCATGCGGCAACTACTCTCGATATCGACGTCCGTGTCGTCGACGCTGCCGAGTGGGAGCATGGCGACGCGAAAGGCGTCTGCAAACACCGGACTCTCCACGAGGGCCAGCCCGTCGTCGAAGCGAAAGCCCGCTCAAATCAGGCCGATCTCGCGGTGACGCTGATTCACGAGTATGCCCACGCGCTGCTCCATTTCGAGGGCGACGACGAGCCCGAGCGCGCAAAACGCGAGGTCGAAGCGGAAGCCGTTGCGTACATCGTCGGGCGGTATTTCGACCTGGATACGAGCGGGTCAGCGTTCTATCTTGCCGCGTGGCAGGACGACGATGCGGAGAGCATTCAGGAGCGTCTCGGCCGGATCAGTTCGACCGCTCAGGAGATCATCGACACAGTTGTAGAGGGCTGAACACCCCCTCCCCGGCTGTTAACCAACGCTTTGGGGTATTTTGTCCACTCTGTTGGTTAATTCGTTCGGCGTCCGCTCCTGCGTGTTTCGATCGGTCCCGAGACATACCCATCGACAGTCGATGTTATAGTTCAGAATCGATTCGGCGCTGCTGGTCACGAAGGAACTCAACGACGGCATCGATATCCTGTTCGGGAACCGTTTGCTGTTCGAAGACTCCTTTGAATGCGTCCGCAAAATCTTCCGACGTGAGTCGGTCGAGAACAGTCTTGATGCGACCAGCGAGCTTCTTGGACTCCCCGCGATGAAGATGGGTCGCGATCCGGTCGAAATCCGCGTCAGCAGCCAGCACCACCAGATCCCGGGAGTCTGCCTTGCGTCCACTGTGAAGTTTCACCGCGAACAGCAGTTCCCGTTCCGGAATCCTGGCTGTTACCGGGCGGCCGGTTCGCAGTTCTTGGGTGACAGAGTGCTGGGCCAGATAGCGATACGACCATTCAGCTTCCGTCTGGCGACAGCCCAACGCGTCGACCATCGCGTCGAACCGAACCGGATTCCCGATGTCTTTCGTAAATCGGATAGTACGGCCCTCGTAGAGCTCGTTTCGCTCGACATCGGCCGTTTTCTCGTAGCCGCGGTGGGTGAGAAGGTCGGTGTAGTCGTCGACCGCTTGTGCCGGAATGACGACGTCGACGTCCGTCGTGAAGCGCTGATTGAACGCCGCGATCGCCCACCCACCGACGAGCACGTACGGCAGGTCAGCATCAATGACGGCCTCCAGAGTGTCCAGCAATTCGTCTTCGCGTTCACCGAGGCTCATGCATTGAGACGCGGATCCTCGTGGGACGCGTCGATATCGCGGTCGTACTCGTCGGCGATCATCTCCAACGCCGGCTCGTAGTTCACCCGGTACTCCAACATGTGTTCAATCGTCTCGTCCAACGGAATGACCGGATTGCCGTCAACCCACTCGCGAGTGATCTCCCCACTCGTCGGGAACAACACGTACGAGACGGCCGCGTCGGAGTCGGTCGCGTCCGGCCGCTCTTCGATCCGGCTCGGAATCCCGAACTCATCAAAGAACGCTGTCCACCGTTCGACGTCCTGGTCGGCGACCTGGATGAAGATCGGATAATCGTCGTGGCCGCGAGCGATCTGATAGCCGCCGTGGGTCCAGACGTAGACGCCGTCGATTTTCGTGTACGCAAAGGGCATCCCGGCGAAGTGTGGAATGACGTAGCTGTCGTCGATCGAAGGGGGAACAGCGCGAGAGATGGCCGCGACGAGGTCGTAGTAGCGATCCCTGACAGCGTAATTCTCGATGTAGATGCCGTCCTCACGCCGGATGAAGCCTGCGTCCTCCAACCGCTCGATCCAGTCGTAGACCCACGAGTAGGAGCCGTCGATCTTCTGGGCGATTCGCCGGATCGAGTCACCCGGCCGGGCCGCGACCATGATCTTCGCCGCGGTCTCGTCGACGTACTCCATCATCGTTAGTTATCGGTATCGCATCTAACGGTATTAGTCTTGTCCCCCGTATTCCCTATGACGTTATCACTATACAGATATACTATTCTTAGCTCCGGTAGTCCGATCCGGCTCAGCATTCGAGCAGAGGTCAATTAACCAACAGAGGATGCGACTGATCGTTATTCGTTGGTTAAGTTTTTCAGCGCCCGCCGAGAGGCGGAGGCGCACTCCTGTCTCCACCGACCCATGACCGACCGATATCTAACGACTGTTCTCGACGAGGCAGAGCGAGTCGCAGAGCACCACGAGCAGGTCGCCCAATCTTCGGACCATCCGGAACACGAGTATCTCCGGTACGCCGTCCTTCGGCTGCTCGAAGACGAGGGTGACGACACATCGGTGGAAGTACCGCAGATTGACGGCGTGACTGTCGGATACGGGGAGGATAAGGCGATGTACGAGAGCTGGGACGACGACGTCGAGTGGTGGGAGATAATTCCGCCGCAGGCGGAATGTACTCGCTTCCGGATATTCTACCCCGACGAGCACGAGGGTGTCCCGCGAGTCATCGTCGACGTGATGGCAGCACTCGGGGCGTGGTGTGTCTGGACTGGGAGCGCTGCCGCCTGTGGCTCCTACGACCATCGCGAGCGGCGGGAAGTCCACTATCTGTGGCCGGAGGGTCATCCGATTGAAGACCTGCTGCAGGATCAGCTCCAGACTCCTCCCGGCGCCGTGGCGTCGGACGGTGGACGAACTGGCGATGTTCGCGACCGGATGGTCGTCACGAAGCACTCGAACCAGTGTGCAGACCTCGAACCGCGAACTCGACGGGCCGTCGACGAAACAATGGCAGTCTCGCTGCTCAAAAAGGGTGGCCGGTACGAGGTGCAGTCAGCCTCGGGGAGGTGGTACGAGGTCGACGTAATTAGCGAATCCTGCACCTGTCCGGACTGGCAGCAACGAGAGCCCGAGGGCGGCTGCAAACACATCCGCCGGGTAGACCACGAAATCAAGCAAAGACGGGTTCCTCGCCCGGACGGTCGACTCCCGACTGAATCGAACCAGGCGTAATTAACCAACAGAGCTATGAATTGATGGCTTCTGTTGGTTAACACGAGGCGACAGCCAATGCCCTACGAGCCACCGACGCCACCGGCAGAACTCCCGACAGACATCGTCAATTCCCTCAACGGGTACGCTCCAGATCAGCTCCAGCAGGTCGCACGCTACGCCGAGGAGCTAGCAGAGCACAAAGCTCGCGAGGCCCGCCTCGAGGAGCAATCAGATGACGACGAAGTCGAGGATCGGCCGAATGACCTCCCGGACGACGTCCCGTCGAAAGCCACAATCACGATCAAGGAGATCAACGACAACCGGTACTACTACTGGCAGTGGCGGGAGGGAGAAAAAATCAAGTCAAAATATAAATCGCCAGTCAATCCCGACGAATAAGACGAACTCTGCCGACATCTCGTAGTAGATCGGTCACTCTGTGGATTCGCGGGTTCGAGAACCTGCTGACAAACTGCGTTGATGATGAGTGACTGCCCCGTCCCTAACGGGCTGTAGAAGCATATTTGGTGGACGATCCCCTTGGAGTGTAGGCCGTAGGTAGGTAATGGATTCTCGAGCGAGGTCCTGCCTCGAGAGGTGGGTGACACCCCCACCCCTTTTTCGAGTTGTAACAGAACAAGGGTGGGGTGGGGAGAGAAAGCCGAAGAAGGCTCAAACAACTCGAATAACCGGTTTTTAGAGGTATCACGCCTCCTTACCCCGAAATTCTACATAGGACTATAAGATGGGAACCTTTATGTCCCATGGTAGCAAACAATATCCGCACTAGGTGGTTCTCACGAACGATACGTAAGGAAGCTTACGTATCCGTGAGTAGTAGGATCGACATGGGTTTGTTCGAGGAACACCGTGAGAATCGCTGTTTGAAGCTCTCTACCGCAGTTTCGTGGTGTTTCGATCTCGTCTAACAGCTCATCTGTCCCTCCCGCTGTTGTGCGTTACAACTCGAAAAAGGGGTGGGGGTGTGAGGACTCTCCCGTGGAGTAGTGGTCAAGCTGGTCTTCGAGGATGGTTCGTGACTTCTCTTGGGTGGGTTCTCAACGGGTGGGCTGAACTACTTCCGACCAATACTATTGATATGACACGACCGGGCGTCAAGAATATCTCGAAACCGTGTTAGAGGCTCCCAATCCGTTACAACTCGAAAAAGGGGTGTGTGGCTAGATTCGATTTAATCTTTGACACGACTATACAACTCGAAATAGGGGTGCGTCTCTGTATCGAAACCGGTTCGACACTTAGAATGAGGAGACTGCCGACTCAGTAACTCCACCGGGTGAATCTTCGAGATTACAAATCGAAATAGGTTGCCTTTACCTATTTATAGTAGGCCCACAGAGGATTGGGTATGGGTGATGAATCGCCGGTTACAGATAACCAGACGGAACAGTCTGAATCTATAACGGAGGTTCCCGGAGAGCACGGAGAGAGTAACTCCGAGGAGTCTACCAGCAGTCAAACTACGCTCGACGATTCTGGTAGCGGGATCTCGATTATGGACGAGCTCCAATCTGAATCTGTTGAGACTGTCTTCGAAAACAAGGATTTGGTTCGTCCGGATACGATAATCGACGAAGATCGGATCGTTGGTCGCGATGAGCAGTTGAAGACCGTCATCACAAATCTCAAACCCGCTCTCCAGAACCACGGCATTCCGGAGATGTTGCTGACTGGGCCGTCTGGAACGGGGAAATCCCTGATTATCCATGCTGTCTGTAAGAAAATCGTCGAGCTGAGTGAGGCTCAGGGAATGCGGTTCGGTGTGTTTTCAATAAACTGCGAGGGCCCAGGTACGACCAGTCGTGCAGTCTATCGTCTCATTCAAGAAGCGACGGCAAATATCGATGAAGAACCGGGTGTTCCCGAGAGTGGGGTCTCGACAGATCAGAAACTCGAGCGCCTGTGGGAAATCATGCGCGAACACTATGACGGCGTAATTTTCGTCTTAGACGAGGTCGACATGCTCGACGGCCCATACTCGGAACCAGAATATAATTCACTCCTTTACCAACTCTCGCGGGCTCGAGACCTCGGCCGGTTTGATGGCCCCGTTTCCGTCACTGCGATAACCAACTACGTCGATTTCATGTCTGATCTCAATAGCCGCGCGAATAGCTCATTCAATCCAGACGAGATCTTCTTCGAGGATTACGACGCAACGCAGCTTCGACATATCCTCCGCAATCGTGAAGACGCCTTCAAGCCTGAGGCTCTCGCGGATGACGTCGTCCCACTCGTCGCCGCGTTCGGCTCTCAGACACACGGTGATGCACGGAAGGCTATCGATCTGCTTCGGTGGTCCGGGGAATTAGCCGATAAACAAGGAGACGAGCGTGTCGAAGAATCACACGTCCGGACTGCCCAGGACCGATATGACTCCGATCGGAAATTACGGCATATCGGTGGACTCTCGACGCAAAAGAAGCTCTGTATCTTCGCCGTTGCTGCGACAGACCACTACTCAAATGCCAGTGTGGACTGGATTCCCGCCGGACCCTCCTACAGCCTCTACCAGTTCGTCTGTGACACTCTCGGAGCTGATTCCTATGGCCGAGAAACCTTCGTGAACCATGTTACTGAACAGGCGACCTATGGCATCCTTGAGTTCGACCGTCGTGGTCGAGGACGGGGAAAAGGCATCCACATGCACTTCGACCTCGCTGAAGACCCTGAGTCGATTATGGAACGAATCCTGGAGGACGATCGTTTTGCTAACCTGGAACAAGAAGAAGAGATGATGCGCTCTATCGCGAAATCGAAAATGAACGGGTTTCTGAACTAGAGTCCCGACTGAGGCTTCCGATTTGACCCCCCCTTTCGTTTACAACTCGAAATAGGGGTGTGTCTCGGATATCGATCTTCGATACGGGAGCGGCCGTTCGCGTTACAACTCGAAATAGGGGGTGTGTTTTTGCGATGTACTCACAAGTGGATGCTCATCGCGATCCGCAGCTGCCTTCATTTCGAGTAGGCAACTGTGGACATCGTCCCTGAAGCTGGAATACCGGATAGATGGGCTGTAGAGGGCGTAGGCGGCATATTTACATCTCGAAATAGGGGTGTCTTACAACACGAAATAGGGGTGTCCACCGCACCCCTATCCCATTTACAACTCGAAAAACGGGGGCTGGTCAGGTCCAGACCGTGATACCACGTACCTGAGTTTCATCGAGTTCTCGTCGAATATCGGTTCGATCGGCCGTGTTGAATCGCCATACAGCAGCGAGGTAGGCCGCTAAACCAAAGGAGTTGAAGCGGGAGAGTGCGGTTGTCTATGACGCAAATCTCCCGCTTCATCGGGGAAGTTGTGCCGGTTGCTCAAAGAGTTACTGGCGATGGAGGCGAATCCGCCGCCCCGGACGGTGGCGGTGGATTCGCCGACTACGCACTCGTTTCCCTCCACTGTCTGCGGATTTACCTCGATACATCGTACCGCATGACGATCGACCTGCTCAAAGAGATGCCACAAATAACTGGGGAGATCGGCCTCGACGCGGCCGATCTCCCCGCGTCCTCCACGTTGTGTAAGGCGTTCGACCGGATCAGCATGAGCGTCTGTCGAGTGCTGCTGCGCCAGTCGGCGCAGCTGCACGGTCTCTCTGAACACGCTGCCATCGACGCTACGTTCTACGACCGCTCACCAGCCAGCCGCCACTACTGCCAGCGAATCAGCTACCGCGTTCAGAAGCTGAAAGTCACGAAGCTCGTCGATACAGCGTCTCAGGCTGTCCTTGACGTTCACTGCTCAACGAATCGGGAAGGAAGCGACGCAGACCTCGCTGAGCAGATCGCCCGCCGGAACGCGGGCGATCTGCGGTCTCTCGCGGCCGATAAAGGCTATGACAAGCAATCGCTTCGTGAAGGATTGCGCGACCTCGGGATCAGACCGCTGATCAAGCACCGCATCTTCGCTCCGTACGACCACGCACACAACGCCAGAATCGACGATAACCGCTACAATCAACGCTCTATGACCGAAACCGTGAACTCGGCTGTGAAGCGCTCGCTCGGCTTCGCCGTGCGAGCGCGGTCATGGTTCCGTGAATTCCGCGAAATCGCGCTGATGTGTGTCGTCTATAACATCAAACGCTTCGTCAAACAGTGAATCTCTCCGCCTTACAGCGATTCAACACAGCCCTTTCAAGCCTGCTCTTGACTCTGTGGCATCTCTGTCGCGTATTGTTCAGCTAAATCGACTACGTCGTAGACGTGAATTCCAGTTTTGAACCACAGCACTCGATCGGCGGCGCTCCCGAACTCCTCGCTTGCACAATCCAGCCGCTCTGAGACAGCCAGCACGAAATTGTCGGCCTCCACCTTTCGAATCTTCTCCAGCTTCGCGTCTAGATACTCGGGTGTCCAGAAGCCGACGATCTCGAGAATCGCACGCCTGCCATCGGGATGCTCGATCGCGAAGTCGGGAATCATCACCTCAGCACCCAGATCGAAGACGTCGTCTTCCCGCACCAACTCCCAGTCCGTATTCGCTCGCTCCCATTTATCGGCGAGCGTCCGCTCCACGTCGCTATCGAACCGCTTGCCAACACTGTAGTGCGAATCGAGGCCCTCTGTGTGATCGAGTGCGAACTGTCGCGTCGCGCCGGCCGTTTCGTCGACGAGAATCTTCGCCGTCATCCCCCACCGGTCACAGAGGGGCAGCGCCGGCAGGAAGTTCGCCATCCGGATCCCGTACTTCTGCGACTTCGAGAACAGCGACGCCGGGCCGTCCAGTACGGCCTCATATCCTACGGCCTGGTCCGTGCTCGCGACGCGCTCACCGTCGGCGTCGATCGGATAGATGCGATGCATCAACCCGAACAGCTTCACGTAGCTGAACACCGTCCCGAAGTGGTCCCACACCCGAATCCGCATTTCTGTGGCGTCGTAGAGCACCGCCTGAGCGAGCGCGAGGTTGTAGCGCGTCAACAGCCAGTCCACGGTGAGGTCCGTGTGTTCGTACGCCGCGTCGCTGCTGCCGGTCAGGTTGGTCGTCGACGTCGACGCATCTTCATCACTGGCGTACTGGTCGGCCGTCCGCGTGCCGATTCGGACGAGTCGCTTGTTGTCTTCGAGATCGGCGTACATCCCTCGATAGCACTCCTCGAGCGACACCCCAAGGTCGTCAGCGACCGCGCTGTACACCTCCAGTTTCTGAGTGTCCTCGCCGAGCGTCGGCTGCCGGACGATCGGATAGCGCTCGTTGGCTTTCTCGAACAACCGCCGGCGGATCTCACGCGGTTCGACGGAGGCGACGACCTCGAATTCACACTCGTCTTTGAGGAGTTTTGCGAGTCCCTGAACGATCTTGTAGTCGGTATCTGCGACGGTCAGCTCGTCAATCGCGTCCTCGAGGTCCCCTTTCGGCTCGCCAAGGTGGTTCTCAAACAGCTGGATGAGTTCTCGCGCGGTCTGTCGGTAGCGCTCCTCGTCGGGATCGATGAACAGCGGCGTGATCGTCTCGTCGGTCGTTCGCGAGCGAGCGAGGTCAGCTGTCAGCACTGGCACTCACCCCCTCCCGGCGGCGTTGCGAAACGTAGGTCTCTATCGTATCCTCGGTGATGATTTCGTAGAGACGGGCGGGCTGGCGGTTGTCCGTCGGTCGAAGAATGCGGCCGAGCCGTTGTGCGTACTGGCGTTTTGAGGCGCTCCCCGAGAGGATGATCCCAACGTTTGCCGCCGGGACATCGATCCCCTCGTCGAGGACCTGCGAGGTCACGAGCATCGAGTATTCGCCGGTCTGGAACCGCTCGAGGATCTCGGTGCGTTCGTCGGTCTTGGTCTGGTGGGTGATGCAGGGGACGATGAACTCCCGAGAAATGTCGTAGGCGAAGTCGTTGTTGGCGGTGAAGATAATCGCGCGGTCGTCGTGATGGCGCTTGATGAGATTGTCGAGCGTGTCGAGTTTCTTCTCCGCTGTTCGGGCGATTCGTTCGGCCCGTTGCTTGGCGATGAGCGCCCGCCGGCCCTGTGGATCGTAGGACGTGCGCTTGAGGAACTCCTGGTAGCCGTCCTCTTTCCAGAGGTCGAACTCGTGGCTGTCGACGTAGTCCCGATAGATCTGATACTCTTCGTCGTACTGCTCGCGCTCGTCGGCCGTGAGATCGACCGACATGTGGATCGTTTCGTACTCGCTGAGATATTCACCGGCGAGTTCGTCGACCTCCTCGCGGTAGACGACCGGGCCGAGGAGCTCCTCGAGGAGTTCGTGCTTGCCGTCGGGCCGCTCGTACGTGGCGGTCAGGCCGAGGCGGTACGGCGCGATCATCATCTCGGGGATCTGCCGGTAGGTCGGGGCCGGTAGGTGGTGTTCCTCGTCGACGACGAGCAGGCCGAACCGGTCGCCGTACTCGTTGACGTAGCGGTAGGCGCTGTCGTAGGTGGTGACGGTGATCGCGGTGACGTCGTGGCTGCCGCCGCCGAGGACGCCGACCGGTTCCGTGAGTTGGTCGCCGAAGGCGTTGGTGAGCGTGGCGTGCCACTGGTTCATCAGGTCAATCGTCGGCGTCACGACGAGCGTACTGACGCCAGCGTCGGCGATGGCCTGCAGCCCGAGGAACGTCTTCCCGCTGCCCGTGGGGAGTACGACACTCCCTCGCCGATCGTAGTCGATCCAGGCGTTGAGTGCGGCCTGCTGGTAGTCGCGCGGTTCGATGTGGAGCGCTGGCGTGAGATCGAGATCGGGATAGGCACGGGCGGCGTCTTCGAGAGTGTGAGCGAAGCCCTCTTGTAACGTTGCCTGCTCGTTTCCGTCCGTCCACTTGCCGGCCCATTCGAGCAGGGATCGATATCGATACGCTTGGGTGCGGTACTCGTCGACGCGGTCGTCCCACTCCGCATAGGGCACATCGTCGGGAGCATTACGGAGCAGGAGCGTGCCGTCGTCGAATTCGATTCGCATTCGATGTTGGTACAGAGATCCCCGACCGGATTCAATATGTGGGTTCCTCGAGTTCCATGGAGGCGTAGGTCCGTCCTTCTGCGGATGCGGGTGGTTCTATTGTTCCGGAGTTACGGTTGTCAGCGATCGAGCCAGTACTGCCAGTCTGCGATCGCTTGGTCCGTGTTACTACTGGCTTCGATCGACTCCAGTTGCTCCAGTGGCACGCCAAGTTCTCTGTCCATCCACTCTATCGTCACGAACATCTGGCTGAGAGTCGGATCTGTCGGGGACATCCCAACTACGCGTACTGTTTCGCCTTCCTCTAGGGGTGACTCCTCTCGCTCGGTGACACAGCGTGCTTCGAACGCGAAGTCCATCGTGTCGTCCAGATACGCGTACCATCCCCACGCTTGCTCTTCAGGGCTGTAAGTATCGACGATGATCCGCATCTTGATGCGCTCTTCCCGGTCCTCGTCCTTCTCGACCCGCGTCATGCTGACCAATACGCATCCTGACTTCAAGATGTTCGGGGAGGCCGAAACCACCTATCGACCGATGCAGGACGCGCTCAATCCTGGCCGTAGAACAGATCCAAGTCGCTGGACGAAGTTAACCAACGAATGCCCGATGGATCTGTACACTGTTGGTTAAGCTGGAGGATAGGATTGTCTGATGACGAACGTCGACGGCTTACGGCGTAAGTCAGTCGACAGAGACCACCTATTCCTCTTGTGCCTCGGACGAGTCCACGTCAGCCAATCGGCGTTCGAGTTCGTCGATCCGGTCAGAGGCGGCTGATGGCTGTTCGAGGGAACCTTCGGCGTTTAGGGCCTGTTCGTACAATTTTACGGCGTGTTTCAGCTCTTCGGCTGTTAGCCCGTCAACTTCATCCTGCCAGTAGCTATCCGCGAGTTTCTTGTACGCCCAGGGATCTTCGGGATAGTCTCGAATGAGCGTCTCGAACTCATTTCTGCTTTCGTCCAGTCGTCCTAGCTCTGTCAGCGAGTCCGCGATGAAGTGGCGGAAATCAAGGAGTAGCTCGGCAGGTGCATCCGGAAACCGGGTACAGACCTCCCGACAGAATTCGAGGCGTCGCTCGTGATAGGTCGGATCGTCCGCTGCCAGGGTAGCAAGGTCGTTGTTGACCGACCGCAGGAATGCTTCGAGCGAGAGCACATTCGGGAGGTGATCGTCAGCCCCCTCGAGTGTCGTGATGTCGTCCGGCGTGACGGCGATAATGGTCTCCCAGGCAGTCAGCCACCGCTGGCAAGCTTCGGCGTCGCTGCCCTGCTCACGGAGGTCTCGGCCTTCCTGTACCAGGTCGTAGATCCGTTCCCGATAGGGGAGATCGGGTGCCCACCGGCTCCAGAGCACTTCAGCCGCCATCCAGATGAAATCCTGATCGTACCCCGACGCGTCGATATCGTGATCGTCTTCCCACTGGTCAGCAAGTGCTATCGCGGAGTCAACCTCGGCCGCACGGTCACGGAACGACTCCTCAGTCGTATCGATACCGTGCTCGGCAAGCTTGTCCCGAATTTCCTCCGTCGACAGGGCCTGCACGTCATGTAACTCCCACCGATCATCCGACTGGCGGTCGGTCGCCGCGGTCATGCCTACCGCTTCCTCTGTGTCTTGCTGGGCACGGGTGGTATCGTCTTTGTTTTCTTCGAGGTCGTGATCGTCGATATACTGCTCAACCCGCTTGGTGTCGATCCGACCGAGTTCGTCGGACTCGTGGTCTTCGTAGAGATGCTTGCGGATCTCGGATTCGTCCGCGAAGGATCGCTCACAGTACGGACAGTTGGGCATTGACTACGTGTTTGAGGAGTCGGGTGAAAAAGAGCGGGACAACTGACCGCTCGTGGCCATTACTAGGGTCGTTTCTCGTCGATGATCGCGGCTGTCTCGGTCGTAGCGATCGGCTCACGTTCCTTGAGGAAATTCTCAATCTCGTCTCCACTGTACACCTCCTTGACGATGCAGTAGTAGTGTGAGGGAGTCCCGAAATCGTAGACCATGCTGAGTCTGTCGCCGTCCCAGAGTGTCGCACGTTCGGCGACGTCAGCAATCGTTACCTCGCTTGCGGTCGTGTATGAGGGGTCTCTGACCTCGGTAAACTGCTGATCCGGGATGACGTTGAGTGTCGAATCCATATACTCGTCTTCGAGGCCGTACATGCGAAGATGGAGGTCATCGAGCGTCGTGAACCGGCAGACAAGTGCATCGAGTTCTGCCATCGTCGTTTCGGGTCGGACGACAATGTCGTACCACTCTTCGCGGGCCCGGCCCTTCTGCTTCCACCGGAGACGGTAGCCGACTGTCCCGATGCGTTCGTCGACGTCATCGCATTCGTGCTGTTCTCCTCGCTCAGCGTGCTCTACTACCGCTGTCCAGCAATACGAACATACCTGGTCAGGCGCATCACCTTCGAATGCCGTCTTGTCGAAACCTTTCCAGTCGGCGTAGTCTCGAAGTGTGATATACTCGCTTGTGGGTGAGCGCGTGCTTCGATTACACAGCTTCTCGCCCGGTAACTCCCGTCGAGATGAATACGACGGTCCGCTTGCTGGGTCGGCTTCCAGATCGACGATGTGATCGACGGTCCCGACACGGCTCACCTCAATGACGAAGCGGTCTGTGGTGGCTGTCTCAGTCATGGTCTCCAGTGCGAACTGCATTGGTAGTCGCCAGCAGTTCATTGAGGAATGCTGTGATGAGATCATCCGGGTCGCGAGGAAGGCCGTCTGGTGGCTCTTCCCAGAGTTCGACTGTAAATTCCCACGCTTCCGTTGCCTGTCCCTTACTGGCGATAACCATCAGAATCGCGTGCTGATAGATCGCGATCGTCCGCTGGTCGTCGACGTCGAGATATTCGATTGCGGCTGCCTCGAGTGCTGTCGGGAGATTCACCGGCTCATCCACCGTGCAATGCTGGACCGGCTCATTCTCATCCGTCATAGCCGATTTTACTACCCGTTCGTACAAGTATGCGCGTGGCTTCGGCGACAGCTCGTCCGCTTCGCTGTTGATGCGGGTATGCGCACCGACAGTATTGATGAGTTGCTCAGAGAGTGGATCGCTATCGGGATGTACGCCAGTTCGTGGATCCCTGTCGCCAGCTCTGTCCACCCTGCAATCTGGAGGAACTGGGGATTTTAAGCTCTCAGCAGCGAGAGTATAGATATGTCGTTCAGCGGGAACTGGCACACACTCCTCGAAGCGGCCGAGGAGCTTTCTCCGGAGGCCACTCTCATCACACCGCTTTCACACACGCAGTTTCGTATCACCGATATACAGGAACACCGCATCATCATCGAAATTCTGGATTCGGACGATTCTCAGCCGCTCCAGCGCGACCAGTTCGAAACGCTCTATCGCCGAGTCCAGGATGCGAGTGGCGGCTTTGAGCTTGACCGCCTTCCGCCGGATGCCGAACCCTATGCTGCCGTACTAACGCTTCATCCGCAATTCGAGATTGACGAGGACGCTGGGATCCTCGTCGAAACAGACGCCCCGACTGCAACCCAGGTGATTGGTGAGGGGCCTACCGAGACTGACGATAGAACTGAGCCGGATGTCGGCGTCTATGCTGATGCGCTCCTGTTGATCGATGAATTAGAACGCCACGATCTGACCAGCATGGACACCCTGGATACGGAGACACTCATCGACCTTTACACGCTGCTCTCGGACGTGCAACGTGGCGCGAACGACCTTCGGAAAGACATCGCCGATACCCTCCTTGATCGAGTGCATCACGACCAGCCAGTTCATGCCCAGTACGGCTCCGTCCAGCGAACTTCGCGACGCTCGAAGTCACTGAAGGACGAGACAGAGGTCCTCGCTGCGTTGGAGGACGCTGGTATCGATCGGGATCGTGTCCTCGGCGTAGACCCGGACAAGGTTGATGACGCACTTGACGTGACTGACCTCCACGAGCAGGACGTCTATGATATCGACGAGCGGGCATACGTTAGGAAAGCCGACGTCAACGAAGACGTGAAAGAGACGCGATTGCAGGGATTAAAAGACCGACTCGCGGCCACTGACAGCGAGGAAGCAGATGTCCTCCGCAGCGAGATCGAAGACTTGGAAGATCGAATCGACGAACTCACGAGCTTTCGAACTGGTTCCGAGGTACAATGAGATCGCTCTCGGGTGACTCTCGCAGCAGCTCCGGCGAAGAAGTCTTCTCGGGGTGACCACGAGTCCGATCAATCCAGACGGTCGAGCGAGCCATAGAGCTCCTCGTTCTGAATGTGGGTACAGAACTGTGCGCAGAGCCGACAGCAGTCCGCGGCATCGGTGAACGTCCGAACACTGGCGTCCCAGCGCGCGTGGACGGCGCCAAGCATCGCACTTCGAACCGATGGTTCGGTTGCGACCATAACCCGTCGTGCACGCGTAGGTGGCGTTGCATCGGCTGCCGGCCCCTGCATTCCAGCTGTTGATAGAATATCCTCGAGGACGCTCCCGATCTCGATCCCGACACCGAGATTATCGCCGACCTGTGGAGCGATGAAGATCGTTGCATTACTCGCCTGCGCAAAGGCGATACTCTGTGTGGCGGCATCCATCTCGTCGAGCGGAATCCCGACGTCGATTGCGAGAAAGGCATTAAACCCGCGGTCGCGGAGGCAGTCCCGCGTCTCCTGGAGGAGCCGCAAGACCTCGTCTTCGGCGTACTCGCCGCTAGTCTCGTCCCACGTCGCAAATGACGGGGCATCGGTTTCGACATCGGCATCCGCCGGCAGCAGCGCGTCGACGTCGAATGTCCGGTATGGGCCCATCAGATAGACGAGAAACTGTTCCCGCCGGACTGGAGCGAGCGCATCTGAATCACCGGCGGCACGGGCGAGATTGTTGATAATCCGTTGCCGCATTCGACTCGTCGATTCGGAACGGTAGTATATAAATATCGGTGCTTTCAGGAATATTCTAGTCGAGAACGACTAAGTACGTGGCGTCCCAACGTAAGACCTGAGGCACCCTCAAATGTCCGAAACCGATCGCCAGCCAACAGAGGAGGTTCGCCAGCCGGAGCCGCCCCTTCCCGAGGATAGCGGGCTGACACTCGAGGAGTATCTCGCCATGCAACAGGCGATCGGCCACCCGACGCGGTTCCGGATCCTCCGCACGCTCGTCGCCAACGACGAACTGAGTGCTGCCGATCTCAAGGCCACGGTCGATGTCGAATCCCACAATTTTCACTACCACCTCGACGAACTGGTCGATGTTGGGCTTGTCGACAAGCGCCAGCGACGGACCGCCGACAGCCAGGGCTTCTATACATACTATCGGCCGACCGCAATGGGCCGCGGCATCCTTGAGCACGGTGTCGAGGAACTGATGCGCCGTGAACGCGAGTTCAACGACGCTTATTCGTAAGCTGTCGTAGGGTTTCTGTCTCGATCGGTAATCCAGTTACCCTCTCGGATATTGATGCTGGAAAGTCCTCACATCATTCAAGATTCTGTGAATCAGTGATTCACTGATCGGCGTCTTCCTTGGCGAGTTCGCGAATCATCTCCTTCGTTTCCTCCTGGTGCTCGCCGAACGCCACCTCGAAAACACCGCGGTAGAAGTGCTTGTTTTTCTCCAGCGTGATGTCCTCGCGTTTGAGCTGCTTTTTCAGGCGAGTGAACGTGATCTCGATGTCCTCGCTTTGCTCCGGTTCAACGTATATCGTGGCTGAATCCCAATCTTCGCGGATGTTCAGCGGTTCGTCATCTGTTTCTCCTGCCTCACTGGTCGACGAATCAGTATCGGTCGTGGATGTGGCTCTCTGCTGATCTGATCGATCCTCGGTTGCTGCCGCAGTTTCACGATCCTGTTCTTCCGATTCCTCCGACGTCTCTGTGGTCTCCTCGTCTGCGACCGCGTTCTCCTCATCCACCTCGTCTGAGGGATCCTCGAACCGCTCGTCCATTCCCCGGGGCATTCTTACGCCTCCACCTGCGTTTTGTCAAACGCTCGTTCCATCGTCTCCGCAACCTCCAGGAAGAGGTCGCGCTCTACTTGCTGGTCGTTCGCGTCTTCCCATCCGAAAATATCTCGTCCGTTGTCCCACGCACGCTGGATTGCTACTCGCATCGGGAGTTTGAAAATCGGTGCCATCGACGCGAAGGACTCGTCGAAGGAGTTGAGGAACTTTTGCGACTGACCGTCGTCCCGGTACATGTTCGCCAGGAGTCCAACGATTGCGATCTCAATCTGCTGGTTGTCCTCGATGGACTCCAGCTGGTCCCACAGATCGTCAAGTGCATCCCGTGATGTTGCTTGGGTCTGTGCAGCCAGGAAGACGTTCTGAGCCGCGATGAAGGCCGCGTCCGTCAGGACTGAGAGGTCGGGAGGGCAATCGACTACGATAAAATCGTAGTTGTATCCGTCGTCAACCATCTCTTCGAGGGCGAGTTTCAGCGAGAGACGAGCATTCGCATCGTCCATCCAATCTCGAGCAAGGCCCATGTCCTTGTGACTGGGAATCAAGTCGAAGTTCAGATGGTCGTACTCATCGGCTTCGATCACGATTTCTGAAAGACTAGTATCGTGCGTGCGCGGATTGTCGACGAGTACGTCGAGTAGGTTCTCGTCATCGGTGACTAGTGTGTTGGGGAGTTCGTTCTTCGGGCTTGATGGATCGTTGTCGTCGCCCGGACCCAGTCCAAGCCCTTTCGTCATGTCGGCCTGTGGGTCCATATCGATTGCAAGAACATCGTGGTCGCGAGTGGCCAGCGCCGCGGCACTGTTGATCGTCGCCGTTGTCTTTCCTGTCCCGCCTTTCTGGTTGCCGAAGGCGATCGTGGGGATGCCAGTCGATGGTGTGACGCCCCATCCACGAGGTGTCTCGGTCATAGTTCGATCATTGATTCAATGACTCATAAATCCATGTCAGACACTCAGTTGTATCTCTCTCAATGCGATTCTGTCGGATATCAGCGCTTGAGGGCCTAAGAGCTATGATTGCCTCTTCCCCGAGCACTGTCTTTGAATCATTGACTCACAAACTCAATGATTCACAACGTCAAAATTTCATTGATTCATTGATTCAGTGATTTCGTGATGCGGGTCTGGTGTTCCTGAATCCTCGATTCAATGCTTCAGACACTCACTGATTCAGTGATTCAATGATTCTATGAGTCGGTGAATTGACTCTCTCCATGATGGCAAATGACGCTATAGATCATGGACTCTTTGATTCTTAACTTCCAGAAGTCAATACTTCATTGACTCTGTGACTCATTGATTCAGTCACCAACCGAGGACAGACATTTGGAATAGCTCGACAGATGGGTTGATGTTACGTTCTCTCTCCGAAGGCTGCGTTAAGTTGGTCTCGCATGAATTCTCGTCGGACTCGGCGAGCACGCGAGTCAGACAGGTAATTTTGCATCACTACCCGAGGATCGCTACTACCTTGCTCTGCAGCGATTTCGTCAAGACCTTCGAGAACGCCTTCGAGGACTGCTGTATAGGTGTCGTACCAGAATCGACGACAGAGCTGTGGACTCGGTCGTTCACCCTCGATCCGCTCGGGGAGATCTGCTTCCAATGCAAGATTTTGGAACCAATTCCGGATTGTATCTCGGGTCACGTACGGCGTTTCACCCTGAGAGGAGGGGAACAGGTATCCAGTCCACGTATCGTCTTCCGCTAGCTCGTCGATTCGGGAGTCGAGAACGTCCATTCCGTACAGGAGAGACACCTCACCGGGCCCGTTCTTGCGACTCTCGAACGTAATGAAGGGGATGTCGTCTTCGGGAACGTCACGGTGGAACTGCGATACATGGAGTGCGGCGACCTCACTTGCACGAAGTCCCCAGCCAGCTAACGCCACCACGAGCAGCTGTTCTCGCGTTGTCTCCGACGCCTGCATCAGTTTCCGAATCTGATTCGCTGAAAGCGAAGGTGTGGGTGAATCTTCGACTTCCCACTTGAATTCGTCGTAGAGGCCGCTCGCAGGGTTCATCGAGGCAACCCGTCGACCGACTAGATGCTGATACCAGGCGTCGACGACGCGCCGCACACGCTGGAGAGTCTGGGCACTGTATTCGCGTTTAGTTCCCTCGTTCAACCAGTCGAATGCTGCATAGCACGCGTCAACGGCTTCGTAGTCTGGATTCTCTTGATCTCGTTGAATCGGTGTAAGGAGGTCATCTGTCCCGTTTGCCTCTCGATAAGCACGGACGTAGAGATTCAGTCGCGTTCGCAGCGCGTCGACGGACGACGTCGCAAGGCTGTATCGTGATTTCCGCCGGTTGAGGAACTGTTCAAGGGCGTCCAATGTTGCATCATCCGTCGTTGCCCATGTGTAGCCCTCTTCATCACCACCGAGCTCGAGGTCCTCGTTCCAGAACTCCCCGAATGAGCGATCGTGATGGCGGCGGAGAGCCGCGAGGAATGACCGCGCATCGTGATCCCGAAACCACTGGTGGGTCGGCTTCTCGCCTCTCGGATCGATACCCTCTGCTTCAACGCAGGGGGCAATCTCGTCCCAGTACAGGTCCGTGAAGTCCTCGAGCGAGCACGAGGTCCATCGGACGCCATCGAATGATGGCACCCGCTCAGCGTCGGTCTTGCCCTCCTGCTCGGCATCCGACCGACTCATTGTACCGATCTCTGGGGGACTTGACCGTCCGAAATTGGATTGGTGCAGAATTCGGTTAGAAACCTGGTCGCGGCCCAGTATGGCGATTCTAAGAGTGGCATATTCGAGTCGTTCAGCGTTTCAATCGGATTCCTTATCAGTTTGTGGGTTAGGCAGACCAATTCAGTCTGCTAAACCCACTCGAAGCACAGCAGAAATATGCGCTAATGTAATAAACCGTATAGTGCTATATAATTTTGAACCACCTGATGTTGCGAGGATAGGTCCATGATGCATAGGATTCACCGATATATGTTTGAAAGAAATAGCCGAGCAAATCTCGGAACGCGCTTCTGAGGAACCTGTCGGATAGCGCTCACAAATCCAGTGGAAAATCGGCGTTTAGGACAGCGCTGCCGCTCACGACCGAGCAAGCCCAGAGGAATGAGAGAGTTAGTCGGGCGGGTCGAGGCCGTAGCTTTTCTTGGCGAACGTCAGGAACGAGTTCGAGGACACTGCCGGCTGATCGCCGATCTCGCCGTACAGTTCCAACTGCACGAGGATGTCCACAAGTCGCCAGCAGTTGTACAGCACGCAGGCGAACGCGAAGTTGAAGTACCGGAACCGGTGGTCGGGCGACTGCGTCTCTGCGAGGAACGTCTTCAGTTTCTTGAAGCCGTTCTCGATACCCCAACGCCGCTTGTATCGGGCCATCAGTCGCCCAATCTGGTGTTTCATCTCCTGCTGGTCGGCGGGATCGACATCCACCCACGGGAGATTCGTCTCAAAGGGCAGGGTCGGCGCTTCGACCCGCGCTGGCTCGTCGATCTCCTCCTCTTCGGCGACCTCATTGAGAAGGTTGCTCAGCGGCGAGTCGCCGTCGCGGTCCTCCGAGAGCGGCGTCGTGTTGCCGACGTCCTCGAAGTCCTCGATGAGTTCCTGTCGGATCGTCACATCCGTCCCGTCGTTGTCTTCGTCCTCACGTTCCCACTCGCGCTTCGGGAGGTAAACCGCCTTCCGCGTCGGACCGTCGTCCAAGCGCTCCTGCTCGATGACATCGAAGTCTTTGTCTTCACTGGCAAGCTTAGCGATCTGGTGTTCGTGGTCGCTGCTGGACCGGACGACACCGGGGTTGAGGTAGTGGACGTCGTGCGTCTCGCAGACGTCTTTGACGCCGTCCGGGGCGAACTCGCGGTCCATCATCACCAAATCGAGTCCAGGGACGATGTCGGTCGCGCCTTCGAGGAGATCGTCTACGATATCCGCTCGCTTCCGACCACGAACAACCGGGACGGCATCAAGGATCAGCGGGACGTCGTGGCCGACGAGTTTGATGACTGCCCACTGGAAGAACGGCCCGTCATCGCCCTTGTAGCCGAGAATCCACGGCTCCTGATTCTGTCCGCTGCTATCGCGTTCAACGTGGCCGCTCCACGGGTTGCCCTTCGTGAAGTCGATGGCCGTCATCTGCTTGCGCCCCATCTTATCCTTCGATTTCGCTCGCGCAACAAGCGTCCGGCCAGTCTCCCGGAGCATCGTCCGAATGCGCTCAACGCCGAGCGTCTTCGTCTGCAACCGGTGGGAGTCGCCTGATGGCGTCTTTCTGCGGGTGGAGTCCGCAGCGAAGGACTGTGCGCCGTCGTTCGGGTGCATATCCGTTCGCATTCCGAGGTAGGACTGTTGCTCCCAGAACGCGCCCTCGGGAATCGAGGCGTTGTCGCTACGGTCCAGATGGAAGGCGTCCTCGACGATGGGCTTCGCGCCCTTCCAGACCTCACGGGCATTCTCACGGGCGAGCGTGTCCTTGCTCTTTGAGTTCGTCACCGTATCGGTTGGCTGATCGGGGAGGAACTCGGGTTCGGGCGCGGGGATGTCGTGGTAGCGGGCGATGTCCACGACGACCTCGGCGGCGTCTCGTACTGCGTCGTGGACATCTTCGAGACGGTCGTCCCACGCGCGGTAGAGTGTGGACTGGTCGGGAATGTCTTTGAAGCCCAACTGCGTGCAGAGAAACGGCTGCTGTTTCAGGTAGCGATGGAGCGCGGTCGCGTTCTTCCAGCCTTTGACGCATCGGAGGACGTGCGCGCGGAAGACGGCACCCCAGGGTTTCGGGTGGCCCTGATCGTGGTCGTACTCGTCGTAGAACCGGAGGTACGAGACGGGCACTTCAGTGACGAGGTCCTCTAACGTGACCGAGCGGTTATGGCGGACTTGTTGTTCGCGGGGGTAGGTTTTGAGTGCGCCGTCCACCATCTCGCGGAACGTCATATCGAATGAGGCCGCGCGGACGAGAGTGCCGTCGTCAGAGCCGTAGAGGCCGTCTACGGGGTAATCTCTTGGTGTGGATTCGTAGCTGGCACTCTCGATATTCTTCGTTGGACCGAGCCACTTCCACCGGGAATTTGCGGGCGGACGCGCCGTCTGTGACACTACTGTCAATTCTGGCGTTTTGGCATAAAAGCATTCGCTTACTGGGGGTACGCTATTCGTTGATCCGCTACACCTCTTACCGGTAGTGAGGGTATCATCCAACCGTTCGCATTCCCCTTCTATCGATACTGTTACACCGATAAGTACAGGATATACAGTGGTCGCGTGTAAATTCTTCGAACATGGAATACCAGCTCCGATTAGCCACTCCGGAAGATGCACCATCTATCCGTTCTATCTACGCCCCTTTCGTCGAATCGACACCAATTTCGTTTGAAGTTGAACCGCCAACGACTACAGAGATGGCGGAGCGGATCAAGACGACTCTCCGCAAGTATCCGTGGTTCGTTTGCGAGACAGACGAAGACGAAATTCTCGGATACGCAACTGCGAGTTCGTTACGGTCAACCCCGCCGTATGCATGGACGGCTGAACTGACGGTATACGTCGCTGAAGACGCTCACCAATCGGGTATCGGAACCGCGCTGTACACCTCCCTCTTGGAGACTCTGAAGGAGCAAGGATATTATAACGTGTACGCAGTCGTGACGCTTCCGAATCCTGCAAGCGTGAAGTTACACAAGCGAATAGGGTTCGAACCGGTTGGTACGTTTCCCACAGTTGGCTACAAACAGGGAGAGTGGCACGACGTCCAGTGGTGGTATCGACAACTGGCAGATCACCCATCCGGTCCGGAACCACCGCAGCCATTAACTGCCATCCGAGGGTCGCCCAAGCTTGAACACATTCTGAAAAGAGCAGAGACATACTTCGACATCTAATCAATACGCACGTGTAGTGTGCAGTAGATTCACGCGAACAATTCTCTAAAGAAGAGGATTTCAACAGAGCCCTGCTAGCGGAAACAAATTCTCCCATTATTCTGATAAAATCAGGCTATCCACTTGTGAGCAGGGGTACGCGAGGCCACTCAATCCTACGAGTGATCGTCGTCAGACCTGTGCATTATTCCCTATCTTCGCAACACGTCGAACCACCGTCGACCGATGCTCTGAAATTGCGTGAATTCCGGTTTGTGTATGCGAGTATTTGTGGAGCACGGGGAAGATATATTATTAAAAGGCCAAAATAACGCTCTAATGCCAGATTCTTTGGATGTGAGTTGGCTACTTGAGGAACATGAACTCCCATCGCGTTACGTAACTCATCTACGGGAAGATCGTGGAATCACGGAACTATGGAAGCCTCAGATTGAAGCGATCAACGAGGGCCTGCTTGAAGGGAATAATTTCCTGATGACGGCGAAACCGGGGACAGGTAAAACTCTTGCTGCCGAAATTGCGATAGTGAGTAACTACAGGTCAAATCCCGGTGGATGTAGTCTATTCCTCGTTCCATATCGTCCCCTTGTGGAGGAAAAGAGAGAAGAGTTCAGTCAGACTATCGGTGATACGTTCAATCTGGATATCCAGAGCGCTTCCGGTTCTGAGGAATATGATCCGAGCGAACTATTCGAAGCCGATATTGTTGTCATGACCTTCGAAAAGTTCGATTTCTATCTCCGAAATCACCCTGAATATCTGTCAGAGGTTTCTTGCGCTGTCTTTGATGAGTTCCATACTCTGGGCGACGACACACGAGGACCTCGTCTCGAAGTTGTCTTGACCAAGATGCTGCGAAATCACTCTCCGACCCAAATCCTTGGTCTGAGTGCTACAGCACCGAATTGTGACGATCTTTCTGATTGGGTTGGTGGGAATCATAGCGATTCGGGGAACTGGCGTATGATCCCACTGTATGAAGGCATATATCTTGACGAGGCTGATCGAGGTGAGATTGAATTTTTCGAAGATGGTGAATCAGTCGATACCAACGATTTCCCACGGAGATTTGAGGACCCAAAAAAGAACGCCATTGTCCATTATCTCTCAACTACTGACCCGACAGAAAGTGGGCGCGAGCGGCGGGCAATGGTTTTTGCCCCAAAGAGAGATCGGACGGAAGAAATTGCTAAAATGCTTGCTGACCATATTAGAGATGATTGGTCTTCTACGGATATCGAAATTGATGAGGTCGCTTCAGATGCGCTTAGCGATAGAATCAATGAGGAAGCAACGTCTTCTGGTGAGTCCGTACAAAACCTTGTTGAATCCGCTAAGTACGGCGTTGCATTTCACCATGCTGGCTTATCCCAAGACTTGAAGAATATCGTTGAAGATGGGTTTGAGGAAGGTGCAGCTCGCGTCCTCGTGGCAACCAGTAGCCTCGCCGCCGGAATAAATCTCCCAGTCGATCGTGTATTCATTGACAAGCCTCGGGTCGGCGGATCGGGTGAGTACGGACGAGATCTAACTGTGGGTGAATATAAAAATCTCGCTGGCAGAGCAGGTAGGCCTGGTTACACTGAGAAAGGCGAATCTGTACTCTTTGCGCAGAACTTCTTCGAGAAGGATGGTCTAAAAAACCAATACGTAAATGAAACTCCAGAAGACATTGAGTCAGAGATCGATCCAACTGATGCAAATATTCTCTTAGATCTCATCCGAGAGTGCGAGAGTCCAGAAGGGATCTGTGATTTCCTTTCAGATTCATTTTACGGATATCATGAGTTCGACCGAGACGAAACTGTTGAAGATATTGAGTCTGCTGTAGAGTCGCTTGCACAAATAGGAATGGCTGAAGAAATTGAAAGCTCAGAAAGCGGTGAACAGTTCCAGCTTACTCCTCTTGGAACATCCACTTCCAAGCGTCTTATTTCTCCTAATACTGTGGCTGCGGCCGTTGCATATCTCAGAAATCTTGATTCCTCCAACCAATTTGATCTCACCGCTTTCTTTACTGGAATTGCGATGACCTCGGAATTTGAAATGTGTCGGCTGTATCGATGGTCAAATCCTCCCGAGACTAGTCTCGAGGAAATCCGACAACTATTGCCATGGGACGCTCCGGATGATAATGCTCTAAATCATGGTCTGGCAACTGGTGAAGTCCTTGCTGCGTGGACATCTGGTGAAGAAGTTTCTACTGCAATTGACAGATATCAAATCGTAGATAGCAGGACAGAAAGCGATGTTAGAGAGCGTCTTGCTCCGACTACAGCCCGGGTTGTCAAAGATCTCGAACAGATTCTCAGTAACTCTGATAATGATTTAGACGAGGAATTTGGCGATCTGCTTTCTGACCTGTATTATCGGACACGATATGGCGTAAATGAAGATGGTGTCGGATTTGTCAAAAATAGGGTGGTAACTGATCGAGATAGGATCATCGATTTCCAGACTCGACTTGGCATTCAACATCCACAGGAGATTGCAGAGGGCAACGTCTTTCGATTATTTGGCAATATGAGCAGTAGTGAGGCCTACACATTCACCCGCCGAGCGATTAATGCATACTGTGAAGGGGCTGAAAAGGAAAAGAAACATCTACTTCTTGATGCTCGTGATGCTGGTGTAGATAGACAGGCCTACAAAGAACTGCTGTCTAGCTCAGAGACTGAGTTTGAGGAATATTGTTTCGAACGACTTGAAGCGGTTGATGACTTCTACGTTGAACGTTTTGACGAATCTGGGCATCAGAGATTTGCCGAAGGCAAGATCCGGATCAAAGATGGGACTGGTAGCTATATTGAGGAAGACGGAACCCCTGTCGAAATAGCCATAGAGTGCAAATCTAAACAGGACCTCGAAAATGATGTCGTTGGTGCTAATGATGCAACAGATATCGTTCGGAAGACATCAATATCTCGGAAAGTGACGATCGGTGCTCCCGACTTCGGAGAACACGCGGGACCAGACGCGGAATCCCAAGGTGTCTTGCTGCTCCCTTCTGCGGCATTTGCAACATTTGTTCTTGCAGCTGAAACTGGAAATATAGATCCAAGCGGCTATTTACAGCTTTTTGACGAGATTGGATATTGTTCTCGGGATGATGTGAGAGAAATCTTCGGTCTAATGCGAAACTGATGATTTATTAGAAACTTGTCCAGCACCTCTTCTAAGTGTAGTCCAACGGTACATATTTACAATCCACGTGAGTCCGATAGTCCGTGTCAATTACACGAGCGAAATCTATCGATTCTCTCTACGAGGAATGCAAGGATTTCGATCTTGTGCTCGTGCCGGATGCGCCGATGGCGAGTGCCCTGAACAGGCGTCTTGACCAACCTCACTTCGGGCCATTCGCGATCACACCACGGCGCCTGGCTGCCCGACGCCGAGAACAGGCCGAGGATCGACTCGCGTTCCTCGAAATCATTCAGACGACTGACCTCAACTGGAAGGAGACGTCCTATGCGGTCGGGAACATCCTCCAGTGCTGGGAGTATCAGGGGATGGCTGACGCTATTCTGGACTACGAGCAGTTCGCGACGACGGCAACGCACACTGCTGTCGACTGTATCGCAGAGATGGACACGACGTCTAACCGTCTCACTGAGCACAGTATCGAAGCCGACACGTCGGTCGCTGTTGTCGGCTTCAAGCAGCTTACCGAACTCGAACGCTCGATCCTTCCCCCAGACTACGAGACGGTTGACCCGTTCACCGAGGAGTCATTCGATCATCCATCCTTCCGCATTCTCGACTCACCGGCCGCAATCGTCGACGCGGTCCTCGATACGGTCACACCGGAGAACGCCGACGACGTGGCTGTCGTCCTCGATGCAGCTAGTCAGTATTCCTCGCTCATTGAGTCGGCGCTGGAAGCTGCAGGGATTCCATATTACGGTGGTCCGGGGTTCAATGACGATACTCGTCACCGTGCATTTCTACAGCTCCTTCGAAGTGCCCACGCTGGCCGGGATACGCGAGTAGGCGACGTTCGACCACTCCTCACCCAGCTCGGGATGCCCGTCGACATCGAGCACGACGAGAAGCGTCTCTACGACCTTGATCGCCCGGAAGTAGACTGGCTCCTTGAGTTCCGCGATGAAATTCGTTCCCGCACATTCGAAGAGGCCATCGACGAATACGAAGCAGTCACGGATGCCTCTATCGACGCCTTCAGAGAGGAACTCGCGACGGTCGGCCTCCTCGACGACGCCGTCACCGAACCGGCAGTTGACCGTCTCGAATTCTACTTGCAGTCGTACGAAGTGCCTGTGGATCGGGAGAACGAAGGTGTCCTATTGGCAGATGCAAAATCGGCCGCTCATGTCGACCGCGCCGTCGTGTTCTATCTCGGCCTCGACGAAGGTTGGACACATTCGTCGCCTCGTCGCCCGTGGGTCGACCGAGATCAGGAGTTCGAGCGGAACATTCGGCAGTTCCAACTCCTCCTGCAGAACGGCGTCGACCAGTACTACCTCGTGCAGGACACCGCCGGTGGAACGCCCGTCACCCCGTGTCTATACTTCGAGGAACTGTTCGATGAGGAATTCGACCGATTCAGTGATTTGGACTCACTGCAGCATTCACGGGCGTCTCGAACGACACAGGACGGATTCGAAAAAGAACCACTTGATATTTCTCCAGGGGAAGTCTCCGCACTGAGCCAGTCGAGCCTGAACACCTACGTCAACTCCCCTCGCGATTACTTCTTCAGTCGACTCGTCGACAACCCGGACAAGGATCACTTTAGGGAAGGGAACCTGTTCCACGACTTCGCAGAGTTCTATGTCTCGAATCCGGACGCCATCACGTCTGATACACTCGACGATGTAGCCGCAGCCATTCTCGACGAAGTCGACCCGTTCCTCCGGGGCGTCGACCGGGAAGTCCGACTCACCAAGTACCGTGTCGGTCTCCAGACCATCGTTGAATTCCTGAATGAAAACTCCCCTCACGGTGACGCCCTGGTGACGCCTGACGGTGGTCGGGGAGAGAACTTCTTCGCCGAGTATTACAACCGCCCTATTGATGCGTCGCACACCGAACGCTGGTTCGAGAACACTGATCTCGGGTTGAAGGGCAAGATCGACCTCGTTCACAGCCCGACCCGACTCCTCGACTACAAGAGTGGCTCAAAGAAGTCAGCATACTCGATTGTAAAGCATTCGGCGCTTGATCCACCGAGCGACAAACCGAACTTCCAGGCGTTGCTGTATCTCGCTCACCAGCGAACTGAGCACCCGGATGAGGAACTGCGATTCACGTTCTTCCACTTCCTCGAAACGCTTGATGATGTGGTGACTGGGAATGGTTCTCTCGAAGACTGCCTCACTACGGTGACCTACTATCCAGTCACCTTCGAGGAATACATCGCGAGCCCAGATGTCTTCACGGAACTGCAGGAAGACGCCGCGAACGACTGTAATAAGACCTTCTCGAAGTCGACGTACGAAATCTACCGGGCTGTGTTGGATAGGTATGAGTTCCCGGACACCAGCGACAGCGACGAACTCATCGAATCAAAATTCGGCGACGCGCTCACAGAGCGACTGATCGCTGATGTCGGGGACTACAAGTACGTGAAAAACGGCTGCAAGCAGGCCCTGAGACACTTGCTCCGTATTCGCAACCAGAACTATTTCACCGGCGATGTGGATGCATTCGAGCAGTTCGTCCAAGATCGCCTATCGGAGTTGAACGACCGTCGTGCGGGTAACGAGCGCTTCCCGGTTCAGGGACTCGGTGGCGATCCAAACTATCGGTACGTGGACAACCGCGATTGCATCCTGGAGGGTGAGTCACGATGACTGCACCAAACGACCAACAGCAAGACCTCATCGACAGCAAACAGGGCATCCACGTTGTCGACGCCGGCGCAGGGACTGGAAAGACGTTCACCGTCACCCGTCGCTACGCCGAAATCGTCGACCAAGACGACGTCGAACCTGAGGACGTCCTCCTCGTGACGTTTACCAACAACGCGGCGACGGAGATGAAGGACCGAATCGTCGCCCACTGTGACTACGGGATGCGTGAACTCTCGGACGCACCGATCCAGACGTTCCACAGCCTCTGTCACGACATCCTCATGGAACACGGCTTCGAGGCACCGACGCTCCTCGGCATCGACGACCGCATCACGGGGTCCACACGTGTCCTCGAAGACGAGAACGTCGAGAAGGCGCAATTCCGCGAGTTCATCCGTCGGTTCAGCGACGACCATCCCGAGTACGACGACTTCTTCCGCGCTATCGAGGAACCAGTCGAACTCCTCGGGTTAATCAATCAGCTCGCGGCGAAAGGTGTCTTCCCGACGGCCGATGGCTGGTACCGGAACGGCGAGCGGCATCTGGACGGTGATTTCGAGACGTTCCGCGGGATCTTCGACGAGCTGACCCAGCCCCGAAACGACGGGAACAAGCAGTCGAAGCTTCGCTCGAAACTCGGCGGCTACGGAGACGACAAGTGCTACCTCCCAGACGCGCCCGAGGAGGACGAGATCCGTGGCGGATGGGGTGAGAAGCAGGTTCCTGATGGCGTCGCACAGCTGGTGTTTGACGAACAGCGAGAGGGCCTCAAGAACTTCGTTCACGACGTCTACCACGAGTACCTTGAGTTCGCACTCAGTCGGAACTACCTCAACTTCAGCTTTCTTCAACTATTTGCGTTCGTCCTGCTCTGTGACGACCATCGACTCCGCGACGATGTCGCGTTCGAGTACGTAATGATCGACGAGTTCCAGGACTCTAGCGAGATCCAGTTCAAACTCGCTCTCCTGCTCGCGAACACGAACAACGTCTGTGTCGTTGGCGACTGGAAACAGAGCATCTACTCGTTCCAGTATGCTGCCGTCGAGAACATCACTGAGTTCGAATCCCGGCTGGATCGGTTCGTCGACGAACTCAACGAGGACCACGAGCGAGTGTCGTGGGCGACCCGCCCGATCATCGATATCGAACTCGTCGAAAACTACCGGTCGACGCAGGACATTCTCGACTTCTCCGAGCACAGCCTGGTGACGTCCGCGGCGAGCACGGACGACGTCGACGAGACGGCCGTGCGAGATAGAATTGTGTCGCTCTCCTCGAACGCAGCGCACGAGAACTCTCAGATAGCGGCGATTCAACACGAAGACGAACACGAAGCCGTTCTGACCAAGATTCAGGAGATCGTCGGGAACGACGCGTATCAGGTCGAGGAGGATGGGGAACTTCGTCTGCCAGAGTACAGTGACATCGCCGTTCTCACCCGGACTCGTGACTTCGGCCGAGAACTCCTCTCTGTCGCCGAGGCGTATGGGTTGCCGATGGCGTACGAAGGTGGCATCGAGTTGTTCCGGTCTGACCCGGCGAAGCTTCTCCTGGCGTGGCTGCGAATCCTCGAATCCGACGCGGAGCGGGGATGGGCAGTCGTGCTTGAGGAAGCTGGCTACACGCTCGACGAGGTCAAACACGTGCTCGATAGCGAGGAGTACCCCACCAACATGCAGGCGTTCAAGTCCGAGCTTGCGTCACTGGAGACGGTCGGTGGGATTGCCCAGCGCGTGTTCTCCCAGTACGACTACGACGGGGCCTACGCTGACGTGCTGCTGACGACGATTCAGTCCGTCCACAGCGCGACGACATTGACACGAGGTGACCTCATCCGATTCATCGAACGCGGCATCGAGGACGGAAGCACCCACGAGGTCCACGCGAGCGCCGGTATGAATTCGGTGACGGTCCAGACCATCCACGCGGCCAAGGGACTTGAGCACCCCATTGTCGTGCTCGCGAACATGAACTCCCATTGCTTCCCACCGTCAGGCGGGAACAGTAACGCGATCACGTTCGACGATCCGATTGGACTACGCCAGCGAAAGCTCTACGCCGATGATCACGGGTATCCACATATTCACGATAACTGGCGGACTGACGTCCTCCGGAAGTGTCTGCCGCGTGGATACGACGAAGAGCGACGCTTGCTCTACGTCGCGATGACGCGGGCTGAGAGCCATCTCGTGTTCGCTGCAGGCGAGAGCCCGAACACGTTCATTGAAGAGCTCCCGGTCGACCTCGAGGAGCTGGAACCCAACGTTCAGGAAGACGATATCGACGAGACGACGCAGGCACATTTGCAGATTTCCGTGCCGACACCGGACGGCCCGGTCGGACACTCGCCGCACACGCTCATGCGCGACGATGTGTTCGAGGACGTCGACGACGGAAGAGGGACCGCGTTCGGAACGCAGACCCACGAATTCGCTGAGCGGTACGTACTGGAGGGAGACGTCGAACCCTCGAACGACGACGAGCGTCACATCAAGTCGTTCATAGACTCGCTCGATGGAGAATTCCGAGTCGAGGAGGACGCCTATCTGCCACTCACTGTCGACGGCGAACAGGTCACCATCTCAGGAATCGTCGACCTCGTTCACATCCGTCCCGATACCGTCGAGATCATCGACTTCAAGACTGACCTCGGACGGCATGCTGAGGATGAGTATCGGAAGCAACTCAGCGTGTACTATCACGTGTTGGCTGAATGGTTCCCTGGCCGAGACGTGACTGCAGGTATCTTCTATACCGCCGAAGGGGATCGCGTTAACATCGACCCACTCACGAAAGCGGATCTAGCCGCACTAATTGGTCAAGAACAGCGTTCGGAAGCCAGCGTTCTCGAGTAGTCATACCGCAGATCCAGATATCTCTTGGACATAACCGGAATTCGTTTGGGGCCAAGTTGTTCGGCGGCAACAGATTCCTCAGAGCAGAGAAGAACATCCGCTCAGCACCGACCGAGATGAACTGAGGCTGCGTGTTACTTGTCCGACGCCATGCATGCGTTTATAGGGTAGAAGAGTCAAAATTAGGTCGACCAATGAGTCTTGATGAGGCGGTTGAAGAAGCGCTCGCGGCGTACAATATGTCGCGCAGCGAAGAGGCCGAGGAAACGGGCCGAACAGTCGCCACCCTCCAAGACTAACAGCGCCACTTCACCGAGGTTTCGAATCTTTTCAGAAAATTCTCACTTCGGTAGCCCTGGCGTTGCCTTCAGTTCCGGATATCCAGCTCGTTCGGTGGCTTCCTTGACGAATCAGTGTACTAGCTCTATTCGCTCCGCGGCTTTGCTCTATTGAACTATCGAGGGGTCGCCGTATCACCGCTCTTTGGTACAACTTTGGCATTCGAGACCATCTGAAATCGTTTGAAGCGGGTTGCGTTCGGTGAGTTCCCGTTCACACGACGAACATCGAACAGTATCGGCTACACCAATCCCACTCCCGTATCCGAGAGTAACGGTTTGATGGATGCTACCGTCGATAAGTTCGAAATCGATCTCGCCTCGCTCGTACTCAACTTCCGTCAGAGTAAGCGGTGTGACCTGCACGTCGAGTGAGTGCCGCTCTCGGATTTCTTGTTGTCGATTGGGAAATCCACTGTCACGGCGCTCCTGTAATTCGTTGAGCGTCTCGTCGAGTTCCTCGTACTCCGATTTGAGTTCTTTCCGTTCTCGCAACGCTTGGACACGTGAATCCTCGTCTCCTGTGTTGATCTTCTCACTCAGATCGTTGATCTTCGACGACAAGTTCGAGTGTTCTTCCTGTAGCTCCTGGATACGCTGTTGTTGCATCTGACGGTACTCTTCAACTTCTGAATCTGCCGCACGCGAGGCTTCTCGATGAATGTCGTCGAGCTGCCCCTGTACGCTTTCCAGCAACAGTTCCCGGGCTGTTTCGAGGAGAGGCCGCACATCTGTCTTGGTCAGCTGTACAGCGCCACTAGTGGCCGACTCGCTCTCTACTGTGGTGGTCCCGAGGAATGTCTCCGCCAGTTTAGGAAGGCTCTCCTCTGACCGCGTGTCTACAGCGACGGCGCGGAGAAGCTGTTGCTGGTATTCACTGACGGTCTCGATACCGACACGAAAGAGAACCACGATGGCTGTGCGGTCGTAATACGGAGTGAACTGTGCGCTCTGTACCTCGACAGAGCTGTTTTGGATCCACTCCGGACTCTCGATGTCAGATTCACTCTCTATCGACAGCTTGCCAGACGGCGATCGTTCACCCGCCTCACGGAGTAGCTGTTGAAAGAACGCACTCTCCGGATGCAGCCGTTTCGTTCTATCATCGTCATCGTCTGGAGTACCCTCCCCCCGGATGAGTGTGTGTCTCCCGTGGGTGATCTCGGTGTCTATGTCATCGGGTACCGACACCAGCCAGTGATCGTCACTTCGCTCGATGGAACAGCCGATAGATCGGAGATACCGTTCTGTGAACTGCTCTACCACAGATTGCGTGACAGAAATCGAAGCGTCAGTCATCGCTTTCCCCTAGGTCGAATCCTTCGAACACGCCGCTATTGAACTCCTCAAGTTTGTCGGCGAGTTCACGCTGTTCTTGGAGGTCAACTGCCATCGCATCGAAGTCGTTCTCAAGATCGACTTCGGAATCAGCGGCCACCAACCGTTCGAAGATCTCGTCTTCGAAGCTTGTCCCCGACTCTTCCAAGCGGCTCAGGATTGAGCTCAGTTCTCCGACGCTCTGCTGGAAGAGATCGATCTTGTGGTACAACCGTTCCAGTACGTACTCTTCGACCGTATCTTTCAACGCCATGTTGAAGATGAATACGTCTCGCTTCTGGCCGATCCGGTGTACGCGTCCGATACGTTGTTCAACACGCATCGGATTCCACGGCAAGTCTAAATTGACTAATATATTGCAAAACTGTAGGTTACGGCCTTCACTCATAGCGTCGGTTGAGACAAGGATTCCTCCTTCTTCTTCGAAGTCCTCGACAATTTGCTCCTTCTCGCTGCTTGAGTGCCCGCCGTGGAATGCGTGTACTGTGTATCCCTCCGAGGCAAGCCTGTCGAGGATCTGCTGTTGGGTTGCTCGGAACTGAGTGAAGACGATGACTCTCCCCATCTCGACGTTGTCGCGGGCTTCTTCGACGATATCCAAGAGTCGTTCCTGTTTGGTCACGGTATCGATCTCATTGATCAGATCTAAGATCGACTCCAGTTCGTCTGCGTGCGTGAGCTCCGACTGGTCGTAGAGTCGCTTCTCGATGGTCTTCTTGAGCGCGACCGGGCTGCTGACGACCTCCTTCTGAAGGAGCATCAGTACGAGCTTTTGACCCTGGTCTTGACTGTACGCCCCTTTGACGTAGTCGGAGACTGCCTGGTAGAGTTCGCGTTCCTTCGGGGTGGGATCGAACGTTCGTGTGTCGATAGTCCGATCTGTGAAATCGATATCCGTGTCTTCGCGTCGGTTCCGGATCATCACTTTGTTCAACCGATCCTGTAGCTCGTCTCGATTCACCAGTGTCTCCTGATTGCTGTTCACGAAGTAGTGGTGGAAGACGTCGCGTGTACCGAATAGCCCAGGGCGGAGTAGCGAGACGACGTTGTAGAGGTCAGTCAGTTCATTCTGAATCGGCGTCGCCGTCAGGAAGAACGCGTAGTTGTAGGAAAGCCGGTCAATCAGGTCGTAACGGTCCGTCTCTTCGTTTTTGACGTAGTGGGCCTCGTCGAGTACCAAAACGTCCCAGTCGCGGTCAAGAACCGTCTGACGATGTCGCTCGCTCTTCGCAGTGTCGATGCTCGCAATGATGTAATCATGGGCGTCGAAATCCTCGAATTCGTCGTCGTAGTTGCAGACGAAGTCAAGACCGAATTTCTCTCGTAGTTCAGCCTGCCACTGTTTGGCCAGCTGTGCGGGAGTGAGGATAAGGACGGATTCGTCCGTTTCACGGAAGTGCATCTCTTTGAGAATCATCCCGACCTCGATAGTCTTCCCGAGACCGACCTCGTCAGCCAGGAGTGCTTTTCCGTCCATCTCGAAGAGAGCCCGGTAGGCTGCATCCACTTGGTGTTCGAGAAGTTTGACGGCGTTCTCGTCCAACTCTTTCAGTGACCGGAGTTCTGAATCCGGCTGGCCTGCTTGCAGACGGACTGCCTGGATACTCTGCAGATGACTCCCATCAGTACCGTCCTCAGACAGCGAATCCAGAAGATCGTCAGCAGATTCGTGTGTGACCTCGATATCGACGAGGTCGTACCCGCTCATATGTTCGTAGAAGCAGGTGTGCGTGAAATACGTTTTGTGACTACAAATCAGCAACCAGGCAGCTGTGTCTCCATTTCGGAAGTGTAAATATGCAGCTGAGCTCCCACCGAATCACTAAGTGGATATGAAATAACATTAGGGTAGGTAATCAAAGATGACCCAGTGGGCCAGTCACTACTTAGAAATCCCCGAAGCAATCCGAAGTAACGATGCTCTTCAAACGCAGATCGCCGACATCATTCCTGGTCGCCCAATCTATGGAAAGAGGGTAGAAGGTGGCGACCGAGAACAAAATGCACGAGATATTCTCATCGACTTCTTTGACTGCAAAATCGAATACCAAGAGGCCTATAAACGTGTTCTACAGGAGCTTCCACGGCGCGAATCTCCGCATTCACACGATAATAATACGTTTAGCAGCGATTGGAATGAGGCCTTGATTCGAATGCAAGCTGTTCGCTTCTACAACCACGGGGCATTTCTACAACTGAAGGAACTCGGGTACTCAGAATGCTATATTCCACATTCGCCACACGAAAACAGAGGGTCAGAGTGTACAAGGAAACTAGCTGGCGACACGTGGGAAATTGACCCGTTACTTAACCGGTTAAAAGAACGGTATGATAACGAGAACTACGATACGCCCGTAACAATCCCTAGTCGGCCGAATTGTACCCACACTCCGATTCCGCCCGATATGTCTGAAGACGACTCACAAAGCCGCTGAATTCGCGGGACCATAGTGTTTATTGGGTGCCACTGAGGTTTGTTTAAGTATCAAGATGGCACAGACGGGATCCTTACCAAATACGCTCGAAGACACGGTGACCCTCAGCCGCGAGCTTCGGGAAGAAGGACAGATCGACGGGCAGGTAAAACTCTACAATGTTGATGACGATGACGAGTTCGAGTCTGACGCAGCACTCTTTTTCGAACGGACGCTGATGACTCAGGGCCTTCGAGAGGCCCTCTCGATTCTTCGTGATTCCTTGACTGGGGACGACCCGCGAGGCACGCACATCCTCTATGGCCCGTACGGCAGTGGGAAGTCTCACCAGATGGTGGCACTGTACCACTGTTTCGACGATCCCGACGCCGCGGCTGCATGGGCAAGTGATTCGGTTGAAGGGTTTGACGCTGCGCTTCCGGAGTCGGCGACGCCGATCACGGTTGCGATGCAGAACGAACAGTACGAGTACCTCTGGGAACCGTTCTTCGAGGCGCTTGATTACGATCCTGGGACGTTCGAGTCGGGTGGCTATCCCGATATGCAGACGATTCAGGAGGCTGTCGGCGACACCACAGTCGCATTCTTCGTGGACGAATTGGAGGACTGGTTCGATACGCTTCAGGGTGATCGAAAGAGCGCGAACAAGGCGTTCCTCCAGTCGCTGCTCGAATCGACCGCGCTTTCGGATCTCGAACTCTACACGATCGTCTCTGTGCTCCGCGAAGGATCTGAGGTTCACGACATTCTGAATCGGGAACAGGCGGTCGAGGTCAACATGAACAACCAGGTGGACAAGCGCGAGGTCCTGCGCCACCGCCTGATCGACTCCGTAAACGAGAGTGCGGCCCGCGAGATCGTCAACGGGTACTTCGACGCGTATGACCAAGCCGACGGGCACGTCGATCTCCCCGACGACTTGCTGTCGGAGATGCACGATCTCTATCCGTTCCATCCTGTGCTTCTGGATGCCCTCGAGACACGCTACTACGCCGATGAGGGCAACCAGAACACGCGCGGGATGATCTACCTCTTCTCGAAGGTCCTCTTGCAGATGCAGGATCAGACGGACCTGATCACACACGGCGACATCGACGCCATCGAGTTTGAGGACGAATTGGCGAAGATCAACTACGAACGACTGAACGCCGCTACCGGTGACATCAAAAGTCGTGTTGACACGGATGAAGTTCCCCACGGTCGTCGCATCCTGAACACGATCCTCCTCTACTCGTTGAAGCCGAGCGAAGGCGAGGGTGCGGAGGTCTCGGAGATTGTGATGGGTGCCTACCAGACAGGTGACCTCGTTTCCGACGTCGTCCTCAATCTCGAACGATTGCACGGCGTTGCATGGCACCTCCACAAGCTGAACGGGAAGTACGCCATCCGCGACCGGCAGAACCCGAACGCACTCATCCGGAACGCAGCTGTGGATGTGTCGGAGACGTCGGCGAAGGCCGAGATAGCGGACTTCATCACGGATATCTTCGGCTCGAACGCGCACCCAGTCGGGTTCCGGACGAACGATATGCGGGATATCCCGGACGACCGTGAGGTGAAGGTCGTCGTGAAGGACGGCCAGTGGACCCAGGACGAAGTGAAGAAGGTCATCACGAACGACGGTCGCGGACGCGAGTGGCGCAACACACTCGTGTTCGTCCAGCCCTCGGGAGACAAGGCCATCGAGTCCGGCACACGGTACATCGACAAGGCACGGTACATCGAGGGCGCGCGACAGGTACTTGCCGACGAGTCTCTCGACGACGAAATCCGCACATCGATTCGCAGTATGATGGAGCAGGAGGAGAACGAGCTCCGTGAAGAGCTTCAACTCCTGTACGGCGATGTGATCGACGGCGACAATCTGATGGACGATGACGAGTGGGCGAAAGTGGAGCCGATGGATCTCGATGTCTTCGTCCTCGACGAGGCGGAACTCGACGCCTCGAACATTGCGGACTCTGCGGCAGCTGACCCGTTCGACCTCCAGTCGCATGTCTGGGACATCGCCGAGGACCTTCTGGAGCGACGTGGGGAAATATCGGTCGAAGACATCTACGAGCAGTTCCTCCGTGACCCGGAACTCCCGATTCCCGGCAGTGCCAATGATGTGTTGAACGCAACCGTCGAAGCGCTCGACGGCAAGCCGGTACTCGCCCGTGATACTGGTGGGTTCCGTGACGACCTTTCCGGAAGCTCGCTGGACACTGTGCTCGTTCAGCAGGATGACGTGGACGTGTGGGGGGTCGATGACGCCGAGCAGGAGCTCCGCCAGCGCTTCGGGAGCGGGACGACTGCGCTCGACATCGGCGACTTCGAACTGGAGCTCGTTGAGGACGGCGAGATCTGGATCGACGGCGACAGCCACGACGTTGTGATGCGGGCTATCGGCCGGCTCGCCCGTGAGGACCAGTACGTCATCGTAAAAGGGAACGAGATCCTCGACAAGCCACAATCCGACGCGACGCTCCGTGACGTCGGCGGTGCGAAGGTTGTCGGTGCGTCGTCCCTTGTGGACCGTATCGAGGAGCATATCAACGACGACGGGTACGCGAATCTCGACACGATCATCGGAGAGGTTCGGTCGGACGAAGCGGTGTTCCTGCCGCCGGACGAGACCGAATCGGTTGCTCGTGAGGCGGTCAACGAGTTCCTCGTCGACGACTACGTGCTGGAGGCCGGCGGTCGGTATCTCGGATCGCTCGGCGACCGGGAGCCGACGACAGTCAAGATTGTCCCGACGGTATCCGACCGAATCGGTGACCAGATTCTGGCGTACATTGAGGACTTAGAACCGGGTGACCAGTTCACGGTCAACAAGGTCACCGACCGCTTCGACGACAGCGTCACCGAGTACATGGTGCGGACGTTCTTGCTGGAGAACATCGGGAAGGACGAGGAGCCGGAGTACGTGGTCAACACAACTGGGTCGGACAAGGCCACCGACTGGGTGCCCGGTTACCCGTTCCGGAAGGCTGACACAGAGGCTGATACGTGGCGCTTCGAGTACAACGGCGACGACGTCGCCGCGATGCGGAGCAAGTGGCGGAACAACCACCAGACGGGGAGCGTCGAGTACGGCGACGTCACCTTCATGCTACCCGACAGGGAGGGTGTTCCCGGTGCTCTTCAGGGAACCGCCGACGTCGAGCGGGCGCAGGTCAGCTTGACGTTGCGGTCCGAACAGGACTACACGAAGGTGCAAGACCTCTTCGAGCGGATGCCGGAAGAGGCGTCGAGTCTGAAGATCGAGATCAGCTTCCAGAAGTAGTCACAGAAGCGTATCGGACCCAAATTATCTATTCCTGTTCACTACCTTGGAGCTGATCCCAAACATATCGGAAGAGTGTTTTCTCGTTAAACGGCTCGGCAGAGGTGTATCCTGCCTTCTGTGCTTTACCCCCGATGAATCCGACGAGATAGTATCCTCCAGAGAAAGTGATGAACACCATCCCCAGAAACAGGACAACTGCAACTAGGGGTTGCGGAATGAAATTTTGTTCAATGGAGAAAATACCTAGACTGAGGAAAAAGACCAGAATACCCGCTCTCATGAATGAATCTCCTGTCTCGATCATCCTCTCCCAGGCATTCTTCTTGAATCCTGGAATCTTCTCAGCAGCTATCTCTCTCGCTTTCTCTTCAGTAAACCTCTCCGCCGGAAGGTCGTCATAGTGAACCAACTCTTCAAGACTTGAGACCGACGTATCGCCTGTCTCTCCTTCTGACGACAACCACCAAAAATGGCGGTTACTCGCTTTCATGTGACCCAATATTCCGTCTTCATGAAGAGCCATAAGGCGCTTATGTAAGCCTTCGTTTGAATAATCGTACTCCCAAATATCGTTGAATTGTGATGTGACTAACGCCGGAATCCCGTCTTCTTCTTTGACTCTACGCAAAACGGCGAAGATCTCGGAGTCGGTCGCATCTTGATTCGTGTGTTCTTCGCTGGTTTGGCGTTCTGACATTGTAGCGATGCCGTATGCTGGTTTGGGTAGACCAACAACCCTTCTTGTTGGGCTAATCCAACTATTCGTTTTAATGTCTACCGGATACTATCTATTCACAGATAGGACGCCAACGAACCGGACACTGATGCACGTGTGATTCCGGTGCTGAAGAACGCCAATCCCCGACCGGGAGAGACCCCAGCCGAGGATCCTGGACAGATGGTCGGCGTGGTGGCCATCCCGAGTCGGAGAGAGACGGGACGGAGCCAGAGTGGCTCTCGCAACTTGGGGTACGTGCTCCCTTGACCTAAGACCGACTGTTGGTTTAGGCCAAGTGCCCCCCACCCTTGCTCCCGTTCCATCTTGTAGTCAACTGACCACAATGAAATCAGGTGCAATCAACATCATCACGGACGAAGGACGGGGCGTCTCCAATGATACTGCCCCTATAGAGCGACGCGAACAAGGGAAAACCCTACGTTCGTCAGTACAGCTATCCAACAGTCACGCACAGGGCACTCTGGACTTCACTGTCGAGGATGGTGAGATGAGCGGTACAGCTATCCAAGAAGGAGAGATACTCCGAGAAGACCTGGTCGAATTCAAGAACAAACGGTTAGACCAGAACGGTCGTCTGGTGACTGACGAAGAAGGAACTGAGCGCACTATCGAAGAAACACAGTTCATCCACGTGTCAGAGCAGATCCTGATAACTGCCAGAACCGAATGTGAATCGGCCCGTTCAGTGTTTGAATCGGTTGCCGGATCAAATACTGAACCTGTTCAGATCGACATCAAGTCATTCGACGACGCCCATCCAGATGCAGAGTCTCGTCTTGAATGGGGCGACGACAAAGAAGGTGAGTATGGTCCGATATGTCTCATAGCAGATGAGGGCCAGAATCTTCCAGAAGATCGACGTACAGATCCGGACAAACGTGTTCAGTTCACGTTTGATCACCTAGATTGGGAAGAACGAGACCTTTATGGTACGATAACTGCCAGCGGCTACGTCGAGTTGTATCGTGATCAGAACGGTCGTGGGCAGATCGGTACTGAGGAGTTCACACGGTTCGTGATCGAAGAGGTTCTTCCACACTCCAGAGTAGACGGCTAACCCCTACAATCTCGAATTTCTTTTGAGGCTGCTTGAGGTGATGAATTACGAGGCACTATCCGAGCGTATGAAAACGGTCTGGCGCTATTTATCCCAGAACTCCGAGTCTGGTTCCGGCCAAACCTCACTCGCTTGCGCTGCGAGCCACTCGCCACGCTCGGCAATCGTCTCCTCATTCCATTCGTCGGGCCAGTCCGTAACCAAGTTCTTGTTCAGACGCAGGACGGTGTGCTCCTGAATTGCTTCTCGTTTGTCGTCCCAGGCTGCATTCGAAATAGAGGGGTTCAGCTTGTCGGTGAGGATCGTCAGGTTCCCGATCCGGTCTTTAGCCTCATCCCGCTCCATCCGTTCTACCTCAGCAGGTCGTCCCCCGGGGAGCGACCAATGCGTAGACCATTTCTGCGGAAGGATATGTTCAATCTCCAGGTCCTGTGTGAACTCCACCGTTTCGCTGTATCCGGTGTTCCGCAACTCTCGTTCGATGGCTGCGAACACCATCTTGAGGCGTCGCTGGTTGATGACGGCCCAGTACTCCATACTGACCATCGAGTCTGTCAACTTCTCGTCGCCAGGCCAGTAGTCGCTCTCACCCTCTTTGCTCCGGAAGAACTCGACGACAACGTCGCCGACAGGCTCGTCGTCTCGATCCTTGAGTTCGTCCAGCAGCTCGATGAAGATCTTATTGTAGTTCTTCGATGTCAGTCGGGACAGCATCCGACGCATCAGCCAGCTCTCGATTGCTTCGACGGCTTTCACGCGCTGTTCCTTTGGGATGTCTTCGTGGCCGAAGATCCAGAGGAGAACCGGATACGGCGTCGTTGTGTCGAGGATGTCCAGCCGGTGGAAGAAGATTCCCTCCCTGGAACCCCGGTCTGGCTCAGAGATGGTCTCGTAGATGGACGCGTAGTAGTCGATGTCCTTGACGATATCCTCGACGGAGTTGTCGGTCCTATCGAGGTACTTCCGGAACGCCGGGAAGAGCTTCTTCGCCCGGACTTGTTGGCTCATCTCCATCGTGAGCCAGTGCATGATGAACACGTCTATCTTCGGACGGTCGAGCCGCCCTTGGGAGACATCGACGCGCCATTCGTCCTCGTCGAACTGCTTCCAGTACTCGTCGTGCAGTTCACCGGGGTCGTTGTGCTGAACGGAGGCTTCCCGGAAGAGGTAGTTCTTGATGAGGTCGGCGGCTAGTAGCGGTGTCCCGCGGGCGTTCAACGTCTCGAAGATCACCTGTGCGTCATCGTTGGATTCGAGGTCGATGACGACGACGCGGAGCAAGTGCCACATCGTCGTGACGAGCGCGTCGAGATGGTCTTCGGGAGATTCCTCCCCTGACTCCGCCCACTCTCGGATTTCGTCCCTGAAGTACTGGAAGCACTCCTCCAGATTGTCGTCGCCGTCGAGTTCGGAATGTTCCGACTCTGGGTCAGACAACGTCATCACGTCGATGAACGCGTCCTGATCGGCTTCGATGGGCCAGACCTTCAGCCGATCTGTCTCCGTCCTCGTGAGGTCCTTGTCGTTGTACATTAGCTTCTCGACCAAGGACGCCGACTCGTCGTCTTCGAAGTTCTTCGCTACGGAATGTGTAGCCGACAATAAGACTTGGAGCGTGATCAGCCGCTGTTGCCCGTCGATGATTTCACGTGTCTCCAGCTTCTGTGTCGGCGTCGATTGCTGATCGAGGACGATGGCACCCAAGAAATGCGGCGAGGTGTCCTGTTGGGCCTCCTGTCGTTCGAGATCGGTATCCGCATCAGCATGTCGGTCCATCAGCTCGTTCACAACGAGCTGGAGGTCCTCCCACAGGGGCTGCCAGTGTTCCTCCTCCTTCCACACGTATGGCCGCTGGAATCGTGGAACGACGTACCGCGTGTCTTTCCGAAAGATGTCCTTTAGATCGAGCGTGTCCGCTTTCATCGATAGACAAACATTCCAGTGAAGGCCGTAAAAATGGTTTCCAGACGGAATTACTTCGATTCCACTATTCCGAAATGCTCTCAATTGCGTCTTGGAGAGGCTCTGATTCTGGAATTGCGTAACAGTGTTTGAGTCCGTCTTCCACGTCTGATTCTTGTATGTAGTCTATGCTCGCACAAGTAGAGTACACCGAACTCACCACTGAGGCCGCTTCTTCATTGGCAAGGAGCTTCTCAAAGTGGAGTTGGATGTATTCACGCAAGGAATCTATCTCGGGACCCGCGGTTTCATTTACTTTATTTTGGTTTGTTAGTTCATACAGCCTTGATGAGAACACTGCAATTGAAATATATCTGCTCTGACGTTCTCTGGCACCCATAATCTCGCCTTGCAGATATTCACGAATTAGATCGTGTGTTCTGAATGTCTGCTCACCCGAAATGCTCTCCACCTCTCTGATAATGGATCGTTCCTTCAGATTCGTCAGAATTTGTCTCGCTTCTGCGACCGTATTCCCCGAGAGGTGAGCAGCCAACTTCGCATCAAATTGTTCCAAAACACAAACGTCTCGCATCAGATCCTCCTCCTGAGGCTCCAATCGGTCCAGCAACCGGCCTTCCAAATGATCCCGAACCCTCTGATGGTTCATTGGAAGATCCCGAATCGCATAGGAGACATCCTCATCCCGAACTGTTTGTAAAAAGAGAGCGAGCATAAACGGATGTCCCTTTGTCCTTGTTTTTATTTCGTCAATCAAGCCCTCCTTTGTCAGATTTGGCCCTTCGAAGTTCGTGATCTCGGTCACAAAACTGGCAGTGTTGCCAGTCTGACCACCGTCTGTCTCTGCCTCTCCAAGATAAGTACCTGTTTTGTCAAGGAGCTCCTCTATCGCTGCGCTGCCCAGTGGTCCGACTCGCAGACGAGTTATCTTGTCTTCATACTTGTCAAATTCGTGATCTGCTCCGATGCACCAGACGATGTTTGAGGGTGACTTTCTCGATATTTCCCTGAATACCCGGCCAAGATCCTGTGACACAGATTCAGATAGACGCCGCTCATCAAACTGATCAATAATAACGACAATTCTCTCATCTGGGCCTGCATCAAGTACATTAATGAGAAAATCAACTTCATCGGTAGCGTCGCTCAGATTTTCATCCTCCACCGCCCCAGACAGAGCGGCATTAATTATCCGAGCACCAGTACCTACGGCAGGGTCAGCGAATTTGGCAGCCTGAACCAATGGTTCCGTATTTGCGTCCTTGACACGCTCTTTTATTGAATCCCACTTTGAGCTTGGTATTGCCTGATCCCACTTTTCTAAGAGCCGATAAATGAACGCAGCTCCCGACTTCGGTTCGCTGATATCGTGACGAACAGTACATACTCCCTCTTCCCGACAATGCTCTTGGAAACGATCCAAGAGTGCCGACTTTCCCGATCCACTTGGACCGACCAGAACGTGGAAGTCCGCACTATCGGTTTGTAAGCTGTTTCGTAACTTCCCCAGCTCTTCTGTTCGGTTTACGAAGGGGACGGCGATGGACACAGTTACAACAGGCTTCTGAACGTTGTCGTATAACTGTTGTCGAGACACCCGAATCCTTATGCGGTCAGATTGTGGCTTATCCTTATATGACGGATAGCTCTGGAGGGAAGCAAATTACAGAGCGTCAAACCCTCCCAATCGAGAAGGGATTTCCTATTGAGCGGATAAATGAGATCGCCGAGAAGGAAGGCCGGGCGAAGATGTACTACCGCCCGATCTACACGATGCACAAGTGGTGGGCCCGACGCCTGGGCTGCGTCTTCCGTGCTATCTCTCTCTACACACTACTGGATGACCCAGAGAAAGTCTCGGTGTTTGAGCCTGGTCACGAGGGGGGAACACTCGCTGGTTGGGGTGAGGACGCAGATGGTGAGTCAGACCTTGACGTTGCCTCGCTACTCGAACGTGTGGACATAACCGACCCGGAGAGCCTCTGGGAGCTCTACTCGAAGGATGTCCGCGTTGAAGACAAGAAGATCCTCGACCCGTTCATGGGCGGAGGCACGTCACTCGTCGAGGCATCGCGCTTCGGCGCTGAGGTCGTCGGTAACGACTTGAACCCCGTCGCGTGGTTCGTCACGAAGAAAGAACTCGAAGCAGGCCAGACCGACATCGAAGAGCTGGAAGAAGCCTTCGAGCAGGTGAAAGAGGACGTTGCCAATGAGATCACGCAGTACTACAAAACACACTGTCCGAACGCCGACCACGACGCCGACGTGATGTATAACTTCTGGGTGAAGGAGTTGGACTGTGTCTCCTGTGGGCACACAGTTCCCCTGTTCAAGGACTATCGGGTGGCGAAGGGGCGCTACGAGAACGATGACAAGTACAACGTTCTCTGCCCGGACTGTGGCGAGGTGACCCTGGTAGATGATTGGCAGTCAGAGAGCGTCTGTAACGACTGTGGGCACGGATTCGTCCCGAAGGAAGGGAACGTCTCGCGTGGCAAATACAATTGTCCGGACTGTGGACAAAAGTACGCAATTACGGACGCAATTCAGGAACAAGGAGGTTATGACTTGCGGCTCTATGGTGTCGAGTATTATTGCGAACAGTGTAACCAGTCTGGTGAAGAAAAGAGCTCGTACAAGGGATACAAATCTGCCGAAGATGAAGATGTAGAGCTATTCGAGCGGGCCAAAACGGAATGGGAGGAAAGTCAGGAACTTCACGAGTACGTTCCTGATGAGGCCATTCCTCCAGGACATATGACGTCTGAACGCAATCCAGTCTTCGACCATGGATTCGAGAAATGGACCGATATGTTCAATCCACGTCAGCTCTTGTCTTTATCGAAGATTCTTCGCTCTATAGATCAAGTCGAAAACGAGAACGCTTCTGAATATCTTCTCTTAGCTCTGTCTGGAATTCTTCGCACGAATACCACAATGGTGGGTTACGACTATTCCCGGAATGGGATTGTGAATATCTTCAAATCGAATTCCTTCGACCCTCCACAAACACCCTGTGAAGGAAATGTCTGGGGCGGAAAGTTTGGACGAGGTACGTTTGAGTCGATCTGGGATATGGTAATCCGCGGTGTTGAGTATGCGAACAGTCCTACTGAGCGCTATGTGGACGATTCGGGTGAGATGGTAGAATCGCCTCCGTTTGAGAAATCCGTTGGTGAGTCTTTCGAAGTAACCCAAGGCGATATGCGTGCTCTTGATTACGAAGATGAGTTTGACGCCGTGATTACGGACCCTCCGTACTACGACAATATCATGTATTCGGAGGTGGCAGATTACTTCTACGTCTGGCAGAAAATCCTACTGGAAGGGAAATACTCTGGATTCGATCAAGAGAAAACTCCACGCGCGGAGTCCATCGTTACGAATCCTTTCCTTGGGAAGACTGCCGAGGACTTTGAATCAGAGCTTGAACAGTCGTTCTCAGTTATTAAACAAGCACTGAAGGACGATGGGTCGCTCACATTCACGTACCACCACTCTGACTCTGAATCGTGGGGTGAACTGTTAGAGTCTCTCTGTGACGTCGGGTTCGAAGTAACTGCGACGTACCCTATAAGTGCGGACATTAACAAGTTCATTACGGGTGAAGCCGTCTCATTCGACATCGTCGTCGTTGCTCGACCAATCGATGACACCGAAGCCGCCTCGTGGAACTCCCTCCGCCGCGACATCTACCGTACGGCTCGACGCACCCGCAAGCAGCTCGAAGAGAACCGTGACCTCTCACGAGGCGACATCGGCGTGATGGAGATGGGCGCGTGTTTCCGCGAATACTCCAAGCACCACGGGAAGGTGCAGCGCGACGGTGAGATTATGAGCGCGAAGGAGGTCGTTCAGGAGATCTACGGCATCATCCAGGAGGCAAGCGACATCGGCGTCGAGGACGTGTTCATCGACCTGCTTGACACGCCAAGCCCCTCCTTCGACGACGTCAACAAGCTCTGCCGCGGGACGAACGCCACACCGGAGGATCTCAAGGAGACGCGCCTCTACAACCAGGACAATGGCTTCGAACTCGGCACCTGGGACAACGAGAAGCGCCAGGCGTACATTCAGGAGCGCGTCAACGGCGACGGCGGCGACCACCTCTCGAATCTCGATAAGCTCCAGTTCCTCCGCTACCGCTACGAGAAGGGCCAGGCGGTCCAGAACTACGTTGAGAAGTGGGATGTCGATGACGACCTGCGTGAGCTTGCTGGACGGCTCGCCGACGTGACCGGCGACGACACGTACACGCGGGTGCTCGGAGATCGAGATATCACGAGCTACTGAGTCCGGCAGTAGCTCTCCGTACCGTAGAGTCGAAAAATCGGTGCGTTTCCTGCGCCCACGTCCGTCTTCGACGCCCATAGGCTTGCGCCGCCGGACTTCCGGGACATGGTCACACAGGCTCCACGCAGCACCGGTACGCTCGACAGTTGATTGGCCGCACCACAAATTAGAACTTTGGATGGCAGATCAATCTGTCTTCAAGACCGCCCTCCCATCCTCACCTATAAATTTTGAGTGGTCTAGGGCTGTAGACCTGTACAACCATCTACGTATGAGCAACGAATTAGCGGGCCGCTTCGAACGCGGCCTCTCCGCTTCGCCAAAGACTCTGGAGCGGGCACGGCGAACATATCGTCGAGGTGCTGCTTTCGACGTGAACTGGGTGGTGGTGTTCGGCATCAAGCGTACACGGACAAATCTAGAGCCAAAACGGCTCGTCCAGATTGGGAGCGATAGCGGAAGTCGAGAATGATCGTGGAAGACGAGAAACGACTGTCCCCTAGCGAGATGTCTGCCGAGGAGGCCCGGCGGTATCTCATCCGGTTCCTTGGGCGGCAGGACCTCGACGACCACGAGGAGATCTACGAGGAACTCGCCCAAGAGTAATTCAGACAGACGGTACCGCCGACGTCACATTCGACTGAATGGCTCTGTTGAAACCCTCGTCACGTCTTGCGGTTTCGTATAGCGGCTCGTTTCAGCCGCGTTGGTCACGAGTGGCAAGGAGAGCGGCTCTTCCGAATGTCCGCGGCAAAGGATTTAAACAAGGCCGATTGAATCCGTTTTCACCAACTACCTCCCGTCAATTGAACAGGTGTGGCTACGGGGGGTCAGAGAGCATTTATGATCGCAGCACCGGCCGCGATAAGCAGACCGACGACGATTGCGGGTAGGGCGAGGGTCTGAACCACGTCCGAAATCCAGCTGATGTCGCCGCCGTTACCGCCGATCCAGACGGCAGCGACGATTGCAAGGCCGACCACGATGATGAACGGGAGTGCAATCAGTTCCTCGGGCTCTGCCGACATACGATTACAAACGTCAGTTCACGTTGAATACTTTCTCCCCCAGTTCGTGCGTCTGACAGCACAGTTACTTAATGAGCCGAGGAGAAACGTACTTCAACGAATGGCAGGACCAGGCCAAATTCCCGGACGATACAACATCATCGTCGAAGGGGAGTATAACGTGTTCGACCACCAGATGCCGGTCGAGGAGTTCATCAAGCGTCTCAAGGACGATGACGTACCAGACAAGGTGAGCGTCGTCGGACTGGGTGACGCGTTCGAGGACGGTGACGTAGCAGACGAACTCGCTCGTGCAATGGATCGACGAGCGAATGACCTGGAGTATCAAAGCCCGACCGTTCAGTTCGTCGTCGAAGGGTCGTTCCACCGAAGCGGGAAGACCTACGACCTCCGCTATAACGATGCGCTGCACTCTCTGCAGCAGGTATTCGGCCCACAACTCGAACGAAAAGAAGAGGGAGACTGGCTCGTCGCTCCGTTCTAACGAGCTAGAGCAGTTTCAGCGGGCCTTCTTTCTCCACTTCATCGGATCCGTTCTGGAGGAAGTAGAGGTCAATCCACTCCTGCCCGTGCTCGCGACAGAACACCGGTACGCACGTCGTCGTATGCTCGTAGCGCTGTTCACAGCGCGTCTCGATCTGTTCTCGCGTCCAGTCACCGTCCTGCTCTAGGTCGTACCGATTGCGAACTTCCCACGAGTGTTCGTCGGCAGCGGCCTTGAGGACACGAAGCGAGAAGTCCCGAGTATCTTTGAACGTGAACGGGCCGCTCATCGATGTCGCTTCGCTCAGGGCAGTCTCTTCGACACCATCGAGACACAGGCGATTCTCTGCGACAGCCCGGAAGGCTTCGAGTTCAGCAGATTTGTCGACGAGGACGTCGTGTAGGTAGTTGTGGACGACGTCGCCGTATCCATCCAGAGTGAACGACTGCTCGGGTGAGACGATCTGCAGTTCGGCTCCGGTCTGGGCGACTCGACGACGCTTCGGTTCGAGTAGCGGGCACAGGAATGCGAGCCGGTCAGCGTGGAGAAGGTAGGCGTAGCTGAACAACCGAGATCGGGACGGAGACTCCTTCACCGGGTCGTGGCCTTCTGCGTAGTATTTCGAGTCCAGTACAGCTAGTGTCTCGTCGCCCTCTTGTAGCGCGTGGTCCGGTTCGTGGTAGATCTGGCCCTCACCCTCGAACGGGTTCACGGAGGGTGACCGGACGGGCGTCACGTCGTCGAGGCCGCCGAGGTGGTCGTAGGACTTGATATACGAGAGTTCGCGCTCGATGACAACCTGGGAGTACTGCTCGAACAGCGACTCCATATTCAGAACGTAGTCCACGACCAGTTCTCGCGGGCCGTCTCGGAGTTGCTGTCCGAGTGACGAAGACATCACCGCCTTGGCGACATCGAACGCCTTTTGGTAGTACCGGCGCTGCTTCGGGAGGTCGCTAAGCGAGAGGCGTCGATACGCGTCCATCCGGTCTAACCCGCTGCTAACACCCATACTCTCCAGGCGCTCCACCTCTCGGTGAACCTCTGAGAAGATACGGTCGTATGCAGGGTGGTCGTTCTCGTGAGAGTTCTGTCGAAAGAGCCGAAGCAGCGTTTTCCCCGCGTAGTGGAGTAGCGAGTTCGCGGCGTTGTCGTACTCGGTTTCGTTGCGGATCCAATGTGGCTCCAGCGTCCCCCGCGCGTGGTTCATAAGCGTCTGTTCGACGTCGATCTCTCCCCGCCCGTCCAGACTGTCGAGCCGTCGGATAACCAAGTCGCGGATGTACCCCTGCCGGTGGATCGTCTCTAACCCATCGAGGTAGTTGATTGCCAGCACAACGAAGACATCGTCGAGATGGATGTCGTCGGAGAGGAAGTCCTGCAGCGGGATCCCGTGGTATTCGATTGACCGATTCTGGTCGTAGACCGCCAGCAACATATCGAAGATGTGCTCCCAGTCGATCTTCGGATCGACCTGGACCTTCGACGACGGTGTGAGGCTCACGACGCCGATGATGTCCGTCGCTTCGACGTGGAGTACCTCGTTCTCGTCGCCGTCTACGGTAACTGTGACGACTTCGTACTCCTGCTCGCCGTCGAGTGCTGCTTGACTCTTCGTGAAGACGCCGGGACTCTGCTGTGTGAAAGATGCGCGACGAAGCTGGTCCCCGATAGACGACGGACAGCCCTCTATCCGGATCTCCCCGCGTTCGGGGACGTTGAAGGTGTCCTGCCCGTACTCGTAGACTTCGTCGACGGTGCTCATTACTCGTAGGAGCCCATCTGGCGACGTTCCTGTTCGAGTTCCCGTTCGGCGAGCTCAGCAGCAGGGCCGAGATCGAATTCCTCGAACTCGCCGTTCATCGCGCGGTAGTGTTCCGCGATCCGCTCGATCTGCGGGAATGCGGCGGCGTTCAGGAGTCGCGGAACGATGTACGTCCGGAACGCCTGTCCGACCGCATCTTTCTGGTCATACTCGTACTCCCCGCCTTCTCGACAGCCGACGCCAAGGAAGACGGCGACGTCGCGGTAATGCATCGGGCCGAAGCGCATGATCGACCCTTGTGATGTCGATTCGTGGCCGTGGTTGATTCCCTGGTAGTCCCGCTCGAACAGGCGGAGAATCTCGCTTTCTCCGAGGTCCGTGTGGTCGGTGACGTGCGTGGTGATCCAGTCTTTGAACAGCTGCCGGCGCTTATCCTCCTCGTACTCGTCCAGCTCAATCATGGCGAACCGGCGGGTGATCGCGTTGTCGAGTTCGTTCACCGTCCGGTCGGACATGTTCATCGTACAGATGATGTTCACCCGCTCGTCCAGTTCGATAGTCTCCCCCTCGTCGGTCTCGAAGATGGTCTGATGGGGATTCTCGATGGCGGTGTACAGTGGGCCGAAGATCTTCGAGATGTCGGCTCGCGTGATCTCGTCGAGGATGACGCCGTACTCGACGTCGAATCGGCGGGCACGCTGAACGGCTTCGGACACGCAGCCGAGTTTCGTCCGGTAGCTTAGCGAGTCACCGGTGTAGTCCGGGCTGATCCCGCCGATGATGTCCGACGGCGTCCACGAGGGGGTCGCAGTGTTGAGAGCGTACCCGATGCCGGTCTCACGGGCGAGCTGCTTGGCGAAGGTCGTCTTCCCTGTTCCGGTCGGTCCGTACAGGACGACGGGCTTCCCGGCTTCAAGCGCGACTTTGGCGTTGCGTTCGACATCTTTCGGAACGAGTATCTCTTCGGGCGTTTCATCACCGCGGAGACTCACGACGCGCTTGAGACGGTCTGAAGCCAACGGTGACTCAAGCACAGCACGTCGAACCCGACCCAGACCACGTTCACCGTCGTGGACCACGTCGAGTTTCTCGTCCTCGATCAAAAACTCCAGTACGTCTTCGCTCTCTGCATTCCGGATTGCTTCTACGACGTCGTCGGTTACACGGCGAAGAATTCCGACTTCGTCTTTCGCATCTTCAAGTGTATAGTCGTCCGACGAGTCACTCATTATCGAATACAGGTAGTCCGCAGTATATAAAATCCCGTTCAAAATCCTGCTGGCGCTCGATGAGGACATTCGGCCGCCGTCGATTACGACGGACGGCGCACGATAGATTCTCCAGCGGCTCTCGAAAGCCACAGAGATCGATATCGACCATCCGAAACACGATTACCTTGCTCCACACGGTGGCCGACGTGGAATGGGTGAGGTGCTTGTCCGTGCGTTCGGCTACACCGTCGCTGCTCGTTACTTGGATAACTCTGAGGAAATGGTGAGAGAGCGTTATTCACATATAGAAGCTGGTGAACTTGGTGATGTCGCAACTGAGGCACTAGAAGAGATTGATAGTCTCACCTAAAGAGGCGCTTCCTCTGATGGGCGACATTACTGCGTCAGCACTAGGTTTATACCGCTTGACGGACTTCTTTCCAATATGAGCCTCGAAGAGACGGTTGACTACCTCGCCGAGGAACTCGACCTCGAGCGAAGTGAACACGTTCGCGAGGTCGGTCAGTCGGTCGCGGAGCTTCGCGACTGATCAGAACATTTCTCTGAAGTCCCGTTCGACGAGCCCGTCCTCCAGATACGTGACGAACTCTTGTTTCGTTGGTCCTTGACGGTCAAGTAAATCGTCCCGTCCTGCTCGTTCGAGAACTGCCTGTGCGAAGTCCGTACAGTGAGATTCATGCTGCTCAGCGTACTTCGACAGGGCTTCTCGCCAGTGCATATCCAGCTCGAACTCGGCTAATCGGATTTGGATACCATCTTTCCGTTCGACGAGGTCGACCTCCAAGTTTTCGAGTTGCTTGAATCGGAGATTGTTCCGGCGAACCGTGATGAGCCGCTTGGAATCAACGATGTAGGGATCGACCCACTCTCGCCAGGTGTCGTCGTCAACGTGCGTTCGTGGCATCTCAAAATCCGGGTCCACACTCTCAATACAGAACTGAAGCATCGCGATGCCAGTTCGATGATTCGCATTCGGGAGGGAATGGCGGAGGATCAAATTTGACATCACCTCTCCAGCGACGGTCGGAAGTGAGGCTCCCCAAGATACGTGATTGAGTGCCTGTTGGATTTTTTGCGGTTCGAACTCCTTGTAGAGCCGAAACTCATCCTCATCTCGAACATCGACAGCAGCTTCAAGCAATTCCACTAACCGGAAAGCGACAACTTGCCCAGGACGGGGGAGGTCACGAATACGGTCGCTCAGCCATTCCTGATCGAAGTCAATATCTTGGGCTGATTCGATCTCTGAATCGCCTTCGTAGAGCACATAGACCGGTGTTTCGAAGGGGTATCCGATGAGTTTTGTCGACTCATCGGATTGCTCTCGCTGAGACCGGATTTCTGCTACCGATGCCGAGCTATATTTGAGTGAGAAATTCTCGGCCTGTGGGTGATGATAGAAGACGAGCCGAGTCATCTCACTGTGTATTCGTCGGAAGTAGGTAAAGCAGTCCCGCCTGTATGTTGATTCTACGACTGGGTGGAGACGTTCACGTCTTCTAAATACTGGCTTTCCCACTCACGTCGCGCCTCGATCTCCCGCACTCCGCGTTGCGTGACCGTGTACACGTTCGTCCGTTTGTCGAGTTCACCTTTCTCCAGGAGGCCTTTGCCGACGAGGTCGTCGAGGTTTGGATAGAGCCGTCCATGATTGATCTCTTGTTCGTAGTAGTCGTCGAGTTCGTCCTTGACTGCGAGCCCGTGTGGTTCCTCGAGCCCGGCGATCACGTACAAGATGTCCCGCTGGAACCCAGTTAGATCGTGCATCCGTCTGTTGCTTATTTTTGAGGGGTAGCATATGTTCTCTCTGGTACTCAAAGGCGGAGATTCGGACCAAGGGTATCTACTGGTATGCTCGTCACCGAACAGCGTTTAATATCGAGGCATCTGTATCACCGGTAATGGCCCTTCGGACGAGGTCGCCCTTGAGGTTCCGTGGCTGTACTCGGCGCGCTGTCAGCAGGTGGTAATCAATTGTGTCTTCATCTCAATCACTATCTCCCCCGTGCGCGCTTTGTGGTAGGGCTGTCACTGACGATCAAGTCGTGGGTGAGGATGACATCGACTTTTGCTGTGTTGGATGCCGAAACGTCCATCGAGTGCTCGGTGGTGATGGGGTTCACAGTCAGATGGCCTCGACAGATGGCACTATACATGAATCCGGAACTAAAGCGGGCGAACGCGAGGCAGATCCGCGTCCAACGGGGACTGAGGAACGAGCCTTCTTCCAGATCGACGGAATGCACTGTGCGACGTGTGAAGCGTTTCTGGAATCGATTGCTGAAGGCTGCGAGGGCGTCACTGACGCCGCGGCGAGTTACGTCACCGAGACGATCCGAATCACATACGACCCTGACCGCGTCTCGAAGGGCACTCTCTGTGATACCCTGAGTACACTCGGCTATTCGGCAACCCTCCGTGCTGGAGGGAGCGATGACGCACCGACTATAATCGGGCAGTCGCGCCGGTCGGACGAGCCGAATGAACGAGGGATTGACGAGGTGCTGGGATTCCGTTACGCTGTTGGCGTCATTTTCGGGACGTTCATGCTCCTCCCGTATGCGGTCCTCCTCTATCCGGCGCAGCTCTCGTCGTTCTTTGGTGACGGGACGCTCGATATGTTCGCGAGTGCGTCCGGGATCGGCGGTGGAGATGGCCTGTTGATCCTGCCGCTCTTTCTCGTTCTGACGGGTGTCGTCCTCGTGTTTACCGGCCTGCCGCTGTTACAGGGTGCATATGTCAGTCTGAAGATGCGACAGCCGAACACGGACCTGCTCGTCGCACTTACCATCGTGAGTGCCTACGTGTACAGTACGATCGCCTTTCTCCTCGGTCGGATCGATGTGTTCTACGACCTCACGATTGTGGTTGCCGCGAGTGTGGTGGCTGCCATCTTCTACGAATCACTGAGCAAGCAGCGAGCGATGGATCGCCTGACTAATCTCACTATCTCCCACGTCACCGAAGCCAGGCGGTATGGCGCCGATGGGACGACGACGATGGTCGACGTACACGGTCTGGAACCCGGGGAACGGGTTCTCGTCCGTGAGGGCGAACGCATCCCAGTCGATGGTGTTCTCGCTGAGGGTGAGTGCACGGTCGATGAAGCGATCGTGACGGGCGAGTCGCTCCCGGTATCGAAACAAGCTGGGGACGAGGTCGTCGGCGGGGCGGTCGTCACAAATGGGGCTGCTGTCCTCACGGTGAGCGATGAGACAACCAGTAGTATCGATCGCCTCATCACCTCTGTCTGGAATCTCCAGAGTGGGGATCACGGCGTCCAGCGGCAGGCCGATAGGCTCGCGTCAGCCATCATTCCGGTCGTCGTCGGTGGGGCGGTACTCGCTGGATTGGGATCGCTTCTTGTTGGGACTGGCATTCCCGTCGCCGTCCTGACGGCGCTGGTGGTTCTCTTGGTTGGATGCCCGTGGGCACTTGGCCTGGCAACCCCGCTCTCGGTGGCAACCAGTATCGAACAAGCGGTAGAGCGGGGCATCGTCATCTTCGACGAGACCGTCTTCGAGCGCCTTCGGGACGTCGACGTCGTCGTCTTCGACAAAACGGGGACTCTCACGACCGGCCAGATGGATGTCCTCGAGGCGGATGCACCGTCGGATCTGCTTGCAATCGTCGCGGCCCTCGAACAGCGAGCATCCCACCCAGCGGCCGACGCAATCGTGAATACGTTTGCACAAAGGAATCAGGAGGGCGATCGCTCGAGAGCCGATGGGGGGGTTGCCGATGGCAGTGACCACGAGCACGCAGCGGACATCACTGAATTCACGAGCCACGCGACCGGCGTCGAAGGAGTCGTCGAGGACACGCGCGTTCTCGTCGGGAATCTCGATCTCTTCGCGGAACTGGGGTGGTCGGTGAGCGAGCGGATCGAGACGCGTGCCGCAGAGGCACGAACGGCCGGTCACCTTCCGGTCGTCGTCGGTCGAGACGGTCGTGCAGAGGGCATCATCGTCGTGGGCGACGAACCACGGGCGGGCTGGGATGACACACTCACGCAACTGAGTGACCGTGATCTCGAGATCGTCGTTCTGACCGGTGATGACGAGGCTGCCACTGATTTTCTCGACAGTCATCCTGCCGTCGATCACGTGTTTGCGGGGGTCCCGCCGGCAGGCAAGACCACGACGATCCGGCGGTTACAGTCCCGTGGGCAGGTTACGATGGTCGGTGATGGGACGAACGATGCCCCGGCCCTAGCGACAGCAGACTTGGGAATCTCCCTCGGTGGTGGGACGGCACTCGCGTCCGATGCCGCGGATATTTCTATCGTCGATGATGACCTCGCGGCGGTGGAGACGACGTTCGATCTCGCAGATGCAGCTCGTCGGCGTGTCAAACAGAACAACGGGCTAGCGCTGCTCTACAATGGGGTCACGATGCCACTCGCAGCGACGGGGTTGCTGAATCCGGTGTTCGCGATGGGTGCGGTCGTGGCGACCGGCGGTCTCCTCGCAGCGAATTCGTTTCGAGACCTACTTCACGAGTAGCGGCTCCCACTCCGCGAATCGGCAGATACCTGCTGTAACCGGGTGAAGACGGGTCCTATCGCTTCAGTCGAGCAATTCGAAGGCACTGAGGCCCGCGTACCCGACCGCAAAGCCCGCAACGATGATGCCTCCGGAGAGGACTTGGTAGAACGGCGTCGACGGGAGGAAGCCGGTCGCGAGGGTGCCGACAACGATTAATACTGCTGCCAGTCCCAAAAACACGTACTGTCGACGTTTCCTCTTCATATCTTGAGATATTCGTCCACCCTAAGGACCGTGTTCTCACGGCAGATCCGTCATCTCAGTCGGCGGGGATGATGGCGGCCGATTGATCGGGCTGTCGGGCTGCTTGGACCGAGTAGATCAGGCTCCCAGTGAAGAGGACGAAGCTTCCTACGATGAATACTGCACTGAGCGGCGAGGCCGAATCGACGAACACCCAGTAGAGGGGGGCGGCAATCGATGGCCCGGCAGCAAGTACCGCGATCTTCGCGACGAGTGGCCCGCAGCACCCACAGGTACACGTCCCGACGATTGCAGCACTTCCGGCGGTCCCTTCGGTCATGCCGGCTCGTTCCTCGACGCGCCAGTGACGGGCGATGAGAGCGGCGTTTAACCCGATGAGTGCGCTCAGCATCCCGACGACGATGACCTGACCGGGCGACACGGCCAGGAAGAACGGGATATGTATGAACGGAAGATGCGGAATCGCGATTTCGAGCGTCGGCCACGATACCAGCTGATAGATTGCGGGCAGAACGACGACCGTCACTTCCTCAGGGAAGCCTTCCTCGGGGAACAACGAGAGGTACCCCGTTATCGAGACGAAAAAGAGGGCTAATACGACACCGACGCCGATGCCGAAGCGACGCGCAACCGGATCACGCATGACTGCGCGAATGACACTCCCTGCGTCCTTCCAGACGACATAACCGACCAGGATTGGCGTGCCGAGGACGATTGCGTACCCGAGTGGATGCGTATCGCTTGCCAGTTCTGGAAGGAGGTAGGGGTACGAGATCCACAATCCCATGAGGATGCCGAGGAACGTGTACCGTGGTCGGGATGGCCAGCGGAGCCACCCGACGACGAAGCTCGCGACCATGATGCCCAAACCACTCAGCAGGGCCAGTGGCTGATACCACGCTCGGGGGAACGGCATCGAACTCGCAGTATATGTCGGATCTGGGGAGAGCCCTTCGAAGAGTACGGCTCCGAGTGCAGTGATAGCGATACCGGCGAACACGCCGTACAGAGCGGTTGTCGCCGTGATCCGATCTGTCCGTTTGAGAAGGATGAATCCACCGAGAATAACGGCACCAACGAAAGCAATAATTACACCGTGTCCTTGCGAGAGTCCACCGCTTCCGGTTGTACCGTGGGCAGACGCGACGGGAACCTGAGTGAGCGTACCAATCGCGGCGAGAAGTACAGAGAGAGGCCGAATAGATCCGATTCGAGAGGTCTGTCCACGGGAGGGGTCCCCACGTGGTTGACGCTCTTCTGGTGACATTATTCTGTCTTGGACAGGGAGCCACTTCTACCTGACTGATTCACCCCTGATAGCCTGGATTTGACTGTCGTTGGCTCATGCTGTGTGTGGAAATATCCTCCTCCGAAAGTATGACCGGCACGGTGAATTCACTCGACGTCCAGAAACACGAGGAACTGTATGTGCTTGAGGAACCAGACCGGAAGAACGGCCCCAACTCCTGCAGCGAGTAGGAGACTATTCGATGCCGTCCACACGATCTGTCCAAGTACGGTTCCAATAATCAAGACGCCGTTGTATGCAATCGCATTCACCGCTAAATCGCTTTTCGACTCAGGCTGGGGCCACTTGATGAGACTGAGCTTGACCGCTGATGTCCGGCCGGAAGCTACTGCGACAAGAAGTCCGAGTAAGCCGAATACAAACCATCCGAGTACAGCCGGTGGCCAGCTATATACGACCGTGGCGGCGGCAAGAACAAATAGACACGGGCTAGTGAGTGTACTGATCTCTACGGAAGTATATCGGCTCAAAATATACTTCTCGAACCCTTGTTGTGCGGTAGTCATCTGTGAGGATTATGAGTAGAGCATTGAAACGGATCAGGGATGCTCCGTCGAGGATTTGAACCTCAGTCCTCGGCGTGAGATACCGAGATGATTGGCCGAGCTACACCAACGGAGCATTTCTAACTTGGGGCCTCAGTACTTGAAATACGACCGGTGTCCTACTTACTGGGAATCCGCCCTTTTCCCTTATGCTGGGGTCTTTGATACTGTGGTATGGAGCGTCGACAGATTCTCAAGACGACTGGACTTCTCGCGACAGGTGGCGTAACTGGTCTTGCCGGCTGCAGTAGTTCGGGGAATGGAGATGGTGGCGGTGAGCCGACCACGACTGAACCGCAGGAGACCGCTGGTGGGTCTGGAGGCTCGAATACTGTTATGATGGTCACCGAAGGGAGCGAGTATTATTTCGATCCCATCGGTCTGTTCATCGAATCTGGGGAAACTGTGACATTCGAAATCCAGAGTGGGAGCCACTCGGCAACCGCCTACAAAGAAGGAACGAGTTCAGCCTCGGTAAATCGGATTCCCGAAAGCGCAGAAACGTTCAATAGCGAAACGCTGAGTGAACAGGGCGCAACGTACGAGCACACGTTCGAGACCACAGGGACGTATGATTACTTCTGTATCCCGCACAAGACCCTGGGGATGGTCGGCCGGATCGTCGTCGGCGAACCCGGCGGTCCCGCGGAGGGGAGTATGCCGCCGGACGGAGACGTTCCCGAAAGCCAGACCATCGTCGATCAAGGCAGCGTCTCGTACAGCTCGTTCTCCGGGTAGGCGGCCGCGTATACTGCGAGCTGTGCGCTCTGGAATCGCTTGTACACCATATGGCCGACATTGACTCTGCTTCGGACCTACAGGAATCTATGTGGCACCCGATTACTGCCGGTTTCCAGTAAATCTACTTTGTTAACGGTTTTGTCTATCCGGTCACAACAGTACATATGGAATTCGACTTCGTGCGCTCGGTGGCTCCTCTCGTCGTAATTGTCGCCGTCGCAGCGATTGCGCTCACGACCGTGATGACCTCCTCGACAGTCTTCATGATGGTTCTGCCCTCGATGATTGTCTTCTCGGTCATCGCGTTCTTCTTCGGGATGAAACACGGCGAGTTCCGTGCCAGTCCGTAACAGCCCGATCCGGTAGCCGGAATCCGCCGGGTTGCGGTCCACGCAAGCTCCTAGCGGTGTCGATTCCGATTCGTTTCGATGACCGATTCGGAGTCCGAGCGACGGCTGTTTCAGCGGGACGATGTCGAACCACCAGGAGTCTACCAGAGCCGGTCAACCACTATGTTTCAGTTAGATCCAGTTCTGGTCGTCATGTAGAGCGCCTCTACGTGGAGTAGCCGGCGTACTCCATGAGCTGGTTGAAGATTTCCGTATCCATGACGGACCGATAGACCACGCCGGTGAGCATCCCGCCGGGATAGAACGTGCCGTTCATCACGTGATTGACCTTATGGCAGTGCATCAGGTAGATGCCGGGGTCTGCATCGGCAGTAAATTCGATCGTGTGTCGTTCAGCAGGGGCAACGTTCGTGACGTCCATGTCGTGGCGGGCAGCCTCCGGAATCGTCCCGCCATCCTTTTCAACACGCTGGAAGCGGTGGTTATGGATATGCATCGGGTGCGACATGTACCCACCGTTGACGAGGTGGATACGAACTGAGTCGCCCTCGTCGACGATGATCGGTGACCCTTCTTCGGGGTGCAGCGTTCGGGGTGCGCTCTTCCCGTTGACGGTAAACACGTCTGGATTGCGACTGGCCGAATTGTAGGTGAAGTCCGCCTCTCCGGCCCACTTCCGTGGAACCCGCGAATCCCAGTCCTTGATCGTCATGAAGTATTCGCGGTCCGCCGGTTCGTAGCCTTCGGGATCGACTCGGTAGATCCCGTACATGCCCATGTCGATATGCCGGTGGGTCTGGAAGTGACAATGGTAGAAATGCGTCCCAGGGACGTTCGCGGGAATCTCGTAGGTGTGACTCTCCCCTGGCGGGACCTGAATGCCGGTCGTCGTCGGGACGCCATCGTTCTCCCACGTCTTGCGAACCCCGTGGAAGTGAATCGTGTGGGGACGTCGGCCATCGGTGTTGTCGAGTGTCACTTCCATCGCGTTACCCTCGGTCGTTCTGAGAATTGGGCCGGGGACGCTAGGGTCGTTGTCGTCGGCCTGGAACGCCCAGACGCGTGGGAATTCGACGGACCCACCCATCGTATCGAGCGGGTGGACGGCGTGGCGGGCCTGCTGAGTCCGCATCGTCACTTCGCCGCCCTGCTCGTCGACGTTGACGACTGTTGGAGGGCTGGTGTAGGGGAGATCAGGCGAGTCAGTTTGTGCCTGCGTGGGCGTATCGCTCGTTGCTGCTGGCTCGTTGGCTCCGCCCGCAGAACAGCCTGCTAACGAAGCGATACCGGTCGCGCCAGTTGCCGCGAGAAACTCACGCCGGGACAGTCCGGTTCCGGGTGCGCCGAAACGTGTTGTCATGATACACTCGGCATTTTGGTTGGCCTAAACATAGGGCGACTGCGGTGTCCCAATTCACGGGACAGCGCGTGGATATGTTCGGCACAAGGCGAATGGAGATGGGGGCTTTTCACCTAGACTTGTTCGCTGTCAGGAGTCCGAAATTGGGCCTAGAAAGCGATCAGATTGTTAGAGCCCGCCAGTGGACGACAGATAGACTCCTGCGAACTGCACCGCATTATACGTCCCGTGAATCACAGCCGGCACTGTGAGGTTGTCCGTATACTCGTACGCTGCTCCCAGTACTAAGGCTAGGACGAATGCGATACCGATGTACACCAGTTTGCCTTCCCCTGACAACGAGAAGAGATGGATCGATGCGAACAGAGCGCTTGCGAGGACGATTGCACGGGCCGGATGGAGACTTTCACGGAGGGTGCCCTGGACGAGGCCCCGGAACAACAGCTCTTCTCCCGGGCCGACCAACAGGAATTGGAGGGGGATCAGAAGAAGGAAGACACTCGGATTTTGTCGCCCGACCTCGACGATCTGATTCTGAGCCGAGTTCAGACCGAGGGCCGTGATTACTGAGGACGCCACAAAGAGCAACCCCAGGATCGCTATACTCCCCCCGACAATCACCGCCCCATCACGCTTGTCAGGTAGACGAACTGGAACGAACCCAAATCCGAGATCACGGCCTTTGAGATAGAGGATGGCGATGCCCCCAAACGTCACTCCTTGGAGGAGGAACGTACTCACAACCAGTCTGAGGGCTGGGCGCGACGCGAGGTCGACTCCGAACAACCCGACGACCGTCGCGACGGCAAGGATGACGATAGCCCCCGCGACGTATGATCCATACGTGAGACCAATCGCCGAGGCGACAGACCGGAAACGAGATATCGACGACATTAATCAGATGTGAGCGTAGGGTTCCACCCTACAAACTGGCTTCGATAGGTCGATGCTGGCGGTTCGGGAATCGGGGCAGTGGTGACGGCACCCGCATCACCTCCAGCATTCGCGCCGTCATCCGGCTCAGTACTCGTATTGTTAGAGAGAGCGGTGACGCCGATCACGAGACCGGCAGTGGCGGCACTACCACCGGGGAGGAGAAGTTGTCGGCGGGTCAGTCCTCCGACAGCAGCTCCGACACCGTCCTCAGAGAGCCGCTCTGAGAACGTGAGTGAATCAACGGCTGTATCCGCCCGTTTGTAGTCCACACGTGAGAGGTCGTCGGGATGCACGGCGAGCCAGTGTCTGTAGAGCTCCTCGTCAGTCTCGTCACCGAGTTGTTCGCCACAATAATGGCAGGCGCTATGAGCGTTCCATGTGTGGTCACGCGCTGCTCCCGCTGTTTCGAATTGATCTGTACAGATCGGGCAGGTATGGGCAGTCATTCGTGATCACTACTCTTGGTGGCAGATTTCATAGGCTCCGTGCTGTTCTCTCGTAGTGAGCTGAATCGTCGGTATCTGTGGCATTGGTTTATACGCAAGGTGTCATTAGCGGCGGAGATATGCGACGAGGAAGGTCGTCAGGAGACAGAGGAGAATGAGGATTGCCACGCCGAGGTGGGTCGTCACGATGATCGGCTGGAGATCTTCCGTGACGGTCAATCCTCCGAGGATAACCTGTAACGGAAGAAGGGCGAGAGCGGCCGTGGCCGACCATTTGACAATCGGGGTATTCCGGTGTGTCACCCACGCTCCAAGGGTTGTGCCGACGATCAGAACCCCGGCCATCATCGCCAGTCCACGGTGAGCCCACTCTGCGAAGATTTGGAGTGCAGAGTATGGCGAGTTAGCAATGATCTCGGGTTGAAGGAAGGGAACCCACGTCCCGTAGCAGGTCGGCCAATCGGGACAGGAAAGTCCAGCACCGATTGCACTGGTGTAGGCTCCGAGAAGCATCACGATATACGTCACTAGTAGCGTGAAACCGGCGATATGCCTGTACTCGACCGGAATCCTTGAAATCGTGGTTCGTACGTCGTGCCCGCGGAGTCGGCCTTGAGACATAATATTGGGTAGAGACGCTGACTGGCGGTGTGACGAGTTGATGTCTTGGAGACAAAGTGTTAGGCCGGATTCCCAGCGAGTGGGACACCGCCTGCTATTCATTGAGGAGCCGTCCCACGGTACTGTTAAGAAGACCCACGGTTTGTAGGGAAAACCCCTATACGCCGATAGTATGATGGCTCAAGAACATACCCAGGAACGATCAATAGATGAACGCGACCGCGAGGTGAAGTCTGCTAACGACAATACCTGTCCCGAGTGTCAGGGCCATATTACCCTGAATAGCGACAGCGGTGAGGCGACCTGCGAAAGCTGTGGGTTGGTTTTTGAAGATGATCCAATCGACCACGGCCCGGAGTGGCGTGCGTTCACGTCGGACGAACGCGATGAAAAAAGTCGGGTCGGTGCTCCCACGACGCAGCTGATGCACGATAAGGGCCTGAGTACGACTATCGGCTGGCAGGACAAAGATGCCTACGGACAGGCTGTCTCCGGTCGCAAACGTGCTCAATTACAGCGCCTTCGGACGTGGGACGAGCGGTTCCGGACGAAGGATGCCCACGAGCGGAATCTCAAGCAAGCTCTCGGGGAGATCAGCCGGATGGCTTCCGCTCTGGGACTTCCGGAATCGGTTCGGGAAACTGCAGGCGTCCTGTACCGGCGTGCTGTAGAGCAGAACCTGCTCCCCGGTCGCTCGATCGAGGGTATGTCGACGGCGTCGTTGTACGCGGCTGCTCGACAGCACGGAATGCCACGGCCGCTGACTGAGTTCGCCGACGTCAGCCGTGTCGAGAAAATCCGAATCCAGCGAGCGTACCGATATCTATCCCGAGAACTTGGGCTGGAGATCGAGCCGGAGGATCCCATGCAATATATTCCCCAATTCGCGTCATCGCTTGACGTGAGCGACGAAGCAGAACGGCGCTCTCGAGAACTGCTTGAGGTAGCTACAGATAATGCCGTCCACAGTGGAAAGAGTCCAGCCGGATTGGCGGCTGCCGCTCTGTATGCTGCGACCCACCTCACGAACGAGCAGCTCACACAGGAGACGGTGAGTGAGGTCGCACACGTGAGTCGAGTCACGATCCGGAATCGATACCAAGAGCTTCTCGAGGTGTACGCGCAGCATGACTGACCGGATAGCCCCTGCCGGGCGAAATCCAGCTGCTGATTGGGTCATGATACGATATTTACTATGAGCGAGTTCTCAATACAGACCGAGGTCGAAGTATTGGAGCTGCTCGTTGACGAGTCACCGTGCCATGTGATGGATATCACTAACGCCGTCGATGGACACCCGATCACTATCGACCAAGCGTGTGCTCATCTTCACAGTGAGGGCTGTATTGTTCCGCGCGGGAGGGGTCTCTACGAGATTACCGACGCCGGCGAACAACGACTCGAAACTCAGCAGGAATCATAACGTTTCATAACTGTGTCACTATGTTTGCCCCCATTGGATGGATCAGCCATCATCACTCCCCAGCCCGGATCCGTAATGAATACGGGGTGCCGATGGAGCCTCTCGTCCATAATCGGACTCCATTTCCCGACGAACACGTATTCTCGAATAATGGGAGATAATTCAGTGTCTTCCGAGGACCCTCCGGAGGTACAGGATGTCCTCGATGCGCTGGATGATCCCGCGTGTCGGGCTATTCTCCGGGAAACTATCGAACCAATGACTGCGAACGAACTCCTCGACGCATGTGACATCCCCAAGTCGACGCTGTATCGAAAATTAGAACTCCTCAGTTCCGCTTCCCTCGTTCGAGAACAGGAGACGATCAACCCCGGAGGTGGACGGGTCACCTACTACGAGCGGTCGTTCGAGGACGTCACGATCTCTATGGACGACACAGGTGCGTTTTCGGTGAGTGTCGATCGGCCACCGCAATCTACCGACGAACGGCTTGCAGATATCTGGTCGATGATGGGGGACGAAGTATGAACGGCGTCATCACGGCGATTGCAGTCGTCAAGTTTGTAATCCTGCTTCTCGGTGGCGGGATTACCTACATTGCATTTAAGGCCTATCGACGTACGGGTGCGGACTCGCTACGCGTCCTTGGTGTCGGGTTCGGTATCATCACACTCGGGGCAATCCTGACTGGCGTGGCCAACCAGTTCTTTTCTGTCGGATTGGCCCTTGGCGTGCTCATCAACAGCCTGTTCGTTGCCCTTGGCCTCGCGGTCATCATGTACTCGCTGTATATCCAGAAATGAACCCCGTTCCTGATCTCCGTCGGGGTAACTACCTAATCCTTTTCGGCGTGGTTCTGTTCGTTCTCACGCTTGTTAGCAGTGCAATGCTCGCCCCTGCGATTGGGGCGGCTTCGGAGACAGACCAGACGTCCCGAACCTTGGTCGGGTCTCAGGGGAGTGGCCCAGGCTGGCACGAATACGGTAGCGTCTACCTCCTCAACGGTACGAACACTACCTGGCGTGAATCGAGTGCTGATAGCTATTTTGATGTCACGCAAACAGAGAACGGAACAGTGTTAGCCGGGTTCATGGACAGCGGGTACGCTTCGTGCGGATCGTACGAGTCTCCCTGTACCCGAACGGGATTCCGAGTCATTGACCCCGGGAAAGACCCGCAGGTGCTTTCGGAGTATAGCTTCCCGGTGCGAACGAACAAGAACAGCGAAGTCCACGATGTCGAACGACTCGAATCGGGAGAATACTTGGTCACCGATATGGAGTACGAGCGTATCTTTACTGTCAAGAACGGCGAAGTCACGTGGCAGTGGAATGCGAGTTCGTTCTACGACGCCCCACAAGATCCGACGACGACCGACTGGCTGCACATCAACGACGTGGACGTCATCAGCACCGGACGCTATCTCGTCTCAGTGCGGAACGCCAACCAGCTTCTCGTCATCAAGCGCGGAGAGGGTGTCGTCGACGTCATCAACGAAGACACGACCGATTCAAACGATGCCAACTGTCGTAAATCAGGCCAGTTAGCCGACTATGACAGTGATAGCGATATTCGATGTGGCGACCCCGACGTGCTCAACCACCAGCACAACCCTCAGTGGCTCGGGGATGATGCCGTCCTCGTCGCTGATAGCGAGAACGACCGAGTCGTCGAACTCCATCGAACGGAGGTCGGTGAGTGGGAGCCAGCGTGGGCCGTAGATCAGGCAGAGGGGGTCGCATTTGATTGGCCTCGGGATGCAGATCGCCTCCCGAACGGAAACACGCTCATCACCGACACGCTCAATCGGCGACTCGTAGAGGTCGACGAATCCGGGACTGTCGTCTGGAGCGTTCGAACAGAGCGTATCCCATACGAAGCCGACCGGTTGCCATACGGCGAGTCTGTCGGAGCCCCGACGTACACGAATAACGGAAGCAGCGTCGACAGCCCTGACGCCGGCGTGCCGGGCCTCTCACTACTGCTTGTCGGTGTTCGGGCAGTCGTTCCCTCGACGCCGTTCTGGTTCCGGGAACCACAGCTCGGCCTGACGCTTGTCTCTGCACTCCTCATCGTCGTCGGCGGAGTTGACCGTATTCGTAACTAAATTTCCTCTCGAAGCCAGTCGAGAGCTTGCTCGCGTTTCTCGATGTCGACATATCGCATTTCGTTGGGGGCGACTGGCCAGATCGGCCGGATTGCATACCACCAGTCGAACAGGAGTTTCGCCCATCGTGTATCGCCGACTGCGGCGTACCGGTCGATATCGAAGTCTGGGCCGTAGCGAAGATCGGGAATCACCCCGTGGAGGTGTGTGAGAAACGTCCCGAACGTCCAGTTCGGAACTTCCTCGTACACGTGGATACACCCGTACTTATCGCTCTTTTCGACGAGGAGCGAGTACAGCTCTTGATAGCCTGTCCGCGTGCCCTCCCCGACGCGAATAGCAATGAGGTTCTCGTTCGTCTCGTCCAACACCTCGAACATTCGATCAGGTGCTGTGTGGGACATCGTTAGTGGGAGTGATTCGTCGTACCGACAGGGTCACTATCGGGGTCGGTACGCCCGACGAGCTCGACAGTTGCGTGGTCGATTCCTCGATCCGTGAGATAGTCGTGAACCCGTGACTGGATTCTCCGTTGCTCCTCGAGTGTGGTCGCCGTATCTTCCAGTCGGACGGTTGCGACGGTGAGTTGACTACAGACTTGCCAGACGTGGAGATCCTCAATCTGGTCGACGCCATCGAGTGTCGTCAATTCATCCCGGAGTTCTTCGGACGACACCGGGCTCCGTTCCAGCAGGATCGAGGTGCTTTCCCGGAGGACGTTCCCGGCCGACGCGAGCACCAGCAACCCGATGAGTACGGCCGCCACAGGGTCTGCAATGGGGAGATCGAACACTGCGACAGCGGTGGTCGAGACGATTACCGCAACAGAGCCACCGGCGTCACCGAGCAGGTGGTAGAACGCCCCGCGCTCGTTGAGACTCATCTCGTCACCCTGTAACACGTACACGGAGCCGATGTTTACCAGCAGGCCACCCGTCGCGATGATCAGCGTCAACTCTGGATTGATCGCCACTGGCTCGAGGAACCGCTGGTAGGACTCCCAGACGATGTATCCAACCATTGGAAGGAGCAAGACGCCGTTTAGGAAGGCCGCAACCGGCTCCAGTCGGTGGAGACCGTACGACCACGCCTCGCCACCCTCGAACCGTTCGGCGGTGTAGCTCGCGCCAAACGCCATCGCGTACGCAAGCATATCGAACAGCATGTGGAGTGCGTCGCTGATGAGAGCGACCGACCCGAACAGGAGTCCACCAGCCAGTTCGATGACGAATCCGAGGAAATTGACGACCGCGACGAGCGCAAGCCGACGCGTACTACCACTTGATTTAGACGGGAGGTTATGCTCTGCGGTCTCCTCATCGGTATGCTCGTGAAAAGTCATGAGTTCACATTAGAGGGGGTTCTATTTCGAATCTGAGGATTCCGGGTGTTCCTGGGTAGATTCCTGGGCCCCGTCTTCGCTCGTCACCATCGAATCCTGCGCCGTTGATTCAGTGCTATCCGAAGAGGTAATCTCCCCATCGGCTCCCTCCGTTTCTGGTTTGGACCGCTCCGATTCCTCGGTGGGCGATGTATCCTGGGCGGAGGAGCCACCGAAATCGAGCGGACGAAGCCAGATGAACCAAACGACAAATATGGTTGTGCCATAGCCGACGATCCACACGAGATCAGCTACGGCAGAGAGGTTCGCCTGTTCGAGGGTGTATACCAGTAAACCCGGGCCGATGAGCCCAACGAGCACAACGAGGACGGCAAATTGCGGAGACGAGAGTCCGAACGGGTATTTTTGCTGATCTGCCTCCGTATGGGATGTTGCATTTCCCTCGTTCTCTGCACCCATCTTACCCCTCCGAAGCGCTGGTTTCGGTGTCTGTGTCCGGCGTAATTCGAGAGAGTCGCATCGCGTTCCCGGTGACGGCCGTCGTCATCCCGGCGTCGCCAGCGAGAACCGCGAGCCAAATCGGGACGTATCCGAACGGGACTGCGACTGCCAGCCCGGCTTTGACAGCGAGACTCGACCAGATGTTCTGTCGGATGACCCCGTTCGCATCGTTGGCGAGTTCGTAGAGGTACGGGAGCTTTGCGAGGTCGTCACCCATCAAGGCAATGTCGGCGGTCTCCAATGCGGTATCAGTCCCGGCAGCCCCCATCGCCACGCCGACTGTGGCGGTGGCGAGCGCCGGTGCGTCATTGATCCCGTCTCCGACCATCGCAACGCCGTCGTACTCCTCGACGAGTTCCTCGATCGCCGTCACCTTGTCCTCGGGGAGTAATTCGGCCTGGTACTCGTCGACGCCGACCTGCTCGGCGATCGCGCGGGCAGTCCGCTCGTTGTCTCCCGTCAGCATTACTGTTCGCGAGACGCCGAGTTGCTTGAGTCGCGTGACCGTTCGCTTTGCCTCCGGGCGGATCTCGTCGGCGACCGCGATGACGCCCTCGAGTTCGTCTTCGGTCCCAACGAGGACGACGGTCTTCCCTTCAGCCTGGAGTTCGGGGACGGTCTCTTCGAGGAGATCGAGACAGTTGTTCCGGTCACACATCTGCCGGGCTGTCTGTGTCACGACGCCACCGTCGGTCGTCGCGTGAACGTGCGATAGATCGAAATCCAACTCCTCGAACAGTCCCGGTTTGCCAGCGAAGTGGGGCGTCCCGTCGAGGTCAGCACGCACGCCCTTTCCGGTGATGCTCTCGAAATCGTCGATCTCGCGCTCGGCGACACCAGCCCTGCCCGCTTCGGCGACAATTGCCTCGCCGATGGGATGTTCGCTCCGCTGTTCGAGCCCGCGGGCACACCGGAGGACGTCCTCCTCGGAGTTCCCGTTCAGCGGAACGACGTCGGTGACGGTGAGTTCACCTTTCGTGAGTGTCCCCGTCTTGTCGAAGGCGACGACGTCGACGGCCCCCATCGCTTCGAGATGATTGCCGCCCTTGATCAGAACCCCGTTCTTGGCGGCGCTGGTGATCCCCGACACCACGGAGACGGGCGTCGAAATGACGAACGCACACGGGCAAGCGAGCACCAGCAACGTCAGTCCGTAGACGACGGCCGTGGGCCAGGTCGTCCCGAGAACGTACGGGCTTGCCACCGTCGTCAGGATGGCGAAGGCGACGACGACTGGCGTGTAGTACGCCGAGAAGCGCTCGACGAACTGCTCGCGTTCGGTCTTGTTCGACTGGGCGTCCTCGACCATCTCCACGATGCGGGAGAGCGTGTTATCACCGGCCTCGGAGGTAACCTCCACTTCGAGATACCCCTCTTCGTTGATCGTGCCAGCGTACACCTCGTCGCCGGTCGTCTTGTCGACGGGCACGCTCTCGCCCGTGATGGGTGCCTGATTGACGGCACTTTCGCCGTCGACGACGGTCCCGTCCATCGGAATCTTCTCCCCCGGCTTGACGACGACCACGTCGCCGACGGCAACCTCGTCGACAGGGACCGTCTCCGTCTGCCCGTCTCGCTTGACGACTGCCTCGTCCGGCGAGAGATCCATCAGTTCCCGGAGCGAGTTGCGGGCGCGATCCATCGAATACCGCTCCAACAGTTCGGCGATGCTGAACAGGAACGCGAGGGTGGCGGCCTCGAAGTAGAGCGCCTCTCCGAAGGCGAGGCTCGCGATGAGCGCCCCGAGGATAGCCACCGACATCAGGAAGTCGATATCGAGGTTCAGATTCCGGGCCGAGTAGTAGCCGTTGCGCAGGATCTCCTGACCACCGGAGGCGACGGCGACGAGGAACAGTACGTCGGCAACGAGTAGCTCCGTGCCGAGAATGCGTGCAATCCCTATATTCTGCCCGGTCAGGAAGAACTCAAAGAGTAAGCCTACAGCGACGAATCCACCGCTGATCCACGTCTTGAGTGCTCGCGGGCTCGTCCAGATACTCTCACGTTCCTCGGTCGTTCCCTGCGGTACTGAGTCGTCGCCTGTCGTGTTTGTAACCTCGTATCCGGCACGTTCGATGGCACTGACGACGTCGATCTCTCCGGCCCTCGAAGAATCGTACGTGACGACGACCGTTCCAGTCGTCGGCTGAGTTTCGTATGTCGTAATTCCCTCGACCCTGTCGAGTGCATTTTCGATTTTGCCCGCACACGAGGGGCAATCCATTTCTGGAACCGTGAATTTCGAGGTCACCTCACCGGTATCCTCCACGGTGTACCCGGCCTTTTCAACCCGCTCAGCTATCGCGGTAGCACTCGTTTGCTCGCCATCGTACGAGACGGTCAACGCCCCTGTCGTCACTCGTGGGTCGACACGACGGATTCCGTCCAGCTTTTCGACGCTGTTCTCGACCTTCCCTGCACAGGATGGGCAATCCATCTCCGGGACCGAAAACTGTGCAACGTCCTCCCGATCTAGGGGTGGAGACCCGTCGTCGACGCCCCGGTCTGCGTGTTGGGCGTGCCCGTGACCGTCGTGGTCATGTGTGTGATCGTGCTCGTGAGATCCCTCTTCGTGCTCGTGGGTGTGATCCGGTGGTTCACCACTTCCGTCGTGGGAATCGTCGTCGGATGAGGTCATTACTCGCCACTATCACCTACAAGTTTATTAAATCAGCTGTTACAAACTGGCCGATATACACCAATATATAATAAATATCTCTGCTCGAATTATTAACTCGGCGTTTGTCTCATCTCAAACGCGGACCTAAGAACGATTTGCTCGATACTCACCGTGTTTGATCCCGAGGAAGAGCGTAAGCACTCCAAACACGACGAGGCCGACGCTTACCATCATCACCGTACTGGTACTCATTGGGCTCATAGCCGTCCCCCCAATGAGGAGGACGAGTAGCAACACGAACGCTATTCCGGTCGTAGTCGTGTCGAATTTCATAATACGGTGTATTCAATCGGAGGTCGTTTCGGATGGTTCAGTTATTGATTCGGTTCGACGGCGCCAGCGGGCGATTCCAGCCCACAGGAAAGTCCCGACGAGACTGAGGGCTCCGGCGAGAACGACCGATTCTCCTCGAACCGTCGTTCCGGTCTGTTCTTCTACGATCAACGCGGCTCCAAGGACTATGAGGACGAGTCCTTGTATCCCGACCGAGACCGATGTTCGCGTCACGTATCCGGAGTCGGCGAGAACGCCGGCGACGGCTCCGACGAAAAGCAACAATCCTGCCACAGATACGGGTCGAAGCCCGAGGAAAATCCCTACTTCAGAGAGGGCGAACCCGACGGCGACCAGCATTGGCCATGGACTCGTTTCAGTAGCCGAAGTGGCGTTGGACTCATCTACCATCATCGGCAGTCCAACTCATTCAATAATAAAATATGCGCTAATTATTCGGTGTATTTTAGCAACAGTTGTTATTATATCCTCTTTCGATTATTAATCATATTTCATCCGTGCGCTTATACGCTCTCCAGACTACACCGGCACATGGACGATACGGTTCGTACCCGGAGTGGAAAACGGATATTCGGAGGCGTTCTGTTCATTGGCATACTCGTCGGAGGTGGTCTCGGTCTCATTATCGGGGGGAGTCCGGAGATGCAACACGTCACGCTTTTCGATATCGTCCGTCTCCATCCGACTTCGTTAAGTATGGCACTCTACGGAATAACGGTTGCCACTGTTGCTCTGTCCGTATTTTTCGGTCTCGTGGCACTTCTCTCCCGCATGGACCAAGCGAAAGTGTAGGCCTCGTACGAGGGAATCCAACACTCGAACGATCATCATCGACGCATCCCAATCCGTATCGGCCGACTTCAGACGGAAGCGGTTCGAACGCCGAACCAGAACGGTTTCAATACTGAACATCGTACCCCACGACAACGTACTGATCTAATGTCACACACAGCAACGACCATTCCACGGAACGACTCACCCGCAGGGAAGTGTGACTACTGCGGCCATCCATTTCCGACGACAGACCGTCTCGTTCTCCACAAAGGTCTGGAACATCCTCAACAACTGGACGACAGCGAAGTGGAGGCCTTCCACGAGGCCCGCTCGAACGAAACGGACGAGTTACGCACACTGCGTCTGAAAGCGCTCGGAGCCCTCGTACTCCTGTACTTCGGCCTTCTATTCATGTATGCCATCTTCGCCTGACTCAGAGACGAACACCGGGGCAAGCGAAGGGAGACACACAGACCTATGTCTGCGGTCGAGGCTCCGTAATCGGGTCGTATCGAATACGAAGCTCAGACTTTTCGTTCAGTTTGTAACCTGGGTCGCAATACTGACGCTGTTTACCGAAACAGTCGTTGCCGGGAACGGAATGACGCTCTCGAAACAGCCCCGGGATACCCTGGCGATTCCCCGGTGGCTGTATCTTGCCACCGGTGGTGCCACAATCGGAGCCTCCGCCCTGCTTGCGAGTTTCGTCACTGATCGGGCGTTTATCCGTTATCTCCACAACTGGTCGCTCTCCGGGCCGACAGTCGATAACTGGCGAACGCCGTTCGTATGGGTTGGACGCGGTCTCGGAGTCGTCGTCCTCGGACTGGCAGTGTACCTCGGAGTGACGGGCCCACAACTCCCGACAGCGAGTTTCACCATCCTCGTCACGTTCGTCGTCGTTCGGGCAGGCTTGCCGATGCTCACGTATCTCGGAGGCAATCTCTGGCCAGTGCTGAACCCCTGGCGAGGAATCGTCTCGCTCCTTCCAACTGGATTCCGGACGTATCCAGAAGGACTAGCCCGATGGCCAGCTGTTGGTGGCCTATTACTTCTCGTGTGGGTTGAGGTGATTTTCCCTGTCAGCACGATCCCGTCAGTTCTTTCGATTGCGATCCTCGGCTACAGTGTCGTCACAATCGCAGGCGCGGTACTCGTCGGTCCCAACGCATGGTTCAAGAACGCAGATCCGTTATCTGTCCTGTTCCGATTCTTTGGGGCTGTCGCCCCTGTAAAACGGCGGGATGGGAAGCTCGCCGTAAAACTGCCCGGTAGCGACCTAACTGATTCAGACTTAATCACGGACACCTCCGATGTCGCGTTCGTCATTGCGCTAATCTGGGAGCTTACGTACAGCGGCTTCATCACGACGCAGACGGGCGCAGCAACTATCGAGACACTCGTCAATCTCTCAAATATCGGAGTGGGAGCCGTACAAATTCGTGCGATCCTCATCTATACGCTCCTTTTCGTCAGTGGTTACGTCGTGTTCTTCGGCGCGTATTGGTATGCGGGCGTAGTCTCTCGGCGACGGACTGGAACATACATCACAGCGAAACGTATCGCCTTTCGGTTTGCACCCTCGCTATTGGCCATCGCAGCGGGATATCACCTCGCTCACTACACCGGACTGGCCGTATCCCTCAGTCCGGCCCTAGGGATGGCGATTGTCTCCCCACTGTCGCCCCCAGCGAACCCTCTGACATTGTCTCCACCTGGATGGTTCGAGGGCTTGAGTATCGCCTACGTGCTCGTCGGGCATCTCCTCGCTATCTGGGCAGCGCACGCGACCGCCTACGAACTCTTCTCGAGTCGTCTCGTCGCAATCCGGAGCCAGTACCCGTTCATTGTTGTGATGATCGGTTACACCGTCATTAGCCTCTGGATTCTCTCACTTCCCGGAGCGACGCCCCCTTATCTACCCTGATTCTGGTGGATTCGAGAGGTCAACGGATCGCTAGGGTCGGAGCTTGACTAGGGGGGGGATCACTCGACAGTGAACTCAATCGGCTCCATATCGAGGAACGCGGTTTCGTAGCCATCGTGCCGCGCCAGTTGAGGTGGTGTCTCGACGGTGATTCTGACCGTATCGTCCGTCTCAAGTTCATCGAGACCCATCCCATAGAAACTCCCGAGGTCGGGATCGAGGGACGCTTGGAGTGTCCCTTGTGCGATTGCGTCCCCTCCTCGATTGAGTGTTGCTGAAAGAGCCATCCTTGGGAGCATCACGCGATTGTAAGGTGTTCGAGGAGAGACGATCAGGAAGGGACCGTCACTATCGCTAAACCGATGGTCACCGTCAACGAGAGCAACGAGTATCGTCGCGTCACCGGATTTCCCTTCGTGGAGAAGTCGACCAGGAAGCTCGGATTTTGTCGGTACGACCGGTTCAGGGATCATTTCCATTTCCATCAGATCGACTGTCCCACGAATGCCCGCTTTTTCTCCCAACCGGCGAATCTCCAAATTGTACGTCTCGGCCGTATCGAACGTGAACTGCATCGTGGCAGCCTGCCCCTCTGTAAATCGCCCATCGAATGGACTCGTACGAGCGGTCTGCAACGGGCCGACCTGGAGCGTCACATCGTACTTCCCTTCCCCCGGCAGCGCAATATTGTCGCCGTAATGGAACCCCATATTCGGCGAAATCATCGGCCAGAGGTTGGTTGAGGACACTCGACCGTCGCTGTTACTGATTTCGACAGAGACGTCGACCGGAAGGATCGTCTCCGTCTCGGTGTCCCAGACACTCGCCATCAGATGCACCGAATCATCCGACTGAACGATGACTTTTGTCTTTCGTGAACCAGTGAGGTTCCAGAAACGGTGCGGGAAGGAATGCATCAGTGCAAATCCGAGATCGCCGGCCGTCGTCGTTCCGTACATTCCCATCCCTTCGATGATGGCAGGATAGTAGACGGCGTCAGGTCGATCCTCCACGAGTGGTGGATCACGCCATGCAGACTGCGTCTCGAATCCGAGCCGCCCCAGGCAACCAGACAGTACCAGGCCACCCGAGAGAGCAGTCCCCTGTTTGAGAAACGTTCTCCGATTCATATTCTCCTCTGAGATACTATGTTTGGTAGATTCATTGAGTCGACCTCGCTGTCGTCAACTGGGGGTTTCTGTAACTGCCCGTCTCGGCCATTCTGTGACTGTCTACGCCAAGCGAACAACGAATCCGGTGAGTACCAGGAGTGAGACAACGCCAAGTAACGTCGCCAGTAGGAGGTGCTTCTCTTCCATAGGTTTGGCTTCGATTGGATTTCTAAAGACACCTTTGAAACTACAACGTCACCTTCACATCTGGCATATCAACGAAGGCTGTCTCGTATCCTTCATGGCGAGCCGTTTGTGGGGGCGAATCGACTGTGATCGTCAGCTCATCTCCCGTCTGTACGTCCGCAACCGTTGTCCCGTAGTGATAGCGGAGTTCTGGATCGATGGTTGCCTGTAGAATTCCGTCGAACACTGACGTCCCATCACGGTGCAGTGTTCCCGAAAGCGACATCATCGGCAGCATCGTTCGATTGTAGGGTGTGCGCGGAGAAACAGCGAGATACCTCTGCTCCTCGTCCCCACCGAAACGCGACGCGTCTTCGAGGATCGTAACCACGAACTTCGCATCCCCACTCATCCCCGAACCACGAACGTCCCCAGGGAGTGCGTCCGGTGTCGGCACCTGCGAGTCCGGTAACATCTCCATGTCCATCAGGTCGACAGCACCCTTCGTGCCCTCCCTGTCGTCGGGGATGTCCGTGTACGAGATCTCGTTGAGCGTCGATTCGCTGAACTCGAACTCGAACGTGAACGATGCGTTCCCCTGATTCTCGGCCACCGACCCAGTCCGTCGCGTCGACGGCCCACCGATGCTCACCTCGACAGTGTACGTGCCGTCACTCTGGAGCTGTGCGTTATCGCCGAAGTGAAACCCCATTGGCTGAGAGAGCATCGGCCACGGCGCGAACTGATCAATCGAATCCCCGCTCTGTGTAATCGTGAGCTGTGGATTGATATCGGGTGGGATGATTCCCGTCTGTGTCTCCCAAACGACTGGCATCAGGTGGATCGAATCCTCGGGTTGAATCTCGACCTTCGTGATCCCATTCGGCTTCATCAGCCAGAACCGGTGCGCATACGAGTACGTGAGCGCACACCTGTACCCGCCCTGTTCCTTCATCCCGGGCATTTTCATGCCCTCATAGTGGGTCGGATAGTAGACTGCGTCCGGCCGGTTCTCGGGGAGCGGTGGTGCCCGTGCTGATCGCGTCTCGAACAGGCCGGCACACCCCGCGAGCCCTACGAGTGACGTGCCCCCGACCGCCCGAAGCACGTCACGACGATTCATGCGTCACCTCCTGTGCGTCCCTAGCCGGCTGGGCAGGTGGCAGCGCGCGCAACGACCGCGGCGGGACGAGGAAGTTACCGCGACGCTCAGAACGGATGTACTGTAGGATGCCGTTGTTGTTTCGCTGACCGACGGCCGACTGCTCGGTGACGTCAGTGCCATTCATCGCTTCTCTCGTGTCGACGAAGTCGGTGATCCGTCGCTGGAGCGCAAGGAAGTGGAGGCTGGCGGTCCCACCGTCGGTAGAATCGAAGTCACGTCGAAGAATGAGCGGTGAGTCCTCGTCGTCACGAGCGCGGGCAGATTTCTGGGAGTGACCGACGACGCCCATCTCGCGGGCCGTCTCATCCGTTGGCTTACAGTCGTCGGTTTTGCTACTGTCGCCGAGATTGTCGCCAGCGCCCTCGATGACGTCGTTCTCGGCGTGGTACGGACAGAACATCTTCGCCTCACGCTGCCAGCGGTCGTCCTGGTTGTACCACTGGTTGAGGTTGAGTTGGAGCTTGGAGATGTGCTGAGTCGTGCCATCGGCGAACGGCCCCGACTGGATCGTCACGCGATCTTCACTGGCCTGGTTCTTTTTGAAGCCCGATTTGAATCCCATGAAGAGGGGGGCGTCATCCGGGACTTTGTCGGCTGGAACACTCTCAGCGTCACCTGCATTCTTCGCCGGCAACCCGTCCCCAATAAAGCCCGTCCGCCGGTCGGTGAGTGAGAAAACATCCGTCAGTGCAACGTCAGGCTGATCGACACCGTTGAGCGTCGATTTGTTCCCTTTGAGGGCTTCTTCGGCACCGAGAACCACCTGTGCCGTGTTACTTGCAAGATGGACGACTGCATCGGGCGTATCGAACTCGGGATCCTCGAACGGAGCAAGTGCTTCCGGATCGGGGAGGTCAACGCCTTCGGAAAGCGATTCGTCGAATCGGTCGAAGTATGCCGGAGAATAACTCACCGTGAGCAATAACCCGACTCCACTTCGCTCGTAGGCGTGTTCGATGCCACGAAGAGCTGTTTCAACTTGGTCGCGGTCGTCTTCGTTCGGTTGCCCGCCTCGTCGGTAATTCAAATAGAGAAGCAAACGATGGCTCGGAGCGATGACGTTCCCATGGTCGTCCCGTGGGAGGACCTCATTCCAAGCGTGTTGACGTTGTGGATACGACGAGAGATCATCCGGGCCTGTCGGGACATCGACCTCTTCACGGCCTAGACAGGCACTAAATGCCGCTGCGCCTCCGATAGCGACGGCTGACTTGAGGAATTCTCTGCGAGGGACACCTCTCTCATCAGTCATTGACGGCAGTTAGGAAGTCAACGGAAAAGGCGGTTCTGGTAGAGTTCTTGAATCCCCGCTCAAGGTCGGTAGCAGACTATCTGGTGATGAGCTTCTTCACCAAGTTCCACCCGATAAATCGGGGGGTCCGCTTGCGGTATTCATCGTATTCCTGGCCATACTGCTCTCGCAGCCACGGTTCCTCGGCAAACGGGAACAGTGCGTACACCAGGATGGTCAAGATGCCGTGTACAGCCAGTTTCCGGGAGTTCACTGCAATGATCGCGCCGATGATGAACGTAATGAATCCCACGCTCTGTGGGTTGCGCGTGTACTGGTAGATACCGTCCGTCCGAAGTTCCCCTTCTCTTCCACTGCTTTCCATCCACCCGAGTTCGAAGAGGGCGGAGAGGGCAAATCCCATCCCGAGTGCGGCGATACCGCTACCTGCGAGTTTGCTCCAGCGTTCGGTGGAAATGAATGAATCCCGATCGAGCGCGGCCAGCACAGGAAACCCAGCGAACACGACGGAGAGCGCTGACCAATTGAACCACCACCGCCACGAGTTGTCGCCGATGGGCCACACTCGACGGTCAGGATGAACCGCACTGATGGCGTACCCGAGAATCAGCGTGACGTCCGCGACGACTGCCGTCAGCAGCGCGCGATCTGAGAACGAGGGCATATGTGTACATCGTGATGGTGAAAGACAAAAAAGTGAGTCAATGGGTTCATACCTGAGACTGCTTCCACTGAAGATGTTTGAAACCACCAACCACACTCTACAATTCTAACATCCGGGGATAATTCGAATCGACGTTCTCAGGTAACTGCGTTTCAAATTCAGACCACATGGCGGGATTTGTCCCACTTCATAGTGGGTTCATCGATCCGTGGTCCCTTCCGTTGCTCGTGGTGATCACCATCGCAGCTGCTGGTACAGCGGTGCTTCTGGGACTTGCGATCGGCGCGTTCGTTCAGCGCCAATCCCGCCCATATCTGTTAGTCGTCGCTGCGCTAGCTGCCCTTTTTGGACGCTCTGCAGTTGCGGGGATCACCATCGTCGGCCTGTTTTCACAAGCCGAGCATCACCTTCTCGAACACGGACTTGATATTATTCTTGTTGCGCTCGTCATTGCTGCGGTCTATTACTCTCGAACTATTTCGAACCAGACCAATTTGGATACATGACACACCAACGTGACCGGATTCACGAGTATATTGCCACCCACCCTGGAGAACACTTCAACGCACTCACGCGTAGACTCGACCTCGCACCAGGACAGGTACAGTACCACCTCAAGAAACTCCAGGCTCAGGGAAGTGTAGTCGAACTACCCCTCTATGGCCGGACTCACTATTACACACCTGAATATGACGCGTGGGAACGGGGAGCGATCGCTGTCCTTCGCCGGGAGACGGCACGCGACATTTTGTTCAGTGTTCTCGAACAGGGGCCATCCAAACCGGACGCTGTCACAGAGTCTCTCGGGATTGCTCGGGGGACCCTCGAGTGGCACTTGAATCATTTGACGGAGCAGAATCTCATCGAAAAACACCGAGATGCCAATAATCACGTGACGCTGGTCCCGGCCAAGCCCACTGAGACTGCTCGTCTCCTCGAAGAGATTACACCCTCGCTGTCCGATCGGATGATCGACCGGTTCACTCGCCTCGTCGATAATCTACTGGCGGAGGAATCGTAACGAGTTTTTCCGATGTGTTTCGCCGGAACGAGAACTTGATTCTTCGATTACTTTACTTGAACTGTCCCGACCATTCCAGACCCCTCATGTGGGATACAAAAGTACCCGTACGTGCCTGGTTCCTCAAACGTGTGTTCGTAATTCTCACCCGGAGCGATGAGTCCCTCGGTGACCCGATTCCTCGCAGCCCGCTCTGACTCGAAGCCACCACTTGTGAAGTACGCGGCATCGTCCGGAATCTCGTCTTCATACGCTGTGACCGTGTGATCGATGTCACTCTTGTTCGTCCACGTAACCGTCTCACCAGGTTCGATCGTCGCGGTCTTCGGCTCAAACCTGAGGTCGCCGGGCATCGTGACGGTCTGGGCCGACGAGGACTGTCCGCCGAGACACCCAGCCGTGCTAAGCATCGCTAAGGTGGCAGTGCTGAGTCGCAACACCGTTCGCCGATCGTAGAATTCGGGTGACATTGATACAGAGATGGGTGGTGCCGATTAAAGCACTACGAAGAGGTCAGTCACGTACATAATGGCGAGGCCGAGCAGGAATGCGAGTAGATTCGTCGCACTCGCCACGCGACCGCCGGCATCACGAACCATTCGCGCGATCTCCCAGTCGACCTGTAGGATTGCGCCAACGCCGATCGCGAGGAAGAAGGCGCCAATCGTCGGCGAGTATGCGAGACTGCCGATCCAGCCACCGAGGATGACCGGTGCGCCGGCGATGACGCCGAGCGCTGCGAAGTGCTTGAGAGCCGGACGTTCTCCGCGGGCGACCGGCGCGACGACAGCCGGACCCTCCGTCACGTTGTGGAGCATGAACCCGATCACGAGGAACGCACCGAGCGACACCCGTCCGAGTGCGAACGAACTCCCGATTGCCAGCCCCTCGGCGAGGTTGTGCAGGCCGATCCCGACCGCGACCAGATAGGCGATCCAGAGACCGCTACTCGCCCGGTTATCACCAGCGGCGGCCCTGCCCTCACGCCACGCACTGATCGCCTGGACGAGGAGGAGTGCGCCGAATATCCCGAAGACGACCAAGAGGTTGCCCTCGTAGGCGCCTGGAACTCGTTCGGCGAGTTCAAACGCCTCAAATCCGGCGTCAAACGCCAAGAAACCCAGCACGCCGGCCGCAAACAAGAGCACGGCGTGCAGCCACCGATCGCTCATCGTCTTGATGTAGGGGAACCAGAGCATCCCTAAGGCGACCGGGATCACGCCGACGAACAGCCCGATGACTGCAAGCGTCCCGAGCAGACTGAGGCTAAAGCCGGGTGACTGACTCGGAGCGACGATCGTATTGTGGAACGTCGCTCCATCGGAGAGCACGAGAGCGACTTCGAGATCCCACCCTGGATTCCAGTGATACGGAATCACGATCTGTGCGCTTTCCATCGGGGCGAGTGTTTGGTCACCACCAGCTCCTTCGACTCGGAAATCCCAGTAGGCCTCATCGACGAGGACCTGTGATATCGTCACAGATTCGGGCCCGTTGTTCGTCACGTGAAGGACGACCGTTTCGTCGCTCGGAAGCGTCGTGTGCGTGATCGTCACGTCGGGAAGCGGTGTGCCGCTCTGAACACCGGCGAGCGGGGACGTGAACGCAAACACGCCTAAGACGAGTACGAGCAACACGATTGGGAGTAACGCGCTGACCCATCGCGGAAGCCCGAGCGGTTGTGTGATCTCTTCGTCAGCCGCTACACCACCGTCCGTCGTCGTGTCTCGTGTCTTATCCGCCATGTTAGACCACCTCGAAGAAGCTCATCCAGCCGAGTTCGGCGAACTCAGACTGGTGGGCGTGGAACATGTACAGGCCCGGCTCATGATCGGAGTAGTCAATCTCGATGATGCCGCGCTGCGCCTGGCATTGCATGATCGTGTCCACGGTCTTATTCGTCGGCGTCAGCGTCGTCCCGTGGTCGTAGTAGTCGAAGAACTGCGAATGCGTGTGGAACGAGTTGATGAGGTCGAACTCCGTTGCATTGGAGAGGTACACGCGCTGGCGTTGGTTCTTGTCGATCTGGATGGGGCGTTTCGTCTCGCCCGCCGTCCAGTTGCCCTCGCCGTCGGTGTCACCGACTCCGTAGCCGAACGCTCGTGTGTTCGCCGCGTAGACCTCGTTACCGCCGTCGAAGTTGGTGTCGAACGAGTTCATCACCATCACCATCTCGTTGACGGCGTCGTTTTCAGCGTACTCGTGATTCCGGCTCTTCGCCTCTTCGACGAGCTGCTCTCGGAAGTCATCGGTAATCGGGCCCGGGTAGTTGACGTACTCGCGTGGATTCTCCCTGACGCGTTCGGGGTCCGGATCGACGATGATCGTGCCGTAGAGTCCGCGGTGGATGTGCTCTTTCAACGGGAGTGAGTGGCAGTGATAGAAGTGCGTGCCGGCGGGTTGGGCGATCCACTCGTAGGTGAATGACTCGCCCGTATCGAGGACGCCAGGCCCATTCTGGGGGATCCCGTCCATTCTCGGGTTGAGGTTCTTCAGGTGTGGATGGATCGTGTGTGCGTGTCGTCCCAGATTCGTGAACTTCACGCGAATCAGGTCGCCCTCGACGGCGCGGATCGTCGGCCCCGGTACTTGGCCGTTGTACGCCCATGCCTGGAACTCAACGCCCGGCGCGATTGCTATCGTGGTGTCGACGGCGGTGAACTCGAACTCCCGCACGGTTCGGCCATCCTCTTCGTAGACCTGTTGGGGAACGTTATCTTGCCCGCTGTCTCCGGTATTGAATGCAGTGAGGAACTCGTGGGGGTCGAAATCCAAATCCCGGTATTCGCCCACCGCACCGAAGTTACCATGTTCAGCCTCATCGTCGTGATCGGATGAGGCAGCTGCTCGGGAACTCCCGAGTCCGACTGCTGCACTGCCTGCAACACCGAGACTGCCAAGGACGGTGCGGCGACTAACACTCGTTTCACCAGTGAGTGATTCGACCAGTCGCTCCTCAAGCCGTTTCGTGACGTCTGCTGCGCTATTGTAATCTATCGATGGCATGATCTCCTCCGCTGGTCAAGCCTTCGCATACCCATACACGTCCATTGCACCACCCAATATATAAATTAGACCCATCTAAACTTAGATTGAGGCTAAACTAATACACTCGCTACTGGAGACACATCAGTTTAGTTTGAGGCTCCAGTGAGCGTTTGAGCGGTTATGGATCGGGCCACTTCCTCTGGGAGTGCAACTCGTTCGTCGGTGCCATCTGGATCAAGCGTCACCATCCCAAATGAGGTGGTCTCAACAATTTCGACTACAGTTGTTGGGGTAATCCCGTGTTCAGAGAGGTACCGGAGTAGATCTGGATCATTGTCTGGCACCCGTTCGATTCGAACCTTGTCGCCGACCTGCTGATCAGCGAGGGTTTCACCGGATTGTGGCGGTGAAACGTCCAGATCCGCTGTGGGAATCGGGTCGCCATGCGGGTCAACTGCCGGATTCCCTAACTGCTCTGCAATTCTGTCGGCAAATTGATTACTGATATGGTGTTCGAGGCGATCTGCTTCGTCGTGTACCTCAGCCCAATCGTACTCGAGGCGCTCCGTCAGGTATCGTTCTAAGAGCCGATGATGGCGAATGATTTCGAGCGCGACAGGAATTCCAGTCTCCGTGAGTACAACGCCCTTGTAGGGCTCGTAATGGACAAAATCGCGCTCGGCCAATTTTTTTACCATACTGGTGACTGACGGCTGTTCAACGTCCATGTACTCAGCGAGCGTCGAGGTCCGCACCCGTTCATCCGTTTCGTCCTGAAGGTAATAGATCGCTTTGAGATAGTCCTCCATGATGGCGCTCAGCATTAGAATGGAATTAGACGGGGCTAAGTTTATAATTTGCCACGGGATGATTTGTCTTGTCGACAGCTGTGGGCGTAAATCTGAGATGGGTCCGGTTATCGCCACAGTCAACACTTGCACATTGATTTTCCGTATCTTCCTGTTGTGTTACTCACTGACACTCAGAATGGCGGGTCGAGAATTCGAACCTTTATAATATAGACGGGAGAAGTCGGCGATGGAATGTCTGACCTAATCGTCAAAGCAGCCGTGAAGGACGCACTCTCGGACCAGAACGTCTCGGCAGATTTCTACGACGCCCTCGACGAAGAGGTCGCCGACCTGCTCGACGACGCCGCAAAGCGTGCTGAGGCCAACGACCGGAAGACGGTCCAGCCCCGCGACCTCTAATTCGGAGGGTACCACACCGACGCTCGAAGTCACTCCCCGTTTTAAGGGGGTTGTGACTGGAAGGTACTCCTATGAGTGTCACAGCCGAATCAATTCAAGTCGAGAATGTGGTCGCGTCGTCCGATATCGGTCAAGAACTCGATCTGGAAACGCTTTCTGAGGATTTAGCGGCCACCGACTACGATCCCGATAACTTCCCTGGACTCGTGTATCGGATGCACGATCCCAAAGCCGCAGCGCTCATTTTCCGCTCGGGGAAAGTCGTCTGTACGGGTGCAAAAAGCGTCGACAATGTGACGACTGCGTTGGAATACGTCTTCGACGAGCTCCGTGAATTGGGTGTCGATGTCGCTACCACCCCAGATATCGAAATCCAAAATATTGTCTCAAGTGGGGACCTCGACCACACACTCAATTTGAATGCGATTGCGATCGGCCTAGGTCTCGAACACATCGAATACGAACCGGAGCAGTTCCCGGGGCTCGTCTACCGGCTTGACGACCCGGATGTCGTCGCACTCCTCTTCGGGAGTGGCAAGCTCGTCATCACGGGCGGAAAACAGCTTGACGATGCTGAACAAGCGCTTACAGTGATCGAAAATCGGCTTACTGATCTCGGGTTACTAGAGTAATTCAAGGACACAGAACAGTTGGCAGGGTACACTGGCACTGAGGGGTACATTTTTGAATCTGCTCTCCCCGTCTTAAGTTAGTGCGATGGCTGATGCCGAACGGGAGGTAGATGATGCCCTGTCCGGGAATGTTCTTTCAGTCCAAGAGCTGAACGACCGAATTGCATCAGTCGTCCAGGACACGCCTGCCCTCAACGGCGTCCGCTGTATTGGCGAGGTCACGGATCTCCATCAGAACAGTACCGCCCTCTATTTCACCCTGACCGACGGCGACGCCGAGCTCCCCTGTATGCTCTGGGCGAACCGCTACCGGGGAATGGACGCCGACCTTGAGGACGGCACCGAAGTCATCCTCGAAGGCGATATCGACTACTGGACTGAGGGTGGGAAAATCGATCTCAAGCCGTGGGAGGTGATCGTCGTCGGCGACGGCGACCAGGCGGCCGCCGTCGAGCGACTGCGAAGCGAACTCGAAGAACGTGGTTGGTTCGACGACGAGCAGAAACAGCGCCCGCCGGCGTTCCCAGAGCGGGTTGGTGTCGTAACCTCCCTCCGTGGCGATGCCCGCTATGACATCCAGAACGCGATCCACGAACAGGACCCTACCGTCGACATCCTGGTGAAGGACGCCACCGTCCAGGGGTCGGAGGCACCCACGTCCATCGCGAACGGCATCCACCATCTGGACCGCTCCGAGGACGTTGACGCGATTATCGTCGGTCGCGGTGGCGGGAGTGATTCGAACCTCCAGGCGTTCAACACCGAGCGGGTCGCGGAAGCTATCTTCACCGCGAACACCCCGACCGTCACGGCGATCGGGCATACTGACGACCGGTTAATCGCCGATCAAGTCGCGGATGTGGCGACGATCACGCCGACGGCCGCTGGCGAGTATATCGTGAATTCCCGCGAGGAGTTCTTCGCGGGCGAGGTCAAGCCGCTGGCCCAGCAACTCGACGCCGCGTACGAAACCTTCCAGCAGGAGCACGAACACGAACAAGAACTTGCCGAAGCAGTCGACGAGGCGGCCGCACCCGAGGGGCTCCCGCCGGTCTACTACAAGGCCGCAATCGCTGTGCTGCTGTTGCTGTTGTTGGCCATCACTGGGCTTTGGTTGGGGGTGATCTAAGCGTGGCAAACGACCAAGAGATCCACGACCGGCTGGCCCGTGTCGAAGAAATCATTAAACAGCTCGATGCGGACGAGTGTGACCTTGATGAAGGGACAAGGCTCCACGAGGAGGGTCAGGAACTCTTGGCCGAGGTGCGAGAAATCCTCGACAACGGGCGTGGAGAGGTCGTGGAACTCGAGTAGAGTGCCATCCTAACCTTAACCAACAGACAACGGCATCTAGCCCCGTTGTTGGTTAACTGTGCCCTTGCGAGGTGAACGAGCTCTCCGGTTATAATTTACTTTAGATTTTTGCGTCAGTTGGTGGCCAGAAAGCATATACCGATCTTCTAGCTATCGCACCACCATGGACCGGGGCTCAACCGGTGCATACCCACCCCGCACATATGATCACACGGGCAGTCACCATCGAAGACATCGATGA
>Ga0207732_100051_pt1 | contig 109540 bp, 113 predicted proteins | sample A23P1SouthBayCA_FD_187733 | JGI IMG/M metagenome (GOLD analysis project Ga0207732, IMG submission 187733) | Aerobic enrichment media microbial communities from Eden Landing Ponds, California, USA - A23 P3 (4) (SPAdes) | ecosystem: Environmental > Aquatic > Marine > Unclassified | place... | reverse complement strand
GGCGAGGAGGTGACGCCGCGCGGGTCGGCGTTCACCATCCGCCAGTACGCCGACGAACCGTTCACGCCCATCGACCTCATCAACTACGGCACCTTCAACATCCAGCAGATGGCGTACCTGTGGCTCGCCATCGAGCACAACAAGTCGCTCATCTTCGCGGGCGGGACGGCCTCCGGGAAGACCACGTCGATGAACGCGGTGTCGATGTTCATCCCCCCGCGCTCGAAGGTGCTCTCCATCGAGGACACCCGCGAACTGTCGCTGTATCACGACAACTGGCTGTCGAGCGTCACGCGCGAGCGACTCCACGAGGGCGCGGACATCGACATGTACGACCTGCTGCGCTCGGCGCTTCGCCACCGCCCCGAGTACATCATCGTCGGCGAGGTGCGCGGCGACGAAGCGGTGACGCTCTTCCAGGCGATGAACACCGGGCACACGACGTTCTCGACGATGCACGCCGACAGCATCGAGACGGTCATCAACCGGCTGGAGAACGAACCCATCAACGTGCCGCGGGCGATGATTCAGTCACTCGACCTGCTCTCGGTGCAGCGTCTCACGCGCCTCGACGGCGAACGCGTCCGCCGGACCAACGCCATCAGCGAAATCGGCGGCATCGACCAGCGGACGGGCGAACTCGACTACTCCAACGCCTTCACCTGGGACGCCGACAACGACACGTTCCAGCGACAGGACAGCGCGCTCCTCGACGAGATTCAGGACGACCGCGGGTGGACGCGCAGTGAACTGCTCGAAGAGATGCAGAACCGACGCCAGTTCCTGCGCGTCCTCCAAGACCGCGGCATCACGGACTACCGGCAGTTCACGGCGCTGGTCAACGAGTACTACGACGACGCCGAACGCGTCCTCGAACGCATCGAAACCATCGAGGGCGGGACCGGACCGTGATCGGTGAACTCATTCCGCTCGTCGTGGTCGTCGTCCTCGCGCTTCCCATCCTCCTGTCGCCGGTCAGCGAGCGCGTGAGCCTGCTGGTCTCGCGGCTGGCCGTCCCCATCTTCGGCGACTACGTCGAACGCAGTTCGCGCCGCGACTGGCAGCAGGAACGCCTGCGCTCGACACACGTCGGCACCACGCACCGCGTGTTCGCCTCGCGCACGCTGTTTCTCAGCGGCCTCGCCGGCGCGGCCGGCGGTATCCTCGGCGTGTACGTCGCGACGTGGCTGGTCGACCTGTTTTCCATCAGCCGCGAGGCGATTTTCGCCGCCGTCCCGCCGGCGCTCTCCTTTCTGGCTGGCCTCACGCGCCTGCAAGACCTGACGCTGCTCGGTCTGTTCGTCCTCTTTCTCTTCTTCGGCGTGACGGTCGGCTCGGTGCTCGGCGCGCTTACCTACTGGGCGCGGTGGGCGTACCTCGACCAGCTGTCGAACGCCCGCGCCAGCGAAATCGAGGCGACGCTCCCGCGGACCATCGCATTCGTCTACGCCCTCTCTCGGAGCGGGATGCCGTTCCCGAAGGTGTTGCAGACGCTGTCGCGAAACGAGGACATCTACGGCGAGGCCGCCCGAGAGATGGGCGTCGCGGTGCGAGACATGAACACGTTCTCGACGGACATCCTGACGGCGATTCGCCGGACCGCCGACCGGACGCCGAGCGAGGGCTTGGCGGAGTTCTCCGACAACCTGGCGAGCGTGCTCGGGAGCGGGCGCAACCTCTCGGAGTTCCTCCGCGGGCAGTACGAGCGCTACCAGGAGGAAGCCGAGGCCCAACAGGAGCAGTATCTCGAACTCGTCTCGACGCTCGCCGAGATATACGTCACCGTCCTCGTCGCCGGGCCGCTCTTTTTCATCACCGTCCTCGTCGTCATCGGCCTGGTCATCGAGGACACGATTACCCTCGTCCGGTTCATCGGCTACGCGGGAATCCCGCTCGCGAGCGCGGGCTTCGTCGTCTACATCGACAGCCTGACCCAGCGCGACACGATGACGGACGTGAGCCGGGACGTGGCGTCGTCGATGGGTCGAGGGAGCGGCGCCCTGACGGCCTCGGACGGCGGAGTAGCGCTGGAGGGCGAGAACGCCGAACGACTCGCCGCCTACGACCAGTTGCGTTCGCTGCGTCGGTGGCTGAACCAACCGCTGCGGACTGTCCTCGAACAGCCATGGGTGAGTTTCGTCGTGACCGCGCCCCTCGGCGTCGTCTGGGTGTTCTACCGCGCCACCCCAATTCCGCTCGGTCCGTCGGCGCTCCAGACGCTCGACGGCCCGGTCATCGAAGCCACCCTCTTCGCGATGGGCGTGTTCGCGCTCTTCCACGAGGTCCACAAGCGTCGGATTCGCGCCATCGAGCGCGCCGTCCCGGACTTCCTCGACCGCCTCGCGAGCGTCAACGAGGCGGGGATGAGCATCGTCGAGAGCCTGCGGCGCATCGCCGACACCGACCTCGGCGGACTGGAGGAGGAAGTCGACCGCACCTGGCAAGACGTTCGCTGGGGGGCCGACGTGAGCACCGCACTCCACCGGTTCGCCGCCCGGACGCGCGTCCGGATGGTCGCCCAGTCCGTCACACTCATCACGAACGCCATGAGCGCGAGCGGTGACCTCGGTCCCGTGCTTCGCATCGCTGCCAACGAGGCCCAAGAGACCCAGCGACTCCGCCGCGAGCGACAACAGGAGATGCTCACCTACATCCTCGTCATCTACATCTCCGTGCTCGTCTTCCTCGGCATCATCGTCGCGCTGACCGTCGCGTTCATCCCTGCCGTCCAGCAGACGGCGGGCGGGGCGACCGGCGCAGTCGGCGGGAGTGCGCCCAGCACGAGCACCGGCGGTAGCGGCGTCACCAGCGCGTTCAGTGGGTCGTCAGTGAACGCCGACGCGTACAACCTCCTCTTCTTCCACATGTCGGCGATTCAGGCCGTCTGTTCCGGGCTCGTCGCGGGGAAACTCGCCGAAGGCGGGGTCGCCGACGGCGTCAAACACGCTGCCGGGTTGCTCGCGCTGACGTTCGTCGTCTTCGCGTTCCTCCTCTGACCCCAGCAGTATATGCCCGTCCCGACCCCACGGCCGGTATGACGCGACCGGACCCGCAGACCACCTACGACCGCATCGCGGACCACTTCGCCGCGACCCGGGAGTATCCGTGGCCCGAGATAGAGGAATTCGTCGACGACGCTCCGACCGCCGACGTGGCGCTCGACGTGGGGTGTGGGAACGGGCGCCATGCCGAAGTGCTCGCCCAGAACGCTGACCGCGTCGTCGCCCTCGATGTGAGTCGCGGCCTCCTCCAGACGGCGCGCCGCCGTCAAGCGGCCAGCGGCTTCGACGCCCACCTCGTGCAGGGTAACGCCGCCGCGCTCCCGATTCGGGACGGCGCCGTCTCGCTCGCGGTGTACGTGGCGACGCTTCACCACCTCCGGCCGCGGGCGACCCGCGTCGACTCGCTAGACGAACTCGCGCGCGTCCTCGCCCCCGGCGGGCGAGCGCTCATCGGCGTCTGGAGTACCGCCCACGACCGCTTCGACGCCGACGAAGGGTTCGACACCACCATCGACTGGACGCTCCCCGGCGGCGAGGCGGTGCCGCGATACTACCACGTCTACGACCCCGACGAGTTCGACCGTGACCTCGGGGCGAGTGCGCTCTCCGTCCACGAGCGGTTCGAATCCAGCGGGAACTGCTACGCGGTGGTCGGCGCGTGACGACTGGGCCGCCCGCACGCACAGACGTGTAGGACTTAACCCCCAGGCGGGAGTACAGGGACGTATGACCGACAGCGACACCGACTACGACGTAGCCATCGTCGGCGGCGGGCCCGCGGGCCTGACGGCCGCGCTCTACACCACCCGCCTCGGTCTCGACACACTGGTCGTGAACCGCGGCGGCGGCCGCGCCGCGATGATGCAGGACACGCACAACGTCATCGGCGTCACGGAAGACACCTCGGGCGTCGAGTTCCTCCAGACCGCCCGCGAACAGGTCGAAGCCTACGGCGCCACCTACCGCCGCGGGTTCGTGAGCGACGTGGCGGACGTCGGCGACGCCTTCGCCCTCGACGTCGACGACGGCGAGGACACCGTCACCGTGCGTCAGGTCGTCCTCGCCACCGGATTCAGCGACGCGAAACCCGACCCGCCGCTCCCGCCGACGGGGCGTGGCCTCCACTACTGTCTTCACTGTGACGCCTACATGTTCGTCGACGAGTCCGTCTACGTGATGGGCCACGGCGACAGCGCCGCCTACGTCGCCATGATCATGCTCAACTTCACCGACGAGGTGGACCTGCTCACCCGCGGCGACGACCCGACGTGGAGCGAGGACACCGACCAGATGCTGCGGGCCCACCCCATCGACGTGATTCACGAGGAGATTACGGGCATGACCCGGGGCGACGACGGCTGGCTGGAGAGCTTCGAGTTCGAGGACGGCACCGTCCGCGAATATCGCGGTGGCTTCCCGATGTACGGCTCGGACTACAACAACGACCTCGCCGCTGCCCTCGGCTGTGACCTGACCGACGACGGCACCGTCGAGGTCGACGACCACGGGCGCACGAGCGTCGACGGCGTCTACGCCGTCGGTGACCTCGTCCCCGGCCACAACCAGATTCCGGTCGCGATGGGACAGGGAGCGAAAGCCGGCATCGCCATCCACATGGACCTCCGTCCGTTCCCCCGGAGCGTCGAGGACATCGACCGCGAGGGCCCGGTCGACGCCGACGAGGTGCCCGCCATCTCCGAGTCGCTCCGCGAGACGGCGCGCGCGTTCCGCGAGGGTGCCGTCGAGTCGGCGGCCGACGACTAAGCGTAACTGCCTTATTCCACCATCCTGAATCGACGAGTGCGCGCCGGTGGTCTAGTGGTAGGACCTGAGCCTTCCAAGCTCATGGCCCGGGTTCAAATCCCGGCCGGCGCATCAGTCGCTAACGCTCCTGATTTCGCGTTTTTACGGTTCAGAAATCTCGGTAAAAAGACACGACAGCACAAGAGGTAACACGAACCGCCCGAACCGCACGACGGCGGCGGGATTGCCGAACCTCTCGGACTCACTACACAAGAAAGAGTCCACCATGTTCGACAAACCGCAAGACGACGTAGACCTTCCTGTTCCGATAGTCAGCGAACCGAACTACGACGCGCTCGACCACTTCGCGCCCCTCAAGACCGAGGACTACGAGCGTTTCAAAGAAGACTTCCTGACGTGGCTGGCGACCAAGGGGAAACGACCCTTCCGAGGCGACGGATACGCCGACACCACCCTCCGAACAACCCACTACAAGATTGAAATAGCCTACCGTTGGCTGTGGGAGCAGAAAGGGGAGTACACGACCTCCTTCGACACCGGGGATGGCGAGGCCTTCATCGACACTCTCGTCTCCAACAGTCCGAAGACGGACAACGAGGTCAAAATCTACATCAAGTGCCTGAAGCGGCTGTTCAAGTGGTTCGACAACACGAAAGGGACCGACTACGACTGGTCGTACTCCAAGTCGGCCCAACTCCGTAGCGAGGATAGCAACAAGAGCATCCACTACTTCCGGCAGTGGGAACTCGGAGAACTCTACGACGCCGCCCTCGACCTCGGCTCCTTCAAGAGTTATCGGAACAAGGGGATGTCGAACGAAGAGCGGGAGCGGCTGAAAATCCACCTCTCGCAACGCTTCGAGAAACCCAAATCGGAGGTCGGTGCAGAGGACTTCGAGCAAGCGAACTCGTGGAAGTTTCCCTCGCTCGTCTCTATGAGCATCGACCTCGGCCTCCGACCCATCGAAGTCGGGCGTGCGTCGGTGAACTGGCTCAACCTCTCGGAGAACGAGGTCGTGATTCCCCGCGACGAGTCTACGAAGAACGACGCGCCGTGGGAGTGTGCCCTCTCGAACCGTTCGGTCAACGCCCTCGAACGCTGGTTGGAGGAGCGTCAGCAGTACGACGCCTACCGGGAGGAGGACGCGCTGTGGGTGACGAAGTACGGCAACGTCTACGAATCACACTCCCTCAACGACCTGCTCGATAATCTGCTCAACCGCACGGACATCACGCCGGGCCACCGCGACCTGTCGTGGTACGCGATTCGACGGGGCTGTGCGACGATGTGGTCCAACAACGCGGGCCTCGATGCGGCGAGGGAACAACTCCGTCACAAGCGCCTCAAGACGACGATGCGGTACGTGAAATCGGAGAGTAGCAAGCGAACGAGCATCGCCAACGACCTGTGGTGACGTAGGGAGAACCGTTCCCACTGTTTACACCGGGGATGGTGGGGCCGCAGTCACACTCTCGCCTCGAAACCCTACCAAACTCGGCACAAGTAGACGGGCCGACTTACCAACAACAACGCCCACACCCTTCCTGCCGGTGTGCTAACCCCCTCGCCCCCTCCCTTTGGAGGCTACCCCTCGGAGAGAAACCAGATGAGAGAATTGCCTGCCATCTTCGATTCAACCCGACCTTCTTCGCGTAATTTGCGCAGTCGATAGTCCGCAGTTCGACGCGGGCACCCGACCAGTTCGCCCACTTCGCTCGTTGACGCGGGTTGCGATTCGCGCACGGCTTCGAGGAACGCATCATCCTCGTACTTCCGGCGGGCGTCGGCACCCGGGTTGTCCGAATCGGTCATGTGCGACGGTTCTCGGTACAGTAGCAAATGGTTTGCCCACAAAGGCGAACTACTAAGTGGTCTGCCTATGTAGGCAAATACGAGAAGGTCGCCGCCCCTTGGGGTGGACTCGTTAGAGAAAGCCCGGGTGCGCCAACACCCGGACGGTGGCCTTTGGGACTCAAAGACCATGCTACAAACTTACTCCACGCGACTTGACGCTGACGAACGAAGCACGACCAGCGATAACGACTGTCCGAACAGTGACCCTCACTGTCCCGGCCCGAACGGTGATGGCTTCCTATGCCCTTCTTGCTTTGAGCGAAGCGGGGAGGAGGCGGGCCGATGACCGAGGACAACCCCGAGGAGCGCGGCGAACGTGTCGTGCGGTGTCCCGTCGAGGGATGCAACGCGGAGAAGTTAGCGCGGGGCATCCACCTCCATATCCTCCGGTCCAGTGACGACCGCCACGGCGAGCAGGGCGAGGTCCCGCGAGAGGTATCGCTTGACAACCTCACCGAGGTCGGACGGGAAGAAGTGAATGTAGATTACCCGGAGGAACGTGAGAGCGAGGCGGTCGTTAGACTGTGCCCATACTGTCAAAACCATTTCTCGGGCAAAGAGGGCGTGGCGATTCACCTCGGGCTTGTCGAAGGCAGGCGAAATCATCCGGTTAATGCTGCGGCGGCCCATACTCCCGACGACTTCCCTGTGGTGAAACTCGATGAGAAAGAGAACATCATCTCCGTCGTCGAGAGTGGAAAAAACGTAGATGAGGGGGATGACGAGGAGGCCTTCGCCACGTTCACTAAGTCGGAGGTTGACTGCCTCTCGGACGCGATTAAGGAGGCTGGTCTTCAGAACGAGCAGGCGGGGATGATTATTCGCCGCGCATATCTCGAACACATCGGATAACCCTGTCAGCCGCGAGGAGTGTGAGGCGAGAAGCGACGACGACCCGCTCCGCCACCTTCAGCGTAAGTTCATCGAGAACCTTGACTACAAACGCTAATCCTCCACGTGGTCTGTTTCCCAAAGTAATTATACTCCAAGAGTTCGACAATTGTCTAATTTTTGTAGAGGGAAAGTTTTCCATCAGAACACCATATATGTCCAATTTAAGGAAGATGCTGATTTTCTTCGCCTTTGCTCTATCCTAAATTAGCGAAAATCCTAATCAAACCTAAGGTGTCTGAAAGGCCACAGATTCGTCTTGAAAATAAGATGTCTCCTACTACATGGAACCCCAAGAAACGCGACAGAACTCGACTGTGGCCCTTACATAGCCTCTCTATCGCAGGGGGCCGTTCCACAATTGCGTCTCCTTCCGCGTGCGCCGCGTCACGTCGCGCTAAAGTGCCAACAGTAAGGGAGTACAGTGAGGGTCAACAGTAGCGGTTTACCAGTCATCGGTCATAACGCGGGGATGGGGTGTATAGTTGGTAGTGTAGTCCGCAAAGAGACGCAACAGTAAGAGTGTACAGAGAGTCAACAGTACAGTAAACAGAGTATCGGTAGTACCTCGGGGATGGGATGGCCGCAGTAATTGTGTGGTCAACTCTGTCTGGTAGATACTGTATGGCTGACAGAGGACTGTGTTCTCCTTACACAGTTGGCCCGTCTTGTAGAACAATTCAGTCAAAGAATCAAGGCCCACCTTCATCGCTTCCAGTACAGAAGGTAGCGTATGGACCTGACTCCACGCGGGGCCACCTTCCTACCCGCTTCCTACCTTCCTACTGGACACGACGCACGTCGTCCGGTCGAAGGCCGAGGTGGTCCTCACTGAAGACCTCGCGTGACTCTCTACAAAATCTTGGATTACATCAACAAGTAGTGTTGAAAACAGAGATATGCGAATTTATTCGATATTTACGAGGTCACGATTATTAGACAATTGTCGTGACACAGGAGGAACTACATAACCATCGAAGTGCCTTATGATTCCCCGCCATCCCCGGAGTATGGCCGGAGCGACTAACCAACAGCGCCGCCGCTCATCCGTGTTTGTCAGTTGTCTTCAACGGGTGTGATTTGATAACTCTCGGGTATAATTTTTCGCAGGACTATCGGACTTGCTTACGCTAACTCTCCGCTCCCTGCGTCACGACATAGGTACTTCTCAAAGAATCGAGAACCCCCATGATTCACCTCGAAACCACCCGACTGCGCTACTGTAATCGGATTTCCCTCCAGTTTCACTCCGTTCTCCCTACCCTTACCCATCTACATCAGCATCTACGTGTGTGAACGACGAGATGAGCGAACTGCCGAGCGGTGGTCGTCTGGCTCTCGACATCGAGACAATCAGCCCGAGTCTGTCGTACAGTGACTATCCTGACTTCAAGGACCCGAACGACTTTGAGTTTCTGGCGACCGCGATGGGCTACGAACCGCCGGGACAAGATGAATTAGCCGAGACAATTCTCTGGCGTGATGGATTGGATACACAGAGCGAACTTGACCATGCCCGCGACGTGGCCGAGGTCATCGGTTCGCTGGAGCCGTCCGACCTCGTGACCTACAACGGCGACCGTTTCGACCTCTGGCTCTTGCTCACCCGGGCGAAACAAGGCGGTAAGCAGGTTGGCGACCTCGACGCCTTCAAACGACTCCAAACTGCCTTCGACAGTCCAAATCGGATAGACCTCAAGCACTCGGCGTGGGAGGTCTACGGAGAGTACACCACTCTCGAAGATACAATCGAAAATCAGGGTCTTACGGTTCGACGGACTCTGTTCGACGATTACGACCACGGACACTCACTCTCGTATCGACCACCGACGGAGCCACCCTATATCGAGGGTCAGGATGTACCTGAAATCGGAGAGCCGATGCTTCGGACCCTTGCCGGTCAGGAAGAGAGTGTCAACGTAGATGAAACGAGAGCGATGCTTACCGACTACGCTCTCGGTGACATCGAGCATCTGCTCTCCCTTGCCGACCGCCATCCGTTCTGACAACATACCCGTCGCACAGAAGACCGAGACGACCTGTCCCCGATGCGGCGACGACAGCGACGTGTGGCGTCACGAGAAACAGGAGCCGACCATCACAAAGGAGCAGTACACTTGCGAAGCGTGCGGCTGTGAGTGGGCCGAGGTGCGGCGGGGGTAAACCCATCTCGAAGTCTGGATTATCCCCGCATTACGGCATGAGAACACCGAAACACAAACTGATTTAATGGAGAGGACCGAGTTTGTAGGGCTACTCAACTGAAAGATTTTCACTCTCCCTACCGAATATATCGTATGCCCGGTATTTTGGTCAGTTTGGTGGCTTTCATCCTCTCTGGACTACTATTCGGATTTCTCCCTGTTACTCTCGTCGCCATCCTCTATCAAGCACTTGAAATGGTCGGGATGACGGTTGTTTTGGGTGTCTTGGCCACAGGGACGTTGCTATTCTACGGTGCACTTGCTATTTTCCGTCGGTCACTTTGGAAAGCGCTCATAGATTTGTTCAGTTTTGGAGTTTTCTTTATTGGCTGGCTGATTTCCAAATTTGCGACCGCTGTCCGGCGAGTTGGATTAGTTATCACCCTAACTTCCGCCTTGAGAAATACACTAAATCTGTATCCAGGGAGGCAATTCGCCAGAAACCGTCGCGAGGAGATAGCCGAGAGAGCAATCAAGTATTATGAACGGGGTGATGTGGAAATCGATGACTCCGCCGAAAAAATAGTCCGCGAGATTCAGGAGGAGTACAGCGAAGCCGGTCGTCGCTTGTCCAACGGTGAATCTGTTCTCGCGCTTGCTCTTGCTGGAATTACCATCTTGCCATCAAATTCAAATATCGTTCCGTATGCTTCGTTCTTGAATTCCCAAACTGTTGGTGCGGTCCTTTCTGTTGGATTAGTTCTGGTCGTGGCGCTCCGTCTCTCGGCCCTTGACATGGCACTCGTTAAGAATCCCTCACCGGACGACCACATAGCAAGGTTAGCGACTTATCGTGACTGGAATCAAACTCTATCAAGCGGTGTAGAAGTGATTAATCGGATGCTAATGTTTCGCCTCATGTATGGTATTAGTGACTTAGCGTACGACTTCTACATCGATTGGGTGTTCGATAAGAACTTCAATGGACATGGTGCTGGACATCTTGATGTGTTCTATGAACTACGGAAGCCGATTTTCTGCTTTACTACGGCACAAAGGAGGGGTATTTCGCCTACAGAGGCCAGTCAGGAACGATACGGTCGGAACGTATTTGCCGACTTTAATTTTGGACCAGGACGTGACGAGTCAACATCTCACAGTCACACTACGAATACACTTGACCGGCTTCTTGAGGGTCTAATTGAGTTCCGACAGGAATTGAAAGTTCACAGTCTGGCTGCACAAGAAAATATCTCCTTGGAAGAGGCAAGTATGAAAATCTACGGTGAGAACATCTTTCCTGCCGATTCAGAAGAAGAAAATCCTGAAGAGGTACAAAATCTGGATTCATCGGAGAAGTAGAAACATGTGGATGACAGGCCATCTGTTAGAGGATAAAATCCACAAAACGATTCCGTAGCGGCGTACCATCCTACTCAAACGGCTGGAGGACGACCGGGCGCGGTCGAAAACATCGAGGCGCTGGAAGCCGAGATAGACGAGTGTGTCTACGACCTGTTCGACCTCGATTACGAAGAGCAGCAGGTGATTGAGGAGTCTCTGGAAGTCTTCTGACTTCTGTCACCCTCCCCGGGCGACAAAAACCTTGGAACGTGATTGGTGGGGTTAACTCAATCCCGTAACTGTTCCAGTATCTCGAACGGCTTCTCTAAAAATACATGCCAGCCCTCTTTTTGTGCATAGGCAAAATCCGGGCTAAATACTGCTAACCGCCTCAATTCTCTCTCTTTCGTGTGTCCATCCGGATAATAATACCGTATCCATGCCGGGTTGTCCGGTCTTGGGATTATTTCATATTTTCCACCAGTTTCCTTGTTACCCCCGCGTCCCCACATCAGTAGGGTCGGGTCATCAAGATGCGTATCGAAATCTCTGACTACGTATTCGGTTGCATCGTGACTCCATCCTCCTGCCGCTTCCCAAACTACCCGATACCCTGTCAGTCCATTTTCTTTCATTTCTTCAACAGTATCAACTAATTCTTGATACCGGGCCGTCTGAACCAGTAATCCATCCGGGTCGCGCATATTCGTAGGTTCTGTTATGATGATTTAGTCTTGTTGGGAAACTTAAATACAAAGACCAACTGGCTGCGACCGATGAGGATACGGAAGAACTCCGAGAGGAAATCAAGGAGTTGGAAGCCCGCATCAAGGACCTGACGAGTTTCGAGTCCGGTACGTCGTTTCACACCCGCTCCAGCGAGGGGCCGTAGCGGGACGCACGAAATTGGATGACGCGGGGATGGAGCGGGGAGTTTCGGAGGGGACGGTTCTTGACGACTCTCGCCACGGACCCCGACCATCCCCGCGTTCGACCGATAAGCGGGAAACGCTGAAGCGAAGACTTCGAGTCAATCGTTCACCCTTGCGTACATCGTCTATGTACGGAGAAGCGGACAGTTCAGTACGTGCTATGGAAGCATACTTGTGACCGGCAGTACGAACTTGCGGTGAATTGAGGCAGGTGACACGCTGGTTAGATTCATTACCTGTCGTCACACGAAGAAGTCACATGGGAATCTGCGAGGGCGCGCCCGACAGGTACTGTGGGCACGTCTTGGAGCCGGAAGATGGTGAAGCAGGTGATGTGTGGCACAAAGTGATGGGCAACGCGGTCTGTCTCCGTGAGCCGAAGTACGACAGGATGTGCGTCTGGCACGCTGATACCGACGAGAAGACCGCAGAGGAACTGGTTGAGGCAAGACTGACACCCGACGATGTACCGTGGGAGACGGAGTATGTGAGGGAACATCTTAGCGGGGCTATCTTCCGGGGAATCGAGTTCCCGATGGGATTTTCTTTTGGTGGGTGCGTTCTTGTCCACGCCGAGTTTCCCGAAGCCACCCTCCTCGGAACCGAGTTTCCCAACGCCTCCCTCCGAGGCGCAGAGTTTCCTGACGCCTACCTCTATCAAGCCGATTTTCCCGATGCCTCCATCCGTTACGCCGAGTTTCTCAACGCCTCCCTCTATGAAACCGAGTTTCCCAACGCCTCCCTCCGAAACGCAAAGTTTCCCAACGCCTACATCCGAGACGCGCAATTCCCCGAAGCCGATCTCAAAGGAGCGCAGTTCCCCGGCACCACCCTTAATAAAGCACAGTTCCCCGATGCTAACCTCAACAGTGCCAAGTTTCCCCGCGTCACCCTCCGAGGCGCAGAGTTTCCCAACGCTTCCCTCCGAAACGCAAAGTTTCCCGACGCCACTCTCCGAAACGCAAAATTTCCCGATGCCACCCTCCGAAACGCAAAGTTTCCCGACGCCACCCTGGCAGAAGCCGAATTTCCCCGCACCAACCTCGCAGAAGCCGAATTTCCCCGCACCAACCTCGCAGAAGCCGAATTTCCCCGCACCAACCTCGCAGAAGCCGAATTTTCGGAAACAAACCTCCGCGGAACTACTCTCACAGAGGCGAATTTGTGTGACGCAGAGTTTTCAGACGCAAATTTGCGAGATGCGACATTCAGACCAGCGTACGCAAGGGTGTTAGCATCGGAAGACGACACGGCAACTGACCCACTCGGAGCCTCGCTGGAGGACGCACAGTTTGAGGACGGGACCGACCTTCGCGGAGCAAACCTCTCGGGAGCGCGGCTCTACCAGACGGCGTTCAGAGATGTTCGTATCAACGACGAAACGCGGTTCGGAATAGACGACGAGAATTCCTACGGCAAAGCATGTCGATATGAGTACGACGAACGGACGGGTGTGTCCATCAACGATGACACGTCTCGTCTCGAAGCCGCCGCGTGGACCTATCGACGGTTGGAGTCACTGTTTGAGGCGAACGCGATGGACGAACGCGCTCGGGATGCACACATCCGCAAGCAGGAGGCGCAACGAGCGTATCATGCAGAACAGTTGGCGGACGACGAGTGGGTCGAAGACCGCAAGTTTCCACCTGACTCATGGCTGAAATCGTTCGGCCAGTACTCTGTCGCAACGCTGAACTGGCATCTCCACCGCCACGGCGAGAGTTTGCGACGACTGCTCGGCATGTCGGGACTGCTGATTTTCCTCTGTGGTTTCATCTACGCAGGTGCCGGTGTCGCTCGAAGTAATCCCGAGACGACGTACCGCATCACGCTGGCTGACCTCGCTGACCCCGGAGCGATGCTGGTTGACCTGCTCAACGGGTGGTACTTCAGCGTAATCACTTTCTCAACTATCGGGTACGGTGACTTCTATCCAGTAAGTCCGGTATCGCGTCTACTGGTCGGAATCGAATCACTGGCAGGAGCGTTACTCATCGCTCTGTTCGTGTTCGTCATCGGTCGGCGCGTGGCACGGTGAAACCGTGTTCTGATTACGATTCTTTTGGACTCCCGCCATCCCCGGTTTAGTCCCTGCGAGGAAGCGTCTGTGTCATCCTTGAGCGACAACAGAACGAACTTCCGACGAATTGAGGCGGAAATTCCTTAGTCTTCCTTGGAGATTGCCATACAGCCATATCCACATGCTCCGGCGGTCTGGATTACCAGTAGATAGCGATTGGGTTCACAATCGTTGCTTCCCCTTCAAGAACAAACTCTTCCGGGTCCATATTCGGGAGGCGAAACTCTTCATCTCCAGTGTTCTGTTCCTCCAACTCATCAAGTAGTCTCGCAATCAACTCCAGACGTCGTTCCTCCATCTCTTCCTCGGAAGCCGCACTATCAAGAACTCGTAGTATCTCGATGAGGTCCCAAATCTCTCTGTCCGAGAGTTGGTTCTGAACTCTCCCGAGAATTGTGTATTCGTTAGAGCCACGGAATTCACGGTGGGGGTCAATCCACGTCTCTGAATCGCGAATTGCCATCCCAAAATTTCGAGTACCTTCCTTCGGAACCATCTTCAGTCCTATCCAACTCCCATACAGCAGTTCATACACTTGCTCCACCTGCCCTAATTGTGACTGTCTCTGTAGAAGAGTAGACCAGAACGAATCACCCTGCGGGACATCACTAACAGCGCTGACAAAGTAGTGAAGCGCAGTCAGGAGAGGATAGAGGGGGTCAGTAGTACAATTGCCTCTTACTCTCACTAAATCACCGGGTTCCAATTCTCCCCCTGAACTATCCGAGGAGATATCGTGTATCTCTGTCTCTTCACTCTCCTCCAAGGTCCTAACCAAAATACTGAATCGGTACTGGTCGTTTATTCTCTTTCCAACCTCGGATAGTTCTCTTTGTCCTTCTGTGGACGCCGCTCTACCGCTCCCACCGAGATTCAGCAAGGAGTGGAGGTTAATTCCCGCAGAAATCTCCGTCTCGTCAGTCTGTTCTTCTTGTTCCTCGGCAACGTCACGGACGGTTTCTGGAACAGCCATAAATCTTGACGCAAGGAGGCTGTTCACACTCGTTGCATCCAAGTAAACGAATTGTCGAAGATTGTCACTCATCAGTCAACTACAGAAAGGAGAGGGTGATGAATCTTCGGCAGGAAGCGGAATTAAACGTCCACGAGGTAGTCCTCCCGCCGTTCCATCTGCTCGTTCTTCGTCGCCTTGTCATGACCTCGCGGGTTATGTCCACCCTCGTTAGCGGAAATCCTGAAACCGTGATAAAATTGACACAGTCTTCAGCGCAGAGTTACCAAGGTAGTGCGTGACGACCGAGACCCGTGTTCCAACCCCGAACTCTTCCCCTCCCTCCCCGGTGTCAGCCCTCTTCGTAAGAAGAGCCGGTGTTCGTGTTACCTCGTGAGTCCGAGGGGCGCATCAAGGTATCACGATGAAAACACTTTTGCCAGTCGTTGCGTGTTATATCGATGTAGCAATCCGAGAGGGCAGAAATCGGAAAGAAGCGCCGCTAAGACGCGCCAAATCAGGGGTAACTTAAACGGAGCCTTCCAAGCTCATGGCCCGGGTTCAAATCCCGGCCGGCGCATTTTCCGAGCGAAGCGAGGAAAATCGCCCAGAGGGATTTGAATCAGGGAGTGAAGCGAACGGAGTGAACGAAACGACCGTGGTTCAAATCCCGGCCGGCGCACTCACTTCGTTCGGGTGCCGGCCGTAGTCCCCCTCGCTCACACTGTTCGCTCGCGGGACTCCCGGCCGGCGAATTCTGCGAGGAAGGAGATTCTGGAGGATTGCACTGCCGAACGAACACCTCGCATACTTCAGGCGTCGAGACCGGCGAAGACGGCGACAGCGGAAACGACGACGCCTGAAAGCACTCGACCAGGGGTGTCAACACCGACATCGCTATCGAACGTACTGAGCGTACAAAACTCAGAAATCGACAGCCAGAAGTCGATTAGGTCACTCTTTTATCGGTTGAGCTTTGTTACCAGTGAACGATGCCAGTGACAGACGGACTCCGGACAACAGAGTCGGTTCGAACCCGGTCGAGCGTCGCCGGGCAAACGGCCGTGGTGACCGGGGGGTCGAGCGGTATCGGTCGCGCCATCGCCGAGACGTTCGTCGCGGACGGCGCCGACGTGGTCATCTGTTCGCGCACGCAGGCCGACGTCGACGCCGTCGCCGAGGAGCTGAACGCGGCCGACCGACCGGGGTCGGTGCTCCCTGTCGAATGCGACGTGACAGATCGCGATGCTGTCGACGCGCTGGCCGAGGCAACGGTCGAGGAGTTCGGCGGTGTGGATATCTTAGTGAACAACGCGGGCGGTACCGGAGAGGGTGGTCCCCTCCACGAAGTTGCCCCCGACGACTGGGACAGTGTTATCGAAGTGAACCTCACCGGGACGTACAACGTCACCCACGCGTTCGCCGACTCGCTCCGCGAGAACGGCGGCGCGGTCGTCAACACGGCCAGCATGGCCGGTCGTTACGGGGTCGCCGAAATGGGACCATATAGCGCTGCAAAGGCCGGCGTCAGCGCGCTTACGCGAACGCTCGCCGTCGAGTGGAGCGTCGATGATGTTCGAGTGAACGCGGTCGAACCTGGCTTCATCGCGACGCCGGCCGTTCGCGAGTGGTTCGGTCTCGACGAGATACCTGCACGTAGCGACGTTGACCGTGAGATCGGAAGTCCGCACGAGGTCGCGGACGCGGTGCGATTCCTTGCGAGCGACGCCGCCTCGTTTATCACGGGACAGACCATCTCGCCGACCGGACCGCCGAATACGTTCGAGCCACCGACGGGATAACCCAATCAGATGTCGGCTCGGCGCTATCAGTCGTCGCCGGGAATCTCGGCATCGCTAAGCGAAGCGTCGGGTTCGAAGACGATACTCGGGTCCAGATCGTCGAGCGGTTCGCCCCTTCGGACTCGGTCGGGCCAGTCGTGGTTGGCGAGCGCACCGGTCCCAATAGTGATCAGGTCGGAGCCGTCTGCCAACGCCGCTCGCGCATTCTCCGGCTCTCCGAGACTGCCGTTGGCAATCACGGCGACATCGTCCGCAGCGTGCTCGATAGCTAGTTCCGCAAGCGTGTGATCGGTTTCTGGCACCTCTGCAGCGGTTGCGTCGCCGCCGGTAACGTGAACGTAGTCGGCGCCAGCGTCCGAGAGCGCGCCGAACAGTGCGGCGGCAGTCGCCTCGCCGTCGGGCCAGACTCGCTCCTCGTCAGTGACTGCCCCTTGGGAGGCACGGACGCCGACGACGAAGCTGTCGGGCGTGGCGTCGTCGATGGCGGCGGTTACCTCGGCAGGGAAGCGCGCGCGGTTAGCCGGCGAGCCACCGTACTCGTCGTCGCGGTCGTTGACCAGTGGGTCGACGAACTCGTGGAGGAGGTAGCCGTTGGCCGCGTGGACCTCGATGCCGTCGAACCCGGCCTTGACCGCACGCTCTGCGGCGGCGACGAAACTCTCTCTCACTTCATCGAGCTCCTCGCCATCGAGCGAGTCCGCCTCGGGGAACTCTCCAGACCCGCCGTACAGCTCCGACATCTCGCCTGGTGGGCGGTACGACGAGGGGGCGACGGAGTCGTACCCATAGCGGTTGCCCTGTGCCTGTGCCCCAGCGTGCATCAACTGTGCGAAGATCGGACTGCCTGCCTCGTGAACGGCGTCGACCACCTGCTCCCACGCTGCCGCCTGTTCGTCGGTCGCGAGACCGGGCTGATTGGGGTAGCCTTGACTGTGGGCGGTGTCCGGGTGGAGACCCTCGGTGACGAGAAACGAGAAGCCACCGCGAGCGAAGGAGGCGTAGTAGCGGGCCATCCGGTCGGTCGCGTGTCCCGCGTCAGTCGCACTCGTGCGCGTCATCGGCGCGAGGCCGACGCGGTTGTCGAGAGTGTGCCCGTTCAGTTCGAATTCATCAAAGAGGGGGTCGTCGGTCATCGGGAGTTCGTACGACAGTCGGAGATATAAACTGACGGCGGATGTGCGCACCAGATCGCATAACAGGTGCGGTAGCACACCTCGTTGTCCGTGTGGTGTGCTGAACCCGGTGCGTTGTGTTCGCTCCTGGCGCTGTGCGTTTAGCTTGATTCGAACGATGCTCTCGTCATCGGATACGTAACCGACAAATCTCGATAGTGGTGAGTGATTGCCGTCTGTCTCTGTGAACATTGCCCACGATTTTACGCCCTGACGGAACGGCGTGCAAGACGTAGAGCACGTGTTCAGCAGTCTTGAGTCAGAGTATGAACGTGATAATCGCGAGCACGACGAAGATGATGACGAGCCACTTGGCGATATCCATACTTAGCCCGGCAACGCCACGGGCGCCCAAGACTCCCGCGACCACTGCGAGGATCAGGAAAAGGATTGCTAACTCGATGAGGCCCCCTCCGAACTGGAGGGGTACGAACAGATTTTCATCGAGGATTGTTCGAAGTAATATCACATCTAAATTTAATGTCTCTATTCACATAAAGGAGAGCCATCAGGAAACTGCGCTCGAGTACGGGGTGTTCGAGACAAACAGCCCACAGACGACTACTGTGAGCGAGAGTCCGTGTCGGGCAATCCGCTGAGGCTCGACATCGGCGATGCGCCGGCCATAATCGCGCTAGCGGACAGAATCGCGGCGGAGAGCACTACGAAATCCCCGGCCGGGGAATATCCGGCTAAGCCGGCACCGATCTGCACGATAAACACGGTGACGAAGAAGCTGAGGATAGCGAACACGAGCATGACGATTGCGGCAATGATACTACTGACTAACATCCCGAACGAATCGAGGAGTCCCATCTATTGAATCACGTCACACGTAACAGCCACTCCATCCGGATATAGGTGTGCCACCTCGATACGCATACGTTCACGTTTTGGCAGGTTCAGTTAGGTAGCGTCGACTGTCTGCTCGAATTTCTGTATGGCGTCGTCGCTCCCCGCGACGAACACCTCGTCCGTTTGGCGAACCGTCGTCTCCTCGTCGGTGAGGATGTCGCCCGCTCGTGCGATACCGACCACCGTCCAGTCGCGGGTCGGGTCCTGACGAATCGTCGCCAACTGTTCACCCACGAACGACTCACCCGACGTGCGGACGAGCCGAATCTGATTCACGGGCGACATCACACGCTCGCCGTGGGCCTCGGCGGCGACCAATCTGGCACACACGCGCTGCACCGAGAGCGTGTAATCCGCGCCGGCCCGGACGGCGGCGCTCGCCTTCTCCGCAGCAGTGACTCGAGCCAGAATCTCGACATCCGACGACAGCGCTCGTGCCATCGCAACGGTCAGGAGGGACGTCGCATCGTCGCCGACGGTTACGATAAGTGCAGTCGCCGTCTCGATGCCCGCCTCGCGGAGCGTCTCCGGTTCGGTTGCGTCGCCGACGACATCGGGGGTCGCGTCCGGGTCCTGATCGATGGTGGTGACGGTCGTCGCCGCGGGGAGGGTCTCCTCGGCGGCGGACCCACCCTCACCGACACCGGCGATGACGACGTCAGACTGTGTCGTCCCACTCGGGTGCTGCACTCCGGCGACCTCTCTGGAGAGGTCCGCAATCTCCGATATCGGCCCGGCTACGAGGAGCACGGTGTTCGGTGTCAGTCGGTCCCCCGGTTCAGGGGGCACACGTAGTTCTCCATCGAACCAACCGGCGACGAGCGTGAGAGCCGGGTGGTCGGCCATCGGGGAGTCGCTGACCCGGACGCCGTGTAACGGACTGTCGCGGCGAATCAGTACCTCGCGGATGCCTATTTCGTCGCTCTCGGCGTCCGACTCGACCGCCATGGGTGTGGTCGCCATCTCGGCCAACTGGTGCCCGATGAGAGCGTTAGGAGCGACGCATCTATCCACGCCAATCTCCATGAGCGCTGCCTTTCGCCGGGTAGAGGCAGTAAAGCTGACGACGTCAAGGGCTTCGTTCGCTTCCAACGCCGTGAGGACGATACTCGCGGTTTGGTCTCCCGCGTCGGTGATGAGTACCTTCGCACGCTCGATGGTGGCTCGGCCGAGGTCCTCCCGGTCCTCGGGGTCGCCATGGATGACTTGATACCCGTCGTCAGAGAGTCGCTTCGCCTCGGCCTCTTCCGACTCTATGAGGACGTACTGAACGCCGAGCTCTTCGAGTTCGTCGAGCATGACCTCCGTGTTGCGCTGGTACTCCGCGAGGACGATGTGGTCGTTCTTGGCGGCCAGTCGGTCGTCGAGATCGAGCGGTGCGCGCTCGAACAGGGGAATGACGAGGACCCGTAGCGTCACGAAGCCGATGCCGACCCCCGTGACCTGCATCGTGATCATCATGAGGTTCATGACGGGCGTCGACCACGGAGAATCGGACCCGTACCCGGTCGTCGTCATCGTCTCGACGACGATCTGGGCCGAGTGGAACACCGACTGCTGAGTCCCCTCGAAGTAGCGCATCCCCGCGTTGTACAGGAGCGTATAAGAGAGGATGACCGTGACGAGACCGACGATGTAGACGAGAAGGAGTCGCTGTCGGCGGGTGAAGCGCTTTGGGGGAAGTTTATCCACTAATTCATAGGGTCGCATGAACCGTTCGTCAGCTTGTCGAGAGCGGTACTAAAAGGTAGACGGACAATAGTCACACCTCGTCTGCGTCATCGCCGCAGTCGGCAGTATCCGGACGAATCTGGTCGCACAGAATGGATTGCCCGTCGCTACCGGGTTGACCGCTGGGACCCTGATCGCGGTTGTCCTCCGGGAGATGGCGCCGTCGAGCCACGGCCACGGCTACGCAGATGCCGCGACCACAGCGTTCCTCGTCGGGAGCGTCCTGCCCGTGGTCGGTGATGCCGTCATCACGGTCTGAGACACGAATTGCCAGCGGAACGCCCAGAATCGCCAGTTCGAGCCAACCCTATCGAGAGTCGACGGTGCGGACCGTTTACTCGGTCAGCGTCTCATCGGTGATCTCGGCGTCTGGGGCGTTCCGTACGACGCTTTGGAGTCCCTTCCGGGCGTTGTGTTTGCGGGTGTAGCTTTCGCCGCTGGTGGCGATAATATTCCCATTCCGATGTCGGAGCCGCCAGCGCCATTCGCCTCCTCGGTCACGGAACACTTCGAATCGAGCAAGCGTCGCGGACGCATCGGCGGCACCAACGGGGAGTGTCGTTTCGGCGTCGTCCTCGGACGGTTTCTCGGTGGCGCCATCGCCCTCGACTGCCGGTTGCGACCACTCCATTTCGAGTTCGAGACTCAGGTCGCCTCCGTCGGTTTCGAATTCGATTTCGAGCGTGAGTTCGTCGGGGATATCGACGACGATGCCCTCGTCTTCGTCGCTGAGTTGCAGTGAGCCGGTAGTGATGCCATCGACGATGCCACTGAGGACAGCAGCGATGTCTGCTCTCGAGGCTGCTATCTCGGATTCGTATTCTTCGGACACACACCGAGCCACGTCCACTACTGTGTTAAACCATCTCAATGGCAAATTCGTCGAACTGCAAGCGGGAACCACCCCTTCGGGGCAGAGATGGTGACCACAGACAACGGTACGGTCGCCCCGGTGACCAGTCCGTATCATCGGGGTTATCGTAACTGTCCATAGCGTCTCGCTGGACCGTGCCGGCGAGGCTCCCGATAATCTATCAGACGATTACTCACACGCCGAGCGTTGAGCCTGCCGGAGCGCCTGGTAATTGTCACAGTAGACTAATGTGTGTGACTCTCGCACATCCGGACATGCCAGAGAGACCCGAGCCGTCGGCGTGGCTCGCCGGGCAACCCGGATTGACCGCGCTCGCGCTGCTCAGCAGTCTCATCGCGTTGCTCGTCTTCCTGCCATATCTCCAGTTCATCCTGTTCGGCGTGGTTCTCGCATACATCATGTTTCCCGTCCAGCAGCGGGTCGAGCGGTACGTCAGGTCCACTATCGCAGCACTCGCTGTCGTGATGGCGACGTTACTTCTCATACTCATTCCGCTCATCTACCTCTTTACCATCGCCGTCCAGCAGTCATTCAGAGTCGTGAACGCCGTCAGGAACGGCCAACTCGACATCGCGGCGGTCGAGGCACTACTCGAGACCGCTGGATACTCCGTCGACCTCGTCGCGCTGTACGAAGCGAATCAGGGTCGGATCGCGATGAGCCTCCGGCAGATCACGTCAGGGGCGATCGATCTCGTCGGGAGTTTGCCAGCGCTGGCTATCGGACTGACGATCACGCTGTTCGTTCTCTTCGCCCTGTTGCGCGACGGGGAACAGTTCGTGGCGTGGCTCCAGTCGGTGCTGCCGATCGACGAGGCGGTCCTGGACGAACTCCGTAGCGGACTGGACCAACTCATGTGGGCCTCGATCGTCGGGAACGTCGCCGTCGCGGCCATTCAGGCAGTCCTACTCGGCGTCGGGCTAGCGATTGCCGGTCTCCCCGCTGTGATCTTTCTCACCGTCGCGACGTTCGTGTTGACACTGCTCCCGCTCGTCGGCGCGTTCGGAATCTGGATTCCAGCTGCAGTCTATCTCGTCGCCGTCGGGCGTCCGATCGCCGGCGCGGCGATGGCTGTGTTCGGACTGTTCGTCACCCTATCGGATACGTACCTCCGGCCGGCGCTGATCGGTCGTACCGGTGCGTTCAACTCCGCCACCATCGTCATCGGCATCTTCGGCGGCCTCGTCGTGTTCGGTGCCGTCGGTCTGTTCATCGGTCCCGTCGTCCTCGGTGGAGCGAAACTCGTCCTCGATTGCTTTACTCGGGCGCACACCGACGGCTCGACTGTCTGAGCGAGGTTCCGCGGGAACGAGTCAGTTCGTATCGTCGGGCGTGAACAGCCCAGCACGAGGATGACCACGGCCGTCGGAAGCGCCGGGACGAGTCCCAAGCCTCGAATCGCGAGCCACGGGAGCGTGAGCGCGACGACGCCTGCAACTGCCACCAGTGGGTGGCGGAGTCGACGGTCCATAGCTCGGTCCAAAACAGCCTCGGCAGTCATCTATTCGGGCGAAGCCTCTCGCACCGACCATAGGACTATCCGGCTGGAGAGACCATCTTTTCAGATGGGTGACGACAAGAGTGGCCGTGAGAAGCAAGCGCGTGACGCTGACAGACGCCAGCGAGAGCGCGACGTGGCAGACGAACTGGAGCGTGGGGACGAACCGGAGCCACCGGTCGATTCGACAGTCCTCGACGAGCTCGAATCGGAGCTCGACTCACTCGACTTCCCGGCGACGGGGGCGGATATCGTTTCGGTGGTCGGCAACCGAAATATCGAATCAGACGAGGCCAGCTACGCTGTCAAGGAACTCGTGCCCGCGATAGAGTCGGAGGCGTTCGACTCTCCGGCCGCCGTCCGAGTGCGAATCCAGCGACCCACCGTCGCTGCGGCGATGAAACGGGTCCTCGAAGCCGCCGACACGCTCCAGAACACAGACCTCAGCGAGTCACAGCGTGACGCCTACGAGAAGACGTTCCGAGAGCTCAAGGCAATCGACCCCGACGACGACGATGAGGGGATTCCGGCCGTCGCCGACTGGATCGTCGAGCGCATCCGCGAGAAGGAAACACTCCCAGGGTCCCGTGCGGTACGCCGGCACGCGGCGACGTTCTGCCGGCAGAACGGGTACGAAATTCGGGACGACGAGTGGCTTGGGATATAACCGCCCGGCTATCGAGCAGTCCCGAGCGTCGCTAGCTGCGTCGGGGACCCGAGACGCTCGATATGTATCCTCCAAATCCCAAACGACTAACAACACGGAGTCAGCACGGGAAAATATCGAAGGCTCGGTGTCGCTCGTCTCTCACACCAAGACGCTGGACGCTCGATGAGGCCACCTCGGCTGAGAGCGTGGCTCGTTGCTCGCGGCCGTCAGCGACGTATCGCTGAGCCGCGGGCCGCGCGCGAGCCATACGCGGGAGCAACCAACTCGGCAGTCCTTGTCGGGGTGACTCCCCGGCCCGGACTTGCTTTTGCTCTTTCCACCTTCGACTGAGACCGCGACGAATAGTAATTCTCGGGCGACATGTTCCTGCGATTTGCGGGGTAGAAGACCCACCTCGCCACGATATGCGTGTTTTAGGCCATGCGAAAAATTGTATAAATCTTGATAAGTTATAAGAGGGTGGACGCCGTTGGATGTACTGTGATGAACACGCAGAAGTCCGTTCGGCAGGAGGCAGGCACGGTGGGCGAGAACCCGGTTCGACTCGACGAGGAGAAGACCGAGCAGATTATCGAGGCACTGAACACGGATCTCGCGGACGCGTACGTCCTCTATCACCAGCTCCACAAGCACCACTGGAACGTCGAGGGTGCGGAGTTCCGCGACATCCACGTCTTCCTGCAGGAGGCCTACGAGGCCGTCGAGGCGGCGGCGGACGAAATCGCAGAGCGCCTGCAGGCAATCGGTGGCGTCCCGCACGCGAGCATGCCGGCGCTCACCGAGGCGTCGACGGTCGAACCCGAAGACGAGGACGTGTACGACATCCGCACGTCGCTCGCGAACGACCTCGAGATGTACGGCGACATCATCGAGAGCTACCGCGAGCACATCGAACTCGCCGAGGGACTCGGCGACCACGCCACCGCGCACATGCTCCGTGAGCAACTCATCGGTGTCGAGGAACACGCCCACCACCTCGAACACTACCTCGAAGACGACACGCTGGTCACCGACGCGGCGTAACTGCCGTCAGTCGGATTCGAGCCACAGTTCGGTCGGTGCGGCGTCGGCGTCCTCGAGCAACGTTTCGGTGAGTCGGTCGATGACGACTGGGCTCACCGTCCCCGCGAGCGCTAGCGCCTCGTCTTCGTAGTTTTCTAGTTCGAGCACGTCACGGAAAAACCGGGTGAGTGTGACGTACGTCTGGTGCAGGTCACGCGCCGTGTCTTCTCCCTCGGCGGTCAGTATTGTCCCCTCGTAGGGTTCGTGGTCGACGATGCCGCGCTCGTCGAGTCGCTGTAACATCTCGGTCGTCGCCGCGGGCGACCGCTCGACGGCGTCCGCGACGTCGCTGGGCGGCACGGGGTCGTCGTGGCCGCCAGTCAGGCGATACAGGGCGAGCAGGTAGTGGGTAGTCTCACTCATTGTAGCGGGGAGTCGTGATATCGGCGTGGCTGGAGGGTGGACGGGTCATTCGGACACCTCGTCGGTCGCCGTCTCGGTGTCCGTTCGCTCGTCGGGTGCGCCGAACAGGCCGACGTAGACGCCGGCCCAAGCGCGGGCGCGGCGTCGACGAGGGAAGGGCCACATAGTCAGACCCTCCGAACGAGGTGGTCGCGGACGGTACGCTGGCAGGTCGCGCAGGCGTCGTCGAGGCGGGCGACGGTCGCCAACAGCGGGTGGTCGACCGGGAAGTCCGAATACAGGTACGAGACGACCTGCCAGTGGCCGACCCCGGGCTCGGACCCTCGGCTCGTCGTCTCACGGAGGAACTGCTGGCGGCGACGCGCGACGGTCGAACACCGGTCGCGGTGGGCGTCGAGCGTCTCGTGCCGGTCGGCGAGCGCCTCGAACTCGAGGTTCAGGAGCGGCGTCTCGTCCGCGTCGGCAATCCAGCCGGTGATGTCGTCGATATCTTCGCGGGCGTCGTCGAGGTGGGCTAGCTCGCGGCCGAGCGCGCGGTCGAGGAGGTCGTTTTCGGCTTTCCGCGTCGCCACCTCGGAGAGGATGGCGCGCTTGAGGGTGGGCGAGAACGACGAGTCGGTCGTCGGTGCGAGGGCGACGGCGATGGTGTCAGAGAGTTCGGCGCGGATGGTCTCGAGGAGCGGTTCGGCGTCGTCGGCATCGGCGACGCTGTGTGGCCGGACCGTCTCCGCGAAGGCCGTCCGGACTTGCCGACAGGCGTCACCGCTCGCCTGCCGTCGCGTGCCCGCCACGGCCGCGACGCCGACGGAGGCCGACGACGGCTCCGGGGAGAGCCCCTGCACGCGCTCGGCGAACGTCTCGAACGCGTCGCGTCGCCGCTCGACGGCCGCACGCTCGGCGCGGACACGCTCTATCGCCTGCGCGACGTGTGTCGTCACCGTCATCAGGCGCTCGCTCCGATTGGGACGTTCACGAGGGCGGTCGGGTCGGCGGTGCGAGCGAGTACGACCGTCACCTCCCAGTCGTCGCCGTCGTCGACGACGCAGAGCGAGGCGGGCGGCCAGTCGGGGCGGCGTCGGTACAGGTCGAGGACGAGGGGGAGGACGGGCAGTCGGCCGCGGCGCGGCGTGAGCGCGTAGTCGGACAGCCGAACGACGACGGAGCGCGTCCCCGCCTCGTCGTCGACGGACCACGGCGACTGCGTGTAGTGGCCGAGGAGGCCGTGGTCGCGGAGTGATGCGAGCGTCGCGGAGACGGGGCGCTCGGTCACGTCGTCCTGCCGGAGTCGCGTCGCGGCGGCGACGAGGACGTCTATCTGTGCCGCCGGGGAGAGTCGGGCGTCGAGTTCGGCCGCGAGGTGTTCGAGCAGTCGCAGGCAGAACGCGTCCGGGTCGACCACCGTCTCGGCGAGGTCGAAGTACGCGTCCATGACGGCCGCCTCCACGTCGTCGTGGCCGGCGTCGGACACCGCCTCGAAGACTGCGGCGGCGACGCGGTGACAGAACGCCACGAGCGTCTGGCGCGACTCCTGGCGTCGGTCGAGGACGGGTTCCGAGAGCGACCACTCTTCGTCCGCCGTCGGTTCGTCACGCTCGACACTGGCTTCCTCGCAGACGATGACGTCGTAGTAGGGGAAGCGGTCGTCGTACCGGCGGAGCGTCGCGCGGTACTGTTCGACCGCGCGGGCGGCCGCACAGGCCGTCGTCCGGTCGCCGAACCGCATCCCTACGGCGGGAACGGGTCGCTCGCCCGTCCGCCCGCAGGCGAGGTAGTACGAGCCCTCGGGGGTGCCGAGGCGTTCGATGTACTCTCGGAGGTCCGCGAGCGTCGCCGTACTCATACGTCACCTCCGACGATGGACGCGACGCGACGGCGGTCGAACAGCCACTCGTCTTCCGGAATCTCGGGGTAGGGCGTGCCGTCCTCGTACTCGGGCCACTCGCCGAACTGCTCGGGGTAGAGCTGCTTGGCCCCCATCTCGAGTTGGAAGAGGTTCATCAGCGGCCCCTGATAGCGCATCCCACCGGGGTAGACGTGGTCGTTCTGGACCGCCGTCAGCTGACTGCCCACCTCGTGGGTGGCGAGGGAGTCCCGGACCGACGCCATGTCGTAGTTGGGGGTGAGCCCCCAGAGGTGGAGGAACACGTCGGGGTCGGCCTCGAGCATCGTCTCGTAGTCGACGGTGCCCCAGAGGCCGTCCCACTCGCCGTCGCCAAAGGCGTCGACGGCGCCGAGCGGTCGGGTGTCGGCCAGCCAGTAGCCGGGGGCGTTCAGGTGGTACGTGTAGAAGGACTGGCCGTCGTCAGCGAGGGTCGCTCGGACGGCCGTCGGACGCTCCGACTCGGGCGGCAAGTTCGACTGGATGGTCGAGAGCAAGTCGGCGTGCACGGACGCGAGCGCCTCGTATCGCGCCTGCTCTCGGAACACGGCCGCGACCTTGCCGAACAGGTCCCACAGGGGGTAGTACTCGTAGCCGTCGTAGCCCTCGGGCGGCGTGGCTCGCGTCCCGCTGTAGAAGTTGCCGACCCACGGCCCGACCTGTGACGCGATTTCGTCGACATCGGAGCGGTCCCACCCCGTTTGTGCCGACGCCCACGCCGGGTCCGCGAGGTGAACGTCGCTCCCGAGACTGTACAGCTGCTCTTTCACCAGCCCGTCGGTGAGAGGGTCCTGCAGGCCCTCCCACTCGAAGGAGATGCCGTCGAGGCGGCGGTAGTAGTGATTCATCGTCGTGCCGGACATCTCGGGGACGTAGACGGCGTTGACGGCGTCGCCGTGGCCGAGCGCGACGGCCATGTCCGCATACTGCGGGAAGGCGGTGAACACCGTCTCCGGGACGGCGTCGAACTCGACGCGCCCGGCGGGCGACAACTGGACGCTGTGCGTGGCGGTGGTCGTCGTCTCCGCCGTTGACGACTGCTGCCCAGTACAGCCGGCGGCGGCCCCGGTGATAGCGGCACCGACGGCAGCAATCGTCCGTCGGCGCGTCGTCCGTTCGCCGTCCGTATCAGTACCGCTCATATTTTTAGGCTAGCCTAAAAGAATAAAGCGCTTTCGGCCTATCGGTCGAAGCGCCCACGCCAGCTCCGATAGCCGATGATGGAGCCCGCGGCGACGACGCCCCCGGTCAGCAGCGGCACCGCGCCGAACGTGGCCGGTGCTGTCCCCGAATCCGACGTCTCGGTGGTGGCCTGCGACACCGACTCTGCGTCGGCCGTCTCGTTGGCGAACCGGACCGACTGGTCGGTCGAACCGGTCGTCGAGCCGACGTCGTACGTCGCGGATATCGTCGCGGGACCGGTCGGGCGCTCGTTCAGTTCGACCGTCGCCGTCTCGGTGGTCCCCGGTTCGACCGACTGGATGACCGTCGTCGGGAGGGCCGTGCCCACCGCGGCGCCCGAGACGACGACGTTCTCGATGGGAGCGTTCCCGTGATTGGCGACGTGATACCGCAGGTCGGTCGACCCGTTCTCGGTGACGGTCGTCGCGTGGACGACGGCCTCGCCGTTCAGCGACTGGACCGTGACGGACTCGTTCGTCGAGACTGACCCGTCGGCGTAGGTGAGCGTCGCGTCGAGCGAGTACGTTCCCGCCTCGGGCGGCGTGACATCGAACGTGAACGTCGTCGAGTTGTGTGCGCCGAGTTCGGGCTGAATCCGCGTTCGGTTCTCCATCCCGCCCAGCCCGGACAGTCGGAGCGAGAGGTCGGTCACCTGCTCATCGTCACCGTTGGAGGCGGTGACAGTCACGGTGGATTCAGAGCTGGCGACCAGGTCCTCGGTGTCGACGTTCAACTGTGGCGGCGTCTCCGTCTCCGTCGAGGGCTCTGAGACGGTCACGTACGTCGGATGCATGGTCGTCACCACGCCGAGTCGGTTGCCGTCGGCGTCGTACTGCATCCCCCGGACGTGGACGAGGAGTTTCGTCCGACCCGCGGTGTCGAACGTCGCGCTGAGCGGAACGTCGATGGTGTCACCGGCCCCGAGCGTCCCGAGTGAATCCGCCTCGGAGTACTGCGTCCCGCTCGCGTCTTCGAGCGTCACTTCGGTTACCTCGAACGTCCCGCTCCCCTCGCCCGAGAGGCGGACCGTCGGCGTGACGGTAATCGAATCCCCCGTCTCGGGTTCGTCGTCGGAGACGCTTACCGACGACACCGTGACCGCGGGCGGCGACGCCGCGACAACGCTCATTCCCCCGCCCACGACGAGCGCACACGCGAACAACACTGTGAGAACCGTTCGACTGCGATGGAGTTTGTCTGGCAGCATCGTTTTAGGCTAGCCTAAAGATTATAAATATCTGCTGATTTTTAGGTTGACCTAAAACTTTGAAACAGTTGAACGTTGTTCGGCAGCCGATTCAGTCCGTCGGCTGTTCGAGGGTCGGCTGGCGTGCCGGCTCCTCGTCTGTCTCGTCGTGACGGGCGCGAAGCGGCGTGATTCGCGGCCCTCGCTCCGCCCACGTCACGTCCGCGTCGACGGCGAACACGTCCGCGAGAAGGTCCTCCGTGACGACCGACTCGGGCGACCCGCGGGCACGGATTTCGCCGTCTCTGAGCGCCACGACGTGGTCGGCCAGCCGCGCCGCCTGTTCGAGGTCGTGGAGGACGACGACGACCGTCACGTCGCTCTCGTCGCGCAGCGTCTCGATTATCTCCAGCACCTCCAGTTGGTGGTGGAGGTCGAGAAACGTCGTCGGTTCGTCGAGGAGGAGCACGTCCGTCTCCTGGGCGAGCGCCATCGCAATCCACGCCAACTGCTTCTGTCCGCCGCTGAGACTGCCCACCTCTCGGTCCCGGAGGTGGTCACACCCCGCGAGGTCGAGGGCGCGTTCGACCGCCCGCTGGTCGTCGTCGTTCGGGGGGTCGAAGAAGCCACGATGGGGGTAGCGGCCGTGATACACGAGGTCCTCGACGGTGATCGACTCCGGCGACGTGCGCTCCTGTGAGAGGAGTCCGAGTCGCTGGGCGAGGGACTTGGCGTCGTAGTCGCTCACCTCGCGTCCGTCGAGGAGCACCGACCCGGACCGGGGCGCGAGTTGGTCCGCGAGTCCCTTCAGGAGCGTACTCTTCCCGGACCCGTTCGGACCGACGAGCGCGGTGACCGACCCCGGGTCGACGGCGAGTGATTCCCCGTCGATGATGCGGGTATCGCCGTAGCCGAGCGTCAGTTGCTCGCCCGCGAGCATCGCGTCGTCGCGGGCGTCCGAGACGGCCGAGCGAAGCTGTGAGTCGTTCCCTGTCATCAAACGTCACCGAGGTTGTCCTGCCGGCGCATCAGATAGAGGAAGTACGGCCCACCGACGAGGCCGGTCACGATACCGACCGGTATCTGCGAGCTGGCTCCTGTGAGCAGTTGCATGCCGAGGCGCGCGCCCACGTCGGCGACGACCATCAGCGCGGGGCCGGCGAACAGACAGCCGACGACCAGTCGCTTGTAGTCGCTACCGACGACGGTGCGGACCATGTGCGGAACGATGAGGCCGACGAAGCCGACGATGCCCGCGACGGCGATGCTCGCCGCGGCGGCGAGGACGGCCACCCCGGAGAGGGCGAAGCGCACCGTCTCGACGCGCATCCCCAGCGACTTCGCCGTCCGCTCGCCGAGCAAGAGGACGTTCAACTGCCGCGAACTGACGAGCGCGAGGCCCATCGCGAGAACAGTCCACGGGAGCGCCAACCGGACCTGCTCCCAGTCGGTGCCCGTCAGCGACCCCGTCGTCCACGCGATGGCCGACTGGACGACGCCGATGTTGTCAGCAAAAAAGAACATCGCCGTCTGCAGGCTGTTGAAGACGGTGCCGACGATGACGCCCGCGAGGACGAGGCGGACCGGCGACGTGCCGTTCTGCCACGCGATGACGTAGACGATGAGGAAGGCGACCGAACCGCCGACGGCGGCGATTATCGGCAGGAACGTCGACAGCCCCGAGAAGAGGACGAGCGTGAGCAGAATCATCAGTCCCGCGCCCGAGGAGACGCCGAGGATAAACGGGCTGGCGAGCTCGTTGCGCGTGACCGCCTGGAAGATGGATCCGGAGACGGCGAGGTTCATCCCTACGAGCACGGCCACGAACACGCGCGGTAGTCGGATGTTCCAGACGATGAGGCTCTGGTTGCCCATCTCGGGGAGTTGTCCCCCGAGCAGGAAGGCGCGCCACGCCTGCGGGTCGAGGAGGACCGTCGGGTCGAGGACGGCCTGCCACGCCTCGGCGATAGACATCGAGTACGCGCCGAAACTCACCTGAATCAACCCGCCGGCGACGATGACGGCGAGACTCCCGAGACAGAGCGCGACCAGCGAGGAGTCGAACCACGCCACCGAGCGAGTCGGCGCGGCCGTCCCTTCGCTCACCGACTCACTCGCCACGGAACGACACCCCCGTGCGAGCGGTGGCAGTCGGCCGACGATACGACTCGGTCGAGGTGTGTACTGTGTGTGTCATGCGTCGAACGACCCCGTGACGATGTCCGCGACGCGCTCCCGGTCGAACAGGTCGCTCTCGAAATCGTACAGGTGCTGGGCCGTGCGCTCGGTGAGGACGAGGTTCGTAATCGGCCCCTGATACAGGCTGCCGGCGCGGTAGACGTCGCCGTTCTCGACGGCGGTGAGTTGGCTCGCCGTGTCGTGGGCGTCGAGGAAGGAGACGACCGTGTCTTGGAACTCGCTCGTAGACATCGACTCGTAGCCGCGGAGCAACAGCACCTCGGGGTCGACTTCGAGGACGGTTTCGAGGTCGATTTCCGCGCGACTGCCGTGGAAGTCCTTCACGTCCGTCGTCGCGAGGGCGTCGTCGACGCCGAGGTCACGCAGGTGTTTGAAGCCCGTCCCGCCACCGATGACGTAGGGGTAGAACGACTCTGGCTGGTTCCCGACGCCCCACAGGACGACGACTTCGGGGCTCTCGGACGGGATGGCGTCTGCGAGGTTGGTCTGGAACGACTCGTGGACGCCCTCGAACGCCTCGTAGCGGTCAGTGCGCTGGAACACCTGGGCGAGCTTTTCGAACGCCTCGAAGAGGGTGTAGTACCGGTAGTCCTCGTGCCACGGATAATGCTGGGCGTAGATGCAGTTGCCGAACATCGGGGCGATGTTGCGCTCGATTTCGTCCACGTCGGAGCGGTCCCAGCCACCGAAGCGATTCATGAGGAAGTTCGGGTCCATGACGTGGACGTCCGCCCCGAGCGCGTAGAATCGCTCCTTGCTCACGCCGTCCTGATAGAGCGCCACCATCTCGCTCTTGTCGACGGAGACGCCCGGAATCGAGTCGTAATACTGGGTGTGATAGCGGTCCGTGAGCCAGACTGCCTTCGGCGGTTCGAGGCCGAGTGCGATGCCCATGTCCGCCCAACTGCCGTTGTTCGCCACCCACGTCTCGGGCACCTCGTCGAAGGACACCGACCCCATCGGTTCGATAGACACGGAGTGCGACGACCCCGCGTCGCCGTCCGAGGACGCAGTCGTCGCCGCACCCGCACACCCCGCGAGCGCACCCCCCGCAGCGACGGCGCCACCGTACGTCAGAAACTCGCGCCGCGTCGGGAGTCGCTGCCCAGTCGTCTCTCTCGTCATAGTTTTTAGGCCAGCCTAAATAGTTAAATGGATTTCGAATTTTAGGCAGGCCTAATAACACACGCTTAGCCACCGCCGTCAAGTGGCTGCCGGCCGTCGACGACGACGAATGGTACCGGACGCGCGTGACCCTGACGGTCCGCCGAGGCCCGGATGACGGACCGTCTCAACGGGCGAGTGGCCCGCCGGAGCGTCCTCGCAACGCTCGCGGGGGCACTCGCTGGCTGTTCGAGCGACGACGACCCGCCGTCGGCGACGCCCGCGACGACGACCCGCGACGGGACGGCATCGACGACGCCCACGTCGGCCGACACGCCCTCGTTCGTCGGCGGCGAGCGCGCGGCGTGGGAACGCGCCGCCGACCGTCGAATCGACGATCACCGCCGGGCCGACCTCTCCATCACCGTCTATCGAGACGGGTCGCCCGTGCCCGACGCCACCGTCGACCTCATGCTACGTGACCACGAGTTCGACTTCTCGACGGCCTACAACGTGCGCCGACACTTCGACGTGTCGTCGGGCCACCCATACCGGACGTACGTCGGCGACCTGTTCAACGAGGTGGTCTTCGAGAACGCACACAAGTGGCGACGCTGGGTCCAACCCGGAACCCATGAACGCGCCGACACCATCGTCGAATTCCTGCGCGACCGTGGGCTGAGAATCTCGGGTGCACCCGTTATCTGGCAACACCCCGAACAAGACGTGCTCCCCGACGACGTCTGGGCGGCAGTCGAGGCCGACGACGAGGCCCGACTCCGCGAACTCGTCCGCGACCACGTCCGGACGGTTCTGGGCCATTACGTCGACGACCACGGCGTCACGGAGTGGGTGTTCCTCAACGAGCAACTCGACCACAGCGTCATCACGGACGCGCTCTCGGACGCCGATCCGTGGGAGTCGCCGCCGCTCCGCGACTGGTTCGCCGTCGCGGGCGAGGTGGCGCCCGAGGCGACGCTCTCGGTCAACGAGTACGACATCCTCGCGCTCGACCGACCGCAGCACCGCGACCACTACGCCAGTCTCGTCGAGTACCTCCTCGCCGACGACGTCCCACTCGGCGAAATCGGGTTTCAGGGACACACGAGAGGCGAGAGCGAGCGAATCAGCGCCGACGAGCAGTGGCGACGGCTGGAGCGGTTCGCCGGCCTCGGCGATATCGACCTCGTCGTCTCAGAGTTCGACACGCCGGGCTTTGACTCCGATACGGCCGCCGGGGCCTACCTCTACCGTTTTCTCAAGATACTCTACAGCCATCCCGACGCCGCCGGCTTCCGACTCTGGGGGTTCTGGGACGAACAGCACTGGCGCAAGGACGCGCCGCTGTTCTACCCCGACTGGACGCCCAAACCCGGCTATCACGCCTACGTCAGCCTCGTCTTCGGCCAGTGGTTCACCGACGAGACGGGGACGACCGACGGCGACGGCGAGTATCGCACCCGCGCCGACCTCGGCACGTACGATATCACCGTCACCGTCGACGGCGACCAACGGCACGTCGCGCGGTCGCTCACCGACGCCGACGGCGAGACGACGTGGACGATTCGGCTGTGAGATGCCAACAGACTCAACTTGCCGGACGCGTGCGCTCCGACTATGGTTCCCACGCGCCGACACCTCCTCCAGACCGCCGGGGCGACGGCACTCGCCGCCCTCGCTGGATGTGCGTCCGACAGCGGTGAGTCCGCGACGGAGTACGCTCTCCACGTCGAATCGGTGGACGTCTCGCCCGTCGACCACGCCCTCTACACCCCCGACGACGACACCCTGTTCGGCGACCCGGCCCGCACCGCCCTCGACGCCGTCCTCCCCACGGGGCGACACACGACCTACGGCTACCGCCCGCTCCCCGACGAGGCGTTCGTGACTCACGAGGGGTCGTACTACCAGATCGAACACGTCGTCACCGGGCGGCAAGCGATGCAGCGACGGGTCGTCCGCCTCGAACCACTCCCAGACGACGCACCCGGCGACGCCGTCCTCGTCGACGACCTCGACCGACCGAGCGCGCGGACGGTGAAAATCCTGCACAGCTACGAACAGACGAACGGCGAGACGAGCACCGTCGACCTGCTCCGCGGCGACGCGTACGTCCTGCGCCGTCCGGCGGAACGCGAGAGCCGGGTGGGGACCGGTGAGTTGGACGGCCGAGTCGTGACGATGACCGAGGACGGTGGGTGGCCGTACCGCGTCCGCGTCGACGAGGAGCGCGTCGTCGAGACGGCACACACCGCTCTCGCCGTCGAGGTGGCGAGCGACCGCGAGGCGTTCCGGGATGTGGTGTTCGGCACTCGTATCGACACCATCCTGGAAGCCGGCGACCTCTCCGCGCCCGCGAGGGACGTGCTCGACGAGGCCATCGCGCGCGACGTATACACCGAGACGACGCCGCTTTCGGACGCCTTCGACGCCACCCTCGACGCCCTCGGCGTCGGCAACGTCGACGACGGCGTCAACGGGAAGCTGCTGTGGGACGCCGACGCGCTCTATCGGTACGGGCTCTACGTCTCGCCCGCCGAGTGAGCTCTCACGCCGAGACCCGCCGCCGAAGCCGTCGGCCGGCGTACTCGACGCCACCGGCGGCGAGGGCGATTCCCAAGAAGACGAACCACGCGCCGAAGTAGAGCGCGTGCGGGCTCTCGACACCCGCCTGCAGTTCGGCCCGTGCGTCGAGCAAGACGAACGCCGCCAGTAGCGTTGCCGGCGCGAACAGGCGGTGGCGCGCGAGCAGATAGAGCGGCACCGCGGCGAGGAGCCACTGCCCCACGAGGCCAAAGGGGTAGAGGAGCCAGTCGAACCCGCCGGTGAGCGTCACGCCGAGTCGGTGGGCGAACCACACCATCACGGCGGCGTGGAGCAGTCCGCCGACGGCGGCGACGGCCCGCGCCCGTCGCGGCGAGAGCGGGAGCGACGGCCACGACACCGACACCGGGGGGAGGCGGTCCCACTCCGTCCGGGCGGCGTATTCGAGAGCGCCGAGAAACAGGAAGCCGACCGTCCACACCGTCGCGTCGGTCATATAATGGACCGCGTACAGACCGTTCTCGACGACGGTGATTCCCGTCGGTTCCGCGAGGCGTTCGAACTCGGCCACGTCGTGAAAGCTCGGTCCGGGCGGCGTGAGCTCTCGCCAGAGCACGTACCCAGTCGTCACCACGAGAGCCGCGAGTGGCGCGAGGAGGCGGGCGCGGAGCGCGAGCCACGCCGGCACCGCGGCGACGACGACGAGTCCACCGTATCGCCAGCCGACGCCGAGCACCGAGTAGTTCGACGGACCGACGTCGTAGCCGAGGTGGAGAGCGACCAACAGGACGAGGGTGGCGTGGAGGGCACCGACCGCGAGGCTCGCGACTGCGAGGCGTCTGGAGGGCATACCAGCCGTTGCGTGCGCCGGCGGTATCTGTGTTGTCCCCGCTGACAGGACGACGCGCGACGGCTCGTCACACGAGCGGCGGCGCTACCGGCGTCGAGATACGTGGCGAGAATGGCGTTACTTCAGGACGTACTGGCAGGCGTCGTCCCGGCCGTTTTCGCAAAGTCGTTCGAGCGTGTTGCAGGCTCGTTCGTTTCCGCTTCCACACTCCTCTCGTAGGAGTACCATGTCTTCTTCTTTCATGCTTCTTCGTACCATGTTAACGGATACCAACCATATATACTTGTCGGTGTGGGGATCAGAATCACGGCTGGAACGACAGCGACATCACTCGGCAGGAAAGTGACGGTATGAATGCGGACAACGGGATTGCCCGGCGTTCCGCTCCGGGGAGTCCCGGTCGCCTCCTCCACCCCGCGATCCGTCGAGCGACTGGCGTCCGGCGGTGGGCTGCTCGCTTCCGCGCCTGACCCAATGCCACCGACGAACCGCGACGGAGCGCCCCTGCGGACGCACGCCGCGGACCGCTGTCCCCGAAGGACGAGGCTTCCACGTTGGCTCCCGAGGCCCGAACCGGTCTGACCGGACGCCCCCGGGTTCGGTCCCCGCTCAAGACCGTAGTGCGGGAAGTACGAGCAGGGCCTAACTGCCCGACCTAGTCCACTTCTCCGTATGCCACTCCCTCTTAAGGGCCTTTCGACTCCCCGTCACACGACGGCCCGCGCGTAGACGGCCGCAGCGGCGGGAATCACCGCCGTCGCGACGACGACGTACCACCGGTGGTCCGTCATCCACGACGACGGGAGGCCGAAGAGCGGGTCGAGGGGCGCGGCGAGCGCCCACGAGAGGGCAACGACGAGAGCGACGATGCCGAGTGGGAGCGCGATGCCCGCCGCAGTTGTCGGGTCCGCCTGTCCGCGCGCCCCGGCGAGGAAGACGACGGTGCCGACGAGGGCGAAGGCGAGGACGGCGCCGACGCCGAGTGGCCCGCCGGTGTAGTAGGCGGCGAGTTCCGTCCCCCAGCTCGGAAAGAGGGCGAAGGGGAGCGCGAGGACGGCGACGACGGCGAGACAGCCGGCGATACCGGCGGCGGGGGCGGCCTGCTCGATGCGCATACGCGACTCTGGCCGCGCCGACGGGTTAAATCGCTCGCGTCGTGGCGGCGGGTTACGAACGGGCTGTATCTGTCGCCGAGCGTCGTCAGAGGCAAGGAATTTAGTCGCGCACCGCCCAGAATGGGCAACGTGACCGAGATACATGACAACCAGCGCGTCGCGATACTCGCGGACGCGCAGAACCTCTATCACTCCGCGCAGAGCCTCTACTCCAGGAATATCGACTACTCTTCGCTCCTCTCGAAGGGCGTCTCCGACCGCGAACTCGTGCGGGCCATCGCCTACGTCATCCGTGCCGATTCGCCCGAGGAAGAGCGCTTCTTCGAGGCGCTTCAGGACATCGGCTTCGAGACCAAGATCAAGGACATCAAGACGTTCGGCGACGGGAGCAAGAAAGCCGACTGGGACGTGGGCATCAGTCTCGACGCCGTGACCCTCGCCAACCACGTCGACGTGGTGGTGCTCTGTACCGGTGACGGCGACTTCTCGCGGCTCTGCTCGCATCTCCGTCACGAGGGCGTCCGCGTCGAAGTGATGGCCTTCGGCTCCTCCACCGCCGACGAACTCGTCGACGCCGCCGACTCCTTCCTCGATTTGGCCGAACGCGAAGAGACGTTCCTGCTGTAGTCGCCGCCCGCGTTACTGCCGCCGCACCTCGACGATAGCGACGCACTCGACCCGGAGCGGCTCGTCACCGAGGAGACGCGCCACGGTCTGGAACGCGTAGGTCCCGTCTTCGAGCGACTCCACGATGTACGTGGTGTCGGCCGGTTGCGGCGTGGGATGGGTCTGGAACGTGAGCGACCAGGTGTACCGCTCGCCGGGCCGAATCGTCTCCCGCGACTCGGTTGACGATTCCGAGGCAACGGGGCTCCAGCCAGCCGTCGTCCGCCGGTGGATACGCCAGTCGTCGGGTGTGACCTCAACCGGGTGGTCCGGATGCTGGTCGTGGAGGACGAATTCGAGCGACTCCACCACCGAGTCGTCCGGGTCGGGTTCGAAGACGGGTATCGAGGCGTTGAGGTAGACCCGACTCTCCAGTCGGTCCTCGGTGGGCCAACAGACCGTCCGGTCCGGGTCCGACGCGAACGACGGACACTCGTGTCGGTCGCTCGTGGTGGTGGTCGAAGTCGAAGTTGCAGTCGTCGATTCCGACGGGGGAGTTTCGGGCGGCGCGACGCCGGTACAACCGGCCGTGGCGGCCACGCCGAGCGTCGCGAGAAGCGTGCGGCGTTTCATACCCTCACGATTGCGCGGGGGCGGCATATGGCTCCCGAAGGGTCAGACAGTCGTGTGTGTCTACCCGTCGTCTCCGAGCACGCGTTCCTCCACCGACCGGGCGTTGCGCTGGTAGAACGCGGTTGCGTAGGTGTATCGGAAGGCGAAAAACAGCGTCGTCGCCACCACGGAGACAAGGGCGAGCGCGGCGATTTCCGGCGTCGAGAGACCGAGCCCCCCGCTGGGCGTCGCGAGGATATCACCGGGCGACATCCCAGCACCCGACCCCCCGCCCATACCGCCGCTCATCCCGCCACCGATGGGGCCGGGCGTGGAGCCACCGGACGGCCCATTCATCAGGACGCGGTAGGCCGCGGCACCTAGCATCGGCAGGGAGGCGAGAAAGCCCAGCACGACCGTGACGAGCGTGTACCCGAGCGTGTCGAACACGTTGCTCCGCACGAACGAGACACTCTGGGTCACGCTCTCGACGGCGCCGGCGTCGTCGACGACGACGATGACGGGGTAGAACTGGATGGCGAACAGGACGGCGATGTAGACGCCAACGAGTATGAGGATGACGGCACCTCCGACCAGCGCGGCCGCCCCACCGGCACCGGAGAGGACGGTGAGGACCAGCGCGAGCACGACGAAAACGACGCCGAACGCGACTTGGATGCCGAACTCCAGGAGAGTGGCGAGGAGGAGGTCGAGATACCGTGCCCGGCCCGTCGCGGTGAGCGCGTCGAAGGAGGTGTCGCCGTCGAGAGCGTCGCGTGCCATCCCGACGACGCCTGCGACAACGAACGGCGTCACGACGAACGTCACCATCTGGAGGAGTAGCGGTGCGAACGGGACGCCGGCCAACTGGAGCGCACCCTGTGGGAGGAGCAGGGCGGCGTAGACGAGGCCACCGAGGAAGAGGACGGGATTCCGCGAGAGTGCGTCGACTGCCGTCCGGAGGGGCGTGACCACGGACATGCCAATGACCCGACGTAGCCAGCACATAAAGGTGGCGTGTCGACCGAACGTATATGCCGGCGCTCGACCAGATATCGCCATGCGCGTCAGCGTTATCGGCGGTGGATTGGTCGACGAATCGACGGCGAACCTGGCCCGCGAGGTGGGCCGACGACTCGCCGCTCGCGACCACGTCGTGGTGTGTGGCGGCCTCGGCGGCGTCATGGCCGCGGCCTGTGAGGGTGCGAGCGCCGCCGGCGGCCGGAGCATTGGCATCCTCCCGACGACGGACCGGAGCGACGCCAACGACCACGTGGACACCGTCATCGCGACGGGACTGGGCCACGCGCGGAACCCGCTGGTCGTCATGAACGGCGACGCGGTCATCGCCGTCGACGGCGGGTCGGGAACGCTCTCGGAGCTCGGGTTCGCGGGCGTCTTCGACCGGCCTATCGCCGGGCTACAGACCCACGACGCTCCCGGCGTCGAACCCGTCGAGACGCCCGCCGAAGCCGTCGACTATGTGGAGTCGGCCGGCCAGCACTGATACTGATTTTGGAAGTCAGTACCGGTAGTTCGCCGGGTCGTCTCGGCGGACCACCGGAAAACAGTTACAAATCCGTACGAACGTCGACTGGCACCTTCAGGTCGAGCACCGGACTGTCGTCGGCCATGTCGACGCCGCGGACGTGGAGCCGTCCGGCATCCGTGTCCACCTCGTCAACGCCACAGGTCGTGACACAGATCGGATTCGGGCGCGCGGGCGACCGAGACGTGAACACGCCGCGGGACTCGTCGCGGTCCAGCGTCAGCACGGAGCGGTCCGCCCGGTCGGCCCACCAGACGACGACCACGCGGTCACCGTCGAAGCTGTCGAGCCCCGCCCGGTACGCCGGGTCGAGTTCGACGACGCCCGTCGCCGCCTCGTGAATCCCCTGTTTCGGCGCCTCACCCGTCGTTTCGAACGGCGTGTGGACCGTCCCGATGGGCTTGCAGTCCATGTGTATCCCTTCGACCAATCGGGCAAAAACACACCGCCGTCAGGGGTCGGCGTCCACCGACGAGGCCTCGACGCGCGCGACCGATCGGTGCTCGTCGTCGGCCGCGTCGTCGGCGAGTGTCACATCGCCAAAGACGATGCGCGTGCCGCCGTCGCGACCGGTTTCGATGCCGGTCGTCCAGCCGTGGGCCTGCGCGATGGCGTCGACGATGGTCAGTCCCAGTCCCGTCCCGCCACCCGTCGTGTACTCGTCGTCGAAGACGTGCTCACGGTGTTCCGGCGGGATGCCCACGCCATCGTCCTCGACGTAGAACCCGTCGTCGTGTCGGCCAAGGGTCACGGTGAGAGACGCCGAGGAGTCCGTCGAACCATGTTCGACACTATCGCCGGACTCCGTCCGGCTATCCGTTGAACCATGTTCAACGCTATTCCGAAACAGGTTCTCGAACACGTTCTGGAGTCGCGTGCGGTCCGCGTACACCGCGATGGTCGGCGCGATGTCGAGCGTGAGCGTGGCGTCGCCCGTGTCCGTGGTACGCCACGCGCTCTCGGCGACGTCGACCAGCGAGACGCGCTGCCGGTCGTCGATGGTCCGCCCTTCGCGGGCGAGCGTGAGGAGGTCTTCGATGATTCGCTCGGCCCGGTCGAGGGCGTCGAGCGCCGTCTCCAGGTCCGACTCCTCACCCCCCATGCGCGCGAGCTCGATTCGACCGTAGGCGACGTTGAGCGGATTCCGGAGGTCATGCGAGAGCGTGCTCGCGAAGCGTTCGAGCTGGGCCGTCTGCTGTTCGAGGTCACGGACGTGACGCTGGCGGTCAGTGATGTCCCGAATCAGGAGGACGTAGCCACGGACCGCGCCGCCGGCCTGGAGCGTCGACACGGTGAGCGTGTACTCGCGCGGCGTCCCGTCGGCGTCGCGGGTGAACGTCGAGACGAACGGGTGGTCGTCGGTCGCCGTCCCGCCGTCGGGCCGTGTCTCCGCGTCGGCAACGAGCGTCGGCAGCACCGATTCGAGCGACTCGCCCCGCCCGTCGACCAGTTCGGGGAACGTCGTCGCCGCGGTTTCGTTGTAATCGAGGAGTCGGTGCTCGTCGTCGACGACGATGACTCGCTCGTCGAGCGCGTCGAACGCCGCCTCGCGTGCGAGCGGCACCACGTCGAACAACTGGTGGCGGAGGACGGCCCAGCCAGCGAACGACGCCATCCACCCCGACCCGATGACGAACGCACCGTTCACCGGGCCGACGAGGACGCCGCCGAGCCACAGCGCCGTGACAGCGAACGGCGGAATGAAGCCGACGAAGAGGACGACCGTCTGTGTCCATCGGCCCTCACGGCGCGCAAGGAATCGATAGCCGAGGATGCCGATGGCCGCGTAGTAGCCGATGAACACCGGCATCGTGAGTACGGTAAAGAACGAGGTTGGCGCGCCCGACAGGTGCGGAATCGTCGTCCCGACGACTTCGTAGCTGATTCGCGCGACGCCGTGAATCGGATTGGTCACTTCCAGGCCGAACACGACGGCGACGTAGACGGCTGCCGACGCCAACAGGCGCCGTGAGACCACGCGGCGGTTGGTCGCGAAAGATATCGCGAACAGCGCGAAGGCGACAGGGATCGCCGACCCCAGACCGGTGTGGATGGTGTACATCAACACCGCGAGTTCTCGCGTCGGCGCGAGCAGTTCCGCGGCGACGAACACGCCGACCAGTGGGTGAATCGCGACAGTCAGGACGAACAGCTGCCCGGATATGTCGAGGTCTTTGGACCACACCCACGCGGACACGGCAGTAACGAAGCCGCTCGCTAGCAATACTCCCCCCACGTACAGCATCTCGGCGTTCATCCCCCCACCCGTGCGTACAGTGTGTCGGTCTCCGATATATATCTTGCCGGTAACAGAACCGATTGGCAGAAAGATGTCAGTCAGACGGGGTGAACGGGGAATTCACCACGTGCCGTGGAACGTGTCGAACGAGAGCGAATCGAGGGGTTCGTCGCCGACGGCGATGCGGTACTCGCCGGGCGTCAGCATCGGCTTGTGGAACTGCGGGCCGTCGTCGGTCGTGATGCGCGGACAGCCGGTGTTGACGAAGGCGTCCATGTCGAAGTTGCGCAGGCGGTCCGGCGTCACCTCGTCCATCGTGATGAGGTAGGCGTCGTCGTTGTCCGCAACTATCTGTTCGGCCATGTCCCAGCGCCCTTGTCCAATCTTCGTACAGAAGATGACGCCCCACTTCTCGGCGTCCATCGCCCGGTGGACCGCGCCGTAGCGCTGCTTCATGAACTTGTCCGTGTCAGCGACGGTAACGACGTTGTTGACGGGGTCCGCAATGACGACTTTCTTGTCCGGATGCTCCATCGCCAGTCCGAGCGGGTGGAACTTCCCGCCGCCGACGTAGAGCACTTGGTCCGCGTCGATGTCCGCGGAGGCGTAGTTACAGCCGAGCACCTGCCCCTCGTGGGTAAGTCGGTCGTCGCCCCGCCGCGTGTGGACGGTGTAGCCCTCGTCTTCCAACCACTCGCGCATCTCGTCGAAGAGGTTCATGTGCTGGGCGGTGGTGACGAGGCCCACGTCTTCCTCGGGGAGTTCGTCGAGGGCGTCTTCCATCATCGGGAAGGGGTCGACGTTCGAGAACAGCGGGACGTAGATGATCTTGTCCGACTCCTTCATCGGCGAGTGGCCGAAGTGGACGAACACGTCCGTCCGGCGCATCAGATAGGTGTCGAGGTCACAGGCGCCGTAACAGGGCTGGCCGGAGAGCATGTACGTCACGTCGTCGTCGGTCCGCGCCCGCAGGTCGTCGGCCACCGCGGGCCCGCGCCGTTTCAGCCCCTCCGGGAACTGGAGGCCGACCTTCGTCGCGTTCCGCTCTTCGACCGCCTCGACGATGCGGTCGAGTTCGTAGTCCCACTCCCGGTCGTGTTTGAGCGACATCCCCGTATTCCGGAGGTCGCCGTCGGAGGACACGTCCTGACTCATTACCCCGTATTGCCGGCGTGGCCGTTTAACGTCCGCGCTTCGGGTCGGAGCCGTCGCTGTGGACGGTAGCGACAGAGAGTTTTGCGAGGGAAGAGCGCTCCGAGAGCGGTCTTCCGCATTTTCCGGTGTGAGCCGGGCAATGCGAGGGATGCGATTTGAACGCATGGACCTCTACAGGAGCGGATCTTGAGTCCGCCGCCGTTTCCAGGCTTGGCTACCCTCGCACGCGGTCTGCCAGTTCGCCATCACCCGAGTTTAACGCACCGGTTTCCGTCCGCGAGCTCCCGTCGCTCACTGCGCCTCGTCGACGAGCTGGAGCAACTCCTCGAACTCCGCGGGGTCGAGCGACTCCAACTCGTCGTGCGACGCCTCGTGGAGCCGCGAGAACTCGTCTTGGAGGCGCTGGTATCGCTCGTCGGCTTCGAGTTCGTCCGCGGCGTGACGCGAGTGGAGGGCGGCGAGTTTCGACCCGAGACTGAACAGCGCCTGCAACTCGCGGGCGTAGGTGGCACGCGTCGAGAGGTCCTCGACGGCGCCGACGAGTTCGTCGCGGTCGACTGGCTTCGTGAGGTACATGTCGAAGTCCATGTCGACGATGTCAAGGTCAGGGTCGACGGCCGTCATCATCGCGATGCGGGCCTCGCCGTCCTGTTCGCGCAGTTCGGACAACGCCTCGTCGCCAGAGACGGTTGGCATGCGGCGGTCGAGCAACACCACGTCGACGTGCGGGCCGTACGCCTCGACGGCCTCGTCGCCGTCGTGCGCGAGAACCACGTCCCAGTCGGATTCGAGATAGAGGGCGACCGTCTCCGCGAAGGCTTCGTCGTCGTCCGCGACCAAGACGACTCCGTCGCGTTCGGTCGCGGTGCGGTCGTCCGACGCGCCACCGACGCGGCGAGGAGCCGACGCCGCCGAATCCGCGTCGGCAGAACTGTGTCCCATCATTGGTCTTTCGACGAAAGTGAGACGGATAAATAGCGAGCCTAACGCGCCGATTCGTCGGTCGGTGGCTGCAAGAATAGCAGATCGAACACTGTCCCGCAGTCGCCGTCGGCGTCGCGGATGTCGACCGCGCCGCCGTAGGTGTCCATCATCTCCTTGACGAGATACAGGCCGAAGCCGTTGCCGGGCGCTTTCAGCTCGGAGACGCCCTTCTCGAGGACGGCCGCTTTCTGCTCGTCGGGGATGCCCGGGCCGTTGTCGGCGACGTGGACGACCAGCGCCGACCGCTCCTCGACAGCCGTCTCCGCGTCAAGTTGCCGAACGGGACGGTTCACGACTGGCTCACCGCTCTCGGCGCCGACAGGCACCTCGCGGGTCGTCGTCGACGTCCAGATTTCGACGCGGGGCGTCTCGGCGTCGTTGTGGACGACGGCGTTCGAAATGACGTTCTCGAACACCTCACCGAGGAGCGTGTCGGCGAGGACCGCCTCGCTCTCGTCGGGCAGGTCGTGTACGTCGAACGCGGCGTCGTACGACTGGCGAGCGAGCGCTATCTTCGCTTCGAGTTCCGGCCGAATCGCGAGCGCCTCCGTGTCGTGGTCCTCAGCGTCGAGGATGGCGTTCATGAACGACCGCATGGTGTCGATGAGGTCCGAGAGGTCGTCGACCCGCGTGCCGATGGTGTCGAGATGCGTCTGGGCGTCGGCATCGTCCGCGAACCGCGATTCGAGCAGTTCGGTGCGGGCGTTGATGAGGTTCAGGCCGTTCAGGATGTTGTGGCGGATGATGCGGTTCATGAACTCAAGGCGTTCGCGCTGGCGCTGGAGGGCGCGTTCGCGCTCTCGTTGCTCGGTCAGGTCCTCGACGATTTTCGTGTCGCCGATGTGCTCGCCGTCGTCGTCGTAGCGGGCGGCGATAGTCACGTCGGCCCAGAACCGGTCGCCGTCCCGGCGAACCCGCCACCCCTCGTGGCGGGCCTGTCCCGTCTCCCGCGCTTCCGCGAGCAGTCGTGACGGCAGGCCGTCCGCCACGTCGGCGTCGGGGTAGAACGTCTGGAAGTGCTCGCCGACGATTTCGTTGTGGGTGTACCCCTTTATCTGTCTCGCGCCGTCGTTCCACGAGGTGACGTGTCCGTCGGCGTCGAGCGTGAAGATGGCGTAGTTGTCGACCGTCTCGACGATGTCCTCGAACTTCGACGCCTGGTCGTGGAGGCGCTTGCGTCGCTCCTCGCGCCGGTGTTCCTGTTCGAGTTCGTACCCCATCCAGTTGCTCATCAGTTCGACCATCGTCAGTTCCCAGTCGTCGAAGGCCGTCGCCGCGTCGCGATTGAGGAAGCAGAGCGACCCGTATATCTCGCCGTCGACGTAGACGGGTGTCCCGACGTACGTCTCGAACCCGCGGTCCGTCCCGTACGCCTTCTCGTCGACGTCGAAGGGGCGCGTCCCGAACTGGAGCGTCTTCGCCTGCTGGAGCATCCGCTCGCAGTGTGTCTCCGCGAGCGGAACGACGTCGCCCGTTTCGAGGTCGGCCTGCTCCGCGCGGAGCGTCTCGACTTCGTACGTGCCGGCGTCGGAGTCGACGCGAGCGAACGACCCGTAGTCGGCGTCGAACAGGTCGCGACCCACGCCGAGGAGGCCCTCGATCTGCTCGTGATACGAGCGCGAGGCGTCGGAGATGATGTCGCACATCTCGCGCAGACTCGCCTCGCGGCGGTCGAGTTCGCGTTCCCGTCGCTTGACGGGCGTGATGTCCGTGTAGTGTTCGACCCGCCCCCCCTCGTAGAGACCGCTATCGATTGGCTTGCTCCAGTGTTTGAGCCAACGCTCCGCACGGTCGGGGGTCGCGAGGACGTGACACTCGAACTCCTCGACGCCCGCGTTGCGGTCGAGGGCGTCGAGGATGCGAGAGCGAAACGTCTCGGGGTCTTCGACGGCGTCGGCGAAGTCCTCTTCGGCGATGGTTCGCGCGTCGCGGTCCGCGATGGAGTCACGGTCGAGGCCGAAGTACGTCGCCGTCGCCTCGCTCGTCCAGACGATACTGTGCTCCGCGTCCGAGACGACCGTAGCGACTTCCGCGCTGTCGAGGGCGTCGTCGGTGAGGGTTCGGTACTCCTCGCGACTCCGTTCCAAGTCGTCCCGCGCCTTCTGTTGGGCGGCGTTGTAGGTGCCGACGCCGAAGGCAGTTACCGACCCGAAGAGGACGCCGTCGAGGGCCAGTATCCACGGCTTGAGTTCGTGCATCGCCCACAGCTGGAGCGAGATGACGAGCACGTAGAGCGCGCCGATACCCAGCGCGACGCCGAGGTTCCACTTCGTGACCGTCCACTTGTACTCCGGTTCCCAGTCCCGTTGCGAGAGCCACAGTCCGCCGTAGACGAGGCCCAGAGAGAGGACAATGAGCACGGAGTTTTCCAGCAGCGAGGTGGCGATGTCCCACGAGAGGTTGGCCGTGTCGTCCCAGATATCGTAGAGTGGCACCAGCAAGAGCAGGAAGCCGAGTAGCGAAACCCCGGTCCATGACCGGTCGAGTAACGTTGGAGACCACTGCGTCTGGTGCGCGCCCATACTAGCTCTCGACTCCGAGCCCTCTTCAATGGCGAAACTAACCACGTCGGTCGTGGTCGATAGTTCTGGGACTGCCTCCCGTCGTCGTGCCACGAGCAAGCGCTGAGGACGACGTCGAAGCCCGAATTCACGAGGTGCAGGCGCTCGCGTACGTTTATTAGGTAGGACCACAAGTTGTCAATCGGAAATGTCATCAGAATATACTGTTTCGGGAGTGGTGCGTGAGCCGACGGGGCGGCCGGCGGGGGGCGTGAACGTCCTCGTCGTGGACGTCGACTTGGGGGTCGACGATCCACTCGGTGTCGTCACCGCGGGACTCGACGGGCGGTTCGAACTGTCCGTGGACGCCGACGACATCGACGGCCCGTTCGAAGGGGAACCGGACCTCCGACTGTACGTGTTCGACGATGGTGAGCGACTGGTCGACCGTTCGATCGAGGCGAACGGCGGCGACGTGGAGGTGACCGTCGCCCGTGCCGACGCGGAGATGCCGACGATGGACGAGGTGATGTCGTCGATGGCAGAGATGCACCACGGCGTCGGGGGACAGCGAGGCATGACGAACACGCCACGGGCACCGTCACATCCGGGGCAGGGACGGTTCGGTCGACTCTTCCCGTACCTCGATGCAGCGAACCACGACGTGGCGTTCCTGCGGGAGCTGGGACTGCCGGGTGAAGCACTCGACGAAAGGAGCGCCGACCGCACCGTCGACAACGCCGAGCTACCGTCCGGCTTCGTCTTTTTCGGCCAGTTCATCGACCACGACATCACGCTCGATCCACTGTCGAGTCTCAGCCGACAGGCGGACCCGGACGCGATTCGGAACTTCCGAACGCCGCGACTCGACCTCGATTCCGTCTACGGGAGCGGGCCGGAGGTGAGTCGATTCCTCTACGAATCGCCGTTCGCCGGCGGGACGCGGGACCGATTCTTGCTCGCGGCCGACCGTCCGGACCTCCCCCGAAATCGAGAGGGGACGGCACTCGTCGGCGACCCGCGAAACGACGAGAATCTGCTCCTCTCACAGTTCCAGTACGCGATGTTGAACTTCCACAACGCCATCTTCGAGTGGCTTCCCGAGGACACCGACAACCACTTCGAGCGTGCCCAGCAGTTCGCGCGGTGGCACTACCAGTGGCTCGTCCTCGAGGAGTTCCTCCCCGCCATCTGTGACGAGGACGTCGTCGACGCGGTGCGGGACGAGCGCCGGTACTACACGGTCGGCCGCGAGGACCAGTCGTACATGCCACTGGAGTTCGCGGGCGCGGCGTACCGCTTCGGACACAGCCAAGTGCGGTCGCGCTACCGCGTCAACGACGGGCGCGAGGGGAAACTGTTCGGCCACGGTCCCGACGCACTAAGTCCGGGGTTCCAGCCCACCCCCGAATCCAGTGCCGTCGACTGGCCGCACCTGTTCGAGATGGAGGAGGAAACGGACGCTCAGCGCGCTCGGAAGATCGACCCGCTCCTCTCGCCGGACTTGCTCGACCTTCCCTTCATGACCGCCGACGAACCGTGGCGTCGCTCGCTCGCCTCTCGGAATCTCGTCCGGGGGCGGCGACTCGGCCTCCCGTCGGGGCAGGCCGTCGCCCGAGCGATGGGACTCGACCCGCTGTCGAACGCCGAACTCGGATTCGACGCGGTGCTGGACGAGTACGGTCAGCCGAGCGACACCGAGATGCCGCTCTGGTACTACGTGCTCGCAGAGGCCAGCGAGCAGGCGAACGGCGAGCATCTCGGGGTGGTCGGGAGCCGCATCGTGGCCGAAGTCATCGTGGGCCTGATCGAATCCGATCCGCGGTCGTTCCTGACGGTGCAGCCGACGTGGACGCCGACGCTTCCGACGCCGTGTTCGGGCGCCGGCGACGACTTCACTACCGCGGACCTGCTGGCGTTTGCCGTCGGCGAGTGACACTGGCACGCGTGCGACACCGCAGTGGCGCCCGGGACGGCGGAGAGCCGAGGGCTTATACTCGCCGTGTCCCAAAGGGTGGCATCATGTTCGACGACACGAGTCGACGTTCGTTCCTCCAGTTCGCCGGTGTCGGGGCGGCCGCTTCGATGGCCGGGTGTAGTTCGCTCGCGAATCACGAGGGCGGAAACGCGGAGCCAGCGACGGTCACGCTCGGCATCCAGCCCAGTCAGGAGTCGCTGCAGGAACTCCAGTCTGACATCCAGTCGCAGGTGCAGTCGGGCGAACTCAGCCGGATGGAGGCCCAGCAGCGATTCAGTCAGCGGCGGATGGAACTCACGCGCGAGGCGGTCGGCAGCTTCCGGAACCGGACCGGCAACGTCTCCGTGAGCGTCGACGACGCTGTCGAAGACGTGGGCGCCCTGCGCGTCTCGGGCGACCCGGCAGCGCTGATAGAGACGCTCTCGTTCGAGGAAGTGAGCGGGATGTTCCCCGCATCGGTGTTCGACGAAGCCCAATCGCAGGGTGGAACGGGTACCCAGTCACCCGCCACGCAGACGCCGACCGGGTAGTTACGACACCGACCCAACGTCCGCGACGGCCGTTTCGATACCCACACCCCACGCCAAGAGCGACTCGTCGGCGCCGAACGGCGCGACCACCTGTAGGCCAAGCGGGAGGCCGTCGGCCTCTCCGGCGGGGACGGTGAGTGCCGGCACGCCAGCGTTGGTCCACGGCAGGTTCATGATAGGGTCGCCGGTGTCGTCGATGCCCGAGGGCGCCGGGCCCGGCGCGCCGGGCGAGAGCAAGAGGTCCACGTCGCTCGATGCGACGAACTCTCCGATGCGACGGCGTACGTCGAACCGCGCGGCTCGGGCGTCTGAGAGTTCGTCCACGCCGACCTGCCGTCCCTCCTCGATCAACTCGACTGTCTCCGGCGCGTAGCGGTCGCCGTACTCCGCGCGCCACTCGGCGTGAGTGAGCGCGAATTCGGCAGCCGAGAGCGCCTGATGACTCTCGTTGATGGCCTCGATGTCGTCGAACACGTCGACGCGCCGAACGTCGTAGCCCGCGTCGTTGAGGGCGGCCGCGGCGGCGTCGACGCCCGCCTGCCCCGCCTCGGTCGCCTGTTCCAGATACGCGCCCTCGACGACGCCGAGCACCGGTTGCTCGCCGGGGTCGACGGGCGACCAGCCGTCACAGAGCGCGCCGGCGGCGTGGGCTGCGCCCGCAACGTCGGCGGTGAAGGTTCCGAGATGGTCGACCGAGGGAGCGAACGGAATCACGCCGTCGAGCGGGATGCGCCCGTAACTCGGCTTGAAGCCGACGATGCCACAGAACGCCGCCGGGCGGACGACCGAGCCGATGGTCTGGCTCCCGATGGCGAGGGGCACGCTGCCGGCGGCGACGGCGGCCGCCGACCCGCTGGAGGAGCCACCGGGCGTGTGGTCGAGGTCACACGGGTTGCACGTCGCCGGCGGGTCGAAGTAGGCGAACTCCGTCGTGCGGGCCTTCCCGAGGTGGAGCGCCCCGGCCTCGCGGAGTCGGCTGACGACCGTCGCCTCCGGGCCGGTTATCGCCGATGGCGGCACCGACGACCCGGCTTCGGTCGTGTGGCCGTCGACGTGGACGATGTCCTTGATGGCGACGGGGACGCCGAACAGCGGCGGCCGGCTGGCGGGGTCGGCCTCGCGGGCGGCGAGGGCCGTCGCCTCGCGGCGCAGTCGCTCGCGGCGTCCGGGTTCGGAACGGAGTGCGTCGACGTCGTCCTCCGTCGCGTCGAGTCGGTCACAGAGGTCGTCGACGAGCGTGACGGGGCGACGGTCGCCGCGTCGGAGCGACCGAACGAGCGGCGCCAGCCGCTGGGGGTCGTAGTGCATACCCACCCACCGGGGGCGCCCGGCGTATAGTCCTTCGGGAGGTCGCTACTGCGTCGCCGGGTCCACGTCCGCTGGCGAGTCGGCGCCGGCCGCCGGGACGAGCGCACGGTACGCCCCCCACAGGCCGAGGATGGCCAGGCCGGCGAGCACGAGGCCGGTCCGAATCACCGGGTCGACGCCCGGCTGAGCGACCACTTCGCCCGCCTCGTTCGTGACCGGCGCGGCGCCGTAGGGCGTCCCGTTCGCGACTTCGAGGGCGCCGAGGACGACGACCCCCGTCAGCACGAGCGTGCTACTCACCGCCATCGCAACTGTGTCGAGTGTGTCGGTCATATCGGTGTCACCTCGTTAGCCGAGCAGGTACCGCAACCGCGGGTGGTTCTCGACCAGTGCCAGTCGTTCGAGCAGTTCGTCCAGCCCGTAGTACCGGCCGGCGCCGAAGACGATGAGGGTGCCGAACAGCAACAGCCCCATCAGGTCGCCGTTGACCAGTCCGTGGCCGAAGTCGGCGTTGCCGACCCAGAAGAACGCCATGAAGACGACGCCGCCGGCGGCCGCCAGTCGGACAAGGGCGCCGACTACCAGCGCGAGTCCGATGAGCGTCTCCGCGAGTGGCACGGCGGCCTCGATGACGCCCGGAATCGCCGTCCCCATCCACACCGCGAGCGGTCCGAGGGCGGTGTCCCCCATGCCCCGAAGGTACGCCGGCCCGTCGGTGAACTGCAGTCCCGCTGTCAGCAGTTTCGTCAGGCCGGAGTGGAGAAACCACCACCCGACGACGACGCGGAGGACTGCAATCCAGACTGGCGCGGCCGGGCCGGCACGCCCGAGGTCTAACTCCCCTGCCAACGGGTTGGAAACGTCGTAGGCCATCGTAGACACCTCACAGGTAGACCGATGGACTCCGACGCCATGTACACCCGTGCCGATTCCATACGATTGAGAATCGGCGAGGGGGTTGTGGGTTCGAAACGCCAAGTTCGTGATGGTCGATGCTTTCGACTCCGAACTTCGGTCGTGCTGATACGTCGGGTTCCGAACCACAATCGAGTTGAACCGTCAAGCCGTAGTCACAAGCCATGACTTCGAGACACGGCGCCGCGTGGAGGTGGGTCGCGTGACCGTCACCGAGACGCTGGTCGAGGGACTGCGTCTCGCGGGCGAGATGGGCTGGGAGACGTGGTGGGCGCTCGTCCTCGGGTTCACCATCGCGGGCGCGGTGGAGACGTTCGTCAGCGAGGAGCGCATGTCTGCGGTGCTGGGCGGGGACGGGTGGCGAGCGCTCGGCCTCGGAACCGCCTTCGGTGCCGCGTCCTCCTCATGTTCGTTCGGCGCCGTCGCGACCACGAAATCGCTGTTCAAGAAGGGCGCGTCGCCCGTCGCCGCCCTCGCGGCCTTCCAGTTCGCCTCCACCAACCTCGTCATCGAACTCGGACTGGTGATGTGGATTCTGCTCGGCTGGCAGTTCGTCGTCGCGGACTACGTCGCGGGCTTGCTGCTCATCGGCCTCCTCGCTGGGATTTTCAAGTACATCGTCCCCGAGGCGTGGTTCGAGACGGCCCGCGAGCACCTCCGGTCGTCGGAGGGGGTGCGCGACCCCTCCTGTGGGATGGAAGTCGACCCCACCGCTGACGACGTGGTGACGCTCGACACCGACGGCGGCACCGAGTACTTCTGCTCGGCGTCGTGTAAGTCGGCGTACGTCGAATCACGGCAGCAGGCCGACGCGACGTGGCGCGACCGTCTGCTGACTCGCGACGGGTGGCGTCTCGCCTCGAAGAACGCCCTCGGGGAGTGGGGGATGCTCTGGACGGACATCGTCGCTGGCTTCCTCATCGCTGGACTCATCGGCGCCTTCGTCCCTCGGGCGTGGTGGACGACGCTGTTCGGCGTCGGCGCCGAGGGGACGCTGGGTTGGGTGGTCGCGAGCGCCGTCATCGGCGTCGTCGTCGGCGTCGTGACCTTCGTCTGCTCGGTGGGGAACGTCCCCTTCGCCGTCATCCTCTGGTCGAACGGCATCGCCTTCGGTGGCGTGATGAGCTTCATCTTCGCGGACCTCATCGTCCCGACCATCGACGACGCCTACCGCCGGTACTACGGACTTCGGATGGCCCTCACGCTCTTCGTCAGCATCTTCGTCACCGCCGTCGTCGCCGGCGTCGCCATCCACTACCTCTGGTCGGGATTGGGCCTCATTCCGGCCAGCGGCGAGGTGGGCGGCACCGCGCCGGGCGGCTACACGACCTACCTCAACGCCGCCTTCACCCTCGTCTTCCTCGGGCAGGTGTACGTCGGGTACGTGAGCGACGCGGAGGGCGGCGAGACGGCGGAGTCCCACGCCAGCTAGCGGCTCCGACTGACGGGGAACGCCACACGGTCGGGAGAGTCGTTGAACCGGTCGAGGATGTCGCGGTAGAGCGCGTTCCGCGTCCGTGTCCCGCGCCGCGGGTGGACGAGATAGCGCAGGCGAAGTTCCACCCACGACTCCTGCTGGACGACGTTGACCGTCGGTCCCTCGTTCACGTCGAGTTCGACCGGCGTTTCCTCGAGTCGCTCGCGGTAGGCGTCGATGCCCGCGGCCATCTCGTCGCCGAGGTAGTCCTCGGCCACCTCGACCATCACGCCGGTGGCGAATTCGATGTCGGTTTCGTAGGCCACCTGCACGGAGAGTTCGTTCCAGACGTAGGGCACGCCCTCGCCGTAGAAGTTGACGACGTGGGAGGTGAGCACGACGCTGTTGGGGACGGTGACGATGCGGCCCGAGGGCTGGTTGGTCGAGACGAGTTCGCCGTCTATCTCCCACACCTCCGTCACGAAGAGGTCGATGGAGGCCACGTCGCCGCGGGTGTCCTCGATGGCGATGCGGTCCCCGACTGCGTAGGGTCGCTTGACGACGATGTAGAACCAGCCGATGAGCGACGCGAGCGCACCCTGTAGGGCGAAGGTGATGGCGAAGCCGACGACGCCGAACGAGAGCAGGACGCTCACCCACGCGCGAGTGACGACGCCGAAGCAGGCTATCAGCCCCAGCGCACCGAAGGCGAGACGGAGGACGTTCCGCACGTCGTGCCGGCGGCGCTTGCTCGCGGTGTGCGAGACGAGAAAGCCCACGACCAGTCGATAACTGCCGTACGCCGCCAGCACGACGGCGACGAGGGACACCACCAACAGCGCCGCGGGAGCGAGTGCGGTGCCGAACAGCGCCTCGTCGAACCCGTATCGGCGCACGAGGCGCCCCCCGGCGTAGAGAGCCACGGCGAGAGCGAGCGCAACCGACCCGACGTGTCGCATATCCACACACCGACGGGGAGGGTCGAAAAACCCCGGGTCCGCGGCGCCCGAGCAGCGACCACGCCGTCGGCGCACAGCAACGCGGCGGAAGACACATGGCGGAGAGTGTGTACGTCCCACTATGGTCGACCGCCCCTCCCTCCAGGCGATGCTAATCGGCGTCGGCATCGTGCTCCTCCTCGTCTCCTTCGCCCCGAGTGCCGGCACCCCCGACACGGCGTACGCTCACCACGTCGCCCCCGCCGACGACGGCACGCTGTCGTTCGGCCTCGAATACACGGATAGCGACGTGCGCGACTACGAGAACCTCTCGGCACGCGGGCAGACGGTGTTCGACCACGCCCGCACGGAGTCACCGTACGTCGTCGAGAACGAATCCGCGACCGCACCCGATTTCGACTATACCAGCGACCACGTCGCCGTCGGCGAGGGGCTCTACCCGATACGCTACGACGGCGAGGTGTACGGTCTGCGCACCGAGCGACGGAGCGACGGCTTCAACGCCGGCGCGTGGCTGCTCACGGTGACGACGCGCGTCGGCGGGGGTGCGCTCGTCGTCGCCGGCCTCGCGCTCGCTGGGATTCGCTGGTACTGCAACCGATCAGTCGCCGGCGGCGAGTCCTGACTCAGCTCGCTCGCTCATTTCGCGGCGGTGAAGCCACAGCGCAGCGACGATGGCGACCACCGCAGCCACGGTGGCGATGCCGAACGCGACGCGGTAGCCGGTGACGGTGTAGACCCGAGCGCCGTTGATGACCTCGCCCGTCCAGTAGGCATCGAGGACGGCACCCATGACTGTCGGCAGGATTGCGGCGCCGAAGTAGCCGAGGCTGTTGATGACGCCCGTGATGGTGCCGGCGACGGCGGGCGCGTGACGCTCCTTGCCGATGGTGAACACGAGTGCAACGCCGCCGTTGGCGATGAGCGCGCAGAACAGCGCCAGTCCCACGACGGGAAGCGGCGGCACGAGCGTGAGCGTGGCGTACGCGAGCGTAAACAGGACGGCCGTGGCGACGACGAGTTCGGTCCGTCGGCCGGTCCGGTCGGAGAGCGTCCCGAAGGCTGGCGAGCCGAGGACGAACCCGACGTTGCCGAGGAGGACGTACGTCGACGCCTGAGCGACCGAGACGCCGTAGGTGTCGGCGACGAAGGGGACACCCCACAGGCCGAGGACGGTGAAGTTGACGCCGAGGACGATAAAGAGCAAGAGCCCCATCAGCCACGTTTCGACCTCCACGAGGACGGAGCGGGTGTTGGCGACGATGTCCGAGAGCGACGCCGGGCCGCCACCGCCGTTCGAGGGGATGATTTCGGCATCTCGTTCCGGGCTGTCACGGACCACGCCGGCGACGGCGACGGCGAGGACGGCGGTGGTCGCGCCGGTGACGAGAATCGCGAATCGCCACCCGACGTGCTCGATGGCGATGGCCAGCGGCGTCGTCGCGAGGATGCCGCCCATGCCCGCCGCGGAGACGGTGTAGCCCGTCATCGTCGCGTACTCGTCGGGCCGGAACCAGTTGGCACAGAAACGCAGCGTGGCGATGTAGAGGACGCTCCCGCCGAAGCCGACGACGGCGCGCGAGAGGAAGGCGGCCACGAGCGTCTCGCTTCGGGCGAACCACGCCACGCCCACGCTCAATACGACGAGGCCGACGGCGCCCACTCGGCGCGAACCGTAGCGGTCGACCACCAGTCCCGCCGGGAGTTGGAGCGGGGCGTAGATGTAGAAAAACGACGCGTGGAGGAGGCCCAGCTCCGAGCCGGTGGCGTCGAAGGTTCGAGCGAGCGAATCGGCGAGCACCGCCGTCGCCGTCCGGTGGAAGTTGACGAACAGGAACCCGGTCGCAAGCAGCGCCCAGAAGCCGGCGCGTCGCTGACGGACGGAGAGAGACATGGGGTACCGTCCGGGAAGCAGCGTCAATAGGATATTGGTTGCGCCTCACGACATCGGCGACGGAAAAACGCGGCAGGGGTGTGGGGAGTAGAGCGGCCGGGGCAGGGTCGCTCTGAAATCGCTCGATTGTCGCACGTCGTGCCGGTCACGAAGGGGGCGCCGACTCCGCAACCCGCATCCTATCACGACAGCCGGACGACATTAAAACGGGAGCCTAATTACAGCCCCGACGGGCGAGCGTCGCTACCCATTGCGAGTCGACCGTGCCTCGCGGACCGACGCGCCGTCGCGGAGCTTGTCCGGGCAGTGCGGGCAGACGCGCGGCGCCGCCTCGCTCGGCGGCGTGAAGACTTTCGCGTACTGTGCCGTGACGAACGATTCGCAGTTCTGGCAGGTCGGCATCGTCACGCCACCTCCCCGATGCGACGCGTGCGCAGTCGACCGTCGGTCGTGTCATGACACCGTCCAACCGAATCGCCGGTCAGTTGCATGCGTTGACGCATACCATACAAACGTGTGGGCGACCGGATAAGAGGGGAGCCTACATAGCGTCACTCAGCTACCCACCCGAGATACGCCATCGCCTCTTCGTCGGTCACCTGCCCGAAGATGCGGTAGTGGGCGCCGACGGCGTTGAACGGTTGGGGTTCCGCGACGGCGACGACAGCGTAGGCCGCCGATTCGAGGTCACGCAGGGAGTCGGCCGGACCGAGCGGTACCGCGAGCACGACCCGTTCCGCACCGGCGTTCCGGACCTGTCGGAGACAGGCGCGGGCCGTCGCCCCCGTCGCCACGCCGTCGTCGACGACGACCACCGTCTTGCCGGCCATCTCGGGCGGGTCACGGGCACCGCGATAGCGGTCGATTTTCTCCCGGGCCGTCTCGGCGGCCCGCGTTCGCTCCTGGTCGAGATACGACTCGTCGATATCATGTCGGTCGATGATATCGTCGTTGAGCCACACGCTACCGTCGCTGGCGGCGGCGCCGATGGCGAACTCAGCGTTGCCCGGCATCCCCAGCTTCTTCGCGGCGACGATGTCCAGCGGTGCGTCGAGTCGGTCCGCCACGGGGCGAGCGACCGGGAGTCCGCCCCGCGGAATCGCGAGGACGAGGTCGGCCCCGATGTCGCGGTCCGCGAGCATCGCCGCGAGTCGCTCGCCGGCCTCGGCTCGGTCCTCGAACATGGCCGAGAACGGGTCGCGCCGACGCAAAAAGTCGTTGCCTATCGTGGCCGTACACACCGCGAAAAGAACGATTTCACCGAGACTACGGCGGCGATTCGACCGTCAGCATGGGGCGGTGGACCGTCCGAATCGTCCGTTCGGTCGTGCTCCCGAGCAGATATCGCTCCAGTCCGCTCCGACCGTGGGTCCCCATGACGACGAGGTCGACGTCGTGTGTCTCGGCGTAGTCGCCGATTTCCTCGGGCGCCGACCCCTCGACGACGACAGTTTCGGCGTGGAGGCCGGCGTCCCGCACCGTCTCCGCGGCCGCCTCGACGACGTCTTCGCCCTCCTGCCAGAGTTCGTCGACGATGGTTTCGGGGACGCGACCGCCCATCATGCCCCGGTCCGGGTGTTCCACGGCGTGCAGCAAGTGAATCGTGGCGTCGTCACCGCCCGCGATGCTGCAGGCGTGTTCGACAGCGGCGTCACTCGGCTCACTTCCGTCGACTGGAACGAGTATCGACTCGTACATCTTCTGAGTCCTCCCTCCGGGAGAGTATAATAGTTGTACCTAATTATCACTTCGTGCGATAATCGGCGGCGATTGGCCGTCGAGAGCGGGCGAACGGGTGGCGAAGTCGAATGGCTGCCAACACTTATGCCCGCACGAATCGTTGGTATGAACGACTCGTCGTAAGTGGCTGTACCTCACTCGACGACCGTCGAGTGACGTTGCGAGGTCCCCCCACCGCGCATCGCCGCGGGCTCGCGTCCACGACACGCGAGACACCACCGATGTCCCCGAACCAAACACTCACCGACACGTCCACAGACCGACGCTCGTCGCAGACGGACACCGTCCTCGTCGCCGACGACGACGACGCGTTTCGCGAGACGCTGACGCTGTGGCTGGCGGATAGCCCGTGGCAGACGCGAACGGCGTCGAGCGGCTCGGAGGCGCTCTCGAAACTCGACGACAGCGTCGACGCGATGGTGCTCGACCGCCGCATGCCCGACCTCTCCGGCCCGGAGGTCATCGACCGCCTCGACGACACGCCCTTCGAGGGACCGGTCGTCGTCCTCAGCGCCTTCGAACCCGACGACCACTTGGACGACAGCGACGCGGCCGCGTACCTGACGAAACCCGTCGACAGCAACGATCTCGTCGAGACACTGTCCGAAGTCAAGTAACTACTCGCGGAGGCTCGGTCCGGGTGGCTGGGTGCGTTTGTGCGCCGACGACCGCCACCGGTCCACGAGGCGGTCGACTATCTCCCGGTCGATTCCCGTCGCTCGCGCGACCTGTGCCGGCGATTGGTCAGCGTCGACGACCCGACGCAACACCGTGTCTATCGTCTCGTATTTCGCGCCGAGTTCCGACTCGTCAGTCTGGCCCTCCCAGAGCGCCGCCGTCGGCGTCTTCTCGATGAATCGCTCGTCGACGCCGACGTGCCGGGCGACTTGAGGGATGTCCGACTTGTACAGGTCTTTCATCGGCTGGACGTCCACGGCGTCGTCGCCGTACTTCGTGACGTAGCCGAGCAAGCGCTCCGAGCGATTGCCAGCGCCGAGCACCAGCTGGTCGTGTTCGTTGGCCACCGCGTATTCGAGCACCATGCGCGTCCGCGCCCGGACGTTTCCGAGCGTGGGCGTCGCTGGCTCGAAGGGGAGCTGTGCCTCGGTGGCGTCGACGATTGGCTGGATGGAAATTTCCTCGAACGCGACGCCGAGGTCACGGCAGAGCGCCCGCGCGTCGGCCATGTTCGCCTCGCTATTCGGGCGGCCCGGCATGACGAGTCCCGTCACCGAATCCGGGCCGACGGCCCGCGCCGCGAGCGTCGTCGCGACGGCGGAGTCGAGGCCGCCGCTGACGCCGACGACGTAGCCCTCGGCGCCGGCGTCGGCCAGTTGCTCGGCGAGAAACGACTCCATGCGCTCGACCGCTCGCGCCACGTCGACCATACCGATCCATCCGCCGCCGGCCTGAAAGCGACACCGGTGATTAGGAGTCAGGTCGAAGGCGGTGGCGCTCCGAGGGCCCGTATGAACGTCGGCTTGTTCGCGCCACACGAGCAGTACGCACCGGGTCGGTTGGCGGCGCTTGCGGCCCACGCCGACGCCGTCGGCTTCGACACCGTCTGGACGAGCGACCACTTCCACCCGTGGTGGCACTCGGGCGCCTCGTGTGGCGCGGCGTGGCCGTGGCTCGGCGCGGCGCTGGAACGCACCGAGAGCGTCCGGATGGGGACGGGCGTGACGGCACCCATCGCGCGGTATCACCCCGGACTGCTGGCGCAGGGGGTCGCCACGCTGGAGTCGATGTACCCCGGTCGCACCCACCTCACGTTCGGGACGGGCGAGGCCCTCAACGAGCGACCGCTCGGCTTCGAGTGGCCGCCGTATCCGGAGCGCCGGAAGCGCCTCGTCGACGCCTGCGAAATCGTCGACCGACTCTGGGAGGGCGGCTTCCACGACTACGACGGCCACTACTGGACGCTCGACGGCGCGAAACTGTACACGCGCCCGGAGCCGCGACCACCGCTGTACGTCGCCGGCAACGGCCCGCAGACGGCGACGGTGGCGGGGCGGTACGCCGACGGCTTCCTGACGCTCGTCGATATCGACACCTACCGCGAGACGCTGGTGCCGGCGCTCCGCGAGGGGGCCGACGCCGCCGGCCGCGACGCCGGCGACATCGACCGCATCAAGCAGGCCACCGTCGCCTACGCCGACACCGAGGACGCCGCACTGGACGCGGCGCAGTTCTGGACGGGCACCCTCGCCATCGACTTCGACGACGACGTGTCCGACCCGCGGGAAATCGAGCGCCGGGCGCGGGACCTGCCGCGCGAACGCTGGCGCGACTGGGGCCTCGTCACGACCGACCTCGACGAGGTTCGGGACCTGATCGCGCGCCACGAGGCGGCGGGCTTCGACGAGGTGGAACTACTCGTCTCGACGCCGGACATGGAGCGGTTCGTCGACGAGATGGGGGCGTCGGTGCTGCCCGCGTTCGACTAACTGGTCGCGACGGGCAGGTCGAGTTCGAAGACGGTGCCGCGTGGCTCGTTGTCCCGTACCCGAACCTCGCCACCGTAGTTCTCGACGGCGTCCTTGACGAGATAGAGGCCGAAACCGCTGCCGCTACTCTCCGTGCCGTGTTCGCCCTGTTCGAAGATGTCCTCGCGCTGACTCGGCTGGATGCCAGGGCCGTTGTCCGCGACGGTCACCCGAACCACGCCGTCGACGAGTTCGGTGTCGACGGTGACCTCGGGCGTCTCGGCGTCGTTGTGTTCGACGGCGTTCCGGAACAGGTTGGCGAACACGTGGTCGAGCAAGTCATCGGCTTGGACGGCAACCTCGGGAATCGACGAGCGCTCGACCACCGCGTCGGGGTGTTCCTCGCGGATGTCTTCGAGTTCCTCGTCGATGACGGGACAGAGCGCCGTCGCTTCGAGCGTGTGATCGTCGGCGAGGAGCGCCTGCATGTACGTCCGCATCGTCCGGATGAACTCGTGCATGTCGTCGACGCGGTCCAGCGATACCTCGACGTGGTCGGCGTGCGTGGGGTTCTCGAAGGCAACGTTGCGGTCGATGAGCCGCAGTCGCGCCTCGATGAGCGAGAGGTCGCCCAGCAGGTCGTGGCGGAGCGTCCGATTGACGAACTCAAGGATGTCCCGTTCCTCGCGCAGTCGCGTCTCGCGCTCGATGCGCCGGACCGCCTCGTTGAGGTGCGTCCCGAACAGCTCCGCGGTGGCCACGTCGTGGCCGTCGAAGTCGTCGCCCCAGAGTCCAATCCATCCGCGCTCGCCGATGGGAACCCGCTCGGCTGGCTGGGCGCTCAGCGGTGTTTCGGCGGTGTCGACGACCACCGTCTCGTCGACGACGACCCGGACGGGCGTCGCGCCGAAGATGTCGGTGAGTCTGGCGTCGGTTATCTCGTAGACATCCTCGTGTGTCGTCGCGCTCTCCAGGTCGTTGGCGAGTCGATAGAGCAGTTCGAGCGACTCCCGTTGGGTGCGTTCCTCGTCCGCCGCCGACCGGTACGCGCTCGCCTGCGTCGAGACGACGCTGACGCCGAAGGAGGTGACGGCGCCGATGATGACGCCGTTCATCGCGAGGACGTAGGGCTTGAGCGCGCCCATCACCTGCAACTGGAGTCCGGCGGCCCACGCGATGAGGGCGCCGAAGGCGACAGTCGCGAGGACGGTCCGACGCGCTACCCTCGTGACGTGGTCGGTCGCCCAGTCGCTTCGGACGAGCCACACCCCGCCGACGACCAACCCTCCGGCGAGGGCGAGAAAGAGCGCGTTCTCCGCAATCGTGGTCAGAATCCCCCACGAGAGGTTCGTGGCGTCGTCCCAGATGTCGAACAGTGGAACACCGAGCAACAGACAGCCGAGAAGGCTGATGCTCCCGCCAGCGAGAAGTCGTCGAGACCGGATACCTGCCGGTCCGTTCATTACGTGAAACTCGATGCTAGCGACCAAAAAAGCCTGTCCTAACCGCCCATCAGAGGCGCCGACTGGCGGCTGTGGCGACTGGTCGCCGCGTCCCCGCCGAAGACGATAGGCCAGCGAACCAAGATGTCGGCGAGTATCAATCTAGACGCGGGTGGGGAGGACTCCACTCGCAGCACTCGTGCGGGCGCCCCGCGGATGCCTGCCACCCGTCGCCGACCCCCCTACTCGCCGCGCCAGTTCGGCGCGGCGGCCCCCCTTTCGAACTGCCCGCGAGACGCAGTGACGGTGCTCGACACGCCAGCAACGCGACGAGTGATTTTTATCACTCTGGCTGGAATAAGGAGGGTAGTCGATAGCGCAGTGACCCGTATCGGACGACGTAGACGGGTCGTGCGGCGCCATCGGTGCAGTGGCCCGCGGCGGGGGGCATCAGCAATATGTCAGGAATTCACGACAGCAGAGACGAAGTGTTCGAGCGCGTAGACGACGCCTTCTTCGCACTCGACGACGCGTGGCGATTTACGTATTTGAACGACCGAGCGGAGGAGGTGCTGGACGTCGACCAGAGCGTCGTCGGCGAGAGCGTCTGGGACGAGTTCGAAGCGGCCGTCGACACCACGTTCCAGTACGAGTACGAACGGGCGATGGAGACACAGGAGTCGGTGTCGTTCGAGGAGTACTACCCGCCGCTCGACAGTTGGTTCGAGGTGACGGCTTACCCCTCCGAGACGGGGCTCTCCGTCTACTTCCGCGACGTGACAGAGCGACGCGAGCACGAACGCGAGCTCGAACGGTACGAGACCATCGTCGAGACGGTCCACGAGGGCATCTACGTCGTCGGTGACGACGGCACGTTCGCGATGGTCAACGAGGCGTACGCCGAGATGCTCGGCTACGACCGGGCGGAACTCCTCGACGCGTCGGTATCGACCGTCGTCAGCGAGGAGACGGTACAGCGGGCGGCGGCGCTCTACGACGAACTCGTCGAGACGGAGCGAGAGACGGCGACGATGACGGCGACGCTCACCCGGAAAGACGGGGGGACGCTGGTCGCCGAGGCGACGTTCTCGCTCCTGCCAACGGGCGAACGCGTCGGCATCGTTCGCGACATCACGGAACAGCAGGCGCGCGAACAGAAACTCGAACTGTTCGAGCGCATCGTCGAGACGGTCGAAGACGGCGTCTACGCCGTCAGCGACGACGACCGCTTCATCGTCGTCAACGAGGCGCTCTGTGAGATGACGGGCTACGACCGCGAGGAACTCCTCGGAAAGAAGCCATCGCACATCAGAGACGAGTGGATCGGCGAACGGGCCGAGGAACTCGTCGCCGAAGTGCTCGACGGCGAACGCGAAGAGGGCGCCATCGAGTTCGACCTCAATACCAAAGGCGGCGAGCACCTCTCGGTCGAGGCCCGCGTGACGCCGTTCTCTATCACACAGGGTACCGGGCGCTGTGGCGTCGTCCGCGATATCTCAGAGCGGAAGGAGCGAGAGCGCGAACTGCGTGACCGCATCCGGCAACAGCAGGTCGTGACGGAGCTCGGCAAGCAGGCGCTCGAGACCCAGGACATCGACCACCTGATGGACGAGGCGGCGAGGCTGGTCGCGGAGACGCTCGACACCGACTACGCGAAGGTGCTCGAACTGACGGACGCGGGCGACGAACTCCTGCTTCGGCAGGGCGTCGGCTGGGGCGAGGGCATCGTCGGCGAGGCGACCGTCTCGGCGGTCGACCGGGACTCGCAGGCCGCCCACACTCTCGACGCTACTCACCCAATCGTCGTCGACGACCTCACGACCGAGACGCGATTCAGCGGCCCCGACCTCCTGACCGACCACGACGTGCGGAGCGGTATCAGCACCATCGTCGGTCCAACCGGCGACCCGTGGGGCGTCCTCGGAACACACGACACGGCACGCCGCGAGTTCTCCCAGCACGACGTCAGCTTCGTCCAGTCGGTCGCGAACATCCTCGCTGCGGCCATCGACCGCCATCAGGGACGGGAGGAACTTCGCCGTCAGCACGAGCGACTGTCGGCTATCAGCGACATCGACTCGCTCGTGCACGGCCTCTCGGAGTCGATGTTCGGCCTATCGACACAGGAGGACATTCGAGAGCTAATCTGTGAGCGCCTCGCGGATTCGGACTCCTACGAGTTCGCGTGGATAGGCACCGTCGAGGACGGCGACGTCGTCGTCGACGCCGAAGCGGGCGTCGAGGACTATCTCGACGACGTGACGCTCTCGATGGACGACCCGCCCGGGGAGCAGGGACCGGCCGTCCGTGCACACGCGACCGGGGAGATGCACGCCGTCCCAGACGTGGAGACCGATCCGAGATACGAGGAGTGGCGCGAGCACGCCCGCGAGTACGGCTACCGCGCGGCGGCGTCGATTCCGCTCCTTGATGACGGTGAGATGTGCGGCTCCCTGAACCTCTACTCGGCACGAAGCGAGGCGTTCAGCGACGAAGAACGCGAAGCCCTCCAGCGACTCGGCTCCATCATCGCCTACGCCTTCTCGTCGGTCGAGCGGGACCGCGAACTCCAGCGCGAGCGTAACCGACTGGAGTTCATGAATCGCCTGCTCCGACACAACCTGCTCAACAGCCTCAACGTGGTCGAGGCGCGTCTGGAGATGCTCGACGGCCGCGTCGACTTCGAAGTATCGTCCCACCTCGACACCGCGCTCGGGCGCACCCGCGAGACGATAGACTTCGTGGAGACGATTCGAAAGATTACGAAGGTCATCGGCGAGAACGATGGCGTCGACCAGGAATTCGGGCCTATCGACATCCAGGAGGCCGTCGAGACGCGCGTCGAGCACGCGAGCGACCGCCACCCCGAAGCCGAGTTCGACGTGGCCGACCTTCCGTCCGTCGACGTAGTGGCCGACGACCTGCTCAGCGAAGTCCTCGACAACGTCCTCGTCAATGCGGCCCAGCACAACCCACACCCCGACCCGACCGTCTGGGTTGACGTGACCGCCACCGACGACGAGGTGGTGGTGTCGGTGGCCGACGATGGCCCGGGCATCCCCGACGAACAGAAGGCGGACATCTTCCGGCGCGAGGCGAAGACGTTCGACGACCCGGGCTCCGGGTTCGGCCTCTATCTCGTCAGGGAGATTATGGACTCCTACGGCGGCGAGATTACGGTCGAGGACAACGACCCCGAGGGCGCGCGCTTCCGCCTGATATTCCAGCGCGCCTGAGACGCTCGGCGACCCTGACGACGCGGCCCGGCGTGTCTCTGCGTCGGCGCGCGAGCCACCTACTGCTGCAGGGTCAGGAACGCCGAATCGAAGTCGTCGAGGTCCGAGAACCGGTCGTCGATGCGCGCCCGAATCTGGGTGGCGTCGCGCCGGAGTTCGGTGAGGGCCTCGTTGGACCCGTCGGCATCGCTCTGTTCGAGGGCGACGATTTTCGACGTGAGCGCGAAGTGTCGCTGGAGGTCGTCGTCGAGCTGTGACCGAATCTGGAGCTCCTGAACCGTCTCGCGGACCGTCGCCTCCGAGACGGGTTTCGTGACGTACTCGTCACAGGGTAGATCCGCGAGTTCGCGGCCGGGTTCGACGGCGGTGAGCATCGCCTTCTGGTCGTCGACGTCGCGTTTCGACATGGTTCGGAGCACCTCGATGCCCGACAGGTCGGGGATTCGTCGGTCGAGCAACACGACGTCGACAGACTGGTCGTACCACGCGAGGCCGTCGGCGCCGGTGTAGGCCGTTCGAACCTCGTATTCGGGTTCGAGCCACAGGCGGTACGTGTCCGCGAGGTCTCTGTCGTCCTCTACGACGAGTACGGTCGGCGAGTCGCTGTGCTGTGTCTGGTCCATTGTGGTGGGGGGACTGGGTCGGCGTTCGTCGTCACGGCGGGCTTCGTACCCATCTGTTCGCACAGGGACAGTTGAATGGGCGGCCAAGTATCCGAGCGTGAGCGGGCGAGGCGACCGGTTAGGGCGGCCGGTTATTCGTCCGGACGCGAACAGACGAGCATGTACGAGGACCGGACCGCGGCGGGACGGGCGCTCGTCGACCGACTGGCCGAGCGCTCGCTCCACCCGGACGTCGTCTTCGCCCTCCCGACGACGGGACGACCGGTCGCACGACCGATTGCCGACCGGTTCGACGCGACCCTCGGCGTGATGGCCGCGGAGCCGATTCACGCGCGCGACGACCCGTCACTCCCCGTCGGCGCCGTGACCGACACGGGGCACGCGTGGGTCGACGACCGACTGGTCGAGGCGTTCGGCGTCGACGACGACCGACTCGACGCCGAGACGCAGCGAGCGTTTCGCGAGGCACGAACCGAACGCGACGGCGTCGAGTCGACCCCGACGCCGGCGGGGACCGTCGCTCTCGTCGCGGACGGCCTCGTAACCGGGATGGCAATGAAAGCCTGCGCGTCCGCACTGGGTCGCGTCGATGGCTGTGACGTGGTCAGCACGGCCCCCGTCGGACTGCCGGAGACAGTCGCCGAGCTGCACGCGCTAGCCGACGACGTCGTGGTCGCCCAGCGAACGCGCCGCGAGAACCTCCTCGAACCGATGTACGCAGCGTCGGACGCCGAATGAGTCACGGCCTTCGAACTGGCGGCCCAGACCGTTCCGTGGTAACACTTCCGAGCGTTTTTTCAGCGCGAGCGCCGAGACTCGACCCGAGATGCACGGGACGCGCGACGACACCGTGAGGGGATGATGCTCGGTCACGTTCTCGCGCTCCTCGGCGGCCTCGCAGTCCTCCTGTTCGGCGCCGACCGCGTCGTCTCCTCGATCGTCGCCATCGCCGAGGCCTTCGGCGTCCCCACGCTCCTCGTCGGCGGAACGCTCGTCGCCGTCGGCAGCTCGATTCCGGAGGTGACGACCGCCGTCTACGCCGGAATCTACGGCGCAGGCGACTTCGTCGTCGGCCACATCATCGGCTCCGCCACCTCCCAAATCACCCTCGGCGTCGGCGTCGTCGCCCTCCTCTCGCCGCTCCGACTGTCCCGCGAGAAGGTGACGGTGTACGGCGTGGGGATGATCGCCGCGATGGCGCTCATGCTCCTCGGTCTCCGGTCGGGGACGCTCACCCGAGTCGAGGGCGCGGGCCTCGTCGCCGCGTATCTCGTCTTCGTCGCCGTGCGCCTTCGAGACGGCGAGCACGCCGGCGCCGTCGAACGCCACCGCGACCCCGACCGGTCGCTCGTCCGCGCCGGACTCTGGCTCGTCGTCGGGTTCGCCCTCGTCGTGGTCGGCGGCCACCTGCTGGTGGTCAACAGTCGCGCGCTGGCGGTGGCGCTCGAAGTCCCCGAGTACCTCGTCGGTCTCGTGACGGGACTGGGAACCACCGCCCCGGAAATCGTCATCGCCGCGTTCGCCGTCGGGCGCGACGAGGGCGACATCGCCATCGGCACGCTGTTCGGGAGCAACGTGACCGACCCGCTGTTCTCGCTCGGCCTCGGCGCCCTCGTCGACGGCTACGCCATCGAGCAGGTGGGGGCGACGATGGCCTCGGGCACCTATATGCTCGCCGTCGCGACGCTCGTCGTCCTCGTCTTCTACGTCAACGGCGGCATCAGCAGGAAGGCGGCGGTGGGCTGTATCGCCCTCTACGCGCCGACCTACGTGCTGTGAGCGCTCACTCGTCGTCGCGCAGACGCTCGTTCTCGAACTCGCCCGTCTCCTCGAAGAATGCCTCGATGAGTTCTATCTTCGCGCCGCGGAGATGCTCGTGGAGGGTCGGCGGCGCCAAGTCCAGCGAGTCGGCAATTTCCTTCGCCGTCGACTCGCGGGGCCACGCGAAGTAACCCGCGGCGTAGGCGGCTTCGAGCACCGAGTACTGGCGGTCGGTGAGGCGATTTTCGAGCGACTGGCGGAAGTCCGCCGTCGACTGGAAGTCGCGTTCCACCTCGCGTTTGGCGACGAGGTCCACGTCGTCGAACGACTCCTGAATCGTCTCGGCGACCGTCCGGACGTCCGTCTCGGGAGCGACCGTCGCGGTGACGTGGCCCTGTCCCTCGTCGACGCGCATCGACTCCACGTTCGCGCCGGCGTCGATGAGCGAGAGAACGACCGTCGACTCGGAGACGCGACACTCGTAGAGGCCGCCCTCGCTCGATTCGCCGACACCTCTAACTTTCTCTATTTCCGGCATCTCCGTCGCCGCGTCGAGAAACGCCGACGTCGAGGCGCCGGTGACTTCGACGTAGCTCGTGAGCTCGCCGTCGGCGGCGGGGACGAAACTCTTCAGCTCGATGCGCGACCCTGTCTCCGTCGAGAGCGAGATGAAAGCGTCGGACTGGTCCTCGACGTCGAACTCCAGTTCGACGACGGTGTCCGAGAGCATCAGGCGCTTGCTCTCGACGGAGTTGATGGCGTTCGCGATGCTGTCGCCCAGCTCCGAGAGGACGGATATCTCGCGCTCGTCGAAGATGTCCCGGTCGTCGGTACAGACGTTCAACACGCCGTAGACGGTGTCGCGATATATCAGCGGGACCACGGCACCGGCGGCGTATCCGGGGTCGGTGTCGGCGAACTCGAGTGGGTCGAGCATCTCTTGCCCTCGCTCCGAGGAGAGGTCGTTGACCACCTGCACCTCGCCGGAGGAGACGGCTTTGGAGGCCGGGCCGCCGCCGCCGTCGGCGACGGGGTGGTCGTCGAGGGAGGCGTCGTCCGCGCCGGCGACGACGTTCGGCCTCACCTGGTCGAAACTGAGCGTGTAGTCGCCAATCCACGCCAACCCGTAGGGGTCGGACTCGACGAGGCGCTCACAGACCGTCCGCTCGATTTCCTCGCGACTCGTCGCCACCACGAGCTGCTTGTCGATGTCGCGGATGACGGAGGTGATGCGCTGGAGGCGTTCGAGCCGCTCTTTCATCTCGCGAATCTGCTCGGCGTCGCCGGCCGCCGCCGTCTCGGCTTCGAAGGCGGCCGCAGCGTCCGGGTCGCGGAGGTTCTCCTCGTCGCGCGTATCGAGGGCTTTCGCCGTCGACTCCATCGCGAAGTAGTCCTGCGCCTCGGTGTCGAACCCCTGTCGCAAGAGTAGGTCGTCGATGGTCTCCCGGAGTTCGGCCTGCGTCACCGGCTTGACGAGGTATTCGTCGAACGGCAGGTCGATAATGTCCGTATCCGGTTCGACGGCGGTGAGCATGGCCACCTGACAGCCGAGTTCTTGCTCGCGAATGTCTTCGAGCACTTGGTCGCCCGGGATGCCCGGCATCCGCCGGTCAAGCAAGACCAAATCGAGGCCGTCGTGAATCTGCTTGCGCGCTTGCACCCCGCCGTAAGCAGTCTCTACCTCGAAGTCGTCGGAGAGCCACACGCTGTACGTGTCCGCGAGGTCCTTGTCGTCGTCGACGATGAGTATCGTCGGCGCCTCCCCGTCGGCGTCGTGTAACTTCACCCCCTCGCTCGCGTCGTCGGCCCCCGTCGTCCGACTCACGAGTTACCCCCCACGTCGACTGCCCCCCTTGGGACGTCGTCCCGACGTATTGCCCCGAATGCTCGAAACATACTGACTATCACTATTCGTCGGTACAAACTCATCCCGGCCTAATAACTTCGGCCCAAACCCAAAACGTGTTGGGATTTCAACTAGTCGGCAGCGAGAGTTCGCGGGGGATTTCGACACTCTCGCGGACGCTCTCGGTGAAAATCGAGGGGTCCCAGACCCAGATCGGGGTAAGTACCTTGTGCCGTCGCTAAGGTAGCTTCACTCACACTAGCTACTATGTACGACACGATCATCCACCCGACCGACGGCAGTGCGTGCGCGGACCAGGCGCTCGAACACGCGATAGAGCTCGCCACGACGTACGACGCGTCGCTCCACCTGGTCTACGTGGTCAGAGAGCCAGTTGCGGCGCCGTCGCCCTCGCTCGGAACCATCATCGCGGAACTCGAAGAGACGGGCCAAGAGATTCTCGACAGCCGTCGCACGACGGCCGAAGACGCGGGCGTCGAGTCGGTGACGACACACGTCCTCGACGGGAGCATCGAGGCGGAACTCGAAGCCCTCATCGCGGAGACGGGCGCGGACCTCGTGGTGATGGGCACCCACGGCCGGTCGGGGCTGAACCGCTATCTCGTCGGTAGCGTCGCCGAACGCGTCCTCCGGACGAGTTCCGTCCCCGTGCTGGCCGTCGGTCCCGACGAGAGCGACGACTGACCCGTCAGGAGGCGTCGCCCCGCAGTAGCGGCCCACCGCGTGCGGGGTCGACGGTCGCGGTGAGGTCACGCTCCGGATATCGGTCGCCGCGGTCGGGGAACGGAATCGCCACGGCGTCGTCGGCGGTAAGCACGCCCATCGCGGACAGGCGGTCGACCATGGCGAGACACGCGCCGCTCGACGGGCCGACGAGGAGGTCACCGTCGACCCGGAGGTGGGCGGCGACGAACGACTCGGACCACTGCCCGGGGTCGACGACGCGAACGGGTCGGTCGGCGTCGTGGCGGCGGAGCCACTCGACGTACCGATACGCTACGTCGGTGGCGACGAACGACTGCGTCTCGACGGTCGTCGGGTCGTAGGTGTCCGGGACGCGGTGGTCCGCCGAGTGCATGTGCTTGAGACCCGCGATGTCGTGCTCGTCGGTCGCGGGTTCGAACCCATAAATGTCCACGCCGCGCTCACGGAGCGCTCGCCCGACGCCGACGAGCGTTCCGCCCGTGCCCGCGCCGGCGACGAAGTGCGTCAGGTCGCCCTCGGTCTGTCGCCAGAGTTCGACCGCCGTCGTCCCGGCGTGGACGCCGGGGTTCGCGGGGTTCTCGTACTGGTTGAGGTGGCGATACCGCTCGGGCTGTGACCGGACTTTCGACCGACAGGTCTCGACGAACGCGTCGTACCCTCGTTCGGGGTCCACGAACGTCGTCGTCGCGCCGGCGTCCTCGATGGCGGCTATCTTGCCGGCGCCGGCGTCTTCGGGGAGGACGATTTCGACGTCACAGCCGTACGCGGCGCCGAAGCGAGCGACCGCCGCGCCGGTGTTCCCGCTGGACGCTTCGAGGAGCGTTCGCTCGCCGAAATTGTCGGTCGTCGCCCGCGCGGCGTCGACCATCGACTTGGCGATGCGGGTCTTGACCGACCCGCCCCCGTGGCGGGCCGTCGGCTGGTTGAACCACTCCGCTTTCGCGTACAGCGTCGGCGGGAGGTCAACGTCGAGTTCGAGGAGGGGCGTCTCGCCCACCGCCGACGGGTTGGCACCGGTCATACGCGTCCGTCACCGGCCAGGGGGAAAGGCGATGACCCAAATCCCGAAAAAGAGACTCCGCGGCGCGGTCGGGTCAGTCCCGCCGAGCCAGCAAGAGCACCGCGCCGAGTGCGGCGACGACGGCGAGAGTGATGCCGAAGCCGGGCCCCGAGGAACTCGTCTCGGTGCCGGCCGGCGTCGAAGTCGCCGTCACGTCTACCGCCTGCTGACCGTCGGCAGCCGTCGCCGTCTGCTGGCTAGCCGGTTCGTTCGACGACGAGTCGGGCGTCGCAGTGTCTTGCTCGTCGGCGTCACTTGCTGTCTGGGTCATCTCGGCCGAGGTGACCGCGAACAGCGACGTCTCCCCGGTGGTCGCTTGCACCGTCACCGTCTCGGAACTGGTGTCGGCGACGCCGGTGTCGAGTTCGACCCACTCGTCGCTCTGGCGGTCGTAGCGCAGGAGCGTGAGCGAGTCCGAACTGCCGCGGTAGGCGTCGTCCTCGACGGACACGGAGACGGTCGTCGACTGGTCTTCGACCTCGTCGGGCCGAGTGATGTTCAGCACCGTCACCACGGGCCGGGAGAGGTCGGCGGCCGCGTTCGGCCGGTCCTCCGGGACAGCCACGTTGACCACACCGGACCCGTCGTGGCTGGCCGTGAGCGCGACCGAATCGAGGGCCTGTGACTGGCCCAGGTCGACCGACACGCGTTCGTCGTCGGGCGTGAGGACCGTCGACGCGAACGCGGCGGTGGCGTCCCCCGCACGGACGTCGAGCGAGAGGTCGGTCTCGACCGAACTGTCGCCCGCGGTGCCGAGGGTGAGCGACGTGTCGTACTCGCCCGCGTCTTCGGGGTTCGTGACGGGGCGGACCCGCACGACCACGCGGTCACCCGCTTCGAGCGTGGGGACGCGCGAACTGTCCACGTCGGCGAGGTTCAGGGAGACGGTGCCGTCGTCGGTGTTCACCGTCACGGCGTCGGTCCCGCCCATCCGCGATTTGACCGTGCCGTCCGCGCCGACGACGGTCAGGGCCGCGACGTTCTGGTCGTCGCTCACGGAGCTGACGCTTCCACCCGCGTCGAGGAAGGCGTCGCTATATCCGAGTTCGACGCTCCGGAGCGTCTCGCCTGCGACGCGCGAATCCTCGCCGACCGTCGTCGAGAGCGTGTGACTGCTTTCGCTGTCGTCGGGCCACGGGGGCGCAGCGGCTGCGCTCCCCTCGTCAGAACTGGGGCCGACGGTGAGCGTGGCCGTCGCGTCGGGCGTGGCTTTCATCCCGTCGCCGACGGCGGACTCGACCGTCGCCTCGAACGTGCCCGAGGTTCCCGTCGTCACGTCCGCCGTGTACGCGTACATCTCGTCCTGCCGGGAGAGTTCGAAGTCGCGGCGCTGGAACGTCTCGTCGACCGGGCCGCTGACGGCCACGGTCATTCGGTCGAGGGATTCGTCGGAGGTCACGACGAGGTCGACGTCCTCGCCGTCTGCGATCAGGTCGACGTCGTCGACTATCTCCTCGTCGCCAGCTGGGACCAGCATGTCATCGCTGTTGTCGCTCTCGGTGTTACCGTCGGCGTCGTTTCCGTCGTCGGTGGTGCCGTCGTCCGTGCTCTCGCCACTCGCCGAAATCGAGGTGACGCCCGTTCGCGTCACCACCTCGCCGTCGCTGTCGACAGTCCGCACGTCGATGGCGTAGGTGTCGTTGGTCGAGGGGTACGTGACGCTGATGTCGGTCGAGAGCGTCGCGTCGATGCCGCCACCGCCGTCACCGCTGGTGGCGAATTTGACGGTGTCGTCGGTGCCGTCGCCGTCGAAGCCATCGACTAGATTCGCGCTGGACGTGATGCTCGTCGCGTTCGAGTCGGCGGAGTTGATCGAGAGTCCCGAGGCGAGTGCGTCCGGGAACTCGACGTAGTGAACGTCGGTGTCACCGTCCTGACTGAGGTTGGTGACGGTGTAGGAGACGTTCTGGTTGTCGACGGTCGTTCCGGGCTGGACCTCGGTGGGCGACGCCGACCCGTCGGTGATATTGAGCTCGTCAGAGACGCTGACCGTCGTCGGGCCGAGCTCCTCGATGCCCACGTCGTACGCGCCCGTGGAATCGAAGTCGGTCACGAACGCCGTGGTCGTGCTCTCGCCGGCGGTGAGCGTTCCTTCGTTGGACGCCGTCGTCGTGCCGTCGACGGTCAGGGAGGCGTTGTATGTCCCTGACTCGCCGCCGGTGTTCTGCACCGTGGCCGAGACGCGAACGTCGTCACCGGTGTCGACGGACGTATCGTTGACGGTCAGGTCGTCGTAGACGATGTTCGCCGCGTCGGTGATGACGACATCGTCCTGGAACTCCTGGAACTGGGCGTCACCGGAGTCGTGCAGCGTCGCGTTCGCGGTGAAGTTACTGCTCGGGTTCGTCACGTCGGCGACGGCGATTTCGACGTGGTCGCCGTCGCTGAGACTTTCCGAATCCGATAATTTGAATTCGACCGTGCCGTTCGACGCGCTGAACTCCGTGATACCGCCCGAGTACTGGTTGCCGTCGACGAACACCGTCACGTCGTCGGCGCCAACGGCGCTGACGTTCGCCGGGCTGAGATGGACATCGACGTAGTTGAGCGTGTCTTGGTTACCGAGCTGGACGTCGCCTTCTGCGGTGTACGTTACGTTCGTCGCGTCGACTGTCGCGTCGTCTGGCGTGATCGAAACGTTCGTCGCGGCCGTCGCGGCACCGCTGAACGCGACGGACCCCGCGACGACCGAGAGGACCAGCAACAGACTGAGCGACACCGCGCGGAAACGAGTATTGGTCATGAGTGGTGGGTGGAATCGGCGATGCACCGGACCGTGCCGGATGCAGCGCCGACTGTGATATTAGGTACCAACTCCCACTCCATGAGAAGCGTCCCTACGTGCTTAGCGGCGATTTATCGCGCCGAAGCGCAGCGCCTACGAGCTTAGGCGACCGGGAGGAAATGGCTCGAAGCGGCGTCGCAAAGGTGTCACCGGACAAACGCGTTGCGGCGCCGAGATGCACCGGAACGTCACCGCTCACGCGGTAGGATAGTACAGTATAACGTGGATAAAAGCCGAGCCTAAGCCGAGCCGATCAGTGGAACGTTCGGCTCGTCTCGGGTTCCGCACCGACCTCGGGTTCGTCGTTGGTGAAGCGCTGTTCGATTTCGGCGTAGCGCTCGCGCGTCTCCTCGGTGACGCTCGCGGTCACTTCGCCGAGTGCCTGCTCGAAGTGGTCCATCGTGATGCGGACGTTGCCGAGGGATTCGCCGATTTCCTCGGGCGAGACGCTGTTGATGAGCTCGCGGCTGGCGGCCATCGACGCCTCGCGGCAGACGGCCTCGATGTCCGCGCCGACGTAGTTCTCCGTGCGGCGCGCGAGACTGTCGAGGTCGACGTCGTCCGCGAGCGGTTTGTCGCGGGTGTGGACCTCGAAGATGGCACGCCGTGCGGCCTCGTCGGGGACGGGCACGTGGACGTGACGGTCCAAGCGACCGGGGCGCAGGAGCGCCGAGTCGATGAGGTCCGGGCGGTTGGAGGTGGCGATGACGACCACGTCCTCTAGCGTCTCCAGCCCGTCGAGTTCGGTGAGCAGCTGCGAAACGACGCGCTCCGAGACGCCGGAGTCACCGGAGTTGCGACCCCGTTCGGTCGCGATGGCGTCGATCTCGTCGAAGAAGATCACCGTCGGGGCGTTCTCGCGAGCCTTGCTGAATATCTCGCGGACGCCCTTCTCCGACTCGCCGACGTACTTGTCGAGGAGTTCCGGCCCCTTCACCGAGATGAAGTTGGACTCGGCCTCGTTGGCGACGGCCTTGGCGAGGAGGGTCTTCCCCGTCCCCGGCGGGCCGTACATGAGAACGCCCTTCGCGGACTCCATGTCCATGGCCTCGAACACCTCGGGGTAGTCGAGGGGCCACTGGATGGTCTCGCGGAGGCGCTCTTTCGTGTCCTCAAGTCCGCCCACGTCCTCCCACGTGACGTCGGGGACTTCGACGAAGACTTCGCGGAGCGCGGAGGGTTCGATGCCCTTCAGCGCCTCCTGGAAGTCGTCCTCGTCGACTTCGAGCGATTCGAGGATTTCGGCGTCTATCTCCTCGGCGTCGAGGTCGATGTCGGGCCGGATGCGACGGAGCGCGCTCATCGCGGCTTCCTTCGCGAGGCTCTCGAGGTCCGCACCCACGTAACCGTGCGTGGACTCAGCGAAGGCGTCGATGTCGACGTCCTCGGCGAGGGGCATGTTGCGGGTGTGGACCTGCAGGATTTCGCGGCGTCCGTCGCGGTCGGGGACACCGATTTCGATTTCGCGGTCGAAGCGACCGCCACGGCGGAGCGCGGGGTCGATGGCGTCGACGCGGTTGGTCGCGCCGATGACGACGACTTCGCCTCGCTCTTCGAGACCATCCATCAGCGAGAGCAGCTGGGCGACGACGCGGCGTTCCACGTCGCCACCGGCTTCACCGCGCTTGGGCGCGATGGAGTCGATTTCGTCGATGAAGACGATGGCGGGAGCGTTCTCCTCGGCCTCCTCGAATATCTCGCGGAGTTGCTCCTCGCTCTCGCCGTAGTACTTCGACATTATCTCCGGTCCACTGATGTTGTGGAAGGAGGCGTCGATTTCGTTCGCGACGGCCTTGGCGATGAGCGTCTTCCCGGTGCCCGGCGGGCCGTGCAGGAGCACGCCCTTCGGCGGGTCGATGCCCAGCCGACGGAACAGCTCGGGGTGGCGCATCGGCAGCTCGATCATCTCGCGAACCTGTTCGAGTTCGCGGTCGAGGCCACCGATGTCCTCGTAGGTCACGTCCGGCGTGTCGGCGTGTTCCTCGCCTTCGGTCGTCTCGCGAATCTGTTCGGCGGGCTGTTCGCTGATGACGACTTCCGTCGAGTCGGTGACGACGACCGTCCCCGAGGGGTCGGTGTCGGCCACCTTCAACGGGAGCGCCTGACTCTGGCGACCGCTCATGAAGCCGAAGCCGAAGGGGACGCGGAGCGTCTGGCCCTTCGTGATCGGCTTGTCGGTCAGCTTGTCACGGAGATAGTGACCGATGTCCCCGCGGATACCGATCTGCTGGGGCAGGGCGACCGTCACCTGTTCGGCCGGCTTCACCTCGGCCTTCTCGACCTCGACGCGGTCGTCGATGCCGACGTTGGCCTGCTGGCGAAGTTGGCCGTCGATGCGGATGATGCCCGCGCCCTGGTCCTCGGGGTGGCCGGGCCAGACGCGTGCGATGGCCGTGCCCTCGCTCCCCTCGATGCGAATGTAGTCGCCGACTTCGAGACCCATGTCGGCGACGGCCGCGCGGTCGATGGCGGCGAGGCCACGACCGGCGTCTTTCTGTTTCAGTGGTTTGACGACGAGTTTCATAGGCTTCCCCTCACGACGAGTACGCCGTTGTTCGTGTCAACGTTTTCGGTGGTTCCGGGAACGTCGAACTCGAGGTGAGTTTCCCCGTCGACGAGCACGATGGCCGTCTCTCCGGCCACGTCCACGTCCACGTGGTCCTCGCTCATACCGATGTCCGCCGCGACGACCCACTCCTCGCCGTACTCGTACCGGCGAACGAATTGCTCGTTCTCACCGGTGTATTGTTGGTTTACCATGTTGATTCCTAACTACACGTTAGCCATCTAGGTATATAAGACTTTTTTCGGTTAATCGACGGACGGCAGGTGGGTAGACGAATTGGCATCGAATTGCGGTTCACACTCAGGCAGCGTCGGCGCGCGGGTTTATCCCTCTCCCTGCGCTACACGGATTCATGGAAACGGTTACACACCACGGCCGGGAAACGGCATATCGCCGGTACGAGCGCGGCGGCGTCGGCGACCCCATCCTGTGTGTCCACGGGAGCGGTGGCTCACACGAGGTCTGGGCGACACAGGGACGCCTTGATGCCGACCGGCCACTGGTCGCACTCGATTTGAGCGGCCACGGCGAGAGCCGAGACGTGACCGCCGAGGCGGGGTACGAGGCGCTCTCGGCCTACGTCGACGATACCGTCGCCGTCGCGGCGGCCACCGACGCGAGCGTGCTCTGTGGGCACTCCCTCGGCGGCGCCGTCGTCCTCCACCTCCTCCTCGAACGCGACTACGACGTGTCCGCGGCCGTCCTCGCCGGCACGGGCGCGCGTCTGGCCGTCATGGACGACCTCCTACGATGGCTGGAGGACGACTTCGAGCGAGCCATCGAATTCCTCACCGGCCCGGACCGCCTCTTTCACGACCCCGCGGACGCCCTGACCGACGCCGCGACCGAGGGCCTCCGAGCGGCCGGCCGCACCGTCACCGAACGCGACTTCCGCACCTGCCACGAGTTCGACGTCCGGGGGCGCCTAGACGAGATTTCGACGCCCGCGCTCGCCGTCGTCGGCGAGTACGACGCACTCACGCCGCCGTGGTACCACGAGGCGCTGGCCGAGCGACTCCCGAACGGCGAGTGGACGACCGTCGACGACGCGGCGCATCTCGCCATGCTCGAACGCTCCGAGGCGTTCCACGCCGCCGTGACCGACTTCCTCGACGACTGAGAGTTACCAGTTCTGCAGCCCGGCCTCGAAACCGACCACGACGACGCGGTTCGCCACGACGAGGCTCGCGTACGCGAGCGCCGGCGGGAGCAGCGAGTCGGTGCGACGGAACGCCTCGGCGGCGACGGCGAACGTACCGACCTGCGCGAACGCGAAGCAGGCGCCGGCGAACGAGCGCACCGAGACGAGCGCCGCGAGGCCGAGCAGAACCAAGACGAGCGTGAACGGGACGGGACCCAGTCGGCGCACCGTCCGTCGCTCGCTCCGTGACGCGTAGTCCCAGCAGAGCAGCGACCCCGCGACCAGCGCGAGGCCGGCGAGTTTCCCGGCGTCCGGTGCCGGCGTCACCGACCCCGCGGTGCCCACCAGCGCGAACGCCGCGACCAGCGTCGTCGCCACGACGGCCCAAGCGTCGCCGCCCGAGCGCTCGAACCCCCGCTGGACGAGGACCTGACACACCAGCACGAGCGCGGGGACGCGAATCGACAGCGTCAGCCCCGCGAGCAGGGCCACCGGCCCGAGCGGCGGATCGGCGGCGATAGCCGTCTTCGTCAGGGTGTTGTACGGGACGCCGGTGGCGACGCCCACGAGTTTGGTGAGTGCGACGAACGCCGGTGGCACGACGGCCGCCGCGACGACGGCGCGCCACGCCGAGGGCGACGGCAGTCGCACGCCAGCGTCGATATCCCGGGCCGTGGCGTACGCGACAGTCCCCGCGCCGAGTCCGGCGAGAAAGAGCGCGGCGAAGCCGACGCCGGAGACGAGCAGCGACGACCGCCCGCCGACGGCGGCGAGGGCGGCGCCACAGAGCCGGTACCAGAGGGCGACGGCGACGAGAACCCCCGTGACGAGCCCGAACTCGACGACGAACTGGTGCCACGGGCGGCGGGTGTCGGGCACGGGGAACACGCCACGCCCATCAGCGGCGAGGGACTTATACTACCGGCCATATGGTGAACCGCCACACCTTACTCGGTCGCCAGTCTACGGGTGGGCGTGCCACACCGCGTCGAGCGCACCGACCCCGACGGCGTCGACTTCGGCTGGGTGATGCAGGTGACGTTCGTCACGACAATCGTCGTCGGTGCCCCCCTCGTCGCGCTCCTCTCGACGACGACGACGCTCCCCACGTGGGGCGCCCGCGCCGCCTTCGCCGTCCGCGTCGGTGCCGTCGTCTGGTTCGTCACCGCGCTCCTCGCGTACGCCTACGCCCGCAGAGCCGAGGACTGACGGAGCCGGAAAGTCTTTGCCGTCTACACGACACCTTCCGATATGATAGACGAGACTATCGAGGAGATTCAGCGGATGCAGACGCACAGCTCGTCGGTGGTCGCTGTCAGGGCCACCGTCGCGCTCGGCGAACTCCTCGAGCGAGACTACCGGAACGTGGATGACTACGAGCGCGACCTCGAACGCAACGCGGGCGCGCTCCGCCGAGCCAACCCCTCCCACGCCTCGCTCCACAAGGCGATGGTCGAGGTGGTCGACCACGTCCTCGGTGAGACAGAGTCGGTCGAAGACGCGAAAGCGCGGACCCGCGAGGAGATCGACCGCATCGTCGAGGCAATCGAGACCGGCAAGAGCCTCGCCGCCGACAACGCCGCCGAGACGTTCGAAGACGGCGAGACGTTCCTCACGCACGACTACTCCTCGACGGTGCTACAGGCAATCGAAACCGCGGCCGCCGAGGGCGCCCACCTCACCGGCTACGTCACCGAAGCGCGCCCGCGCTACCTAGGGCGCAAGACCGCCCGTCGCCTCGCCGAGATGGACCGCGTCGACCCGCACCTCCTCGTCGACAGCGCCGCCGGCTACGTGCTCGACCGGTGTGACCGCGTCGTCGTCGGGATGGACTGCATCGTCGAGGACACGCTTTACAACCGCGTCGGCACCTTCCCGCTGGCCGCCGCGGCGAACGTCGTCGGCGTCCCCGTCACCGTCGTCGGCTCCGAGTCGAAGATTATCGAGGACGACTTCGTCTTCGAGAACGAGGAGCGCGAACCCGCAGAGATCATCCGCGAACCCGTCGAAGGCGTCGAAATCGAGAACCCGGCCTACGACGCGACGCCGATGCATCTCGTCGACGAAGTGGTGACCGATAAGGGCACCCACGAGTTCTAACGCCGAATCAACTCGGAGAGCCGGTCACGAAGTCGCTCGTCCGGCCCGAGTCGGAGGTAGTACGCATCGCCGTCATCCTCGTAGTAGCGCTCGATACGGCGCTTGATTTCGAAGCCGATGGATTCGTAGAAGTCGAGTGCGGGGTCGTTCGTCGCTCGCGCGTGACAGGTGACGGTGCGGTGGTCCTCGGCTACCTCCGCGACGAGGCGGCGTCCGAACCCCTCGCCCCGTCGCTCGGGCGCGACGGCGAGAAAGAGGATGTAGCCGTCGCGGCGCGCGGTGGCGAAGCCGACCAAGTCGTCGTCGAGATAGAGGAGATGCGTCGTCGCGCGACGATAGGCGTCCATAAAGAACCGCTTGCGTTGCTTGAGGACGCCCTCATTGCGCCGGATGCGCTCTTTGAGCTCCCAGGCCTCGTCGGCGTGGTCGGTCGTGCCAGGCCCATCGACACGTTTCTCGACGGTGACGCTCACTACCGCACTTCTAGCGGGGCCGGATAATATAACTTCGTCGTCGCCGACCATCGTCGCCGGCTCTGCGGTGAGAATCGTTTTGACCCTCCCCCGACAGGGGCGGGTATGAGCTACGAACTCCGTCCCCACACCGCGGACGTGGCCGTGGCGGCGACGGGTGCGACCCTCGGGGAGACGTTCGCCGCCGCCGGCGACGGCCTCGCGGCAGCCACCTGTGACGACATCCCCGAGACTGGCGAGCGATTCTCGCTCACCGTCCGCGCCGAGGGACTGGAGGCGCTGCTGTTCGACTATCTCGACCAGCTCATCTACGAGCGCGACGTGCGAGGCGTCCTCCCCGTCGCCAACGAGGCGACGGTCCGCGAGGCGGGCGCCGAATGGATGATAGAAGCCAGCGCCCGCGGGGTGCCGTTCGCCGACATCAGCGCGCGCGACGTGAAGGCCGTCACCTACTCCGAAATGCGAATCGAGGAGACGGAATCGGGGTGGGACGCCTACGTCGTGCTCGACGTGTAGTAACGTATTCCCGCGTCGGTCACGTCGGCCCGACCATGACTACCCGCGAAATCGACGGCATCCGGCTGGAACAGGTCCGGGAGTACGTCTGGGAGATTCCACAGGAGGGTGAGATGCGCGTCCCGGCGCGCGTCCTCGCCAGCGAAGCGTTGCTCGACGAGATTGGCGACGACAAGACGCTTCAGCAACTCAAAAACGCGACCCACCTGCCCGGCATGACGGACCACGCCATCTGCATGCCCGACGGCCACCAAGGCTACGGCTTCCCGGTCGGCGGCGTCGGCGCCACGGACGCCGAGAACGGCTGTATCTCGCCCGGCGCGGTCGGCTACGACATCAACTGCGGCGTCCGGATGATGCGGACGAACCTCACCTACGACGACGTGCAGGGTCGCGAGGAGGAACTCGTCGAGGCCCTGTTCGCGAACGTCCCCTCCGGCCTCGGTGGCGGCGGCGTCGTCGACGGCGACAAGGAGACGATAGAGGGCGTCCTCGAACGCGGCGTCGACTGGGCGCTCGAGGCCGGATGGGCCGTCCCCGCCGACCTAGAACACTGCGAGGACGAGGGCCGGCGCCCGGACGCCGACCCAAGCGCCGTCTCCCAGAAGGCCAAGGACCGCGGGAAGAACCAACTCGGTAGCCTCGGCAGCGGAAACCACTTCCTCGAAATCCAGCGCGTGACCGACATCTATCGCGACGACGTTGCGGATGCGTACGGACTGGAACCGGACCAAATCGTCGTCCTCATCCACTGTGGGAGCCGGGGGCTCGGCCACCAGACCTGCACCGACTACCTCCGAAAAATTGAGAAAGAGCACGGCGACCTGCTCGACAGTCTCCCCGACAAGGAACTCGCGGCGGCGCCGGCGGGGTCGGAGCTCGCCGAGGCGTACTACGGCGCGATGTGTGCTTGCATCAACTTCGCGTGGGTGAACCGCCAGCTCATCATGCACCGCGTCCGGCAGGTGTTCGCGCGCGTGTTCGACCGCTCGTGGGAGTCGATGGACATGCACCTCCTGTACGACGTGGCGCACAACATCGCGAAGAAGGAGGTTCACGAAGTCGGGGCCGACGACGAAGAACGCGAACTGTACGTCCACCGCAAGGGCGCGACGCGGGCGTTCCCCGCCGGGCACCCGGAGGTGCCGGCCGCCTACCGAGACGTGGGGCAGCCAATCATCATCCCCGGCAGTATGGGCGCGGGGAGTTACGTCCTCCGCGGCGGCGAGTCGTCGCTCGACCTGACCTTCGGTTCGACGGCCCACGGCGCCGGCCGACTCATGAGTCGGACGCAGGCCAAACAGGAGTTCTGGGGCGAGACGGTGCAGGACGAACTCCGCGAGCAGAATCAGGTGTACGTCAAGGCCCAGAGCGGCGCGACGGTGGCGGAGGAGGCGCCCGGCGTCTACAAGGACGTGGACGAGGTGGTCCGCGTCTCGGACGCCCTCGGCATCGGCGACAAGGTGGCTCGCACCTACCCGGTCTGTAACATCAAGGGATAACGGCTCAGCGCCCGATACGGACGTACTCGCTCTCGGGACGCGCCTCGATTTCCTCGCCGTCCTCGTACCGGACGTAACTCAGGTAGAACGGTTCGCCACACCCGGCGGCGTCGTCGTCGTCCTTCAGCGTGCCGTCGTCGCCGCAGACGAACCGAACGCCGTCGGCGGCTTCAACGTCCCCGTCGGCGTCGACGTACTCCCAGCCAGCCAGCGGATAGGGCGTCACCGACTTGTCGGCGAGATACCCCTCGCGGTCGAGTTCGACGATGGCCTCGCAGTGCGGACAGTAGTAGGTGACGGGATAGCTCACACCCCTTGTAGGGCCGAGACGAACTTATACCGTCGGCCCGCGCGAGTCACGCCATCGTATACTGCCGATAGCGCCGAACCGCGTAGCGATACGACCCCAGCGACACGAGTGCGGTGAAGAGGGCGTAGCCGCCCGCAACGCTGAACGCGACCGGTGTGAGGACGAGCGAACCCGTGAGTGCAAACCACGTCGCGGCCAGACAGACGAGCGACCCGACGCCGACGACGAGGAGGTACGTTATCAGCACGAGCGTCGACGGGACGACAGTCTCGGTCCCCCAGAACTTCCGTGCGTCGTAGATGGGGTAGACGCTGCCAAGGCCGACGGCGAACAGCGCGGCCGCGAAACAGGTTCCGATGCCGAGCGCGGCCAAGGCGACGGCGGAGCGAGGGGCCGCACCGGACGGGATGGACGCGAGCGGAACGCCCATCGCGACTGGGAGGCCAACTGCGAGGCCAGCGACGACACGACCCCGAACGAGCGTTTGCGGCGACCGCTCGGTGAGCAGAAGCAGAGGGAGCGTCGGCCGGTCGTCGCCGAGTGGGTTCAGTCCGAAGGTGGCGCCGGCGAGATACGTCCCCAGTCCGACGCCCGTCGCGGCGACGAGCGATGCGAGCGCGTCGCCCGACGACTGCGCCAGCGTCGTCCCAACGGGACCGAGGAAAAACAGTATCATGACGAGATGGGCGAACTCTTGGGGCTGGCGGGCGGCGCGGACGAGATGCCCCCACGCGATGCGGCCCGCCGGCCGCCACGCGAAGGGGCGCGGCGCCGCGAACCAGCCCGACGACGAGGCGTGCGTGGTGTCGCGACCCGGGGCGTCGGTGAACCAGAGGTGAGACGCCTGCCAGGTCGCGGCCGCGAGTCCGAGCGGCGTGAGCGCGAGACAGGCGATACCGACGGCGAGGGCGGACGCGGTGGGCGGTCGGCCGAGCGGCGTGGGGAAGAACGCGAGCGCAACGTAGTCGGCCACCGGAGCGACGGTGAGCCGCGAGGCGAGCGTCGAGAGCGACGAACCGTACTCGACGAGGAACTGCCCGGCGAACTGCGACCCGACGATGACGGCGAGCATCGCGAGAACGCCCACGGCCTTCGCGAGACGGCGGACGTTTGGGAGTCGCCGAAAGGCGGACAATAGACCGAGTCCGAGGGCGTATCCGCAGGCGGCCGCGGCACAGACGAGCGGAAGAGCAACGAGCGGTGCCGAGACGAGGAGGGCGGGAGCGCCGAGTCCGAGCGCAAAGGCGGCGACGACGGCCAGCACCGGCACGCCGAACCACGCCGCGAGCCGAGCGAGTTCGCTGCCGACGAGGCCGAAGACGACGGCGCGTGGGTGGACGGTCAGCAAGACGAGAGGTGCGGCGTCGATGCGGCTGATTCGCTCCATCGTCCGAAGAACGGCGAGTCCGAGGAGGAAGACGGGTATCGCCGTCGCCACGGGGCCGAACAGCGGAATCGCGTCGAGAGAACGGGCCGTCAGCCCGGTGGCGTAGGCCGAGGGCAGGGCGAAGAGCAGATAGCCGCCGAAAACCAGGATGGCGAATCCGACACCGACGAGGCGACGTGTATTCTGCGCGTAGCGACGGATGCTCCGCCGGAACTCGGCGCGAGCGATGCGACGGCCGTGGCGGAGGTCACGTCGCAGGCTCATGCGCCCTGTGTCGCGTCCGATTCGGGGCGCTCGGCGTCACCGGTGACGGCGAGAAAGGCGTCTTCGAGCGACGCACTCGCACCCGTCTCGGCGCGGGCCCGCACCTCGTCTGCCGTCCCTTCGGCGACCAATCGGCCGTCGAACAGCACCGCAACCTCGTCGGCGACGGCTTCGACGACGGAGAGAATGTGGGTCGACAGGAAGACTGTCGCGCCCGCGTCGGCGAAGTCGACGACCGACTCGCGGATGCGACGGGCGGCTCGCGGGTCGAGTCCCGAGGTGGGTTCGTCGAGAAAGAGCACGTCGGGGTCGTGCAGGACGCTCTGGATGAACGCCGTCTTCTGTCGCATGCCCTTCGAGTACGTCCCGAGACGGCGGTCGGCGTCCGCCGCGAGGTCGAACTCGTCGAGGTAGGTTTCGATTCGGTCACGGGCGTCGTCGGTCGGGATATCTCGCAGGTCGGCGACGTAATCGAGTTGTTCGCGAGCGCTGAACTCGTCGTACAGCGGCGGCGTCTCGGGGAGATAACCGATTCGCGGGGCAAGCGAGCGTCGGTCAGTGGCGGAGACGCCACAGACGCGAACGGAGCCGGAATCGGGCGTCGACAACCCAGTCAGGAGGCGCATGGTCGTCGTCTTCCCGGCACCGTTCGGGCCGAGGAACCCGTACACTGTCCCAGCGGGAATCGAGAGCGAGAGGCCGTCGAGCGCGACTTCGTCGCCGTAGCGCTTCCGCAGGTCGACGGCTTCGACTGCGAGGGTCGTGGAGGGCATGACATGTGTCAGTTTCACACGGCTGCGCCTAATCGTTACGCTCTGTCGCGGATTCGAGCGGGCAGCCGCGTAACGACCTTCGGTACGTTTATTATTCCCACCCGCTGCCTTTGTTGCCATGAGCGGACGACCCCTCGACGTGCTGGAGGCCTCGCTCGACGAGGAAGTAACAGTGCATCTCAAAGACGGGCGGGCCTATCACGGCGTGCTCGGTGGCTACGACCAACACATGAACGTCGTCCTCGATCCGGCCGACGAAGTCGGGGAGGGAATCCTCGGCGAACCGGAGATCGAGTCGGTCGACAACACAACCATTATACGCGGCGACAACGTCGTGACGATAAGTACATGACGGGAGCAGGCACGCCGAGTCAGGGAAAGAAGAACAAGACGACCCACGTCAAATGTCGACGCTGCGGTGAGAAATCGTACCACGTTCGCAAGAAAGTCTGCTCGTCGTGTGGCTTTGGCGACTCGGCCAAACGCCGCGGCTACGAGTGGCAGAGCAAATCCGGCGAGTAATCGAACGGACTTTCTCGCTTTCTGCTGTCTTCCGACGTTCGAGCGGCTGAACCGCCGATTCGATTTCCGGCAAAATCCTCCGAGCCAGCCCCAATAGCGTGGCTTTTTACCCCGCGATACACAACGAACACCCATGGCACACGGGCGGGAACAGCGTTCCCCGGACGGGATGACCGAGAAGTGTGGCGTCGTCGGGGTCTCTCTGGCAGACCGCGACGCCGCCCGGCCCCTGTATTACTCTCTGTACGCGTTACAGCATCGGGGACAGGAGTCGGCAGGTATCGTGACACACGACGGCTTCCAGCAACACAGTCACGTCGAGATGGGCCTCGTCGGCGACGCCTTCGACGCCGACGACCTCGACCAGTTGAACGGGACGGCGGGCATCGGCCACGTTCGCTACCCCACGTCGGGCGGCGTCAACGCCAGTTGCGCCCAGCCCTTCTCCGTCTCGTTCAAGTCCGGGTCGCTCGGCCTCGCACACAACGGCAACCTCGTCAACGCTGGCGAGATTCGGTCGGAACTCGAGGGACTGGGTCACGCCTTCACCTCCAACGGCGACACCGAGGTCATCGCCCACGACCTGGCGCGCAACCTCCTCGAAGAGGATCTGGTGCGCGCGGTCAAGCGAACCATGGGCCGCATTCACGGCTCGTACGCGCTGACTATCATGCACGACGAGTCGGTGCTCGGGGTGCGCGACCCCGAAGGGAATCGCCCCCTCTGTATCGGGAAACTCGAAGATGGCTACGTCCTCGCCTCGGAGTCGGCCGCCATCGACATGCTCGACGGCGAACTCGTCCGCGACGTGAATCCGGGCGAGCTCATCGTCCTCGAACCCGACGGCAGCGGCTTCGACTCGTATCAACTCGTCGACCGCGACGACACCGCGCACTGCTTTTTCGAACACGTCTACTTCGCTCGCCCGGACTCCATCATCGACGACGAACTCGTCTACGACGCGCGGCGCAAACTCGGGAGCGAACTCTGGGACGAGAGCGGCATCGAGACGGACGTGGTGATGCCCGTCCCCGACTCGGGGCGGTCATTCGCCTCGGGATACGCGGAGGCGGCGAACGAGGACGGCGCCGACGTGGAGTTCGCGGAGGGCCTGATGAAGAACCGCTACGTCGGGCGGACGTTCATCATGCCGACACAGGACGAACGCGAGCGCGCGGTCCGACTGAAACTCAACCCCATTCGGAGCACCGTCGAGGACAAGACGGTCACCATCATCGACGACAGCATCGTTCGGGGCACTACCTCGACGCAGCTCGTCGACTTGGTGCGTGACGCGGGCGCGAAAGAGGTCCACGTCCGCATCGGCGCGCCGCCCATCGTCGCCCCCTGTTACATGGGTATCGACATGGCGAGTCGAGACGAACTCATCGCCGCGGACAAGAGCGTCGACGACATCCGGGAGATAATCGGCGCCGACAGCCTCTCCTATCTCTCCATCGATGCCATCGCGTCCGTCTTCGGGCGGACGAAAGGTGACCTCTGTCTCGGCTGTGTGACCGGCGAGTACCCCTACGACATCGAGGGCGAACAGACGGACCGCGACGTGACGCGGCCCGCCGTCGGCGGCGAATCTGCGCCCGCAGACGACTGACCGACCGGTCGAAAATCAGGGGGTTCGGAGCCGGAATCCGAAACCGGCAATATTTTTGAGGGGTCCCGTCTACGGGAAAGCGACCATGAGCGAGGAACGCGACGCTCGGCTGGGACGGCGAGGGCTGCTACGGGCGGGTGCCGGCACCGTCGGAGCCGGACTCGTCGGTGCAGGCGTGACTGGAACCGCAGCAGCACAGTCCGGTCCGTTTGGTGGCTGGATGAGTGACGTGGGCAACTACGACGGCGTCCACGACATGACTGGCAGCGGCGAAGTGACCGTCGACGTCGGCGTCCAGGCGAATGGCGCCGCGTACGGGTTCGGCCCCGCGGCGATTCAGGTCGACCCCGGAACGACAGTCGTCTGGGAATGGACGGGTAACGGCGGCGTCCACAACGTCGCCGCGGAGTCCGGCGGCGACTACTCCAGCGAACTGGTCCAAGAGGAGGGCCACACGTTCAGCCACACCTTCGAGTCCGGTGGTGTCTCGAAATACTACTGCCAGCCCCACCAGTCACTGGGCATGAAAGGCGTCGTCGTCGTCGGCGACAACGTCCCGTCCGGCGCCGAAGTCGTCAGCGGTGGTGGCGGCGGTGGCGGGAGCGGCGGAAGCGGCGGAAGCGGCGGTGAGGGCGGCAGCGGTGGCGGCGGGAGCGGCATGGATCAGAACGGCTTCAACATGTCCCTGATGATCGGCGGGTCGCTCGTCGCGGCCTTCCTCTCGCCCATCGTCTTCGGGCTCATACTGATGCTCCGCGATGCGGGCGGGCGTCCACCCGAAGACGGCGCGAGCCACGGCGGCCACTCCCACGAGGACTAGTCCTCGACGAAAGCGCGGATAATCGCGCTCTCGACTCGGTGGAGTCGTTCGCTCGCCGTCGATTTGGCGATATCGAGGTGGTCGGCGAGCTCCGTCAGCGTGCAGGTCCGCGGAACGTCGTAATACCCCTTTTGGACGGCCGTCTCTACCAGCCGCCGCTGTTCGTCACTCACGACCGACTCGGAGTCGATAGTCGTCCGGACGGACTGCACGTCGAACTCGAGGCCGAGCGCCCGGAACTGGTCGGCGAGCGACGACAGTCGGTCACGGGGGGCCGTAATCTCGAGGTTGGCCGTCCCGTCCGTGATGGTCACCGGTGGCTCGAAGGGAGCGCGCGAGTTGCGAACCGACATGAGAAGCAGCGGGTCATCCGTCTCGAACTGGACGAGCGCTCGGTCCTCACCTCGATAGAGGGTTTCGAAGACCCGGACGCCGTCGGTGTCGTTCAGCCGCGAGAGCACCGTTCCGACGTCGTCGGCAGTGATTTCGACGAGTCCGACGCCGGTGTTGTCGTCGTCCGGAAGCGCCGCGAGGACGCGAAAGGTAGCGTCGGGAAAGCATGTCGAGAGGTCGGCAATCCAGATGTCGGCCGGAAGCGTGACCGCGAGCGTCGCCGTTGGCATGTCGCAACGCTCGGCCGCCGCGACTATATACCGTCCGCTGTCGCCGCGTCGAACGGCGGGCGACGACCGCTCGTCAGCAACAGAAGATGAACGGGTAGACGAAGCTCACGCGGTCGTCGTCTTCGAGTTTCGTGTCGAAGCCGTCGAGCACTTCGTTGAACTTCCCGTTGACGAGGACGCGCGCGAACGGCCGGGTCTGTTCACCCTCGGGATTCTTGTGCCACGTTCCGGGGAGGTTCTCGGGCGGGACCGCCCACCCGTCCGTGGACGCCTCCGCCTCCGTCTCGGCGATGAGCATGTCCGCGAGGTCCGGTCGCTCGTCGAAGAACTGCTCCAACAGGTCACGGAGCGTGTCACCCTCGAAGGTGTACACCTGATGGGACTGCTCCATCGCGTCGCGGACGTGGCCCGTCGCGCGGAGGTGGACCGTCGTCGTCTCTTGTTTCGCCGTACTCTCGGAATCGGTGGTCGTGCTCATGACAACTATTGATACGCATTGATACTACGAAAGGTTGTACGCGAACATGTTCGAGGTGGTCCGACAGTATAAGTGACTGCCATGGTGAGAGAGGGGCATGGTGCGCGATCCGCAGTCGGGCGCGGAGACTCCCGCTTTGCAGTCGGTCCTCGACGCACTCGACGACGCCGACTGCCGGACCATCGTCAAGCACCTCGACGAACCGATGACGGCGAACGAAATCTCGGACGTGTGTGATATCCCCATGTCGACGACGTATCGAAAACTCGACCTGCTGACGGAGGCGTCGCTGCTCGCGGAGAGCACGGAAATCCGGGCTGATGGCCACCACACGACGCGGTATCGAATCGATTTCGAAGCGGTCGAAATCGGGCTGGACGAGGATCGGGCCCTCGAAATCTCCGTCGCGCGGCCGGCACAGAGTGCGGACGAACGACTCGCGTCCCTGTGGTCGGAGGTGCGAGAGGAGACGTGAGCCACCTCGATATCATCCTCGCGGGCGTCAAGACGGGGACGCTCCTCCTGGGCGGGCTAATCACGTACTTCTCGCTGAAAGCCTATCGGCGAACCGGCGCGGAAGCCCTCCGAGCGCTCGCCATCGGCTTCTCTCTCGTGACGGTGGGGGCGCTCCTCGCGGGCGTCGGCCACCAGTTCACGTCGCTCGAACTCGCACACTCCGTCGTCATCGAGAGCACGCTCACCTTCCTCGGCTTCGCAGTCATCGTCTACTCGCTGTACGTGGACTAGTACAGCAGGTACAGCAGCGCGTAGACGACGTCACCGAGGAAGAAGGAGACGAGCCACAGACTCGCGGCGACGCGGCCCACGCGGGCGTGGGCGGTGTCTCGTAACGCACCAATCGGGCGCGTCGTCGCCAACAGCAGGACGTAGTACAAAAGCGGGATACAGACGACGGCGAGGAGGATATGGATAGCGAGGATGGGGAGATACACCTGCCGATAGACGGCGTCCGGTCCCGGGAACGTCGCCGGGCCCTCGAGGACGACTTTGTAGAGATAAAGGACGAGGAAGAGCGCGAACAGTACGGCCGAGAGCACCATTGCGGCGCGGTGCCGGCCGAACTCCCCGCGACGAGCGAAGGCGACGCCGCTGGCGATGGTGCCGATGGCGACGGTGCTGACGACGGCGTTGACGTGCGGAATCGCGGCGACGACGCCGGCCGGCGCGTGAGGGATGACCGCGCGCGGAACGGCACCGAGAACGGCGCCGAACACCAGCGACAACGACGCGATCGAGAGGACGACGGTGAGTTCGGGGACGCGGTCGCGTGCGTTCATGTGTCGTCCTCGGGGGGCGACCCACAAAACGGCGACGAGTCGGCGGTCGTCGACCCGCGGCAAAGGTGTCGGTCGCGTGACCGACGGCAGGCAAAAGGAAAGCCATTTCAAATACCCCGGTCAACGAGTAGATGCGTACGACAGAACCCATGCGAGCGTGGGTAGCCAAGCTAGGCCAACGGCGCAGCGTTGAGGGCGCTGTCCTGTAGAGGTCCGCCGGTTCAAATCCGGTCCCACGCATCGCACAGACGGGCCACACCCGTCACTCGCGGCACATCGCCGCGCGATGCAGGTGATGCCTATCCAGGACATCACCCACGCACAACTTCTCCCGACACTACCGCCGAGTAGCCCCGGATGCAAGCGTTGAGGTGGGCGCGTGCCGAACGGCCGCTATGGTCGTCGCGCTCCACGCCGCCGTCTCTCCGGGCGTACTCGTCGTCGTGAGCGTCGCCGGACTCGGAACGTCGATACTGCTCGGACTGGCCATCGCCGCCTTCGTCCGCCGGCGCTCGCGCCCCTACCTCCTCATCGTGGCCGCGTTCGCGGCGCTCCTCGGCCGGTCGGCAGTCGTCGGCTTCAGTCTCGTCGGCGTCCTCACCCCCACGCAACACCACCTGCTCGAACACGGCCTCGACGTGGCGATGGTCGCGCTAGTCGTCGCCGCGGTGTACTACGCGCGGACGGTCCAGCGCGAGGTGTCGGCGTCGTGAGCGACCATCGCGACAGAATCGTCAGCCACGTCGACACCCACCCCGGAGTCCACTTCAACGAACTCGGCCGCGAACTCGACTTGGCGACGGGACAGCTCCAGTATCACCTCGGCGAGCTCCGCCGCGCTGACCGGGTCGTCGCGGAGTCGCTGTACGGCCGCACCCACTACTACACGCCGGAGTACGACGAGTGGGAGCGAACCGCCGTGGCCGTAGTCCGCCGGGAGACGGCGCGGGACGTGGTGCTCTACCTCGTCGAATCGGGGCCGAGTTCTCCCGCCGCGGTGGCCGACGCCCTCGACATCGCCCGGAGCACGCTGGAGTGGCACGTCGGCCACCTGCACGAACAGGCGCTGGTCGAGAAGCGCCGCGACGAGCGCGGACGGGTAACGCTCGCGCTCGCGGCGCCCGAGGAGACGGCGGCGTTGCTTCGACTCGTCGAACCGTCGGTGCCGGACCGGTTGCTCGACCGCTTCACACGCTTGGTCGACAACCTCGTGAGCGAGTGATTCGAGAACTGAACCACAATCCGCTTTGGCGCGCGCGCCCGACACTCGGTGAATGCGACTGCCCGACGTGTCCCGCCGCGAAGCGCTCCGGACCGCCGTCGCGCTCGGAAGCGCGAGCGCACTCAGCGCGTGTCTCGACCGCGAATCGTCCGAGCCGGTTCCGACGGGCGACCCCGACGCCAAGCCGGCGCGCCAGCATGCGTGGCGAGCGCACGTCCGCCACGACGACCACGGCAACACCCAGCTCCCCCGGCACCAGATTCTGCTGTATCTGACGCTCGACGGCGACGGACCGCCGTCGGCGACGGCCCGAGACGCACTCGCTGCGACGCTCGACGCCCTCGACAGCGCGTACGCCTGGAGCCACGAGGGCTTGCTCCACTCGATTGCCTACTCGCCCGCGTACTTCGACCGCTTCGATGACTCCCTGCCCGAGGATATCGACCTCCCAGAACCGACCGCGCTCTCGCCGTTCGAATCGCCCACCTTCGACCGACAGGACGCGGTGCTCCACCTCGCGAGCGACCGTTCCGACGCGCTCCTCGAAGCGGACCGCGCGCTGCGCGGGGAGCGTGAGAAAGCCAACGGCGTCTCGATACCGCCTCTGACCGACGCGCTGTACGTCGACTCCCGGCGGACTGGCTTCGTCGGCGCCGGCCTCCCCGCCCAGCATCAGGACGCAGCGGGGATTCCCGAATCCCGACCCGTCCCCGAAGCGTCGCCGCTGTTCATGGGCTTCGAAGCCGGGTTTCGACAGAATCAGGCGACCGAGGACTACGTCACGCTCGAATCGGGGGCGTTCGCCGGCGGGACGACGAAGGTCATCGCCAACCTCCGACAGCGACTCGACGACTGGTACGACGAGCAGACTCAGGAGGAGCGCGTGATGGAGATGTTCAGTCCCGGCCACGCGGCCGAGGGGTTGGTCGAGGGTATCGGTGACAACCTCGGCGACGACAGCCAAATAGACCGGTTCGTGGACGACATCGCCGACCACGCCGCGGAGTACGGCCGCGTGGGCCACGCCCAGAAGGCCGCGCGGGCGAACCGCGACGACGACGGAACCGTGCGCTTGCTCCGCCGCCACTTCGAATCGACCGACGATATCGGCTCGGACCAGCAGGTGGCGAGCCTCCACTTCCCGTCGCTCCAGCGGCGCGTCTCGGCGTTCGAGTCCGTCCGCCGCGCGATGAACGGGACGGACGTGACCGAACAGACCCCCGCCGTGCGCCAACGTGTCAACAACGGCATCCTCGAATACATCTTCGTCCGTCGCCGCGGATACTTCCTCGTGCCGCCGCGTCGCCACCGCGTCTTCCCGACGCCGCGCCCCGAATGAGCGCCTTCGACGCGCGGACCAGAATGGGTTTGAGCGCCGACCCCCGAGAGGAACCATGAACCGCCGCGAACTGTTGGGCGGGACGCTCGCCCTCGCCGGCGTGTCCCTGGCGGGGTGTGCCGGTCTGGTCGAGACGCGCACGGCCGGCGTGCCGCCGGTGCTGGAGAACCGGCCGGACGGCGTGTACTACCCCAGCCACGTCGAGGGGATGTCGGCCGTCGGAACGCAGACGAGCGGCGACTACGCCGTCGGCCTGTTCTACAGCTACCCCCACCGATTCTGGAACGTCAACGGCGACAGCGTCTCCCTGACCGAAATCGACAGCGACGACGCGGTCCACCTGATGGCGAGCGTCTGGGACCCCGAGACGGGGACGGTCCTGCCCGAGACGGGGCTGTCGCTCGAAATCGTGCAGGATGGGAGTCTGGTCTCACAGGAGACCATCTATCCGATGCTCTCACAGCCCATGGGCTTTCACTACGGGGCGAACTTCGGCTTGGACGGCGACGGCACGTACACCGTCCGCGTGAGTGTGGGCGCTGTGGCGACGCGGAAGACGGGCGCGTTCGCGGACCGCTTCACCGACCCCCAGACCGTCGAGTTCCCCTTCGAGTACAGCGAGGCGGCGAAAAACGACATCTCGTTCGAGCAGGTCGACGAGCGAGCGGGCACGCCCGGTGCGGTCGAACCCATGGAGATGGACGCCCTCCCGGACGCGACGGCGCCCGCGCCCGACGCGCTTCCCGGCCGGTCGCTCGGAGCGGCAATGAGCAACGACGCCCGACTGGTGGCGACGGTCCTCGACTCGCCGCCCGAGGGCGTCGACGGCGAAGGTCCGTATCTCGCCGTCTCCGCGCGGACGCGATACAACCGGATGGTGATTCCGGCGATGGGATTGTCTGGGCGGTTGAGTCGCGACGACGAGACGGTCTTCGAGGGAGAGTTGGCGCGGACGCTCGACCCGACGCTCGGCTACCACTACGGCGCCGTCGTCGACGACGTGCAGCCCGGGGATGGTCTCACACTCTCGGTCGACGTCCAGCCACAGACCGCCCGACACGAGGGGTACGAGACGGCATTCGGCGGACTCCTCGGCGGGATGCCCGACGTGACGATGCAGGTACCCTGAACGACAAGGGATATATCGCTGGGTGCCGTTCCGTCGCGTATGGCTGGCCCACTCACCGACGCCCTCGCCTGGGCTGTCGTCGGCCTCTTTCTGCTCGGCGTGCTCCTCCGCTGGCGCGAGAGCGACTACGCCCGAGCGGCCACCGTCGGCGCGTGGGGCGTCTTCGCCGTCTTCTGGGCGGCGCTCGTCCCTCACTTCGCGTTCGTCCAGAAGAGCTTCGTCGAGGGCTTCCTCTCGCTCGCGGCCGTCCCCGCCTCGCTCTACGTCGGCTACCTCCTCTACGACGGCCGGGACTCGCTGTTCGTCCTCTCGCGTGCCGTCGCGGTGATGGGCGTCGTCTACCTCCCCTTCGAGACGATTCCGGCGCTCACGCTGTGGGGCGTCTCGCTCCCCTCGCCGCGGTACGTCCTCATCTCTCACACCACGGGACAGACCCAGTGGGCGATGGAACTGTTCGGCTACTCGCCGACGCTCGTCGAGGGCGACCAAGGCTATCTCAACACGTTCAAATTCGTCACCGAGGGCGGGCACATCATCCTCTTCTCGATTATCCTCGCGTGTACGGGGCTGGGTAGCATCGCCATCTTCGTCGGCCTCATCGCCGCCGTCGAGGCACCGCTGAGCCGAAAGCTCCGGGCGCTCGCCATCGCCGTCCCCGTCATCTACGTCCTCAACATCGCGCGGACGACGTTCATCGGCCTGATGTTCGGCAAGCAGTACATGCAGTGGTTCGTCGACGAGATACTCTTCCTGTTCGGCGGCACCGACCCCTACAAGGTCTCATTCTACATCTCGGACCGCATCATCAGTCAGGTGCTCGCCGTCGTCGCCCTCGTCGGCGTCACGTATCTCGTAGTCCGGGAACTCCCCGAACTCCTGACCATCGTCGAGGACGTGCTCTACGTCATCACGCGCGAGGAGTACGACCTCCGGGAAGCGCTCGACCTGCCGGATTCGAGTGATGTGGGTCCGGGCGCCGACTAACCCGACGCGTCGTCGAGCAACTCGGCCGGCGCGCCACCGAGGGTTTCCAGCGCGTCGACTTCGACGTGATGCAGGTCACCGGGGATGACCAGCATGTGAAGCGGGTCGCCGAAATCGCGCGTGGCGAGCGCGGCGAGCCGGTCGGCGTCGACGACGGGATTGGGACTGCCGGCCCGTGCAACGGCGACGGCGAGTCTGTCGGGCCACTCCTCGGCGAGCAAGCCGGCGGCCACGTCGGCGGTCATGAACGTCTCGCCCGCGTCCGTGCCGCGCCCGTCGTCCACCTTGATGTCGAGGTAGACGAGCGTGTGCAGGCCGCGTTCGCGGTTGGCGTCGACGCTCTCGACGACCGAGGCGGGCACGCCGTCGGCGCCGTGGGCGCGGGGGAACGGGAGCGTGACCGCCTTGCCGAAGCGGTAGTTCTGGAGGCCGGTGAGACCGCTCGCCGCCGACGAGGCGGAGACGCCGTGGACGACCCGCGTGTCGATGCCGCGCTCCACGGCCCGCAGGCGGAGGTCGACGTGGGTCGTCGATATCATCGAGTCGCCGGCGGTGAGAAAGACCACGTCCTCGCTCTCGGCGGCGTCGAGGATGGGTTCGGGGTGCTGTTCGACGCCCGCCCGGTCGCGGACCTCGATGTCGACGTCGTGGTGGGCTTCGAGCGATTCGACGCTGGTGCCGACGAGGCGACTGGTGTAGAACTCGGCGAAGGCACGGTCGGCGGCCCGGAGGGCGTCGCGGCCCTCGACCGTAATCGACCGCTCGTCGTAGAGACCGAGGCCGACGAAGGTGAGCATGGCCACCCTACCGCGGCGACGAGTAAAAGCGAGGCGGTCGGCCCGGTGACGATGAGGTGGGAGGCTTTTTGCGTTGGCCCCGCTGGATAGGGTATGCACACTCGACGGGGAGTCGTCACGCTCGCGGCGGGCGCGCTCGCGACGACGGCTGGGTGCGGATTCATCACGGGACAGGAATCGTTGACGTTCACGGCGTCGCCGGCGGCCGTCGCCGATTCGACGGTCGAGGAATCGCCGTACGAGGAGACCAACGTCACCGACCAGACGGTCGAACGGGAGTTCTCCGCCGCCGGACAGACCCGCACGGTCACCGTCGTGAACCAACTCGCGCAGTACGAACGGCAGGTCGACATGGGACCGCTCGGCTCCGAGCGAGCCGCCGTCTTCGTCACCTACACCAGCCCGCAGGTCGAGATCGCGGGCAAGACTTTCAACCCTATCGAGGACATGTCGGAGGCGGCCGTCCTCCAGCAGTTCGAGTCGCAGTACGACGGCGTCACCGTCGGCGAGCAAGTGGACCAGCAGAGCGTCGCAACGCTCGGCCAGTCGACCAGCGTGTCGAAGTTCGAGGGGACGGCATCGCTCGCGGGGTCACAGGTGGACGTCTATCTGCACGCGACGAAATTCCAGCACGGGAGCGACTTCGTCGTCGCGGTGGCTATCTACCCGCAGCAGCTCTCGAACGAGTCGGAACAGGTCGTCTCGCTGCTCCAGGGACTGGAGCACGCCACCGAGTAACGGTCAGGTGCGTCTCGCCCGCGCCTGTCGGACGTCCGCGCCGTCGCGAACGAGGTCCTCGCAGTTCGGGCAGACGCGCGGTTCTGACATGCCGTTCGGGGCGAACACTCGGACGTAGTCGTCCGTGACGAACGACCCACAGTTCTGACAGCTCGGCATACGTCAACACGACTACCTGCGACTGACATGTACGTTACGGCCGGTTCGGCGGCGCGTTTGAAGTGGGCCCGGTGCCTACCCCGAGGCATGTACGACTCGATACTCGTCCCGACGGACGGGAGCGAGGGTGTCGACCGAACGCTCGAACACGCGCTGGAGATGGCACGCAACCACGACGCGACGATTCACGCGCTGTACGTGGTCGACCGCCGATTCGAACTCGCGGCCGACGAGGACCGCGAGGACCTGATCGCTGAGTTGACCGAGCGCGGGGAGGAGGCCGTCGCCGCCGTCGCGGCCGCCGCGGGCGAGGCCGGCGTGGACGCCGTCACCGCCGTCCGCGAGGGCATCCCGTACAAGGCCATCCTCGGCTACGCCGACGAGGCCGACATTGACGTCATCACCATGGGCACCCACGGCCGGACGGGGCGTGACCGCCTCGCCCACCTCGGGAGCGTCACCGAACGCGTCGTCGAGAACGCCACCGTCCCGGTGTTCGTCGTCAACATCGGCGACGATGACTGATACTGTCGGCTGTAAGTCAATACAGAGGTTCGGCACCCCGGAGTGCCGAATGTTTTGAATCAGTTACAGCCAACAGTATGACCGGAACGCTACGCGTCGCGCTCTTGGGCGTCGACGACGGCCACGCCTGCGAGGTTGACGATGTCGTTCACTTCGTCACCGCGCTGGAGGACGTGGACCGGCTTGTCCATCCCGACCAGCATCGGGCCGATGGCGTCGGCGCCGCCGAGTCGCTGGAGGAGCTTGTAACCGATGTTGCCTGCCTCCAGATTCGGGAATATCAGCACGTTCGCCGGGTCGTCGAGGTCGGCGAAGTCGTACGTCCCTTCGAGGATGTCCTCGACGACGGCGGTGTCCGCTTGCATCTCGCCGTCGACGGGGAAGTCCACCGCGGGGTCGTCGCGGAGGGTCTGGGCCGCCTCTCGGGGCTTTCGCGTCCCCTCGTTGTCCACGCTCCCGAAGTCCGAGTACGAGAGGAACGCGGCCCGTGGCTCGACGTTGAACCGGCGGGCCAACTCGCCCGTGTGCCGGCCGATTTCGGCCAGCTCCTCGGCGCCGGGGTCTTGGTTCACCGTCGTGTCGGCGACGAAGACGACCCGGTTGCGGAAGGTGAGCATGTACACGCCCGCCACGTAGTCGGCGTCGTCCGCGGTGCCGATAATCTGAAGCGGTGGCCGCAGCGCCGAGGGGTAGTGGTGCGTGAGGCCCGTGAGGAGGGCATCGGCGTCGCCCATTTCGACCATCACGCTCCCGAAGTAGTCGGTGTCGGTGCGGACGAGCTCTTCGGCCTCGACGCGCGTGATGCCCTTTCGCTGCCGTTCCTCGTAGAGGTGGTCGGCGTAGGCGTCGACGTCGGCCTCGGTGGGGTCGACGATTTCGGGTTCGAAGTCCAGACCGAGTTCGGCCACCCGGCGCTCAATGGTCTGCCGGTCGCCGAGGAGGACGGGCGTCGCGATGCCTTCCTCGACGATTTGGGAGGCCGCGCGGATGGTCTTCTCGTTCGTCCCCTCCGCGAGCGCGACCCGCTTGGGGTCGGTCTTGGCCTTGTTGAGGACGATACGCATCATCTCGCGGTCCTTCCCGAGACGGGCTTCGAGCTCCTCGACGTAGGCGTCGAGGTCACGGTCCAATCGAGCGACGCCGGTTTCGACGGCCGCCTCGGCGACGGCGGGCGCCACCTCGAAGAGCACGCGCGGGTCGAGGGCCTTCGGGATGAGATACTCGGGGCCGAACTGAAGCGGGTCGTCGCCGTAGGCTTTCGCCACCGCGTCGGGCACGTCCTTGCGCGCCAACTGGGCGAGCGAGCGGGCGGCGGCGACTTTCATCGTCTCGTTGATTTCGGTGGCGCGCACGTCGAGTGCCCCGCGGAACATGAAGGGGAAACAGAGGACGTTGTTCACCTGATTCGGGAAGTCCGAGCGCCCGGTGGCGGCGATGACGGTGTCGTCGCGGGCCTCGCGCGCCTCGTGATACCCGATTTCGGGTTCGGGGTTGGCCATCGCGAAGACGATGGGGTCCTCGGCCATCGACCGCACCATGTCTTGGTCGACGAGGCCGCCGACGGCGAGGCCGACGAACACGTCGACGCCCTCCATCGCGTCGGCGAGGTCACCAGCCGGGCGGTCCTGCGCGAACGCGGCCTTGTAGTCGTTGACCTCGCCCGCTTCGGCGCGGTCGGTGGTGACGATGCCCTCAGAGTCGACGAGCGTGATGTTCTCGCGGGGGACGCCGAGCGAGACGTAGAAATCGGCGGTGGCGATTGCGCTCGCCCCTGCGCCGGCGAAGGCCACCTCCAGATTCTCGATGTCCTTGTCGACGAGTTCGGCGCCGTTGATGAGGGCGGCGCCCGAGACGATGGCGGTGCCGTGCTGGTCGTCGTGGTAGACGGGGATGTCCATTCGCTCGCGGAGGCGCTCCTCGATTTCGAAGCATTCGGGCGCCTTGATGTCCTCGACGTGGATGCCGCCGAAGGAGGGTTCGGTGAGCGAGACGGCCTCAACGATGGCATCGGGGTCGTCCGTGTCGAGTTCGAAATCGAAGACGTCGATGTCGGCGAAGCGCTTGAGGAGGACGCCCTTCCCTTCGATGACGGGTTTGGACGCTTGCGCGCCGATGTCGCCGAGGCCGAGCACCGCCGACCCGTTCGACACCATGCCGACGAGGTTGCCCTTCGAGGTGTAGGTGTAGGCGTCGGTGGGGTCCTCCGCGATGGCCCGGCAGGGCGCAGCGACGCCGGGCGAGTAGGCGAGGCTCAGGTCTCGCTGGGTGCTGGTCGGTTTCGTCGTCTCGATGGCGACTTTGCCCGGCGGGTCGCGCCGGTGGTAGTCGAGTGCGTCTTCGTCGAGTCCCATACCCGCGTCTCGGCACGTCGCCTGATAAAAGGTGCCCGCGTCGGCAGAACTCGTACGGCGGGGGTCACTCCCCGGCGAGCCACGTCCCCGTCAGGTCGGACGCCGGGTCACGGCGACGCTCCCACGGCACGTCGGAGGGAAGCGCAGCGACGACGGCCGACCCGGCGCGGAGCCGGTACGCGTAAATCGTCGTGTCGGCGGCCTCGTAGAAGACGCGCTCCCACTCCTGGCCGGCGAGGGTGGTCGTTCCCTCCGTCCCGATGTCGTCGTCGACGGCGGCTTGGGCGGCGTCGACGCTCTCGAACGTCTCGACGTAGACGGGCGTCGAGTCGAAGTTCGGACCGATGGTGCCCAGAAAGAGCGTGAGCGCCGTCGTCGGGTTCCCGGATTTGAGCGGCCCGAACAGCCCGGTGAACGCGGGCTGGAAGTCGTCGAGGCGCTCCCGCCACGACGCGGCGTCTTCGAGAATCGCCACGTCGCCGTCGCCGTAGGCGTAGAGTTCGTTCAGCGGCGGTTCGTTCGTGTGGTCGCGAAGCGAGTGCCCCGTCTGATGGTCGTGGGCGTGCGTGTACACGCGGTGCCCGCTCGGGAACTCGTGGACGTGCTGAGCGACGCCGTCGTCGCTGGTGGATTCGGTCTTGTCGGGGTGGGCCAACGTCACGAACTCGTCGCCGACGAGCGCAACGATGCGGTCACCGGCACCACTGGGAATCAGCATGTCGTACAGGGTGTCGTAGACTGGCTGGCGCGAGAACTCGTTGGCGACGTAGCCGCCAGAGCGCACGCGCTGGTAGTACGACTTCGCGCGGGAGAGGACGGAGTCCTGTAGTTGCTGGTCGTCGCGAGAGACCGCTCGCTCAAAGTCCCGGACGTACACGTTGTCCCCGATACGAAGCGCCGCGTCGACGTCGAAATGCGGGCCGAGCGTCGACTGGACGAACGAGGCGAGGTCGGTCGACGCCTCGCGAAACGCCGTCACGTCCGCCTCGGTTCGCTCCGAGGCGGACTGAATCTCGGAGAGCGTGTCGTAGACGGACCCGACGGCGACGCGGAACTGCGTCAGCGCGCTGTCGTAGTCGTCCCGGAACCACGCGTACTCGTCGACGATGGCCGTCGTCGCCGCGGCGAGTTCGGCGTCAGCGACGGGCGTCGCCGTCGGCGTCGCAGAGGGGGACTGCGTGGCCGTGGCTGTCGCCGTCCCCGTCGCCGACTGCTCGTCGGTCGGGCCGCTGTCGGTCGGTGTCGTCTCGGTGTCGCCGCCACCGCCGAAACACCCGCTGAGGGCAGTCGCTTGGGCGAGCGCGGCCGCAGCGAGGACATTCCGTCGCGTGAAGGACATTCGATGGGAGACTGACGGGGCGAACGGTTATCTCTGTTGGCCCCGAGAAGCGCCACAGTCTTGAAGGATGCCGTTGTAGGGCGGCGCATGAACCTTCCATCCAGCACCACACCCGAAGGACTGTTCGACTACCTGATGATCTTCCTCCTCCTCGCGGCCGTCCTCGCGTACGCGGTCCTCTACTTCGGCGGGTAACGTCCTCGAACCGAGTCGCCTACGCCTCCAGCACCTCGACTAGGTTCCCCTCCGGGTCGCGAACGAAGCAGATGCGCGTCCCGCTTTCGGTCGTCTGAGGTTCGCTCAGCGTCGTGACGCTCGAATCGAGGTCGGCGTAGAAGGCGTCGAGATCGTCGACCGCGAGGCCGAGATGTTTCGCACCGGGCTGGTTCACCGCCGACCCGGTCGCGTCGTCGCCTGCGGGGTCGTACTCGACGAGTTCGATGCGAGCACCGTCGAGCGTGAAGTGGGCGAACCGCCCGGTCGCGCCGTCTACGTCGACGGCCTCGGAGAAGGCTTCGCCGGCAACGCTGAAACGCTCGGGGTCGCCGAGGTCGAAGGTGTCGCGGTAGAAGTCGACGGCACGGTCCAAGTCGGCGACGGTCACGCCGAAGTGATGCGCGGCGAGTCGAGTCATATCAGGCCGGCGGCGGGCCGTCGACAAAGCCGCTTCGGTCCGAGAGCTTACTACCCACGGCACCCTCGGTACGGTATGACGTTCGTCGTTCCGTTCGACGGTTCGGACCTCGCCGAGACGGCACTGGTGCGAGCGGTGGAGTTCGGTACAGTACTGGACGAGCAGATAGTCTCCGTGAGCGTAATCCCCGAGGAGAACGCCTCCTACGCCCGCGAGCGCGGGTGGCTCGACGCAGGGGAGCAATTCGACTTGGAGACGGTCGCGGGGCGTCTCCACGAGGCCGTGACGACACACGCCCCGAGCGCGGAGTTCCGATACGACACCGTCGGTCGCCGGGCGACACCGGGGACGATAGCCAGTCGTCTTCGCGAACAGGCCCGCGACGCGGACGCGTCGATGGTGTTCGTCGGGAGCGAGAACGCGGGGCGACTCGTCTCCTCGCTGAGTAGCGTCGGCGAGACGGTCGCTGCCGACGACGCGTACGACGTGGTCATCGTCCGCCACCGAGAGCCGTCGAAGATTCAGCGCGTCGACGAGGCGTCGCCGTTCCACGACTCGAAATCGGACTTCTACTGAGGTGTCACACGCCCGCCGGACGGTCGTCTGACGGGCCTATTTGTAGACCGCTCGCGTGCCACATCACCATGGACGAGGGAGACGGACTGGCGGAGATGGAGTCTGTGACCGTCGAGTTGGACGCCGAAACGCTGGCCGAGGTGGACGACATCGCCTTCACCGACCACCGAGACAACCGCGCCGCAGCGATTCGGACACTTCTCGACGAGTGGCTCAAAACGCGAGACGAGTAACGCCGAACGCCCAGCTGGGCCTCAAGCCTCTTCTTCGTCGTCGGTTTTGACGACTTCGATGACCGAGAGCGGCACGTCACGGAGGGCGCCCCCGACTTCGCTTTTCGCGATGCGGGTGGCGTGGTTCTCGCCGTCGGCGTTGAACACCTCGATTTCGAGGAGGAGGCCGACGAGCGCGGTGTCGGCGGCGATGAAGGCCGAGTCGAAGGGTTCGCCACAGGCGGGACAGGGCGTGACGCCAACCTCCACCTCGACGTACTCCTTGTCCTGGTCGTTGAGGCGCTTGCCCGCCTCGCTCACTGCGACGCCGATGGCGTCGTCTACGTCTTCGACGTCGCGAACCAACCAAGCCGCCTCCATGGCGACGAGATAATTGCTCATACACTCCACAGGGCGTCGACTACCTCGTGTCTTGTGGTTCGCATCGCGTATCAACGCAGATAATTCGGCCCAGAAGCTTAATACGTTGCTGCGAGGCGTACCAAGCACAGAACGAGTGATGAGCAGCCAAGGGGGGAAATCGGTGGAACGGGGCGGAAACACGTCGGTCGAGTCGAACGGCCGAATGGAGACGGCCGACCGAGACGACCCGACCGAACAGGAGGTGTTCGACGTCCTGTCGAACCGTCGTCGCCGATACGCGCTGTACGCGTTACTGAATGACGGCGAGACGACCATCGGGTCGCTGGCCGACCGGATTGCCGCCTGGGAGAACGACTGCGCGGTGGCGGACGTGACCCCCGCGGAGCGAAAGCGGGTCTACACGGCGCTCCAGCAGTCACACGTCCCCAAACTCGAACGCCTCGGCTTGGTCGATTTCGACGCCGACAGCGGTCGCATCTCGCCGACGGACGTCACCGCCGACGTAGACGCCTATCTCGACGTCGTCGACGAGCCACGTCAGTCGTGGACGCGATTCTGCGTGGGCGTATCCGCGCTGTCGGTCGGTCTCGCCGCCGCCGTCTGGTTGAATCTCCCGCTGGTCGGCGCCGTCGACCCGCGCCTCTGGTTGACGCTCGTGGCCGGCCTCGTCACCACGGCGACGGTCACCCGCACCTACCGCTCGTCGAACCGCGACCTTGAGAGCGAACCGCCGGACGTGAACCGCCCCTAACGCGTGTCATTGAGGTCGTCTGCGGCCAGCGTTATCGTGTAGCCGGCGACGGCCTCGGCGGCGTCCCAGTCGTCGCTGTCGGCCCGGGCGTCGAGTGCTTCGAGACCATCCCCGAGACACGCCTCTGTCTCCGCACGCAGGTCGCGAAAGAGGTCGGCGCGGTCGGCCGCGCCACGTTCGTCGAAGAAGTCGATAAGCCTCGCGTGCGTGCGGAGGCTGACGAGCGTCCGCCCGACCATCCCGCCGGCGACGCGCTGAATCGGGTCGGTCCGACCCCGGAGATAGGCGTGCATTGGCCCAGCGCCCTCGGGGGGCGTGGCGTCGTCGGTGAGATGGGCGCGAACGCGGCGAAAGTGCTCGTCCTCTTGTTCGACGACGGCGTTGAACGTCTCACGGAGCGTCGGGTCGGCGGTGTCGGCGACCCACTGGCGAAACGTCTCGCGGGCGGCGTGTTCGCTGTCCGCGGCGGCGGCGAGCAGGGCTATCGGGTCGGGGTCGCCACCGGAGAGAGCCCGGAGGAGGGCGGGCGAGTCGAGTCGGTCGAGTTCGTCGGCGTAGTCGGTTTCGAGTGCGGTGCGGAGCGCGTCGGCGTCCATCGCGTCAGTCGTCGTCCGCGGCCGCCGCATCCATCGTGTCGGCGTCCTCGATGCTCGGCGGGTACTTGCCGCGGTCGAGTTTGAGGTCGGACTTCGGTCGAGCCATGCAGGTCAGGGCGTACGATTCGGCCTCTTCCTCGGTGAGGGCGTGGGCGGCGGGCTGAACCACCTCACCTTCGAGAATTTTCGCGGAGCAGGCGAGACACATCCCGACGCGGCAGGAGTACTCTTGGGCGATGCCGGCGTCGATACAGGCCGAGAGGATGGTCCGCTTCTCGGGTACCTGAATCGTCTCGCCGGTGCCGACGAACTCGACAGTGTACTCGGTCATGGAGCGCCGTACGCACGACCCCGGCAAAACTCTTTATTCCGCCGTCTCTCGATGGTCGGCCAGCCGACATGGGTGTCGCGCCCGTGTGTGGGCCGTTAACCCGGTCGAACGGGGATGTCAGACTCTCGTCTGACACAAGATATATACCGATAGCGGCCACCCTTTCGTAACGAGACGCAGACCGTCGGGGGCAGTTGGTAGGGGTACTTTCGGTCCCCGAGTGTCTGCGGGAGGTATTTTATCGACCGTCGAACCGCGAGCGACGCGACTACCGGCAGTTGCAGCACCGAGAAAAACCGCGAATCGTTACTCGCCCCAGTCCTCTTCGAGTTCGGGGGCGGCGTCCAGTTCGACGGGGTCGACGCCGATGACTTCGAGTTCGGCGCCGCAGGTCCCACAGTCGACGATCTCTCCCACTTCCAGATCCTCGTGCAGGGTCACGTCGGCCCCGCATTCGACGCACTCGGGCATGTGTCGGCCAATCGTTGGAGGTGGGGGGACTTGAAGGATGCCTTTCGCCGATGACGGACCGTTCAGTCCTCGCCGGCGAGCGGTTCGCCCTGCCGGTCGATGCGCGTGGCGGGGAGTCCGGCGCGGTCGGCGTGTTCGCGCACCGCGTCCTCGCTCTCGGCCTGATAGTGACAGAAGGTCCCGGTCACGTCGCCGTCGTCGTTGGTCAGCACCTCGGAGTCGACCCAGCGGATGTCGACGCCTTCGTCGCGGAGGGCTTCGAGCGCCTCGCCGGACTTCTCGGCGGCGGCGTCAAGGTCGGCACGGCTGATGGGTTCGTCGAGTTCGCGGAGGATGAGGTAGTCCTGCATGGTCGATATGCAACGACAGGCTATCGGAGGTTAAAACCCGGGGTCGATTCGGCCGAGTAGTAAGTCCTAAAGCCGCCAGCGGCGAATCGCGGGTATCAGCATGCCGATAGAGTTGGTCTGGGGGACGGCGACGGCGACGACGGAACTCGGCGCGTTCGACGCCGCGCTGAGCGGTGCGAACGTGCACAACTACAATCTGGTCGAACTCTCCTCTATCGTCCCCGAAGGAGCGACGGTCGACCGCGTCGGCGAACTCGAACCCGGTCGGTGGACGACTGGTGACCTCGTCGCGACGGTGCTCGCGTCGAACACGTCCGCGACGCCCGGCGAGCGAATCGCCGCCGGTCTCGGGTGGGAGCTGGCCGACGAGGGCGGCGTCTTCATGGAGAACGAGGCGCCCACCGCCGACGCCTGCGAGCAGTTACTCGACGCGAACCTCGACGACGCCCACAGGGTCCGCGACTGGAACTGGACCGGCGAGCGCGAGACGAAAGTGGTCGAACACGTCGTCGACGAGGACCCCGGTGCGGCTGGTGTCGTCGTCGCCGCCGTCTTCCACCCCGTCTCGGCCGGGCACCGAGACGACGACCGTTAGAAGCGCGCGTAGCGCGTCAGCCCCCACGCCGCGATGGCAACGCCGACGATGAACGCGCCGAGTGCGGCGAGGAGTGGTCGGGGCGCGAGGGTTGCTCCGTCGAGGAACGGGCCGCGAACGATGAGATACCCCGCGCCGAGAGCGACGGCGAGGCCGACACCGCCAACCGCGCCGACGACGCGTTTGACGAGCGAAGTCACCGGTCGAGAGTCATCGGCGGATTTCGAACGTCGACTCGCCCTCTGGTTCCTCGTAGCGCACGTCGACGTCGTCGACGGTGGCGGCCGGACTGCCGGTGTGACACCATTCAATCATCTCCTCGACGGCGGATTCGGACCCCTCGAAGACGGCTTCGACACGGCCGTCGGCCAGATTTCGGACCCATCCGTTGACGTCTCTCGCGCGCGCTGCGTCGCGCGTGTTCGATCGGTAGTAGACGCCCTGAACTCGGCCGGAGACGAAGACTCGGGCGCGCGTGCGGTCGCTCATAGACGACAATTACCGTCCAGCGGTTAAAAACCCGAAGCCCGCTACAGCCACGGGGCGCGCTGGTCGTCCTCGACGGGGAACGGCGAGGGTTGCGCGTCGTCGGCGTCGGGACCGGGTGACTCCTCGTCAGTCTCCGCTTCTTCCTCGGCGTCGGTATCGTCCTCGGCGTCGGCCGCCGCGTCGTCGCCCTTCGTGGCCGGGTCGAACGAGAACACCGCGGTCACACAGAGGACGCCGAGTGCGACGGGGGCGTCGGTGGGCATCAGTCCGAGAACCGAGAGCGCGAGCATCCCGAGGGCGACGGCGCTCCCGAAGCGGAACAGGTCGAGGTCGACCGACTCCTGCAGGACCGGACCGAGCGCCGCGACGAGCATCGCGAAGCCGACGCCGACCCCCGCGGCGGCGACGCCGCGGAGGACGAGGCCGGTGTCGGCGACGAAGGTGATGGTGGCTCCGGCGGGCTGGAGGCTGGCGACGAGGCCGAGGCCGATGATGATGGCCGGGCGCGGGAGGTACTCGCCGACGCGGGCGCTCGCCGTCTTGGCCGCGACGGTCAGGATGACGAGGCCGGCGAACCGGTGGAAGACGGCCATGTCGATGAGGCTCTCGACGGTGGGCGCAAGCGCCGCCTCAACGGCGGCGGCGGGGAGCAACACCACGCCGACGAGCGCGATGGTGCGCATCCGCTCGCGCGGCGAACCGTCCATCTCCGCTAAGACGACGGCGACGGTGGCCGACCCGCCGAAGATGAGCAGGCCGGTTTCGAGGATGCCGAAGGGGAAGGTGAGTGCGCCCGCGAGGATGAGGGCCGGGAATATCCCGTCGAGTAGCGGGAGCAGCATCACCGTGGCGAGCAGTTTGGTCGCACCGCCTACCTGTTGCTCGAGGCGAAGTGCGACCGGGTGCTGTGAAACGCTCATCCCACGCTAGCGGCCGTACCCATCGGCCGAACGGTGGTGTAACGCCCTCGACCTGCCAGCGTCGACGGCGTTCGGTCCGAAGCGTTTGTTGATAGCCCGCGCTGTAAAGGAAATGCCGGAGTCCGAGACGGAGCTCGTCCGAACGGCAGTGCGCGTGGCGATGGAACGCTTCGAAGCCATGGCTGTATTTTGGGTTACAGAACTATTAAGCGTTGTGTGGGAGACGAACACACGACGCCGCAGACGGTCGAATGAGTGTTGTCACCACGGCTCTCAGTGCCGGATACACCCCGTCTCGGAACGTTTTTCCGAGCGGCGAGACGACGGCTTACATGGCGAACGACGTTCCCGATACTGGACCCTTCTCGGAGAAGCTGCGTGTACCGGAGGCACTGACGTTCGACGACGTTCTGCTGCGACCCATGGAGAGCCACGTCGAACCCGACGAGGCCGACGTGTCGACCCAGGTGTCGACGAACGTCAGTCTCAACATCCCCATCCTCTCGGCGGCGATGGACACCGTCACCGAGAGCGACCTCGCTATCGCGATGGCCCGCAACGGCGGCATCGGCGTCCTCCACCGGAACATGAACGACGAGGAGATGGCCGTCGAAATCGAGCGCGTCAAGCGCGCCGACGAGCTGGTGATTCGACGCGACGACGTGGTGACGGCGAACCCGGACCAGACCGTCCGCGAAGTGGACGAGATGATGGAACACGAGGGCGTCAGCGGCGCCCCCGTCGTCGACGACGACGACACCGTACTCGGCATCATCTCCGGGACCGACATCCGGCCGTACCTCGAAGTCGGCGAGTCCGACGAGGTGCGAAAGGCGATGACCGACGAGGTCATCACCGCCGGGGAGGGCGTCACCGCCCGGGAAGCGCTCGAACTCATGTACGACCACAAGATAGAACGCGTCCCCATCGTCGACGAGGACGACCACCTCGTCGGACTGGTGACGATGCAGGGCATCCTCCAGCGCCGCGAACACGAGAACGCCGCGCGTGACGAGGACGGGGCGCTTCGAGTCGGCGCCGCCGTCGGGCCGTTCGAGGACGACCGAGCACAGGTCGCCGACGAGGCCGGAGCGGACGTGCTCTTCATCGACTGCGCGCACGCCCACAACCGAAACGTCATCGACAGCGCCCGCGAAATCAGCGAGCTGGTGGACGCCGACGTGGTCGTCGGCAACATCGGGACCCGCGAGGCCGCGGAAGCCGTCGTCGACTTCGCGGACGGCGTGAAGGTCGGCATCGGTCCGGGCTCCATCTGTACGACTCGCGTCGTCACAGGGGCGGGCATGCCCCAGATTACGGCGGTGTCCGAGGTGGCTGACGTGGCCAGCCGACACGACGTGCCGGTTATCGCCGACGGCGGCATTCGCTACTCAGGCGACGCCATCAAGGCCATCGCCGCCGGCGCCGATGCGGTCATGCTCGGCTCCTACTTCGCGGGCACGGACGAGGCGCCGGGGCGCGTCATCACCATGAACGGCAAGAAGTACAAGCAGTACCGCGGCATGGGCTCGGTCGGTGCGATGCGCTCCGGCGGCGGTGACCGCTACCTCAAAGACGAGGACGAAGACGAGGGATTCGTCCCCGAGGGCGTCGAGGCAGCCACGCCGTACAAGGGCACGCTGGCCTCGGAACTCCACCAGCTCGTCGGCGGAATGAAATCGGGCATGGGCTACGTCGGTGCGGAGACCATCCCCGAGTTCAAGGAGCGCTCCCGATTCGTCCGGGTGTCGGCCGCCGGCCAGACCGAGGGTCACCCCCACGACGTGATGATTACGGACGAGGCGCCGAACTACAGTCCACAGGAGTAACGCAGTCAGTCGATTCGACGCACCTCTCCGCAAGGGGTATTTTGATATAGGCTCGTGACACATAGGCCACCGTGAGTGGTCGCACGCCGCCCCACGGGCACACATGACCGACGAGCTCCCTCTCGTTCTCGTCGTCGAGGACGAACGTGACCTGTCCGAACTGTATCAGATGTGGCTCAAGGAATCGTATCGAGTTCGGACAGCAGCCGACGGCAGAGCGGCACTCGACAGCCTCGACGAGGAGGTCGACATCGTGCTTCTCGACCGTCGAATGCCCGATATCTCGGGTGACGAAGTGCTCGAGCGCATCCGCGAGCGAAACCTCGACTGTCGGGTCGCGATGGTGACGGCCGTCGAACCCGACACCGACATCGTCGATATGCCCTTCGACGACTACCTCGTCAAACCTGTCTCGGAGAGCGACCTCATCGAGATGGTCGAGAACCTCCGCATCCGTGACGAGTACGACGACGGCATCAGAGAACTCTTCTCGCTGGCCTCGAAGAAGGCCCTCCTCGAAACCGAGAAGGACCCCTCGACGCTCGAAAACGACGAGAACTACCAGCAACTCGTTTCCGATCTCAACACCCTCCGCGAGGACCTCGACGACCAACTCGCGCGCCTCAGCGACACCGACGCCCTCACCCTGATCTACCGCGACCTCGACCGCGAACAACGCGACGACGAGTAGCAGTCTCCCGCTAATCAGTCCCCCGCTCGCAACTGTTCGTCTGCCTATGTTTATGTCAGTGTGCAGTTGCTTTAATTGATTATATTAACTATCAGATATTCTCGAAAAATTATAATTTCTCGTCGCGTGACGGTTCGAGTGCAATGTCCGAACGTGACAGCGAAACGGTGGAAACGCAGTCGGAAGAAACGCAGACGAACGCAGCGGCAGGGAACGGCTCGGCCGTCTCCGGTCCATACACGGCTGACGGCAATGGTTCGGCTGTCTCTGGTCCCTACACGGCTGACGGCAACGGTTCAGCTGTCTCCGGTCCCTACACGGCTGATGGTAACGGCTCGGCCGTTTCCGGTCCATTCACTGCCGACGGCAACGGTTCAGCTGTCTCCGGTCCCTACACGGCTG
>Ga0207732_100048_pt1 | contig 115216 bp, 137 predicted proteins | sample A23P1SouthBayCA_FD_187733 | JGI IMG/M metagenome (GOLD analysis project Ga0207732, IMG submission 187733) | Aerobic enrichment media microbial communities from Eden Landing Ponds, California, USA - A23 P3 (4) (SPAdes) | ecosystem: Environmental > Aquatic > Marine > Unclassified | place... | reverse complement strand
CGGACTTCCGGTGGGGGTTGTCCATCCGGACCGGTCCTTCCTCGTCGAAGCCGTAGACGCCATAGGAGAGGTCGGCCGACAGCCCCCGGTCGACCTCGTGGGGCTGGACGTCGAGGAAGCCGCGGGTGCCGCCCTGTCCGTCGTCGGGGTCGCCGGTGACGAGCGAACCAACGAGCGTCGACTTGCCGTGGTCGACGTGGCCGGCGGTTCCGACGACGATGTGGTCGTCATCAACGTCGAGGACGGCACCCTCCTGTAGGGTGGCGACACCGACGATACCCTCCTCGATGCCCCACGTCTGTACGTCGTCGATGTGGGCGCCTGCCTCCTCGGCGAGCATCGACAGTACGTCCATCGACTCGGAGAAGGCCTCCGGCGAGATGCCGGCGATACCGCCGTCGTCGGTGACGCCGACGACGTAGGTGGCCTCGCCGTCGCCCGACAGCACGCGATGACGCAGTTGCGCGGCGAGTGATTCCAACCGCCCGTCTGCGAGGTGGACCGAGCGAGTGAGCCGTTCCTTGAACTCGACGCTGCCGCCCTCCTGTTCGCCCCGTTCGAGGGCGCGCTGGAGTGCGGCCCGGTCGGCGCTCATGTGAGCGACGATAACAACCACACGGGCAAAAGCTTTCCCCGGGAATAGGCAGAAACAACCGTTTGATGCGGCTGTATGTGGTGTTTTTCGACTGTACGTCTCCGGAGCGGTATGAACGGGTGCGAGTGCGGTCACCATCCGGTTCGAATCGCCTCCAGCGCCTCCAAGAAGCCGTCCGCGAAGGCGCCGTCGGTGACCACGTCGGCGGCCGAAAGCGCGTAGTCGTCGGCGTTGGCGACGGCGTAGGCCTTCCCGGCAACTCCGAACACCTCGGCGTCGTTCTCGGAATCACCGACGGCGACGAACTCCTCCGGGTAACAGTCGAGCAGGCGCGCGGCGGTCTTCAGCCCCTCGCCTTTGTCGACCTCGGGCGATTTGACGTGGTAAGCGTAGCCGGTGTCGACCACGTCCATCCCGTGGTCGGCGGCGATGCGCTCCAGCGGTTCCAGCGGTCGCTCCCGGGAGACGGCGAGTTCGGTCTCACGCCAGCGGTTCACCATGTCGACAGGGCCCCACCCGAGGTCGTAGCCCGCTTCGAGGTAGTCGGCGGCGACCGCGTCCGCTCCCTCGGGGTCGCCGTTGTACACCACTTCGCCCGCCTCCTCGATGTACACCGCGCCGCCGTTCTCGGCGATGACGTTCAGCGGAATCCCGAGGAACTCACAGAGGCCGACGGGGTACGGGAAGGACTTCCCGGTGGCGATGACGACGGGGGCCTCCCACGCGCGAAGCGCATCGAAGACGCGGGGGTCGATGGACTTGTCCGGCCGGGTGAGCGTTCCGTCGATGTCGGCGGCCAGCGGCGGTACCATACCGGCGTTCGGAACGCCGCAGGTATCAAGCCACCCCCTTCCGTACGGCGGTACGTGACGGTTACACACGCACTTGACGACATCTACACTGTCGACCCACATCTGATGGAGACGCCCGGTGCGCTCACGTTGTATCTCATCGACGCGCCGAAACCGACCATCGTCGACACCGGCGCGGCGGATTCGGTCGACCGGATTCACGACGCCCTGAGCGAAGTCGGCATCGCGCCCGAAGCGGTCGAACACGTCCTCGTCACGCACGTCCACCTCGACCACGCGGGCGGAGCGGGTCATCTCGCCGACGACCTGCCGAACGCGACCTTCCACGTCCACGAGAAAGGGTTGCCCTACGTCACCGACTCCGAACAACTGAACCGGCTGAAACGCAGCGTCGACCGGGCGATGGGCACCGAGAACGCCTACGGAGAGCCGAAACTGCTCCCGGAGGAGCGTTGTCGCTCCGTCGGTGGCGGCGAGGTAATCGACCTCGGCGACCGCGAACTCGAACTCGTCGATGCGCCCGGCCACGCACCGCATCACTTCGCCGCCTACGACCCCGCAACCGAGGGCCTATTCTCCATCGATTCGGCGGGAATGCACCTCGCCGGCGAGATGCGGCCCACGACGCCACCACCGGGGTTCGACCTCGAAGCCAACCTCGACACCGTCGCTCGACTCCGGGAGTTCGACCCCGAGAAGAACTTCTACGGCCACGTCGGTCCGGGAGGCGACGACGCCGTCGGCGAACTCGACCGCTACGAGGAGATGTTACCGGAGTGGGTCGACCTCCTCGCAGAGCGTCGCCAAGAACACGACGACGACATCGGTGCTATCGTCGAATCGCTCGCTGACCGCTGGCTGAGTCCGACGGTCCAGCGGGACGTGGCCGGTGTGTTACAATACCTCGACAATCGGTAGTCCGCGGGATCCAATCGCTATCCCAACTTCTCGTCGAGGATGAGTCGCGTCTTCGTGGAGACGACTTCGTCGAGTTCCCGCGCTCGGGTGATGAGGTCGTTCAACGTCCCCGTATCGGCGGTGTCGACGACGACGACGATGTCCTCCTCGCCGGAAACCTGCCAGACGAAGTCGACCTCGGTCCAGTCGGCGATGTCCTTGGAGATGCCGCCGGTGTCGACGTCGACGGCGACGCCGACCTCTATCATCGCCTTGACGTTGCCGGTTCGGGTGGCGATGGTGAACCGTTCGATGACGCCGTCTTCGAGCAGTCGCTCGACGCGGTTTCGGACGGTCCCCTCGCTGGTCCCGACGCGGTCGGCAATCTCCGTGTAGGGGGTTCGGGAGTCCCGCCGGAGGATGGCGAGTATCTCGCGGTCGAGGTCGTCCATTGAGATGTGACGATTCAGACTGCCCCCACTTACCGATTACGAATTTCGTAACGAATCTTCGAACACAAGCGTTATTTGGGGGTGCTTCATACGCATCTCGTAATGACGGATGCCTACGTGGCGCTGGAAAGCGGGCGTGTCGTGGAGGCACGCGCTCGCGCTCCCGGCCGCAGTCGTGGTGAACTGGTGTTTACGACAGCCTACACCGGCTACGAGGAGTCGCTCACTGACCCGAGCTACGAAGAACAGGTGTTGACGTTCTCGTATCCGCTCATCGGCAACTACGGCGTCCGAGAGGAGCGCTTCGAGTCCGACCGCGTCCACCCCCGGGCAGTCGTCGCCCGCGAACTCACCGAAGACGTCGCCGAGTGGCTCGAAAGCGAGGGCGTCCCCGCAGTCGACCACCTCGACACGCGCGACCTCGTGACGGGCATCCGGGAGGGCGGTGCGATGAAGTGCGGCATCGCCGCCGGCCCCGACGCGACCCCCGAGGCTGCCAAGGAAGAACTCGCCGACTGCAAGGGTATGAGCGAGCACACCGACATCGGCTCGCAGGTATCCACCGACGAGCGACTCACACACAACGCCGACGGCGACGGCCCCACCGTCGCACTCATCGACTGCGGCGCGAAGGGCTCTATCACCGAATCGCTCGTCGACCGCAATGCGACGGTCGAAATCCTCCCGTACGACGCGACGGTCGCCGACGTGGAGTCGGTCGACCCCGACGTACTGTTCATCTCCAACGGCCCCGGCGACCCCAAGAACTTCGAGGCCGCCGCCGCCCTCGTCGACGAGTACGTCGGTGAGTTGCCGCTTGCGGGCATCTGTCTCGGCCAGCAGGTCATCGCCGAAGCCCTCGGCGGCGAAACCGAGAAGATGGAGTTCGGCCACCGCGGCGTCAACCAGCCCGTTCAGGACCTCCGCTCCGAGAAGGTCGTGATGACGACCCAGAACCACGGCTACACCGTCTCCGAACCCGGACAGCTCGAAGTCACACAGATTAACGTCAACGACGACACCCCCGAAGGCCTCGAAAGCGACGAACTCGACATCATCACGCGTCAGTACCACCCCGAAGCGAACCCCGGCCCCAACGACACGCTCGACTTCTTCGACGACGTGCTCGCGCTGACCGAGAACGCACCTGTCGCCACCAAGCAGTAACCGAGGATTCTCGACGGGGAACCGTCGACTCTAAGCGGACTACTGACAACCACCTTTTCGGGCGTGGTATGCTGACGCAATGACGCTGCTTCCGTTGGTGTCACAGTTCGTGACGATGCGTGGATTGAACCGACGAGGGGTACGGGGTCGATTCAACTGGCGGACTGACCTCCGCAGATTTTGTTTTGGTAGAATCCGGAGCCTCTGAAACGGGTTTCCTCCAGTTGGTCGGCGGTCGCGTTTGCGAGGAACTCGTCGCCGCCGAGCCATCCTTCGTCGGTGTGGGCACCTTGGTCCGGTAATCCGGGTTCGTCGATGTGTCCGACGACGTTGTGCAGCAGTTCGTGAGTCATGACCCGGACCCGATTCGTGACGTTTCCATCGTTATCCGGGTTCTGAACCCCGGTGACGAAACTGCTGTAGCCCGGAGAGGAGCCCCAGCCGCTGTATCGAGTCGTCGGCTCGCCAAGGACGACGAGATGATGCCGACAGAGTCGTGGACCCATCCGTTCGGGGGTGTAATAGCGGGTGTGGTCGGCGCTATCACCGGCACCGAACCGGACCGGCTTACCGATGCTACCGCCCGATCCAACGTGAACGTCGATTCCCGTCGACCCATCGGGATTATCGACGGGCATCTCCGCCCACACCCTCCGGAGTTGCCGTTTCTCCCGCTGAGTCAGCGGGTCGACGTTCGAGCCGTGGACGACGTACACGTAGAGGTCGAGCCGTTCGACGGAGCCGTTCTCCAGTGGGGCGCCCTCCGGCGTCTCTCCGGCACGGAGCCACTCGTCGCGCAGTCGGTCGCCCGCAGTATCCGGCGATGGCCGGTCGTAGGTCGCCGAATTCAGGGCGACAGTTCCGTCAGCAGTACGGCGTATTTCACCGTCCTGAAACGCTTCTTCGAGGAAGCCACTGGCAGTTCCGCTCGCTCCGTTCCCGCCATCGCCGCCGAGAGTACCAACGTCGCTGGGAATCGGGGCGGCAAAGCCGAACACCACGAGCGACGCGAAGACGAAGCAGACGGCGAGGACGCCGGCAGGTCCTTCGGGAATCGCCTTCGAGCAGACCCATCGCATACCCGGAAGCACCCGACGAAGCACGGCGTAGAGGGCTCTCCCGGAGAGATACAGAACCACCAGCGTACACAGAAGGGAAATAACCGCCAGCAACGCGATTCCGGCCGGTGTCGTGAGGAACTCGAGAAACCCTTCTTCTGCCCCCGCCATGGGGATAGGGTCGCGATGTCGGTTGATAAACTATCGTGGCGTATCGGACGCCGAAGCTACTCCACGTAGTCGTACTTCCGTTCGCCCATGCGGCCCCAGCCGTCGAAGACGAACTCGCCGTCGGGGGCGGTGAACTCCTCGAAGCTCCGCTCTTCGTCGTGGTTGTGGGCGTCGTGAACCGTCTCGTACTCCGAGAAGGTGAGGTCGTAGCGCGATTCGAGCTGTTCGTCGATGTCCAGCGCCTCGATTTCGTCCTTCCAGCCCGGCTGAACCGTCTCGGCGTGGATTTCGGCCTGTGCGCCCGAACCGTAGGAGCCGACGAGCATCGTCGCGCCCGTGGCGTCCTCGCCGGCCTCGGCGAGTTCCTTCAGTCCAGAGGCGCGAGCGACGTGGACGGACCCGGTGTACCAGTTGCCGACGTGTCGGGAGATGGTCAACGTCGGGTCGACGACCCGCTCGTACCACTCCCGGTATCGGTCGGTGTCCTGGAGGGCGTCGGTGTACTCCCGGACGGCATCGAGGTACTCGTCCTCGCCGTCGAAGGCTTCCTCGCGGGGCTGTGGCCCGATTTCCTCCGCGAGGGCGTCCTCGATTTCGGTGTTGCGAATCATGTGTCGGTACCCCAACACGGCGGCCTTCCGGACCATTCCCGGGAACGGCGTGTGGAACGGCACGAGTCGGATGTCGTAGGGGTGGACCTCGCCGGCGACGCTCTGGTAGTCCACCAATGCCTCTCGCATCCGCGCGAGATACACCTGCACCGAGCGCTTGCCGTCGACGCTCGGGAACTGCTGTTGGGGCTTCAGGAAGTCCGTCTCGTCGGCCGACCCATATCCCTGCTCGGTCGATAGTTCGACGAGCGAAGGGTCCTCGCTGATGAGCATCGCCACGGCGCCGGCACCCTGTGTCGACTCGCCGGGGTCGTCCCGCGCATACAGCGCCGTGTCGGTGGCGATGACGAGCGCCGACCGACCGCGATTGCGCCCGGCCTGAATCCAGTTGTACGCGTCGTCGATGCTCTGGGTCCCCGCCACGCAGGCGAACTTCCGCTCGCCCTTGTTGGCGTGGTGGAAGTCGCCCTCGAAGACCTGCTCCAGACAGCCCGCGATGTACGTCGAGACGGGCTTGGAGTGGTCGAACGCCGATTCAGTGGCCACGTCGATGCGGCCGATGTCCTCGGGTTCCAACCCCTTCCGCTCCATCAGTTTGTGGGCGGCGTTGGCCCCCATCGTCACGATGTCCTCGTAGGTGTCCGGGAAGGAACTGGCGTGCAGGCCGAGTCCCTTCGTGTACTTCTCGGGTTCGTCGCCCATCGCGGGCGCGAACGTCTCCGCGAGGTCGAGTTTCAGTTTGCCGGCGTGAATGGCGATGGCGTCGATGCCTACGCTGGTCATATGGGTGGGTTGGTGGTTTAGTATAAGTGTTTGTCGACGTGGAGTTCGTCGATTGTCGAATTCCAATCTATTAACACTGGCTCCAATCGTTATTTGAGAGGGTTGCTACGTCATTTCGGTCATTGAGTGTTGTTGTCCGACATTCCCCATTGGTTATATTTGCTTGAAGCTCAACCGGATATCGGTTATTCCCTGAACTTGGTATATCAAGGGTAATACGGTCTTCCTGCGCATCAACAGTCTCTTGAACAGAATCACCATTATCTTCCTCGGCTGTGAATATTATTTCTGCCGATGAACTAAGAGTGAAATCAAATGTAGCGCTCACCGGTCTATCCGGTTTATTATTTTTACTGGATGAACTTCCTTCCAGGCTTTCAAAAGACGCAGCGACTACATCTATCGTGATTGTGTCCACATCGTCTCCTCCACTAGCATATAGTATACCAGTATCATCATTTGATTTAAATACTATTTTGAATCCCGGTGTTTCTCCGTCAGTGCCATCCGAACCAGTGAGTGCATCGGAGTCATCGATACTTGATACGATTCCTCCACTGTGGCCTGCGTCAATTACGACGTCATTAACCGGCGCACCTGAATTCCGATTGGTGACATCAACGAAGAATCCTGGGCTATCTACTGTAGACCCTGAATCAACTTCGATATCCTCAGTAGCACTGTCTCTGACTTGACTGTTCTCGTTGATAATCTTGGTAGTGTCCCACTGAACATTGTATGTCGCGTTGCCACCTGTTGCTGGGTTAGAGGGCCCCGGTGGCGAGAATGCAGGCTCACTATTCAATCCCGCAACCGCACATGATACACGATAATCGCCGCCGTCGAAATCCAACTCAACCTGATTCGTTCCGACATCACTCGCCGTCACGTCGGTTCGGTCCGACAAGATGTCGTCTTCCCACTCACCGGCGGAGAACCGAGACGGGAGCGTAATCGTCGGATTGCTGACTGTCGTACGGTATCGACTCGTTGCGTTTATTTCGATGTTTGAAACACCGACGGCGTTCTCGGATACCTCCCCGGTGAGCAATAGGAGATTGATACGGTCGTTTCCGCTTGCGGACTCGACGAGGCGCTGGTCACCGAAGATGTTCCCTTCACGGAACTGCCGCGTGGTGAATCGGTTCTCGTAGACGATAGAATTCGCGTTGTCGAATTCGGCATATCCGGGTCGGTATACGAGCGAACGAGAGGTAGCTGTCCCGCCGTCCCGACAGACGCTTACTGAACTCCCCGACTCGATAATCGATACTTCTCCTGCCTCTGTCGTCCTAAGACTTCCCGCAGCAGGCGGCGGATTCAACGCAAGCATTCGAGAGGGGTACTGCGGGCCGAGGTCGATGCTCGCCGACCGCGTGTCGCCGCTTTCGACCGCGTTGACGAGGTTGCTCTCCAGCTCTGCGAAGTCACTCTGCACGTCTTGGAAGTGGTTGAACTCTACCTCGGCGTTCTGGTTCGGGACAACGAACGCCTGATAGCTCGCAAAAGCCAAAATCAGTATCGTGAAAATAAGCAACGCCCCGATGACGACTGGCTGTCCACGTTCGTCATCGGCGAATGTCATAGCGACCATTCGCACGTCGAGAATAAAAACACCACGACGAACTCGGCGTCGTTACTCGTCTTCGTCGATGACTTCGGGGTCGGCGAGGGCGGTCCCCAGCGAATCCAGTCCGTTCACCCACTCGGCGACGAGGCCGTACTCGATGTCCTCGGCGATGTCCATGTCTAGGGACTCGCCGTCGAACAGCAGCGTGCCGGCTTGGGCGCAGTAGGCGAGGGCGGCGTCGACGTCCTCTTCGGCTTCGGCGTCGGCGGCCGCGCGGATGTACTCGGTGACCGAGCCCTCCTCCGGTGGGCCGCCGGCGACGTACTCCTCGGCGGCGTAGAAGACACAGACCAGCGAGGTCTGGACGCCGTCGATGAGCATGCGCTTTTCCTCGTCCTCGAAGTCGACTTCCGAGAGGACGATGTCGCGGACGCGGGCCAACTCCTCGAGGGCGGCATCGTCGTCGATTTCGCCGTCCTCGTACTCGGCGACGATTTTCACGACGGCGATGGCGGCGTCGTCCTGAAGGTTCAACAGCAGGCGTGCGGAATCCTCGTCCTCGGGGTCGATGTCCTCGTCCCGGAGTCGGTCGAGCCAGTTGTTCCACCGCTCTTCAGTGTAGTACTCGCCGGGGGGTGTGCTCATGCTCGAAGGTACGGTGGACGGGGGATATGCCTTTTCCTTGTCGCGCCGGATGCGTGTCGGTTCGCGGGGCGTGGTCGGTGCGTCGGGATTTAACGCTCCCGTCTGGCTTCACGACCGAGTTCTCGCTCGACGGCATCGACCTTCTCGTGGGCGCGCTGGTCGCGGGTTCGTTTGTCGTCGATTTTCAGGAACGTGCTCACGCGGTCGGCGTCGACGGCCTTGTGTGCGGCGCCGACCGCTGCGAGCAGCGTGTCGATGTCGTCGGCTTCGATGACGGTTCCCATCGGGTTGGTCTCGTAGGACACGTCGAACTCGTCGAGGGCGGCGACGGCGTTTGCGACCTCGCTGGCCATGCTGTCCTCGACGACCGGTGCGACGCTGAGGAGTGCGACGACGCTCATACCGGGAGGAGGGCATCAAGGGATAAATAGCCGCCCGCCGACGCCGTCTCCATGAGCGACACCGACTTCGACCGACTGTCGGTCGACGCCAACGGTCTCACCTTCGAATGTCTCCGCGCGGGCGACGGCGACCGCCTCGCCGTCTGCCTGCACGGCTTCCCCGACGACGCGGGGTCGATGGCGCCCATCCTCGAGACGCTGGCCGACGCCGGCTTCACCGCCGTCGCGCCGTACATGCGCGGCTACGGCCCGACCGACCCCGCACCGGACGGCGACTACTCGGCGACTGCCCTCGGTGCCGACGCGGTCGCTCTATCCGAGGCGCTGGGCGAGCGCTTCGAAACGGACGACGCCGTCCTCGTCGGCCACGACTGGGGTGCCGTCGCCGCCTACGCTGCAGACCGGGTCGACTCGACGGCGTTCTCGAAGATGGTCACGCTGGCCGTCCCGCCCGGGTTCGAAGGATTGCTGTTGGAACACCCGCGACAGCTGCTCCGCAGTTGGTACATGTGGTTCTTCCAGGTCCCGGACGCGCCGGAGCGTGCCCTCCGGTGGCGGGAGTTCACCCTCGTGGAGTTCTTCTGGGGGCTGTGGAGTCCGGGATGGAGCTACTCCGACGAGCGCATCGAATCGGTCAAAGAGACGTTCAGAACCGGCGAAACGGTCGAACACGCCGTCGAGTACTACCGGGATACGGTCGGCCCGCAACTGTCGTCGATGGCCCGAGGGGACCTCCCCTCACTTGAGGACACGCCGCCCGTCGAGACGCCGACACTCGCCATCGCCGGGGAGAACGACGGCTGCATCGGACCGGCGCTGTTCGACCACGCCGGCGAAATCATCGAGGATTGCTGCGTCGTGCGCGTGCGCGAAGCAGGTCACTTCATGCATCAGGAACGGCCGGACGTGGTGACCGAGGAAATCGTCGACTATCTCGTCGAGTGATCGTCACCGAAACCCGTGGGGGGATGTTGAACCGGAGCCAGACGTGCTCGCTCACTCCGTTCGCTGCGCGCGACTGGCAGGGTTCAAATCACGGTTTCGAGTTCGAGGCTCCTGTCTGACGAGCAGGCCTCGCTTACGCTCGGCACTACTCGTCGGGTAGTCGCCACAAAAATGCGCTGGCGGGGATTTGAACCCCGGTTGTGACCATGGCAAGGTCACGTGATACCACTACACTACCAGCGCGCCCTTCGCATCAACTCGTACCGGGGAGATGAATAAAAGGCTTGCGAAACCGCCGACTGCGTGGCCGTCCGTCGCTTGGCAACGCTCCACACCCCGAAACGCCTGTCAACGGCCGACACGGCGCGTGCATACCGCGATACTTTTAAGCTAGGATTTTGAAGGGATAGCACAGTCTGGTGAACGGAAACGGAAGCGACACGGCATGACACGCAGCGTACTCGTGCCGTCGTCTTTGACCCGGGAGGCCGAGGACAAACGCGAGGCGACTCGCAAACTCGGTTACGTCGCACGCGCGGCGGTCATCTTCCGGGTGGACCGACTCATCGTCTACCCCGACCGAGGGGGCGACGACGGGCGGTTCGGCGACGGGTTCGTCGACACGGTACTGTCGTACGCCGCAACGGCACCGTACCTCCGAAAGGAGGTATGGGCCCAGCGGGACGAACTGGAGTACGCCGGCATCCTGCCGCCGCTCCGCATCCGCTCACAGACCGGCTCCGGATCGGACGGTTCGGGGTCGTTAAGACAGGGAATCGTGACCGAGGTCGGATCTGACGGGCGCGTTCGGGTCAATTGCGGACTGCAACACCCGATCTCTCTCCCCGTTCCGCCATCGATGGCGGTCGAGGAGGGGGAGCGCGTCACCATCAGGGTCTCTTCGCGACGGCCGGTTCGCGCGAAACTCGTCGATGAACCCCTTCCGGGGTTCTCGGTGGAACGCGCGACCATCGACGACGCCCTCACACGACCGGACGCCGGCGTGCGCATCGCCGCCTCCCGGTACGGTGAGGAGTTGACGGTCGACCGTCTCGACCAACTGGTCGAGCGGACGGCCACCGACGGCCTGACAGTCACCTTCGGCGCCCCCGAGCGGGGACTGCCGGAGATACTCGACTGTCAGCCAGGCGAGGAGGTCATCAGCGATGACGAACCCAAAGCGCGGTTCGACCTTTGGCTCAATACGGTTCCGAACCAGGGTAGCGAGGTCGTGCGCACCGAAGAAGCGGTGTTCGCGACGCTCGCGCCCCTCACACTAGAGTGAGACACAATGCCACAACCAAGCAGACCACGCAAAGGCTCGATGGGCTTCAGCCCCCGCAGCCGTGCGGCCAGTGAGGTCCCGCGCTTCAACTCCTGGCCGGACGACGAGGGACAGCCCGGGCTCCAAGGCTTCGCCGGATACAAGGCCGGCATGAGTCACGTCGTTGCTATCAACGACGAGCCCAACTCCCCCCGAGAGGGCCAGGAGGAGACCGTCCCGGTGACCGTCGTCGAGACGCCACCGATGCGGGCTGTCGCCGTCCGAGCTTACGAAGACACGCCGTACGGACAGCGCCCCCTGACAGAGGTGTGGACCGACGAGGTCCACGAGGACCTCGAACGGGCACTGTCCGTCCCAGAAGAACAGACCGGAGACGCCGAAGGCCAGATTCGGGAGGCACTCGACGCGGGTGACCTCGCCGACGTGCGGGTCATCACCCACACCGTCCCGAGCGGCCTTTCGAGCGTTCCGAAGAAACGTCCCGACGTGATGGAGACACGCGTCGGCGGCGGTTCGCTCGCGGACCGATTCGAGTTCGGTCTCGACCTCGTCGACGACGGCGGGGAGCACGCGGCCACGGACGTGTTCCGTGCCGGCGAGTACGCCGACGTCGCGGGTATCACGAAGGGCAAGGGGACGCAGGGTCCCGTCAAGCGATGGGGCGTCCAGAAGCGGAAGGGCAAACACGCCCGACAGGGCTGGCGCCGACGTATCGGCAACCTCGGCCCGTGGAACCCCTCGCGCGTCCGGTCGACGGTCCCCCAGCAGGGACAGACCGGCTACCACCAGCGCACCGAACTGAACAAGCGCCTGCTCGCCCTCGGCGACGAGGAAGTCACCCCCGACGGTGGCTTCGTCAACTACGGCGAGGTCGACGGCGCCTACGCGCTGGTGAAAGGCTCCGTTCCGGGTCCGAACAAGCGCCTCGTGCGCTTCCGACCGGCGGTGCGACCTGCCGACCAACCGCGCCTCGACCCCGAGGTGCGCTACGTCTCCACCGTCTCCAATCAGGGATAACACATGAAGGCAACAGTACGTGACCTGAACGGCGACGACGCGGGCGAGGTCGACCTGCCGGACGTCTTCGAGACGCAGTTCCGGCCCGACCTCATCAAGCGCGCCGTCCTCGCCGCACAGGCCAACCGACAGCAGGACTCCGGTACAGACGAGTACGCGGGTCTTCGAACCCCGGCGGAATCCCACGGTAGCGGCCGCGGGATGGCGCACGTCCCCCGACAGAACGGGCGTGCCCGGGAGGTGCCCCAGGCCGTCTCCGGCCGACCGGCACACCCCCCGAAGGTCGAGAAGGACCGCGGACTCGACATCAACACGAAAGAGCGCAAACTCGCCACCCGCAGCGCCATCGCGGCGACCGCGGACGGCGACCTCGTTTCCGAGCGCGGTCACGACTTCGACGGAGACCTCGAGATTCCGCTCGTCGTCTCCGACGAGTTCGAGGACCTCCAGAAGACGAAGGAGGCCGTCGAGACGCTCGAGGCACTCGGTGTCTATTCGGACATCGAGCGCGCCGAGGACGGCAAGTCCGTCCGCGCCGGCCGCGGGACGACCCGTGGCCGGAAGTACACCCAGCCGAAGTCGATTCTCGTCGTCACGAGCGAGGAACCCTCGCTGGCCGCCCGCAACCTCGCGGGCGCCGACGTGACGACCGCTTCCGAGGTCAACACCGAGGACCTCGCACCCGGCACCCACGCTGGGCGACTCACGCTGTGGACCGAGAGCGCCCTCGAGGAGGTGGCCGAGCGATGACGCTGAAACACCCGCTCGTCACCGAGAAAGCGATGAACGCCATGGACTTCGAGAACAAGCTGCAGTTCATCTGTGACTCCGGAGCCACCAAAGGCGAAATCGCCGACGCCATCGAGGCGCAGTTCGACGTGGCCGTCGCGTCGATAAACACGCAGAATACGATGAACGGCGAGAAGAAAGCGACCGTGCGTCTCTCCGAGGACGACGACGCACAGGAAGTCGCATCGCGAATCGGGGTGTTCTGAACATGGGACGACGAATCCAAGGCCAACGACGCGGTCGCGGTACGTCCACGTTCCGGGCGCCGTCGCACCGCTACAAGGCGGACCTCTCGCACCGTAACGTCGAAGACGCGGACGTCATCTCCGGTGAGGTCGTCGATATCGAACACGACCCCGCACGGAGTGCGCCGCTCGCCGACGTGCAGTTCGACGACGACGACCGCCGACTCGTCCTCGCACCCGAGGGCATCACCGTCGGCGACACGATTCAGGTCGGCGTCTCAGCCGAAATCGCCCCCGGGAACACGCTCCCACTCGCGGAGATCCCCGAGGGCGTTCCGGTGTGTAACGTCGAACGACAGGCCGGCGACGGTGGGAAGTTCGCACGCGCCTCCGGCGTGAACGCGACGCTTCTCACTCACGACCGCAACGCAGCGGTCGTCCAGTTGCCCAGCGGGGAGATGCGCCGCCTGTCGCCGGATTGCCGCGCCACCATTGGCGTGGTCGCCGGCGGCGGACGAACGGAGAAGCCGTTCGTCAAGGCCGGCAACAAGCATCACAAGATGAAATCGCGGGGTACGAAGTACCCGCGCGTCCGCGGTGTCGCGATGAACGCCGTCGACCACCCCTTCGGTGGCGGCGGCCGACAGCACCCCGGCAAACCCAAGAGCATCTCCCGGGACGCGCCGCCGGGCCGCAAGGTGGGCGATATCGCCTCCAAGCGGACCGGTCGGGGCGGCAAAGGAGGTAGAGAATGAGTTCGGAATACCAAATCGGCCACGAGGGTGACTTCACCTACCGTGGTCACACGCTCGACGAGTTGCAGGAGATGGAACTCGACGAGGTTGTGGAACTGCTTCCCGCCCGACAGCGGCGAACCATCAAGCGGGGCCTCTCGACTGAAAAGCAGAAACTGCTCGAGAAGGCACGCTCGCGTGGCGCCGAGGAAACCGCGAACGACCCGATTCGAACCCACCTGCGGGATATGCCGATCCTGCCGGAGTTCGTCGGATTGACGTTCGCCGTCTACACCGGCCAGAGCTTCGAACGCGTCGAGATAGAACCCGAGATGATCGGGCACTATCTCGGCGAGTTCCAGCTCACGCGTTCGTCCGTCGAACACGGACAGGCGGGCATCGGGGCTACCCGCTCCTCGAAGTTCGTCCCGCTCAAATAATCATGGGAATCAGCTACTCAGTCGACGCCGACCCCGAGAAGACGGCGAAAGCCATGCTTCGGGAGCGTCACATGAGCCACAAGCACAGCAAGGAGATCGCCCGCGAAATCAAGGGCAAGACCGCTTCGGATGCGGTCGAATACCTCGAAGCGGTCGTCAATGAGGAGAAGTCCGTTCCGTTCAAGTCCCACAACTCCGGTGTCGGTCACCGAAACGACATCGAGGGCTGGGACGCGGGACGGTACCCCAACAAGGCCTCGAAGGCCTTCCTCGACCTCCTGGAGAACGCCATCAACAACGCCGACCATCAGGGATTCGACGGTGAGGCGATGACCATCGCCCACATCGCCGCCCACAAGGTCGGCGAGTCGCCGGGACAGAAACCCCGCGCGTTCGGTCGCGCCTCGGAGTGGAACACCCCGCAGGTCGACGTCGAACTTATCCTCGAAAGCGAGGAGGAGAACGAATAATGGCAGACGAACACCAATTCATCGAGAACGGGCTTCAGCGAACCCAGATCGACGAGTTCTTCTCGGAAGAACTCTCCCGTGCCGGCTACGGCGGTATGGACGTCGCGAAGACGCCGATGGGCACCCAGATCGTGCTCAAGGCCGAAAAGCCCGGTATGGTCATCGGCAAAGGCGGGAAGAACATCCGGAAGATCACCACTGAACTGGAGGAGCGGTTCAACCTCGAAGACCCCCAAATCGACGTTCAGGAGGTCGACGAACCGGACCTCAACGCCCAAATCGTCGCCGACCGACTCGCCAACGCCCTCGAACGGGGTTGGTACTTCCGGAAGGCCGGCCACACGACCATCGACCGCATCATGGACTCCGGCGCACTCGGCGCCGAAATCGTCCTGAGCGGAAAGGTCACGGGCGCACGCTCACGCGTAGAGAAGTTCAACCGTGGCTACATCAAGCACAACGGCGAACCCGCCGAGACCATCGTCGACAGCGGCGTCGGCGTCGCGGTCATGAAACTCGGCACCATCGGCGTGCGTGTGAAAATCATCCCGCCGAACGCGGAACTCCCCGACGACTTCGAGGTCTACGAGGACGTCGAAGTCGAGGACTTCGTCGAAGAGCCGGAGGGCGAAATCGAGGACCTCCTCGAAGAGCCCGAGGATGCCGAGGGCGAATCCGTCGGCGCCGACCCCGAGGAAGTCGCCGAGGAGGCAGCGGAAGCGGAGGTCCCCGACGACATCGAAGAGGAAATCATCGACGAGGAGGTCGACAGCGAGGAAGGCGCAGCGCCGACGTCGCCACCGGACTCCGCGGAAGAGGAGGAACCGGAAGAACTCGACGAGGACATTGAGGCCGAGGCGGCCGACCTCGTCGAGGAGATGGAAGCGGACGAAGACGAAAACGAGGAGGCTGAGGAATAATGGCCATCCTACACGTCGACGAAATCCGCGACATGACGCCCGCCGAGCGCGAGACGGAGCTCGAACAGCTCGAAACCGAGCTGCTCAACGAGAAGGCCGTCCTCGCCGCCGGTGGTGCCCCGGAGAACCCGGGTCGCATCGGCGAACTCAAACGAACCATCGCGCGCCTGAAGACGGTTCAGCGCGAGGAGGGCGACTTCGAAGAATGACCCCGAAGTCGCTCGTTCGCCACGAACTCGCCGGCCTCGATGTCGAGGTCACCGATTCGCCCAATCCCGACCTCGTCGGGATAGCCGGGCGCGTCGTCGACGAGACGACGAACACGCTGCTCGTGGCGACGAGCGATGGGGTCAAACAGGTGCCGAAGGCCGCGGCGACGTTCCGGTTCACCGTCGATTCCACCGACGTGGTGGTCGACGGTGACCGACTCGTCGCTCGCCCTGCCCGACGCACCGAGCAGATTGGAGGTTCACTATGGCAATAGGACTCGACGTAACTCAGCCTCCGGAGCCGGAAAATCCGGAGGAGTACGACTACGAGACGTGTCCGTTCTTCGGTGAGTTGCCCGTCCGAGGGCAGGTCATCGAGGGGACGGTCGTCTCGACAGACATGGAACGTACCGTCGTCGTCGAGCGAGAGTACGACGTGAAGGTACCCAAGTACGACCGCTACATGAAGCGGCGGTCGCGCATTCCGGCCCACGTGCCGGAGGTACTGGAGCCGCTCTCGGTCGGCGATGAAGTAAAGATTGCAGAGACGCGACCGCTCTCGAAGACGAAGAGCCACGTCGTTGTCGAAGTCACGGGAGGTGAGGAGTGATGGAGGCGCTGAACGCCGACGTCACCCAGGGTCTCGAGAAAGGCTCGCTCATCACCTGTGCCGACAACACGGGCGCCCGAGAGCTGAAGGTCATCTCCGTCGCCGGCTACTCGGGGACGAAGAACCGACACCCGAAGGCGGGTCTCGGTGACAAGGTGACCGTCTCAGTCACGAAAGGGACGCCGGAGATGCGGCGGCAGGTGCTGGAAGCGGTCATCATCCGCCAGCGCAAGCCGGTCCGCCGTCCGGACGGCACGCGCCTCAAGTTCGAGGACAACGCGGCCGTCATCATCGACGAGAACGAAGAGCCCCGCGGGACCGAACTCAAGGGTCCCATCGCTCGTGAAGTCGCAGAGCGGTTCGGGAGCATCGCCAGCACGGCGACGATGATAGTATGACACGACAACCAACCAAACAGCGCAATCGACAGGAGCGCGCCCCGCTGCACGAGAAGCAAAAGCAGGTTCGTGCACCGCTCTCGCCGGAACTCCGCGAGGAGTACGGCCAGCGTAGCGTCCGCGTCAACGTGGGCGACACCGTTGAGGTTCAACGCGGTGACTTCGCCGACGATTCCGGCGAAGTCGCCGACGTTGACCTCCGTGCGGCCGTCATCCACGTCGAGGACGTGACCCAGGAGACGGCGGACGGCGAGGAGGTTCCCCGTCCGCTCGAAGCCAGCAACGTTCAGGTGACCGAGCTGGACCTCTCCGACGACGTGCGCGAGGCGCGACTGGAGGAGGATAACGAATGACGAAACACCAGAAACGACTCTCGGTTCCGAAGTCGTGGCCGGTTGAGCGGAAAGAGGAGACCTACACGACGAAGGCCGCCGCGGGTCCGCACGGCGAAGAGGGGGTTCCGCTCCTCATCGTCCTGCGCGACGTGCTCGGCTACGTCGACTCGAAGAAGGAAGCGCGCTACGCGCTCGAACAGGACAGCGTTCTCATCAACGGGAAAGCCGTCTCCGACGAGCGCCGTCCGGTCGGGATGTTCGACATCCTCGCGTTCGTCGAACGTGAGGAGTACTACCGCGTGTTCCCCGACGAGGGGGGTCGGCTCTCGCTGACGCCCATCGACGAGGAGTCCGCGGGTTCGAAACTCGGCAAAATCATCGGCAAGACGCAGGTTACTGGCGGCGACACGCAGTTGACGCTGCACGACGGCCAGACGCTGCTCGTCGACGACGCTTCCGAGTACGATGCGAACGATTCCATCGTCGTCTCCAACGACGACGGCGAGGTCGTCGCCCACTTCACCTACGAGGAGGGCGCCCTCGTGACGGCCGTCCGTGGCGCACACGCCGGTCAAATCGGGACCATCGACGAGATTCAGGTCACGCCCGGTTCCTCGGCGAACAACGTCCTCATCGAGGGCGACGACGACCGCTTCGAGACGGTCGAAGAGTACGTCGTCGTCATCGACGAGAACTTCACGGACGGAGGTGACGGCGAATGAGTTCGGAATCTGCCGACTCGGAGTTCCACGAGATGCGCGAGCCGACCGTCGAGAAGGTCGTCGCCCACATGGGCGTCGGCGAAGGCGGTGAGCCGCTTGCGACCGCCGAGAGCATTCTCGGCGAGATTACCGAACAGCAGCCGGTTCGAACGACGGCCAAACGCACCATTCAGGACTTCAACGTCCGCGAGGGCGACCCCATCGGTGCGAAAGTCACGCTCCGCGGCGAGGCCGCGGAGGCGTTCCTCGAGACGGCCTTGGAGATTGCCGACATCTCGGCGAAGCAGTTCGACGAGACCGGCAACTTCAGTTTCGGCATCGAGGAGCACACCGAGTTCCCGAGCCAGGAGTACGACCCGACCATCGGGATTTTTGGTCTCGACGTGACGGTCAACCTCGTCCGGCCGGGCTACCGCGTGACGAAGCGCGACAAGGTGTCCCAGCCGATTCCGTCGAACCACCGACTGACCGCCGAGGACGCCATCGCGTTCCTCGAAGCGAACTACGACGTGGAGGTGACCGAATGAGCGAATCCGAACAAGAGACAGGCGAGCAGGCCGCAAAGCGAACGGGCCAGCTCGAAGCATGCCAGCGCTGCGGGCGCGAGCAAGGACTCGTCGGCAAGTACGACATCTGGCTGTGCCGACAGTGCTTCCGCGAAGTCGCCCGTGGCATGGGCTTCAAGAAGTACAGCTAACAATGGCGGACAACGACCCACTGGCCAGCGCGCTGTCGGGCCTCGACAACGCCGAGAGCGTCGGCCACTTAGAGCAGACGATACAGCCCGCCTCGAACGAAATCGGCTCCGTACTCGAGGTCTTCTACGACCGCGGGTACGTCGACGGATTCCAGTTCGTCGACGACGGGAAAGCCGGTCGATTCGAGGTCGAACTGAAAGGAGCGATCAACGAGTGTGGCGCGGTCAAGCCCCGCTATTCGGCGGGTGCAGATGACTTCGAGAAGTGGGAGAAGCGATTCCTCCCCGCCCGTGACTACGGGACGCTCGTCGTCACGACCAGCCACGGCGTGATGAGCCACTACGAGGCCCGCGAACAGGGCATCGGTGGCCAAGTGATCGCATACGTCTACTGACCATGCGAAAGGAAATCGACATTCCGGACGAGGTCACGGCGACGATGGACCACTTCGACATCACCGTCGAAGGGGACAACGGAAGCGTCACGCGACGCCTCTGGTACCCCGACGTGACGGTGTCCGTCGAGGACGGTTCGGTCGTCGTCGAGACCGACGACGAGAACGCGAAAGCCCGTGCCACGGTCGGCACCTTCCAGAGCCACGTCACCAACATGATTCACGGCGTGACCGAGGGCTGGGAGTACAACATGGAAGTGTTCTACTCTCACTTCCCCATGCAGGTCTCCGTCCAGGACGGAGAGGTCGTCATCGAGAACTTCCTCGGCGAGAAGGCGCCGCGGCGGACGCCCGTCCGCGGCGACACCGAGGTCTCGGTCGACGGCGAGGAACTGACCATCACGGGCCCGAGTATCGAAGACGTCGGCCAGACGGCGGCCGACATCGAACAGCTGACCCGGGTTCCCGACAAGGACACCCGCGTCTTCCAGGACGGCGTCTACATCACACAGACGCCCGAACGAGGTGAGGTCTGATGGCTGACGACGAAGAATACGAAGAACTGACCGACATCAGCGGCGTCGGTCCCTCGAAGGCCGAGGCACTGCAAGAGGTCGGCATCGAGACCGTCGACGACGTCCGTGAGCAGTCCCAGGAGGACCTCGCGGAGGTCGACGGCATCGGGAACGCCCTCGCGGCACGTATCAAAGCCGACGTCGGCGGCCTCGAAGTCTCCGAGGACACCGAGGCCGAAGTCGAAGAGGACGAACCGGAGGAAGCCGAGGAGACGCCCGACGAGGACGTCGAGACGGAACTGCAGCCCCGCGGGCTGGCCGAGAAGACTCCCGAGTTGAGCGACAACGAGGAGCGGCTTCTCAAACAGCGCCAGCGCGTCGGCAAACCGCAGTTCAATCGGCAGGACTACCACAAGAAAAAGCGAACCCCGACCTCCTGGCGCAAGCCCCGCGGTGGGCTCTCGAAGCAGCGCCGCGGCATCAAGGGCAAAGGCCCGAAAGTCGAGGCCGGCTACCGAACGCCGAAGGCGGTGCGCGGCAAGCACCCCAGCGGCTTCGAGGAGGTTCGCGTCGAGAACGTCGACGACCTCGACGGTATCGACGGGGACACGGAGGCCGCCCGAATCGGCTCGACCGTCGGCGCTCGCAAACGCGAGCGCATCGAAGAGGTCGCCGAGGAGGAAGGCATCCGCGTGCTCAACCCGACCTACGTCGAAGTGGAGGTAGAGGAATGACTGACCTGAAAGCACAGAAGCGACTGGCAGCGGACGTGCTCGGCGTCGGGAAGAACCGCGTCAAGTTCGACCCCGACGCACAGGGCGAAATCGCCGACGCCATCACGCGCGACGACATCCGAGAGCTCGTCGACAGCGGCGTCATCTCCGCGACCGAGGCCAAGGGCAACTCCCGTGGCAAAGCTCGCGAACGGGCGAAGAAGCGCTCCTACGGCCACCAGAAGGGACACGGTTCCCGGAAGGGGAAGGCCGGAGCACGACAGAACGAGAAGGAGGATTGGACGAGCCGCATCCGCGCACAGCGTCGCGAACTCCGCGAACTGCGCGATGACGGCGAAATCGACCGCTCGCAGTACCGCGAGCTGTACGACCAAGCCAGCGGTGGCGAGTTCGACAGCGTCGCGGACCTGCGACGGTACATCGACGACAACTACGGTGAAATCTGATGGCAACGGGACCACGATACAAGGTGCCGATGCGGCGTCGCCGCGAGGCCCGAACGAACTACCACCAGAGGTTGCGCCTGCTGAAATCCGGCAAGCCACGCCTCGTTGCTCGCAAGAGCAACAACCAAACCAGGGCGCAGCTGATCGTGACCGGCACGAACGGTGACGAAACGCTTGCGAGCGCTTCCTCGGCCGACCTCGAAGAGTTCGGCTGGGAAGCGCCGACGGGCAACCTGCCCGCGGCGTATCTGACCGGCCTGCTGGCCGGCAAGCGCGCCGTCGAGGCCGGCCTCGAAGAGGCAGTTCTCGACATTGGGCTCAACACGGCGACCCCCGGCAACAAGGCGTTCGCAGTACAGGAAGGTGCAATCGACGCAGGTCTGGAGATTCCGCACAACGACGAGGTGTTCGCTGACTGGCAGCGCACCCGCGGAACCCACATCGCCGAGTACGCTGAACAAGAGGACGGCCTCTACAGCGGCGACTTCGATGCGACGGAGCTTCCGGACCACTTCGACGAGGTGCGAGAGCGCCTGGAGGATGAACTATGAGTAACGGATGGGAGCCGCGGACGCGGCTCGGACGCAAGGTAGCAGAGGACGAGATTACCTCGATGCGTGACGCCCTGCAGTCGGGGCTTCCGCTGAAGGAACCGGAAATCGTCGACCAGCTCCTCCCCGGACTGGACGACGAGGTCCTGGACATCAACATGGTCCAGCGGATGACCGACTCCGGTCGACGCGTGAAGTTCCGCTGTGTCGTCGTCGTGGGCAACCGCGACGGCTTCGTCGGCTACGCGCAGGGTCGAGACGACCAGGTCGGTGGTGCGATTCAGAAGGCCATCAACGTGGCCAAACTGAACATCATCGACGTTTCGCGTGGCTGTGGGTCCTGGGAGTGTGGCTGCGGCCGCCCCCACACCGTCGCGCTGCGGACGACCGGCAAGGCCGGCTCCGTCGAGGTCGAACTACAGCCCGCCCCGCGTGGGCTGGGACTGGCGGGCGGAGAGACCGTCCGGCACGTCCTCGAACTCGCGGGCATCGAGGACATCTGGACGCGCTCCAGCGGGAACACCCGAACGACGGTCAACTTCGCGAAGGCGACGTTCAACGCCCTTCGTGCGACCGCGGAGGCCCGCGTTCCCGAGCGAACCCTCGAAAAGCGTGAGGTGGTCGAATGAGGGCCATCGTCCAGCTGCGCGGTGAGGTCAACCAAAGCGAGAGCGTCCGGGACACCCTCGGCATGCTCAACCTCCACCGCGTCAACCACGCCACGTTCGTCCCCGAGACGGACGCCTACCGCGGCATGGTGACGAAGGTCAACGACTGGGTCGCCCACGGCGAACCCACCGTGGACATCGTCGCACTGCTCGTCAGCAACCGTGCCGAGCCCGCCGAGGGCGCGGCCGACATCGACGACGAGTGGGTCGCCGAGAACACCGACTACGACGACGTCGACGCCCTCGCGTCGGCGCTGGTCGACGAGGAGACGACGCTCCAAGAACAGGGGCTCTCGCCGACGCTTCGTCTGCATCCGCCGCGTGGCGGCCACGACGGCGTCAAGCACCCGACGACCGAGGGCGGCCAACTCGGCCCCCACTCGACGGAAGACATCGACGCACTGCTGGAGGCGATGCGATAATGACATCCAAGAAACGACGACAGCGCGGCTCTCGCACCCACGGCGGCGGTACCCACAAGAACCGCCGCGGCGCCGGCCACCGAGGCGGGCGCGGTCGTGCGGGCCGTGACAAACACGAGTTCCACAACTACGAACCGCTCGGCAAATCCGGCTTCAAGCGACCCCAGAAGACCGACCGGACGGTCGAGACCGTCAACCTCCGTGAACTCGACGAGGATATCGCGATTCTCGTCGAGGACGGCGTCGCCGAGGAGTCCGGCGACGGCTACGCTATCGACGCCCGGGACCTCGTCGAGGACGGCCACGAGGCCGACTCGGTGAAGGTGCTGGGCGCCGGTCGCGTCCACAACACTTTGGAGGTCACCGCCGACGACTTCTCCGACAGCGCCGAGGAGGCACTGACGGAGGCCGGCGGCGAGGCGGTCCTCTCGGAGCGCGGTGAAGCCGCCGAAGAGGCCGACAAAGATACAACCGACGAGGACAACGAGGAAGCGTAATGAGCTGGAAGGAGGTCGCCGAACCGGTACTCACGCGCTTGCCCGCAGTGAAGCGACCGACGGGACACGTCCCGTTCCGTCGGAAGCTCGGCTGGACCGCGGGCGTGCTCGTGTTGTACTTCTTCCTGACGAACGTGGCCATCTACGGCCTCGGGCAGAGCTCGGACATCTTCGGGCAGTTCCGAACCATCCTCGCGGGCGCACAGGGGTCGCTACTGCAGGTCGGTATCGGTCCCATCGTCACCGCGTCCATCGTGCTGCAGTTGCTCGGTGGCGCCGACCTCCTCGGACTGGACACCGAAGAGAACCCCCGCGACCAGGCCATCTATCAGGGGCTCCAGAAGCTGCTCGTCGTCGTGATGACGGCGCTGACGGCGTTGCCGATGGTGTTCGCCGGCTTCCTGCAGCCGAGTCCGCAAGTCGCAGCCGGATTGCCGTTCGGGACGACGGGACTGGCGTGGCTGATGTTCGCCCAAATCTTCGTCGGCGGCCTCCTCATCCTCTATATGGACGAGATTATCTCGAAATGGGGGGTCGGCTCCGGTATCGGCCTGTTCATCATCGCCGGGGTGAGCCAGCGACTCATCGGTGGCTTCATCGCCTGGAGCGGCCTGGGTGCCGGCTACGTCGGGTTCTTCCCGCGGTGGGTCGGCATCCTCACCGGCGACATCGAGGTCGGTTCACCGCTGACCCAGTCGGGGCTGTTCGACTTGTTCCTCGGTCCCGGTGAGTTGCTCGGACTCATCACGACGCTGTTCATCTTCGGCGTGGTCGTCTACGCCGAATCCGTCCGCGTCGAGATTCCACTGAGCCACTCCCGCGTGAAGGGTGCTCGTGGTCGCTTCCCCGTGAAGCTCATCTACGCGAGCGTCCTGCCGATGATTCTCGTCCGCGCTCTGCAGGCGAACGTCCAGTTCCTCGGCCGCATCCTCAACGCCCAGTGGACTGGGATGCCGGCGTGGCTCGGTGACTACACCCAGCCACAGGCCGGTGGGTTCGCCGAACCAATCGGCGGGCTGTTCTACTACGTCGCGCCGATTTACACGCCGGAAGACTGGATGTGGTGGCTTGGTGAGACCACCGCCGCGCCGTGGCAAATCATGCTCCGTGTCGGTATCGACCTCACGTTCATGATTTTCGGTGGCGCCATCTTCGCCATCTTCTGGGTCGAAACGACGGGCATGGGCCCCAACGCGACGGCCAAGCAGATTCAGAACTCCGGGATGCAGATTCCCGGGTTCCGACAGTCGCCCGGCGTCACCGAGAAGGTCCTCGAGCGATACATCCCCCAGGTCACCGTCATCGGCGGTGCCCTCGTGGGACTGCTCGCGGTCATGGCGAATATGCTCGGCACCATCGGACAGGTCTCCGGTACGGGTCTGCTGCTTACGGTGTCTATCACGTACAAACTGTACGAGGAGATAGCCGAAGAGCAGATGATGGAGATGCATCCGATGATGCGGGAGATGTTCGGCTAACGCGTCGAGACATCCCGAAACACCACCTCCTATCTTTTTGAGCGACTAGCCGCGGCTTCAGGGTGCTTCGGCGTGAGTAGTGCGCTGGTCGAGTAGCCACGGAACCACTCCCCGTGGCGGTCGACTCTTCCCACCGACTTTTTGGACGGTTCCCGTCAGATGTGTTGTATGCCCTCCGAGTCGATACTGCGAGAGCGGGTGTTCACCCAGCGGAACGTCACCATCGCCGTTGCGGTCCTCTTGGCGTTACCGGCGGCGTACCTCTTTCATGACCGCTTCGGGGCCGATGCCGGTGACTTCCTGTTGTTGTTCACCGTCGGGGTCGGCGTTCCGACCGCTTACGACGGGTTCTGGGAGCCCTGCGACCGGACGTGGAAGGCGGTCGTGTGGGTCGTCGTTGCGTCGCTGCTGGCCGTCGTCGTGTTCGTTGGCAGCTATCTCATCGCTGTCGAAGGGCTATCGCTGTCGCCGTTCCTCGGGAGCGTCGCCGCGTTCGTCGTCGCCTATCCGGGAATCCTCACATTTCTTGCGGTCCGCCGACGCGCCCGAGGGGACTTCACGGGATAGTAACCGACTTACCGTCGGCCCGTGTGGACGGCGGTATGCACGTCGTCATCATCGGTGCTGGGGAAGTCGGCACCTCCATCGCAGGGAGTCTCGCCCAATCCCACGACGTCGTCGTTATCGACATCGACTCCGAACGGGCCGACCAACTCAAGTACGAACTCGACGTGATGACGCTTGCGGGTGACGGCACCGCCTCGTCGACGCTCGAACAGGCCGGAATCGAGGAGGCGGACATGCTCATCGCCAGCACCGACGACGACAGGACGAACCTCGTCGCCTGTGAGACGGCGAAGACGCTCGCGAGTCCGTTCACCATCGCCCGAGTCAAGAGCGTCGAGTACCTCCGGACCTGGGAAATCACCGAGAAGGCATTCGGCGTCGACTTCATGGTGTGTTCGGACCTCTTGAGCGCCGAGAACATCGTCCGTATCGTCGGGCTTCCGGCCGCAATCGACGTCGACCCCTTCGCCGGTGGCTGCGTCCAGATGGCGGAGTTCGAGGTGATGGAGGACAGTCCCGTCGCGGGACAGACCGTCGCCGAGGCCGACCGTTTCGAGTCGCTGACGTTCGCGGGCGTGTTCCGGGACGGAGATCTGATACTCCCGCGTGGGGACACGCTCATCGAGGCCGGCGACCGGACGGTCGTCATCGGGAGTCCCGAGAGCGTCCAGGCCTTTGCGACGGACATCGCCCCGGAGACGACGCCGGGGGCGGCCGACGAAATCGTCATCATCGGTGGGTCGGAAATCGGCTATCACACCGCCCGACTGCTCGAAAGCCGTGGGCTGAAACCACGACTCATCGAACAGGACCCCGAGCGTGCACGCCAACTCGCCGAGGAGTTGCCGAACACGCTCGTGATGGAACACGACGCCACCGACACGGAGTTCCTCGCCCGCGAACACGTCGACGAGGCCGACATCGTCGTCGCCGCCCTCGATAGCGACGAGAAGAACCTGCTCGTCTCCGTGTTGGCGAAACGAATCGGTACCGACCGTGTCGTCGCCGTCGTCGACAACGGGGAGTACGTCATGCTGTTCGAGGAAATCGGCATCGATATCGCCATCAATCCCCGGCAGGTCACTGCCGAGGAGATAACCCGCTTCACCCACGAGGGCGTCGCCGAAAACGTCGCGGTACTGGAAAACGACCAAGCGGAGGTTCTGGAGTTGGAGCTAACCGACAGCAGCGACCTCGTCGGCCGGCCGATACAGGATATCGTCGCGGACATCGACGCCGACTTGGTCATCGGTGCGGTGACGCGCAACCGCGAACTCGTCACGCCCCGGGGCGATACGGTGCTGGAGTCCGGCGACCACATCATCGTCTTCGTCGAATCGTCGTTCATCGGCGAACTCACGTCGATGGTGTGAAATGGGCGTCATCCGAGTCGATTGGCGGACTAGTCTCGATTTGACTGGCCGGATACTGCTGTATCTCGCCGGGCCGCTGTGTTTTCCGCTTCTCGTCGCCATCTACTACGGTGAGTCGACGGTGCCGTTCCTGTCGGCCATCGCCGTAACCGTCGTCCTCGGCGGTTCGTTGCGGGGGCTGCCGGGGGAACCCGGTGAACTCGGCCCGCGGGAGGCGTTTCTCGCCGTCGCACTGATTTGGTTTCTCGTCGCGGCGGTCGGGGCCGTCCCGTTTTTCGTCGCCGGCGTCGGCATCATCGCCCATCCGGTCGACGCCATGTTCGAGTCGATGAGCGGGCTGACGACCACGGGGGCGACGGTCCTGCGTGGTTTCTCGATTCACTCGCGGTCGATACTCATGTGGCGACAGGTGCTGCAGTGGCTCGGCGGCCTCGGCATTCTCGTCCTCGCGACGGCGATACTGTCGGAACTCGGCGTCGGTGGTGCCCAACTGATGGAGACCGAAACCCAGACCCGGAACGTCAGCAAACTCACGCCGCGCATCGCCGCGACGGCACAGCTCATCTGGGGGCTGTACATCGGCCTGACGCTTCTGGCCGTCGCCGTCTACTACGGCCTCCACCTGCTGAACCTCGCGCCGAATATGGGTTTCTACAACGCGGTCGCCCACGCGCTCACCTCTGTGTCGACGGCGGGGTTCTCGCCGGAACCCGACAGCATCGGCGCGTTCTCGCCGGTCGTACAGTGGGCCGTCATCCCGTTCATGCTCGTCGGCTCGACGAGTTTCGTGCTACTGTACTTCGCCATCAACGGCGACCCGATGCGCTTGCTCAAAAACGAGGAGTTTCATTTCTATCTCGGCGTCGTCGCGACCGGAAGTGTCCTCGTCGCTGCGGCGCTGGCCACCGACCCGACGGTGACCTTCGGAACTGAGGCGACGGTCCGTCATGCAGTGTTCAACGTCGCCTCCATCGTGACGACGACGGGCTATGCGAGTGCGGACTTCGAGTTGTGGTCACCGGCCGCCAAACACGTCCTCTTTCTGTGTATGTTCGTCGGTGGGATGGTCGGCTCGACGACGTGCTCCATCAAATCGCTTCGGTGGCTCGTCGCGCTGAAGGCGTTCAAGCGCAACCTCTTCACCAGCATCCACCCCGAGGCGGTTCGTCCGGTTCGGGTCTCGGGCAACCCCGTCGAGGAGGAGACGATTCGGGACATCTACGCGTACCTGCTCTTGAGCCTCGTCATCTTCACCCTCCTTACGGTGTTCATCGTCGTCGACGGCACGCGGGCACCGGTCGAAGTCACGGAGTTCGAGGCCCTCGGCGCGGCGGCATCGACGTTCCTCAACATCGGCCCGGCGTTCGGCGACGCCGGGCCATACGGCACTTACGCGACGTTTCCGCGGTCGACGCGGGCGGTGATGATTGCCTTGATGTGGATTGGCCGCATCGAAATCATCCCCGTCTTGGTGCTGTTCACGAAAGCGTTTTGGACCTCCTGAGAAACGAATCCGCCTCTTTATTACATCGGCGGTGAGACGGGACGCGTAATGGAGGTCGTCGTCCAGTGAGGTTTCGAGTTCGTTGGCGGACGAGTTTTAGCCTTGTTGGGACCGTCGTCAAGTATCTCGCAGTGGCGATGCTCATTCCGCTCGCCGTAGCTGTAATTTACGGTGACGATATCTGGGTCTTCGCCGCCTCGATTGCCATTACGGTGTCCGTCGGTCTCGCGCTCGAACGACTCGACAGGGACCCCGAGGTGGACGCCCCCGAGGCACTCGCCCTCGTTACGTTTTCTTGGCTGGCCGTCGCGGCTATCGGCGCAGTTCCGTACTTACTCGCCGGCTACGGCACCTCATCCACGCTGGCTATGCCGGTGAACGCGCTGTTCGAATCGATGTCCGGATTCACGACGACAGGGGCGACGGTCATGGGTGAGATAAGCTTCGAGCAACATTCCCACGCGTTGCTGATGTGGCGACAACTCACGCAGTGGCTGGGTGGGATGGGTATCATCGTTCTGATGATTGCCATCCTTCCGGAGTTGGCTGTCAACGGAGCGCAACTGATGCAATCGGAGGCGCCCGGTCCGGAGCTACAGAAACTAACGCCCCGAATCGCGGAAACCGCGCGCGCACTCTGGTTGGTGTATCTCGGATTCACCGTCGTCTACGTGCTGTTGCTCTACGGGTTGCATCTGGCCAATCTGGCCCCGAATATGACGTTTTACAACGCCGTTGCACACGGCTTTACGACGCTTCCGACGGGTGGGTTCTCACCGGAGGCCGACAGCATCGCGGCGTTTTCCGCGGCAGTTCAGTGGGTCGTTATCCCCTTCATGTTCGTCGCGGGTGTCAACTTCGCGCTGTTCTGGCACGTTCTCAAAGGTGAAATCGACGAACTGACCGGAAATCCCGAGTTCAGGTGGTATGCCGGAAGTATCGCCGCGGTGACGGCCGTATTGACGGCACTGTTGTTCTCCGGAACTGCACCGGTTCTGGACCTCGGTGGGGCGACGGAGGGTGTCGCCGAGAACTCGCTCCGGCAAGCGACGTTCCAGGTCGTCTCGTTGCTGAACTCGACCGGATACGCGACGAGCGACTTCGCTCAGTGGGATAGCAACGCACAGATGGTGCTCCTGTTCGCTATGTTCATCGGTGGGTCTGCTGGCTCGACTGGTGGTGGCGTCAAAGTCGTTCGGTGGCTCATCGTCGTCAAATCGATTCGGCGAGAACTGTACAAAACGGCCCGGCCGAGCATCGTTGAGCCGATTCGTCTCGGAGGCAACGTCGTCGACGAAGACGCCGTTCGAGGCGTGATGTCGTTTACACTCCTGTATCTCCTCCTGTTCGGAGTCGCGACAGTGGTCATCTCGTTGGACGCACACAGAATCGGATACGACATCACGACACTGGAGGCGCTCAGTGCGTCCATCGCGACGCTCGGAAACATCGGTCCGGGGTTCGGCTCACTCGGCCCGTTCGGCAGTTATATCAAATTTCCGCGGTCGTCGAGGCTTCTGATGGTGGTTCTGATGTGGGTCGGACGTCTCGAAATCGTCCCCGTGTTGGCGCTGTTCATCGGCATCACACGCGAGTGAGCGATTCAGGGGCGCAGGCCGTAGATGAGTGCTCGTCCGAACACCAACACCGGGATGATTTCGAGGCGGCCAATCCACATGTTGAGAACGAACATCGCTTCTGCAAGCGGGTGCATCGACGGGCCGACGATACCCGTCGACAACCCGACGTTCCCCTGTGCGCTTGCTACCTCGAAGAGCGCATCGGCGTAACTGAAATCGGGGCCCGCGAGGTTGACGAGAACGATACTCGACGCCGCCAGGAGCGATATCCAGAGGACACCGACGATGGCGGCTTCGCTGAACTCTCGGTCCATCTGCTGGCGCGTGAGCGTTCGGTCTCCCACGTTCGCCGTCGCAACCGCGGTCGAGGGGAGAAACACCCGAGAGAACTGCCATTTGATGCCCTTCGCGATGACGTACGCGCGAATAATCTTGATGCCGCCGACGGTCGACCCCGCCGCTCCGCCGACGACCATCGCTCCCGAAACGATGAGTTTTCCGCCGTCGCTCCAGTTGGCGATTGGCGAGGACTGGAACCCGGTACAGGTCAGCGCGCTGACGAACTGGAACGTTCCGTCCCGAACGGCGTCGGCCTCCGCCGTCGTTACGTGCTGGGCGAGTATCTCGGGGACTGGCACCGCGTTCCCGAGTACGCCCGTCTCACCGACGAACAAGAGGTTCTGAAACGACAGTGCGACCACACCGACGCCCAGCAGGACGAACAGCCATCGGGTCTGGATGTCTGAAACCAATCCTCCGAGGTCACGGTTTGAGAGAACGGCAAAATGAATCGGGAACGCGATGGCACCGAGGGTCATCACCGGGAGGAGAACGGCTTCGACGAGCGGTGAGTTGTACGTCCCGATGGAGTTGTCGGTGACGCTGAACCCTCCCGTCGCGAGTCCTGTCATCGCATGATTTAGGGCCTGCCAACCCACCTCGAACAGCGGCAGGGAACGCCCGTAGTCGCTCATTCGAAGCGCAACGAAGAGGACGATGATGGAAACGATGGTGTACGCGAAGAAGATCTTCCAGACGGTTCGGACCGTCGAGACGACGCTCGGGTGAATCTTCCGCTCTCGGGTTTCGCTCTGATACAGCGTGTAACTCCCGCTTCCCGGACGCGCGAGGATGGCGACCGTGAGAACGATGACCCCGACACCGCCGACCCACTGGATGACGGTGCGCCACCATTGAATCGCACGGGGAAGGGTCGGTTCGTGGACGGCCATCGTGAGGCCGCTCCCCGTCCACCCACTCATCGATTCGAAGAGGGCGTGTAGCGGATGCCGGAAGTGCCGAAGACTCGACGCCTCGAACCCGGCTGCGTTTGCGGTCGCCGCTGCGACGGCCGGTGGGGTGAAGTGTGCGGTCAACAGGAACGGCAACGCGCCGAGAACCGCCGTACAGAACCAACCGGCAGCCGCGATTACCATCCCGTGTTTCATCAGGGGGGCTGGCGCGTCGAGGAACCGCCACCGTGCGAGCCCGCCGATGCCGGCTGTCAAACCACCGGAGACGAGAAACGCCAGCGCGGCGTACCACTCTCGGAAGGCGATAGCGACACCGAGGCTGACCGTCATCACGAGGGCCTCTATCAGCAGCAGCGACCCGATGTCACGCGCAATCGTCGCGAGGTCCTGCGTTCGTGTCCGCTCCATTATGAGACGAATACGTCGAGGACAGATTCGGTAATCCCCGTCCCGGAGTACGCCGTCACCATATCTCCCCTCTCGATTCGGGTGTTTCCTCGGGGTGTAATCGGCCGTTCGTTATCGTCCCGTTCGATGGCGACGATGAGCATTTCATCCCCCAGTAATCCTTCCTCGGCCGCCTCCGAAATCGTCAGCCCGACTATTGGGGCGCCTTCTTCGACAGCGACTTCGAACACTTCGGCCTCCTCGCCGATGTGCATGTAGTCGACGACGGAGGGCCGGCGAACGGCTCGATAGAGGTACTCGGCGATGAGCCGCTGGGGGTTCTGCATCGTGTTCACGCCGATTTGTCGGAAGATGTTCATGTGTTTGGGGTTGTGGACCACGGAGACGATTTGCGGTACGTCGAACTCCTGGGAGAGGAGACACACCATGATGTTCGTCGCGTCCTGGTCGGTCGTCGAAATGACTGCATCCGCTCTGTCGAGTCCGGCGTCGGCGAGCGTCTCCTTGACTGTCGCATCGGCGTTGAGAACGAGGCAGTCGAACTGGCTGGCGGCACGCTCGGCACGCTCGTCGTCGTTCTCGATGACGACGACTTCGTTTCCACCCGATGTCGCGATTTCGATGAGTGGGATTCCGATATCACCTGCCCCGACGATGACGACGTACATTCGTCGTCGAGTTCACTGGGTACTCACGAAAAGGTACCGTTACGGCCGCCGGATTTCGAGTTCGTACCCTTCCTCGGCGCCGTAGAGGTCTCGAAACAGCGATTCGACGAAGTCGGCGGCGTGTTTCGGGTCGGTGACCGCCGAGAGATAGACGACCTCGTCGTCGGCCTTTCGGGTGTCGGGCTGTTTGACTTTGAACACGTGGTACGCCGACAGCAGCGCTTCGAGGCGGTCGCGCTCGTCGGCGTCGAGTTCCAACCGGAGCCGCCGGTCGTCGTACTCGAGGCGGCGGTCGACAGCCTCGAACACGACTGGGTCGCCTCCTTCCCGTCGATGGGCGACGATGGCCTCGACGACCAGTCGGCGCCTGTCGACGGGCGTCGTCGCTTGGGGTGACATACAGGACCGTTGGCGTGCCGAGGTATGAAGGCGACGCTCGGCGCGTTCGTCACCGTTTTCTACCCGTGCTTCGTGGGTGGGGTGTGTCGCTGTACGAACGTCCTGCGGACCTCGACGACCGCACTCGCTCGCGTCTCGACGACGTACTGATGTCCGGGGAGGCGTTCGTCGTCGGAGCGCGGGCGACAGACGGATTGCTCTCGCGGTGGTGTACTCGCGTCGTCGTGACGACCGACCGGGTCCTGGAGATACGGCACGTCGGCCTCGATTGGTCGCTCGAAGGGTACAGACGAGAACGGATTCACGACGCCCGAGCGACCGGTGACGGCACTCGACTCCGGTTCGATGCCGGTCTCGACGAAATCGAGTACGATTTCGATGACGCGGCCACGGTCGACCGCTTTCTCACGGAACTGGCCTGAGGACGCTGCTCCGTCAGCAGACGAGGACGGTCGCGTACGCCCGACCGTCGGCGGTGGCCACGCCGACGCCGAGGTAATCCGCACCATCGGCGTACAGGGCCCGTCGGGCGTGGTCGTCGCTCATCAGGCCGTCGGCGATTCGCCGCCCCACCTCCGGCTCGGAGTCCTCTCCGATGTCGACGCTGTACAACCCTTCGAGCTGCCGCCCCGAGAGGAGCGTTCCGCTGTTTTTGACCCTACAGGAGTCGAGACCGACCGCTTCGAGTCGCGCGCGGGTACCGATTCCGCCCGCCTCGTGGCTCACCGTCCGCTCGGCGGCCATCCGCTCGCTGTGGACCGACGCCGCCTGCTCGAGTTTCGACGGAATCGTGCCGGTCGTCGACAGCGACGCGTCGTAGTAGCTCTGTGGCGTCGGCCCCGCGTTCGCGTAGTAGTTCCGATACAGTGCCAACTCCCGTTGTATCGCCCGGACCACTGCGGCGGTGTCGACATCGCGGGGCGGCTGTGGCGTGGCGGTCGGTGTGGCAGTGGGCGTCTCCGCCGGCGCCTCGGTCGGCGTGGCGGTCGGCGTCGCCGTCGTTGTGGGCGTCGGGTTGGTCGGCGTCCCGTCAGCGGTACCGACGTTTCCGTCTCTCGGCGTCGACTCGCCGGGGTCACCCATCGTCGGTGACTCACCGAGTCCGGGAACCGACCCCGGCGCACCGACGGCGAACAACACGATACCCCCCACGAGTGCCACTGCGAGCAATGCCAGTTTGTTTCTCCGTCCCATTGTGTCGAGCCACGTCCGGAGTCGGCGGCGGCCCACCCCTCCGTCGAACCTTACGGCGTGTTGTTATGATAGTCGCTTAAATATTTGGTTCGCCTCCGGTGGTAAACCGGTGGATACGGCCGGTTCGGTGGTCGTCCCTACCACATGTTTCTTATAGTCCGCGAATGAATGACACGAAAATGACTAGAAGTCGTCGCTCCGTGTTGGCCGCGGTCGGAGCGCTGGGGTCGGGATTGCTTGCGGGGTGTCAGACGGGACGGTTCGGGAACGATGCCGACTCGCCGCGACGTACGGACTCGACGCCGACGGAATCGAGGGCGACTGCGACGCCCGAACCGACCGATTCGGCGACGCCGACGGAGGCGGCGAGTCGCTCGACCGACGCGGCCGAAACGCGCGCCCAGTCCGTCGAACGCGCCGAACGTATCTACGAGAAATTCGTCCTGCCGGCCGGCGAGCGCAAGACGTGGAGCCTCTCCTTCGACTCGCCGGTCACCGTCAGTATCGACCTCATCGTTCGCTCCGGGCCGCCCATCGATGTCATCCTCTTCGACGACGAGCGGGAGTACCGGGCGTATCTCCGAAACGACCGCGCCCGCTACGTCGATTCGGGCAGCGCCTTCTACGTGTTGAACCTCAACGACCTCACGACCGACCTCTCACGCGGCGACTACTGGATCGCACTAGACAACTTCTCGTGGCGTGAAGGCGACGACTTCCAGCGGGCCTTTCCGTCGATTCCCCAGCAGGACTCCGACGAGTCCGGAACGATGCGCGTCCAGTTCGGTCTCACTGCAGAGACCTGAGCGGCGCCGGCGCCGAGACGATTCAGACAAGCCTTTTACTGGAGGGGTAAAACTGCCGGTATGAGCCAGCCGAAGATTCTGCTGCTCGGGGCGCCGGGGGCCGGTAAGGGAACGCAGTCGAAAAACATCGCCGAGACTTACGACGTCGACCACGTCACCACCGGCGATGCGCTCCGCGCCAACAAGGACATGGAGACCGAACACGGGACGCCGCGGTCGTTCATGGAGGCGGGCGAACTCGTTCCGGACCCCGTGGTCAACGAAATCGTCCAGGCGGCGCTGGATGACGCTGACGGATTCGTCCTCGACGGCTACCCGCGAAACCTCTCGCAGGCGGAGTACCTCGACGACATCACCGACCTCGATTTGGTCGCTCTACTGGATGTCGACCGCGAGGAACTCGTCGACCGACTCACCGGTCGACGCGTCTGTTCGGAGTGTGGCGCGAACTACCACGTCGAATTCAGCCCGCCCGAAGAGGAGGGCGTCTGCGACGAGTGCGGCGGCGAACTCATCCAACGCGACGACGACAACGAAGAGACGGTCAAGGAGCGCCTCAACGTCTTCGAGGAGAACACCCAGCCAGTTATCGACTACTACGACGACGAGGGCGAACTCGTCCGCATCGACGGCGAGGGCACGCCCGACGAAGTGTGGGCTGACCTGCAGGCAGCCATCGAAGACGCGGTCTGAACGGCGGAAAACATCTTTTCGCGGTCCGTCCGCTCGCCGAGTCGAGTGCGTCGCCAAGGTAAAAGGTTGATTACCCGCCCTTGACTAGGGAGGGTAATGGCACGCACGGCATCGAAAGTACAGGAACTCGTCCGGGAGGACCCCGAGATGGAGTCCGCCATCGAGTACGTCCTCGAACGCGCCAACGAGGGGACGGTCTCGTGGGGGGATGTCTCAGACGAACTCACGAGCGGACAGTGGGGACGGCTCATCGAGAAGGGCGTCCTCGTCGATTCCGACGGCGAAGGGTTCGACCTCGAAAATCCCGACGCGGTGCGGGAGGCGTTAGAAGATGACGACCTCGAGATACCGGATGCCCCCGACGAGGGCTCTTCGTGGACGAAGTGGGACAAACTCGCCGCCGTCGGCTCGGTGTCAATGTTCGCCGGCTACACCTTCCAGTCCGTCCGAGACCCGCTTGCGAGTACGCTCGATATCCTCCTGGGGCCGCTGCTCGATATCCTCCCGTTCTTCGCGGTCGTGATGATTCTGTCGCTGTTTACGGGGCTATACTCGACGCTGTTGCAGGCGAACCTCATGGACATGGAACTGATGGGCGAGTACCAACAGCGGATGAAGGACATCCAGGACAAGCGCAAGGCGGCGAAAGAACGCGGCGACGACGAGGAACTCGAACGTATCCAAGACGAGCAGATGGAGGCGATGGCCGACAACATGGGCATGTTCAAAGAGCAGTTCCGACCGATGGTGTGGATTATGCTGCTTACCATCCCCGTGTTCCTGTGGATGTACTGGGCTATCGGCTTCCGCGGTGGGCCGGAACACTACGAACTCGCGACGATGGTGATGCCAATCGTCGGGCAGGTGGAGTGGACCCAAGGCTTCGTCGGGCCGATTCAGGCGTGGATCGTCTGGTACTTCGTCTGCTCGATGTGCTTCACGCAGGTCATCCGCAAGGCGCTGAACATCCAGACGACGCCGACGTAATCCGGTGGCAGCGCTGCGGTCTCCGACCGCCACGTTTTCTTCTCCGTTCACGGTCGAAAAGAAATGAGCGGTTCGCTCCCTACGATGTCGTGACGGTCGTCTCCGTGCGAACTAGTGTTCCTCGGTGGGTACCGCTCCCAACCTGGAAGTGTATCGTGTACTCGCCGGGTTCGTACTCCTCGCCTAACTGTTCTTCGAGGTCGAGAGTACCGCTGGTCGACCCGTCGCCGTAGTGGACGTGTCGGGCGTCGCTGGGAATCACCTCGCCGACCGCCACGGGGTCGGTATCGATGATAGCGTGGAGGTGGCCGGAGTTGGAGTTGACGCCGTTGCTCGACGGCTCGATGGTGTAGTCCTCGGCGGTGGCCTCCCAGTCGACGACGCTGCCGTCGACGGACGTAGAGACATCGAGCGTGGCAGTATCCTCGACGGTCACGTCAACACTGTCGGTCAGTCCCATCGCCGTGTGTTCTCCGTCGGCGACCTGTAGATGGAGGGTGTGTTCGCCGGGGCCGAGTTCGAGGACGCCGTCGGATTGCCCCGTTCCGTAGTGAATGTGTTGGTCGTCACTCGGAATCGTCTCACCGGGCGTGACCGGCTCGGTGTCGATCATGATGTGGTAGTGGCCGGCACCCTCGTTGACCTGTCCAGCCTCCTCGATGGTGACGCCGTCGGCCGACGCCGTCCACTGGAGGGACGGACTGTGTATCGTCGTGCCGTCCGACGGAACGTCGAAGGAGATAGCGGCATCGTCTCCGACTCCATTCATGTACTCGCCGTCGGGCGTCGGCGTTCCGGAATCATCGTTTGTAGAATCGTTCCCCTGATCCGTACACCCCGCAATGCTGGCTGCGGCAACCCCCGCGCCCAGACGGAGCATCGCTCGTCGACTGATTTCGTCGAACATACGACGTTCGGTGGCTTGACCAGATCGTAAAAAACCGTTCGTGGCCGCGGCAAATTTACTGGATGACGGCTGATTCCCACCCACGTGATGTGTTTTTGGTTACCACTGAGTGCGATCGAGGTGACGCAGCGAACGGGTCCAACTGACCTATCGGCGTGATTCGAGCCCGGCCCCGAAGAGTAACCTCTTTCAGTCACAGCGGCGGAGTACTGATATGTTGGTGACCATCTCCGGCCCCGCAGGCAGCGGGAAGAGTACGGCCGCTGCCTCCTTGGCCGAGGCACTCGGATACGAACACGTAAGCGGTGGTGACATCTTCCGGGAGTTGGCCGCCGAGCGTGGCCTCACGCCGCTGGAGTTGAACAAACTCGCCGAGGAAGACGACCAGATAGACCGCGACCTCGACCGTCGACAGCGGGAAATCGCCGAAGAGCGAGACGACGTGGTCCTCGAATCCCGACTGGCTGGCTGGATGGCCGGCGAACACGCAGACTTCCGGGTGTGGCTCGACGCGCCGCTGTCGATTCGCGCCGAACGCATCGCCGACCGCGAGGACAAATCCGTCGAACTCGCACGCAAGGAGACGAAGGAACGCGGCGACAGCGAAGCGCTCCGCTATCGGGAGTACTACAACATCGACATCGACGAACTCGGCATCTACGACCTCGCGCTCAACACCGCTCGCCTCTCGCCAGAGGGCGTCCTCAACGTCGTCCTCACGACGCTGGAGTCCTACGACGTCGAGAGCGACGAGGGGAAAGCACCCGTCGATAACGTCCGCTACGAGTTCTGAACATGGAGGAACGTGGGCCGCCCGACGACCGTGACCCGGCGACGCTGCTCGAGTTCGGCGTCATCAACCTCGACAAGCCACCGGGACCGTCGGCCCATCAGGTCGCCGCCTGGGTTCGGGATATGGCCGACGTTGGACAGGCGGCCCACGCGGGGACGCTCGACCCCAAAGTCACCGGTTGTCTCCCCATCCTGACCGGAACGGCCACGCGTGCCGCACAGGTGTTCGACGACAGCCGGAAGGGGTACGTCTCGGTGCTGGAACTGCACGCGGCGGCACCGAACGACCTCGAATCGACCCTCGATGAGTTCGAGGGGCCGCTGTACCAGAAGCCACCGCGGAAGTCCGCCGTCGCGCGGCGGCTTCGAGTCCGGACAATCCACCGTCTTGAGGCCCTCGAAGTCGACGACCGACGCGTCTTACTCGACGTGGAGTGCGAAAGCGGGACCTACATCCGAAAACTGTGTCACGACCTCGGCCTCGCATTGGGCACCGGCGCCCACATGGGGGACCTCAGACGGACGAAGACGGGCATCTTCAACGACCGGACGCTCGCAACGCTGCAGGATTTCGCCGACGGCCTCGCCTTCTGGCGCGAGAACGACGACGCCGAACTGCTACGGGAGGTCGTCCACCCGGCCGAGCGGGCGCTGGACGGAATCCCATCGCTGACCGTCGCCCCCTCCGCGGCACGCGAAATCGCAAACGGCGCGCCGGTGTTCGCACCCGGTATCATCGCCAGCGAGCTTGATGGAACCGAAACGGGTTCGCTAGTCGTCTGCTACACGCCCGATGGCGCGGCGGTGTGTCTCGGCCACCTCGTCGGCGATCCCGACGCCGACAGCGGCGAGGTGGTCGAACTGGAACGCGTCCTCGTGTAGCCCGCATCGAAACGAAGAGGTTAAAGGCCGGTGCGCCCTCCGTCGAAATGCAAGGGACCGTGGGGTAGTGGTATCCTCTGCGGATGGGGTCCGTTGGACCCGTGTTCGAATCACGGCGGTCCCATACTTCAAAACGACGTAGCTTTGCTTAGCGGAGCTACAAAGCTTTCTCAACCGATAACCACCTCACCCCCGAGGGGGGTCCAGCAATGACTCGCTTCTGCCCCGATTGTGGCACCCGTCTGGAGCGGGGAACTTCCACCGGCTCAGGCATCCCGAACGACTACTGTCCCAACTGTTCAGAGAGGTCTGACCGATGAACAATCAGTCTACAAACACTGCTGATTGTTATTCTCGGAGGGGAACGATAGGGGAGAAGATGCGAAATGGTGGTGGGGGATGCACCTTTCTCCTACCGCCCATCGTTTCTTCGAAGAGGCTACCTCAAAAAGATATTGACAACTACGTTAAAACGACTGGGGTACCGTCACCAGATACCGACTACACTCAAGGAGGTGATTCCGGTGTCTGACTCCCCACAGCGCCGTATCACCGAGTACCCCACCGTCGGTGAGCAGCCAGCGCCCGGCGCCCACGACACCGTCCGCTTCGATCTCGACGACGAGGACGGCTCACTCGACCGCAGTCGCACCGACAACCCACTCGTCGCACCGCTTGACGAACGCGACACCTACCTCGTCATCTACGACGACTCCGACCACGACCACGAAGTCGTCCTCTCACGTTCCACAGACGGCTGGCACGCCGACTGTTGGATGCTCGACGACGATGGGCGCCGCATCGGCCGCTGTCGCGGCTGGGCCTTCCACGACGGTCCGTGTGCCCATCTGTGGGCCGCACGCTCCCACGTCGCCCAAGAGCGCCTCGAAGACGACGACGCTCGTCACGACCACCACGTCGAGCGAGCGATGGCCGACGGTGGCCACTACGCTGAGGAGGGTGATCGACGATGATTCGAGCCGTCCGATGCCGACGGCGACGCGACAGCAATATCGCGCACGCACTCGCCCGCGTGAGGCCGCCGTTCTCACCGCATGGGGGGGTCACGACTACGTATTGCCCAACCCGACGCCGTCCCCGTAATCACTACGTAATCACGGACGTAATCATGCCAGCTTGTCTCATGGGGGGTCGGCGATGAGCGAGAACGAAACATCCTCGACCGGCGGCGAGCAGGACGACCTCGGCCGTCTCCCACTTCTCCCGTGGTGTCGAGACTGCTGGGACCAAGCCGCTGAGGGGACCAAAGAGGAACGAAACAACGAACTCCCCGAAACGTGTCAGAAGTGCGGCTCAGAGGAGGTGTTCTGGATATGAGCGGCACTTTCCGATTTGAGTGTGCCTGTGGTTGGTCCATAGAGCGAGACAAGAGTGCGTCGAATCTCCCCGCAGAAAACAACGAGCGTATCACGCGCACCGTTGCATCCATCCACGAGACTCGCCCTCGTTTCGGCGATCGGGGCGACGAAACACATACAGTGTCGCTTTCGGAGACTGACCGCTCCGAGAGAGGTGACCGATGAGCAAACAAATCGAGTCGAACCCCTCCCGAGTGTCGTTCGATCCCGGTTCCGTCGACATGGACAAACTCGACGACATCGCCGACAACCGAGACCTCAGTCGCGCCGAACTGATTCGCCAGACGCTCAAGGAAGTCGTCGACGCCTACGACGACGGCGAGGACCGCCACGCCGAACTCCACAAGCCCGACCATCCCGACCTGCTCGACGCCTTCGAGAAGCTGCTCGATGCCAGCGACCACCCGCGCGGTGTCTGCCGAGTCAGCGTCGAAGAGGCTCGTGACAGACTCCACACTCAGCGATGTGGGAAAGGGCAAGTCGTGAATCGGCTTCTCAGTCCTCTCCATCAAGAGGGCTTCATCACCATCCGAAACGGCCGCATCACCGTCCACCGACAGACCGTCGGCGAGGTCGAAGAAGCCCGTCAGGAGACTACGAGAGAAATCGAGCAACATGAGTACGATGGCCCGATTCCCTCAGAGGACGAGTTCCCGAAGGAACTGAATCGGATCGAAAAGTGTCAGAACCTCGGGCTCGATATTCCGTTCGGTTCCGGTGCGTGGCTGGCTTCGAAGTTCGTTTGGGATGGTGGCGGTCGCGTCGCCACCGACGGAGGTCGCCGATGACCGACTCGTTCAACACGATTGTCGGGGTCCTCGCACTTTCCGGAACGGCCATTCTGTTTCTCTCGCTTCTGGGTCAGTACGGCGTCTACACTGCTATCGCTATCGCCACCTCGTGGTTTCTCGCACTCCCCTGGTTCGACAAGGGGTACGTCGTCGGAATCAGCCTCAACGCCCTCGCTCTGACGATGGTTTTCCTCCGAGACTACTTCCGCGGGGTGAGTCTATGACCTCAGGTCGCCTGTGCGACTTCTGTAGTGGGCGCTCGTCGCGAGCAGCTCGGTTCTGCCAGTGGTGTGGGCGGCAGATTCGGCCGCTCGAACCGTTCGAGTCGCCGAACCAGCCGACCCACCGTCTGCTCTCATTCGATGAACTACAGGGGATGTTTCGAAGCCGACAGCGTGAGACCACGATAGATGACCTCAGACGTCTGTCCACCCTCTACGTCCAGAGGGAGCGAGCAGAGGTGCTCGAACGCCTTCTCGAAGAGCGTCGTGGGGCGAAGAATCAACACTCTTCCCGGCGAGGTTCCGACGAATGACGCTCACCCTCCACGATGTCGTCTACTCGGTCGGGCTCGGCGTCTTCACCATCGCCCTCATCTGGAGTTGGGCGATGGTCGGCGCCGCCGTCGGCCTCCATGACAACCCACCCGTCGAGGACGGCCTCGACACCAGCGCCACTGGAGTCTACCTCTCGACCGGCCTCGGCGGCTCGATGGAACCGACGCTGTCTCCCGGCGACCGAGCGCTCTGTCTCAGTTGGGTCGACTATGAAGAAGGCGACATCGTCGTCATCGACGGTGACGCGATCGGTAGCAGTCACGACGTGCGGCACCGCGTCGTCGAGATCGAGGACGACCACGTCGTCACGAAAGGCGACGCCAACGACTACCGCGACGAGCCCGTCGCTCGCTCCGAAGTCGTCTGTACCGTCGTCTGGCACGAATAGCCCGTCTTCAGCGTTCGAACTCCACTCTTCTCTCGATTTTTCCTGTTTCTCCCGCTTCGACCGGGGTCGGTCGGGGTCGGACCACAAGAAATCGGCCACATATGCGCCCGTTAGATATAGATATATGCGCAGGTTGGGGGGCCTGTTGGGGTTGTGGTGACGCAACCCCAGCGCCCTCAGTCGATTTTATCCAATCCTTTCACAACGGGTTCTGGCGGGTCATCCGGCATCGCCACGATGTCACGATGCTCACCGCGCAGCCACTCGCGCCAGCGAGCGCCGGCCCAGCCGCGCCCGTGCTCGACTAACTCGGCCGCCTGCGGGTGCGTATCGCCGCGCATCTTCGCGCGAAGGACCGTCTCGATATCCTTGCGCTTCTCGACGGTCTCGACATCCTCACCGCCGTCGCCGTCGTCCTCGTCGTCGAGCCCTTCCCACGACCAGCCCGACTCCTCGTAGGTGTCGTACTCGAACTTCGCGTCGGTGAGGCCCTTCATCTCGAACAGTTTGTCCCGCGGGCCGTTGTTCGACATCCGCTGGTAGACGACCGCTCGGCCCTTGTCTCGGCGAGAGGGTTTCTCGATTACCAGCGAGAGGAGTTCTCGAAGTTCGGGGTGGAGGCCCTTGTTCGTCTGGCCCACGAACAGGATGTCGCCCTGCTGCTTTCGGATGAGTTTGATTTTCTTGGCGAGGTCGGCCGCCTTCTGTGCGTCGCCGCCGCGGCCGGTGAGGTGGTTGTCGGCCTCGTCGAGAACCATGATGACGCGGCCGCTCGTCGAGTCGAGCACGTCGACCAACTCTCCGTAAGTCGTGACGTAGTGATCGGCACCGGCCCACTCCTCGATGTTCGTGGCGATCTCCGCACCGTTGAACACTGCGTGCGTGTGGGCGATGTTGATTGCGAGTGCTGTCTTCCCGGTGCCGGGCGAGCCCTTGATGAGTCCGATGTAGGCTTCGTAGCTCATCTCCTCCATCAGCCGCGAGAGGCCAACCTGGCGTCCTTCGGAGTGGTCGACCATGCCGACGGCGAACTGCATCTGGGAGACGTTGCCCTCCGAGACCGCCTCGGTGGCCGTATCGGTCGCCGCCGAGGACACCGCCATCTTGTAGTATCGAGTGTCTTCGAAATCCGCCGGCATCTCTTCGTCCTCCGAGTCGTAGAGTGCCGACGCAAAGTTGAGCGCCTCCCGAGAGTCGGGTTCTTGGACCAGTCCCGCGTGTGGAAGGAGGACCTCATCGTCGCCTTCGGTGATGTGCTTGTTCAACAGCGCGGCCGCGTAGGCGCTGTTGTCGTTCTGCTTCTTACTCATGTTCAGCCTCGACGTGGGTTCGCATCTTTTCCGCTCGGTTCGTCGCGTACCTGCAGTTTCGGTGGTCGCACTCGACGAGCGGTTGTTCAGGCATCCGACTCCTCACCTCCGTCAGCCGCGACGGGCTCGTCATCCGGTCCGGGTCGTGGGTCCGTCACCACGTAGCCGTAGTAGATGGCGATTGCCGGGGTGATGAACGTCAGGAAGACGTGTACCCCGGTAATCGGCAGGTAGGCCGGTTCGACGTACTCGTCACCGGACATTTCCGCCGTCGTCATGGGGACATCGAGCGCCTCGGACGGAACGAGGAGCGTTCCCATCCAAAGGCCAGTCACGAGGCCACCAGCGAACACGAGCGCTATAATCGCCCGCTCCCGTTCGGTGAACGACAACCGAAGTGTGAGATCACGCATCGGATTTCTCACCTCCATCAGTCGCAGCCTGCTGTCCCTTGGGGCCTTTCGACGGCACGTCATCATCGTAGCTCCAGTCGTCGAAGTCCTCGGGCTCGTCGCTCGGCGAGCCTTCTCGGGTGGTGTCGAGATCGCCGATAACGTCCTCGATGGTTTCGGAGATGACCTCGCCGTCGGGGACGGTCATCTTCTCCGTCTGCTTGATTTGACGGTTGATGACCTCTCTGTAGGCGCGTCGAATGATGCTGCCGTGGTTGACACGGAGATCGAGGAACTTGTCGGCCTCTCTGGCCTGTTCGGTCTCGATGTGGTCGAGTTGCTTCTGCTTCTCTCGAATCGACTTGTAGGACTTCCCGGCGAGCCACGACGCCTTGGCGACGTTCGCATCGCTGTCGTAGCGCTTGCACTCGAAGGCCGTTCCGGCTCTTGTCGTCAGTTTCGAGAGGTAGTTCGTTCCCTGTCGCTCGTCGTTGCCGTCGACGACGACCAACTCGCCAAATCGGTCGGGCGAGAGGCGATGAACACCGATGTCGCCCTCCATCGGCGAGAGTTCGACGAGCGTCACCTGCTGGCGCTCGTGGAGGTAGCGGACGAACTTCTTGGCGGGCGAGTATGCCACGCCCGCGATTATCACGCCCGTGGCCACGAATACCCGCGCCCACGTCGGGATTTCGGGGAGTGATACGTCGGGTTGGAAGACGATGAGCGCGACGGTGATGAGAACGCCACCGCCGATGAGCCACCTGCTGTGGTCGAGGACCCAGCTCTTCCCGCTGCGGTAGATGTCCCACGGCCCGGTCTCCTCAGGGTCGAACGGGAGGCTCATCGGTCACCCTCCGCGATGGCCGCCAGCACGGCCGACCCGAGCACGAGCACGATGCCGACACCGAGACCACTCGTTTCGGGAAAGACGGCGTCGCGGATGGCGACGGTCCCGAGCGAGAGCAGGACGCCCGAGGCGACGGCGAGTGTGTTCGAGGTCATTCAGACCACCCGTTCGTGTTCGTCGTCTCGCGTGCTCACGCGAATCCATCCGAGAACGAGGACAGCGCCGAGGCCGGCAGCCCCGCCGCCGATGCCGGCGAACCAAACGTCCTGCCACACCGGTTGCGCGGGGAAGAACGTCGCCCGTTCGTCGGAGCCGAGGCCGACCAGCGATTCCCCAGCCGCGACGGTGACAGCCGCCTCGCTGGGGTTGGTCGTCTCGAAGGTTATCTCGGTGTATCCCGGTGGAACACGCACTTGGTCGCGCGGGATGTTTACCGCGCCCGTGATGTCGACGCTGGCGTCGGTGACGACGATGAACTGCGAGCGGTCGGACTCGATGGTCATCGTCACCTCGCCATCGTTCCACTCGGCGCTGACGATGCGGGTGTGTTCGTTGATCTCGATGAGATAGGTCGTGTTCTCATCAGTCGACGGTTCGGGTGTCGCTGTTGCCGTCGGCGTCGGGGTTTTTGTCAGCGTAGGCGTTGGTCCCGGCGTCGTGGTGGCCGTTGGCGTCGCTGTTGGGGTTGCAGTCGGGTTCGGGGTTGGTTGTGGTGTCTCGGTCATGTTGGGGGTTGGCGTAGCTGTTGGTGTTTCTTGGGCGCTGACGGCGCCGGTCGCTCCGGCGGCGATGAGCACGAGCGCTACAGCGGCGAGAATGCGTCTATCGGTCATGAAGTGGGTGGGGGTGGTGCGATTACCCTGCGAGGGTGAGTGCGATGCTGAAGGGATTTGCCTCCTCGACGACGCGGTCGGTCAGCCACGAGATGACGAACTCCCAGAGCGACCAGACCGCCCACGTCACGAGGTCATACAAGCCCCACAGCAGCGTCGATGCAACAGGGATGCCTGCCGCCTGACCGATGGCCAACACCCCAACGATGATGAGCAGGGGCTTCACGAGCGGCCGCAGCACAAGCCAGACGAACAGCATCGCGGGTTAGTTCCCCCGCGAGGCGATGGCCGCCAGCGTGACGAGCCCGCCGCCGACCCAGCCCAGCGCCGGAATGCCGTAGTAGGACTGGTCGAGAATCGACTGCCCGTCGTCGGAGGAACCTCCGCCGCCCGAACCGCCGCCGTCGTTCTGAGACTCCTCGTAGAGGTCGATGAGGCGCTCGTTTTGCGCTTGGAGTTCGTCCCATTCCTCTTGGGTGACGTAGTTCGAGTCAGACTGTGGCTCAGAGTTCTCGAAGCCTGCGGAGTCGACCTCCTCGCCAGTCTCTCGGTTCGTGAATTTCTCGATGGTAAACTGCCCTTCGAGTTGAATCGTCTCGTAGCGAGTTTCGTCGGTTTTGGTGAAGAACGTCACCTCGTTAATCTCTGCTATCGAGTTGTCGAGTTGCCCGCTCACATCGACCGTCCACACGGTATTTGAGGAGCCGTCGGTTCCTTTCGTGAAGTCCGACGCCGTGACCTCGGCGGTCTCGTTGTAGTTCGTCGTAATCGCGTAGGTGACGCCGTCGAGCGGCTCGGCCTCAAACTCGACCGTTCCGCCGTCGACGCCCTTCGCGCTATCGTACTGCGACCAGTAGCCGACGCCGGACCCCACGTCGTAAGTGAGGTAGACCGAGCCGAGATTATCACCCGATGGCGAGTAGGTTCCGGGCGTCAGGGAGTCGGGCGGCGAGGTGATACCGAGCGTCCCTTTCAGGGACACGTCCTGAGTGAGGTAGTCGAGCGAGACCGTCGCCTCTCGCTCGAAATTGACAGGGACGTTCAGCGCGAGCAGGTCCGCGACGGCCTGCGGGAATTTGCCGTCGTCGGTCATCATGGCCGCTCGTTCGCGGGGAGTGATGAGGTCCTCAACAGTAACCGACCCGGATTGAACCTGTCCGTAGATAGAATCTATCCAAAGGAGCAACCCATCACGAACGTCGTTAAAGGTTGTTTTACTCTCCTGGTAAATGGTATTCCAAACACTCTGCTCCATATACGTCACAGAATCACCGTCGTAGGTAGCCTTCATCAACGGCTTAGGTTGATGACTACCCGAATCATCATTATCAACGTTATTCGTTGCTAATGGAGTAAATTCGGCGTAGGCATTGCTTTGACCGTACTGAATTTCCTTGACAGTGAAATTAGTACCATCAGGAAGGGTGTGTGAAACGTCGGTAACACCTTGGACACCCCATCCCTCAATTTCATATGAACCATCCTGTCCTTCACCACTCCAAAAGTTAGAAGCATCAGCTTCTGAGTGAGAATCAAAATTCTGTTGAATAGATTGAGCCTCTAAGACTGCCTCATTCCACGTTTTAAACAGATTGGAACGAATAGTAGTCTCATAAACATCAACTGAGTCAGTAGCCGCAGTTTCGACTTCCGATTGGCTCTTTCCAGCGTTTAGACCCTCAAACGCCGCGAGTTTACCCTCTATGTAGGCGTTGTTTTGAACGCCGTCGAGGATGTTTTGATTGTCGACAATCGTACTCGCGTTGGTGCTATGACGGGTCTTAACGATTTGATAGGAGTTCTGTTTGAGAGCCTCAGGTGTCAGACCCTCGGGCGGGTCGTCAGCCCCCAAAACCGTGTATTCTCGGAGCGCCCACCCGAGGGCGATACCGCCCGCATGAGAGGCGAGGTCTCCGAGTGGCCCGAAGGCCGAGGGAGTAATCGCCTGACTCCTGTCGACAGGGTCGAGGGAGGCTCCGACCGCGGCCGCTCCCGCGGTCGCGGCGAGGCCGCGTATGAAGCGCCGTCGAGACGGGGAGGGAACCGTGTCGTAGGTTTGAGCTTCAGACATGGTCAGTTGTTCTCCATGTACCAGTAGACGCCGACCAGACCGACGCCGACGATGGCCAGCACCGGAATGCCCCAGATCGAGCCGAGCGGGAGGCCGCCACCCGACGAGCCACCGCCGCCTGCGACCGAGACGGTCGTCCCGTAGTCAGTCGCGTTGATGTCCTCGGAGTGGCCTTCGATGACGATGCGAACATCACTGTAGTTCGCTCGGTGACTGTCCGAGATCGTCACGTCGGAGTAGCCGACCTCTTCGCCGGAGAGGGTCATCGTCTGGTTTGTCAACTGGGTCTCAGTGCCCTCGGACTCGTTGACGCCGACGAAGGTGACCGTCACGTCAGTCGAGTTTCCAGAGCCGAGCGCTTCGGCGGTCGCCTCGCCCCAGACAGTGAGGGTGTTCGAATCAAGTGCAACCGTCTCGTTGACGAGTTCATCGGGCTCTTCAGACATCGTCACGGTTTGGGTAACTGCCGAGCCCGAGACCGTAATCGAGGAGGCCGAGGCATCCGCGTAGCCGTCCGCAGAAACTCCCGCGTAGTACGTCGCGTCGGCGACCGACGAGAGCGTCACGTCGCCGTTCGCGTCGGTCGTTCCGTTGGCAACGTCTGTGTCGTCGGCGCTGTCGTAGAGGGTGACCGTCGCGCCTTCGATGGCCGAGCCGGTGTCGTCCTCGACGGTGATGGTCACGTCACCGGCCGCCGCTGCGGGTGCGACGGCGAACGACGAGAAGACCGTGACAGCCACGAGGGCCGCCAGCAGGATGCTTCTGAATCGATTCGTCCCGCCCGTGGTGTTGGTGTTTCCGAACATGATTTCAGTTGATGTAGCTCGCCAGAGTGATGCCCATCGTCTGGATGAGGAAGGTGACGAGCGAGTAGGGAGTGGCTGCGATGGTGTTCTCGACGATGGGGAAGAACGGCGGTGCGATGATGAGGCCGGCCGTGACGTAGACGACCCACAAGTCGAGGCCGCCGAGTTCGCCCCAGTCGATGTCGCGGTTGATGGTCACCATCCCGAGAGCGACGAGGCTCATCACGCGGGAGATGGTGATTTCGACGCCGCCGCGCTCGATCAGCGCTTGCCCGAGGTCGATGCCGAGAATGTCCCCAGAGACGAAGCCGAGCGTGATGGCCGCACCCAGCGTAAAGAGGGGAATCGCGACCCAGGTCTCCTTGTCGAGTTGGAGTTTCGCCATCCCGCTATCCCCACTGGAGTCGGTGGTAGCCGACGTAGCTCACGAGGGCGGCGGCCGCGCCCGTGAAGGGGTGGTAGTCGTCGATGAGCCCCGTGATGAACGTCACCTCGAAGTGGATGCCAGCGAGGAAGACGACCGCCGCCGCGACGACGCCGAACTCCCACGGTTCGATGCCGTCGAGCGAGCGGTCGCCCATTAGGAACCCAGCAGCGAGGGCGACAAAGCCAGCGAGCACGGCGAAGTCGCCGAGGGCGTAGGTCATCTCCGAGCCGAAGTCGAAGGTGCCGGTGAAGATGCCGGCCGCCGACAGGACTGCGAGGCCCATCACGATGCCGAGCATCGACCGTGCCGTACGCTCGATATTCATTGCGACCCTCTGCTGTGGGTCTGTTCTGTACGGTTCGCCAGAATCGAATCATCATATGGCATGATGCGAGTGTGTAGAGATGCTGACTAGACGAGAAGCACAGCGTTCCATTCGGGTACTTGTGGGTCCGTGCGGGTCCGGTGGGTCCGCTCGAACCCACTTGCACCCACGCTTATTACAACCGAGAGATGAGCGAGGATATGGAGTTCCGAAAGCTTCGGCAACTGGATTCCGAGAGTGGTGGGGTGACGCTGCCGAAAGAACAGCTACGTGAGGCCGGGCTGCTCGACGAGCGCGGTCGTGTCGACGGCGGGTGCTACGTCCGGATCGAGCAGACCGATGACGCCGAATGGAAGATTCGAGCCGTCGGGGAGTAGTCCAGTGATTCGAAAGGCTTGGTGGGTTGCCGCTGTGATTATTTCTTCTGTACTACTTGTATGGTGCCTCTCTCTGGTGTTTTCGGTTCTCACCAGATATGGCTTCTCGGGGGCATTCTACTCAGTCAGTCAAATGCTATCCTCAATTGGGGTTGGTGCTATTTCGTTGGTGATTGCAGGGGCGGCTTTCGTTGCGTCGGTTGGTTGGTACATTTTGGATGAATCTGGTTTTTAGTAATAGACTTGTATAGAATCTGCTTGACTTAAATAAAAGAGGAGTTCTGAATTATACTGCTATTGCTACGCCCGTAAGAACTGCCATTGCACGAACGGCGAGTTCTGAAGCGGTTTCGAGGTCCATATTCGGTCACCACCTATTGTCTATTGGGTAGTCCATGCTCAAAAGGTTCATTCTCAATTGCAACTCCTCGTTTACAGCCTGTCTTCTGCTACGGAACGTTCCAATCACCTCCGCTCCGGATACGCGTTTCCACAACTCTTCCGTAAATTACACCCACAGTGGTGTTAAGCATACTCCAATTCCTGTTTGCTGTCTACGAGGATGGTACCGTCACCTGAAACAATCACCGTGTGTTCCGGGAGTTCGAACTGTAGAGTCCATAAATCGTTCCTGTGGCTGTTTAGATGCTGGATAGCGTCCGTATCTATGTAGTCCTCAAGTACCAACTCCAATTCTTCTGGCTCCCTGTCTTTCGCATCTGCAACCGCCTCAATTATCGCTCGTAGAATCTCCATTTAGAGTGGACATATTACGTACACTGGAACCAATTGCGCCGGAAATTGACGGTAATATATGTGGACAGAAATGTATACAGTATCAAAGAGATACCTCAAGGGGGCGAACTCGGAGTGTCGAGTGCTCTATACGCCTGCGTACTGACCGACCTTCTTCCACTAATCGCTCGGTACAGTTCGATTACCGGGTAGTTCCATCCAACAGTTGGGTTACTGCGAGTGCATAGAGTGATCCACAGCTATCACACTTCAGACGTACTTCTGCCTCCGCTTCTTCTTTAGGATTCCAGTAGGTTTTCTTACCACACTGACATTCGAAATCGATGCCCATTCCACTCATTATAACTAACTGAATATCACATGGGTCATCACGATTGGGGCAAGCTAATACGGGTTTTTATAAAGCCATTCATAGCACTCTATGCGCGCTTCTATTGACTGACTCTCGCGGCGTGCTTAGTCTGGAACTTTCCGTAATCGACTTGTTCCACAACCCGATTAGATTTCCCCGATTCACCCCCATATCGAGACGCTCCACCCGACTTCCCCCTGCTCTTACAATCGGGTTGTCTGTCGTATCCGATTATGGTACGACTCGATGACTCTGGCGACGTGACGAAGTGCTGGCTCTCCCCCGACGAACTCGGCCGGCTCGAACGCACCGCCGGTCAGGATGGTTGGGAACGGGAGGTCGCCGTCCAACTGATGGGGCGGTGTGGCTTTCGAGCGAGCGAGGTTACCTATCCTGGCGACGAGCATCTACGGTGGTCCGACGATGGCGACTGCTGGCTCGTCGAGGTCCGCGGCAAGAACACGAAAGGCGGCAATCCGAAGGTCAGGGATGCGTGGATGCCCGAGGCCGTCGCCGACGACATCCACAAATTCAGTCGCGAGCGCGGGCTCGACGCGAGTGAGGCGTGGGTCGGCGCCTCGACGCCGTCGGTTCGCCGGTGGGTCAAGGAGGCTACTGAAGTCGTCGCCGCGGAGATCGACGACGATCGCTGGCTGGAAGTGTCGAGTCACGACCTCCGACGCTCTTGGGCGACATTTCACCTCGTCGAGCGGCAGGTCGACGTGCGGACGATGATGTCCATCGGTGGGTGGTCTGATTACTCCGCTATCGAGCCGTATCTCGCCGAGCCGACCGAGTCGCGTATCGGGTCTGCGATGGGGAGAGGTGGCTGAACTGGACGTGTCGTCACGTTGTGAAGATGGGCCGGGTGTTTTATGCAGATAGCCACGGAAGACTTGGATGCACCGCGGGGAGATTCCATGCCCTGAGTCGGTGTGCGCCCACGACCGGGCGTTCCAACGTCCGCACACCCTCGGCCGGATTCTCGGCCGAAGGGATTTCAATCCGTCATAGTCACCACACCGCAACTATCGTGGGAATCAGCGTTTGAGTCGGCTCCTACCTTTATATCCATGCCCGTTTACGGCAGTAACAAGCGGCCACTCATCCGAGACCGACTCGTGGTGGTGTGGGCGTTGGAACACAACAATGGAACTGAAACGCCTGTTCACAGCAGACGAGGAGAATCGCGCTGTCTCACCCGTTATCGGGGTCATACTCATGGTTGCGATAACTGTCATTCTCGCCGCAGTTATCGGAACCTTCGTCCTCGGCCTCGGTGACCAAGTCCAGCAGACGAGTCCGAACGCACAGTGGACCTGGGAACAGTCGGATGTTTCTGGTAGCGTCAGTACTGGAACATATCAGGCGACCGTGACGCACGAGGGGGGTCAAAACGTCGATATTACCCAAATGTCAATGACGATATCAAGTGACAATACACCAACTACGTTCGACGTGACGACGACAGGTGACTGGGATGGGTTGAGCTCGAATGACAAAGCCGTTGCCGGTTCACAATTTGACGTGATAGACGTTAAGACAGATGGCTCCACGAGTGACGGGGTGGCCTTGGATGCAGACGATGAAGTTCGCCTCAATTGGGAGTCTAACGACGGTAGCACGTCCTCGACGCTGACGACCTACACCGTCAGCTAACGACTACCACAGTTTTTCTAGTACTTTTCTTGACGCACCAACCGACACAGTTACTGCTACATCACGTTCTATGTGAATCAGCGTTTGAGTCGCCTCCTACCTTTATATCCATGCCCGTTGACGGTCGTTTCAAGCGGCCACAGCATCCGAGACCGACTCGTGGTGGTGTGGGCGTTGGAACACAACAATGGAACTGAAACGCCTGTTCACAGCAGACGAGGAGAATCGTGCCGTTTCACCCGTTATCGGGGTCATACTCATGGTTGCGATAACTGTCATTCTCGCCGCAGTTATCGGAACCTTCGTCCTCGGCCTCGGTGACCAAGTCCAATCTACCGCGCCGAACGCCCAGTTCGACTGGGAGCAGAGTGAGCCGACGGCTGGTGAGTACACCGCGACTGTGACGATGGCCAGTGGTCAAAATATTGACCCGTCTACCGTTACTGTGAATCTGGACACTACCCAAGGCAGCGTTGCAGGCACCTTTAACGCGGAGAATGACTGGCCCAGTGGCGATAACATCGTAGCTGGCGACAGCCTGACCATCGGGGATGACACAGTCTCCGGTGGCCATCTGGAACCGGATGATGAAATTACCATCAACTGGCAATCCAACGACGGCAGTACGTCCTCGACGCTGACGACGTATACCGTCAACTAACGACCGACCGCAGCTTTCCCAGTATTTTGCTCGATACACCAACCGACACAGCGGCCGCAAAACGCGCGCTCGTCCGAACGTACGATACCCCATCGTATGCCGACCCGTGGGACTGCGTTGAAGATTTCGAGCGCGTCCAAGAAGCCGCGGCGAAACACCCGAACAAAGGCTCGGCCGCCCTCGCATCGGTAGTCGAACTCCCCCGCGGGCGTATCCGTCCGTGGTTGGATGGTTCCCGCCCCGACTGCTATCGTGGGCTCCAGACCGCACTGTCGAACGGCTGGCTCATCGAGACGTGGGACAGCGACACGGCCCGTGGCCTAAACGGACTGGCTGCGTGGCTGCTTTCCAGCGGTGGGATAAACGATAATTGGGTACCGCAGTGGGTCGCCGATACAGATGACGAACAGGAGGCACTCGAACGATATGCCGATGCCGCCGGTATCCGGCTAGTTCGCACCCGCGAAGACGACGACCGCCCCGACGAGTACCGCCCAGCCGAGGACGCCTCGGTGTTAGGCCGCGTCCTGTCCACGTGGACCGGGCTACGTGGTGATAAGGACCGAACCGTCCGGTTTCCTCGCTACGTCCGGTTCGCACCCGACGATATCGCTCGGGACTTCTGTCGTATCTACGTCGCCCAACGCGGGATCGAAGGTGGCGGAGATGACCAGCGACGGCGACCGTTTCGACAGATTATGGCCATTCGGTCAGACGCCTTCCGCGAGGACCTCCTTTCCCAACTCCGCCGCGTCGTCGACGACCCCGATTCGGTTCGCGGAGAATCGTGGCCGGTTCGTATCTACGAGCCCGCGCGGTCGCAGTTGGCCGGCTATCCCAATCTTGACTCGACCGAGTGAGACAGGCGTCCCCGCAAGCGGTATTCGCCCGTAATATTCTGCTATGTCAAACCTTTTGTGAGTTCTCTTCGGTTCCCTCGTATGGAGGTCGAATTTGCGTGCGATTGCGGGCACGATATCTCTGAGTTTACACGGGGAAAAGAGACGAAGAACGTACAGTTGGAGTGTCCGAACTGTCAGGCGGTGTGGACGCTCACGCTGACGAATATCCGGGCTGGCGAGAAGCCGGCGTAGCAACCCTACTCGCCGAGGTCGTGCTCGTCGACGTAGTGGGTCAGCACCTCATCGAGGCGCGTCGGTCCATTCTGTATCCCATGCTCGAACTCGTGGCCGCACTCTACGCAGGGCATACTCCGCGTTGGTTAGTCAGCTAACATATAGCCGGCGAAATATTGATTCTGTCGGCATTCGTTGGTTGGGATGCCGAGTCTGAGGTAAGGATACGCACCCCTTTCGGGGGTAGATGAAGCCCACTATCTCAGTCGGGGGCCGTACTGGCACGGCCTATAACCCCACCGCGTACGAGTGGGGAACCTCCCGTCGTGGACTGTCCGGTCTGTGGCCGGAAACTCCACATTATAGCTGTGGGGGGATGTCAGACGCCGTTCTCCGTCTCCTCTGCCGACTTCTTTGGCCCGTTCCCACCATTCGCCATATCCTGCCCTATGTATTTTTTTATCAGCTACGTATCCGCGAAGCGAACGAACACCTTCCGGCGCTGTGACATTGCCCGTTACAAGACAAATATATTTACTTGGTCGCTGAGACGGCCGAAAATATGGACGCTGACGAAGTCTACGCTGTATCCGCATTAATTACCAGTCTCGTGGGTGCTGCTGGATTTCTGATTTTCAGACTCACCTACTACAACCTCAGCGGAATCCTGACCCTCGGTGTGGGTGTATTTTTGACCGTCTCGTTCGTTGGGGCGGCCGCATACGAAAGCAGTCGTGAATCGACTTCCTCTACGTCGGATTCATCAGCTATCCACGACGCCACGGAGTCAATCAACCTCTCCGACCGTATGTCCGAGATCGAGTTGTGGCCAATAGCCAGAACCGCATTCTACTCCATTGCAGCATTCGCGCTCACTGGCCTCGGTATCGGTCTGACCGGCGCGCTCGCCATCCTTGAATTCGGTGGAGCAACTGGAACTTTCTTCGGGGGCATCCTCCTCCTGTCCGTCCTCGCCGCTGCCTTCATCATCGGACCGGTGGTCGGACTCGCGGTCGGCCTCGCCATCTCGGATGGGGCAATTGACGGCTTTCTTGGCGCCATGAGTGGGTTCATCATCATGATGGGTATCGTTCTTTTACTCCTCATAGCCGCTACCTCCGTGAGCGTGGTCGGAGACATCACACAACCCCCTGCCGAGTCCGACAGCGGACAGTTCGACGAGCCATCGTCGCCGCCGTCACAGGATACTTCGAGTACTGACGGCTTCCTGCTACAGCTGCTTCAGACTATAATCGTATTTTCAATCCCGACCGGTCTCGTTGGCGGTGGAGCTTCAATCCTCAAATCCCGGTCAGGGTAAACGAACAGGTAATCTCGATTCTACGCTTAGGACGTGAGCCGCTCGACGATCTCCATCAACTCTCCTTCCGACCGCGGGCGCTCGTAGAGCCGGACATCCACCTCGCCTTCGAGATACTGCAATCCCTTCGTCGTGATCTCGACTCGCCAACCCTCCCTGATCGAGAGGCCGACGAGTTCGGCATCGGCCAGTTGTAAACATCGCCCCTTAATTTGCCGCTCCGTCGCGTGGATGTGCGGCTCCAGTTCCATCACCGACGGTGTCGACCACGACTCGCTCTTCAACAGTTCGAGAATGCGGTCATCGACATCCCCCTGCCACGACCCCGACCGTCTCATGTTAGACTCCGTTCTCCGTCTGTGACTCCGAATCAGCGCTCGATTCCCCGTTGGCGACATCACGGCCGACGAAGCGACCCGTCTCGACGTTGTACTCCTCGTCGAGATATGCCTCGCCTTCCTCGGTGATGACGTACATCCCATTGCCGACCTCCCGCAACAGGTTGTGGTCCGCCATCTTGTTCAGCCGGCGGGAGATGGTCGACCTGGAGACGAGTATCAAATCGCTATCCCGCATCTGAGATGCTGAACCCATCCCATCGTTCTCACGAATCCATTCGAGGATGCGGTCGTCCCACAATCCCATCCACTTCGCCGACTTTCTCATTGGGTGCTTAATTTCAATCACATTCGGTTAATACGACCGGATAGTGTTACCTTACTCAGTTTGGGTGATTGTGCCCAAGTTGAGCAAACTTAGTTAATCGGTGCATTTTTGAACACCGGGTGTAATTGTGTGTTTCACGAAACTGCCAAACTCGTTGATGCCTCTCTGCGGTTGGCATCTCGGGGCTGTGCTGGAACACAGCCCCGGAAAAGGTGGTTTCGTCGACAGCCTATGACGCACGAAACCAGCGCGGGCGAGAACGCCCGCACCGACCGAGACGCACCACACGACAAAAAGCCCGACGCTGCCGTCCTCGGGCGCGGTGAAACCCGCGTTCCCGACGAGGACGCTGTCATCCTCGCCGACGGCGGCCGCGATCTCCCGCGCTTCGTCTACGACGACGCGGCCATCTCGACGGGCGACATCGTCGTCGACCTCGCCAGCGGGAAAGCACTCCAGGTCGTCGGCAAATCCGTCCAGACCGTCGGCGAACACCCGCAGACGCGGTCGGACGACACCGCCGAGATGTTCGGCGCTCACTCCGCCGAGACCGTCTTCGACTGTGTGTTCCTGCCGGACGGCGAGAAGGTGACGCCGCCGACGAAAACCTACGCCTACCCCGAGAGCCGACTGCTGCGGTACCCCGTCGAGAACGCCACCGAGTACGGCGGCGACATCCAGACGTGGCTCCGAACCGCGTTCCTCGACGAACTCGCCAACGCGGCCGCTGAGAACGACCGACTGACGGCCGCAGTCTCGATAGCCGTCCGCGAGGCCTACGGCGAGGACCTCGAAGCGACGTTCCGCGAACTCATCGAGGCGAAGCGCGACGAGGCCGAGGTCGCCACCGACGGCGGTGCCGACCTCCTCTCGGCTGACCTGAAGGCCGCGCTCGAAGCGTCGGAATGTCACCCCGACATGGTCCGGTACGCCGAAGCGGCCGCCGAACGCGGTGGAACACCGATTCTCAACTCGCTGCGGCACTTCCACGAGCAAACCGACGTGTCGAGAATCGCCGACATCGGCACGGAGATCGAGAAGACGCTCTGGCACCACGGCGCTCGGGCGACGCTGGACCGCCACGGCCACCTCGACGACACCAACACCGCGATTCTCGAAGACATCGCCGACGACCACGGCGAAGCCTTGCTCGCCGACGGCGGCACGGTCCAGACCGGTCCCGAGCCGCGGCCCGACGCGCCCTCGAAACCCACGCCGGACGTGACCCGCATCGAAGCGGTCGGCTCCGCTCCCGACACGGTCGACCGACTCACCGTCACGGTGCACTTCTACGACGGCTGCACCGAACACACCGCTCACGTCGAGTTCACCGTCAAAGGCTCGACGGCCGCGTTCCGCGATATCGACGTGCCGTGCTCGATGAGGGCCGCCGCGCCGGCTATCGTCGAAGCCGAAGCCGCCGTCGGCGAACACCACGCCATCCAGGCCGTCGAGACCGCCGCGATGCAACTCGCCGAAGCGCTGGCTGACCTCGCCGACGGCACGGAGGGCGACCGATGACCCGGATGCCGGAACTGTCGGACTTCCAGCGCGACCTCCTGATGACGCTCGCTCGAAGCGAGCCGACGCACGGCAGCGGGCTCGTCGAGGACCTCCAGTCGCTCCGTGCCGAAAGCATCACGCAGGGGCGTCTTTACAAGAACCTCGACGACCTCCACGACCACGGTCTCATCGAGAAGCGTATCCGGCCGACCAAGGACCAGCGACGTAACGAATACGCACTCACGACCGAGGGTCGAGAATCCATCCGCCAGCACGCCCAGCGCGTCGCCGGCGCCGCCGACGCCATCAACGGAGGTGCGGCATGAGCCGTCATATTCCGGGCGGGTACGCTCCCGACCACAACACGCCGTCGCAGTTCGTCGTCCGCTGCTCGGACTGCGGCCGCGTCTGCATCCGGGACGACCGCGGGGACGCCCACGACCGCGCCGACAGCCACGCGCTGCACTGCGCGCAGACGGGTGTGACGTCCATCTCGTTCATCGGCGACGAGGAGCAGCCCGACGACGACGCCGACACGGCGACACTCCAGCCGCGGACCACTAACCTCGTCGGCGAGGAGGTGACGCTCGTCTACCACAGCAAGGACCCGCGTTCCGACGAGATTGAGCGCGACGCCGTCGTCGAGGAGATGCTCACCAGCTACCTCGACGTGCCCTACCGCGGCTTCCTCGCCCGCGCCGACAACGGCATCGAACTGGAGGTCGACCTCTCCGCTGGCATCGTCTTCTCGCACGGCAACGTCCGCAGTCCGACCGGCGAAATCCTGCGTATCGAACCAGCCTGCGAGGAGCCCGCGCTCGGCGAGGATGCCACCGATGACGCTCGCGTGGCGACCGACGGAGGTGAAACATGAGCGCCGAGACCGCCGAAGTCGACGATGAGCCCGAAGAAGAGGACGCTGACGAGGAACAGGTTTCCTCTCCGACCGTCGACTCCCTGGAGACGCTCATCGTGACCGACACGCTGGAGAAGACTATCGACGTGGCCTCTTCGGTGGCGTTCGAATCCGTGCTTCGGTTCGGTCACCACGGCCTCAAAATCTGCCTCGTCGACCCCGGCAACGTCTACATGGCCGATATCCACCTCGAAGACGGTGCGTTTGAAGCCGTCGGTGATGGGATGTTCCCGGCCGGTGCCGACCACACCAAGCTGCTCGACTTCATCGGCAAGTCGGACAGTGAGGAACTCATCAGTCTCGCTTTCGACGCCGAGACCCGCCACCTCTCCGTCGAGTTCGGTCCCTACGAGCGCGATTACGCGCTCATCGACCCTGACTCGATTCGACGAGAACCGGATCTTCCTGAAATCGACCTCCCGAACGTCTTCGAAATCGACGCGAAGACGCTGAAAGAGGTCGTCGATGTCTCCGAACTCGTCTCCGACCACGTCAGCATTGAGGGCGACCCGAACGACGAGTGCATCCGAATCGTCGCCGACGGTGACATCGACACGACCACCGCGACGCTCGACGACGAACTCGGGTTCGCAGACGTACAAAAGGAAGCGGCCTCGTTCATCTCGCTCGATTACCTCTCGGACGCGGTCGCTGTCATCCCGAAGACCTCGACCGTCGAGGTGCAATTCGGCGAGGAGTTCCCGGTTCGGTTGCAGTGGGACTACGCCGACGGCCACGGCCACGTCGAGCAGATAATCGCACCCCGGATTCAGAGCCAATGAGCCTCGTCATGTCCACCGACGCGCCCCACGTCATCGGCGAGGCCGAGCCGCAACGGCAGGACCACGCAACACTGGAGACAAAGCCGTCGGTCCACGGTTACACCGGCGGTGGGTACGAGCACTGGCGGAGCTACGAGTTCCGGCCAGAGACGCCGACGAGAGTCAAAGAGGACGTGTACGTCAGCGTCCACCGCCTCACCGCTGTCGTCGCCTGCTATCCCACGGAGCAACCCATCGAGGCTGTCCTTGACGATCTCCGCGAGAAGGACGTACATCACCGCTCGGGCGTGCCGTGGGACAACCGACCCGAGAACCTCGAAGCCGTCCCGCACGGTCGACACTCCGAAATCACGCAAACCCAGCGACGAGCGTGGGCCGAAGACGCGAAACGCGAAGTCGAAGAGCGAGAACGCCACCCCGTCGACGCCGACGAGTGCGCCCACTGTGGCGAAGTCGCCGACGTGCTCGCCGAGTGCGACGCATGGCCCGGCGAGAAGCGGTGTCTCGGCTGTGCGAAGGACACCGCCAACGGCCACGAGGTGAGACTATGACCGAGCAGTCGGTGGGAAACCGACGAGTCCCGCCAGCCCAATGTGGCCCCGAGTCGTGGAAGACTGGCTGTCCGGAGGGCCACGTCGCTACGGTTCCTCGTGTCGAGAAGGGCGGCTACTACTGCGATACCTGCAAGCAGCACTACGAGGGCGACCCGATCCCCCGAGGTGAGGCCGATGTCTGAGGACCTCCAGCCGATGACGCCGGAGGAGGGCATCGAGAAGTACCTCGCCCATCGGAAAATCGAGGTCTCAGAAGAGACGCTCCAGACCTACGACTACCGCCTTCGAAAGTTCAATCGTTGGACCGACGAGGTCGGCCTCGACAATCTAAACGACCTCACCGGCCGGAAGCTCGACGAGTATGAGCGTCATCGCCGCCAGCAGGGCATCAAGAAGACGACACTGAAAGGCGACATGAAGGACTTCCGGATGGCAGTCCGGTACTGGGAACGCATCGAAGCGGTCGCCGACGGGCTCGCCGATAAGGTGCCCGTCGTCAACCCGAAGAAGCACGAGGAAGTCTCGCAGGAAACACTCGACGAAGAGAGTGCGATGCCGCTGCTTCGGTACTATCGGCACCGGACACCCGGTACTCGAAACCACGCTTTCCTCGAACTCGCGTGGTCGACCGCCGCCCGCGTCTCCGGGCTCCAAGCGCTCGATATGCGGGACTTCTACCCCGAAGAGGGCTATGTCTGGTTCCGGCATCGGCCGGGGCAAGGCACCTCGCTCAAGAAGAACTACGCCAGCGAGCGTGTCGTCAGTATCCCCGACCGCGTCGTCGAGGCGCTTCGGGAGTACATCTCCGAACACCGCTACGCTGTCCGTGACGACCACGGTCGCCATCCGCTGTTTACCAGCCAGCAGGGTCGACCACACAAGAACACGATTCGCGGCTGGTCGTATCACATGACCCAGCCATGCCGCTACGGTGACTGTCCACACGGGTACGACCCCGCCGAGTGCGACTTCCGCGAGCACGGCTACTACTCGAAGTGTCCCTCCTCGAAGTCGACACACCCGATTCGAAAGGGGTCGATTTCCTGGCACCTCGGTAACGGCGTGCCGATGGAGCTTGTCGAGGCCCGCTGTGACGCCTCTCGGGAGGTCATCGAGTTACACTACGATATGCGCTCTCCCGAGGAGCGGATGCAGCACCGGCGGGGAACCGTTCTTCCGAAACTGAAGTACGCATAACCATGTCCGAAATCACCGACCAACACGACCAGAAGAATCGACGAAAACAGCAAGCCGTGGGGACTCCGAGACACGGCGGTCCCACTTTCCAAACCGACACAGCATCCCTTAGCGATGTGGACATCTCGATAGGGGGATGCGACGGATACGACGAACGTCAAGGCCGCGATACGCCCCGAGACGACGCTACTGTGGATGGAGACGCCGACGAATCCCTTGTTGAAACTCTGTGACCTAGACGCAGTAGCGTCGATAGCCGACGACCACGGAATTCCACTCGGCGTCGATAACACGTTCGCGACGCCGTATTTCCAGCGGCCGTTGGAGCAGGGCGCCGACCTCGTCGTTCACAGCACTACGAAGTACCTGAACGGTCACAGCGACTCCACCGGCGGTGCGGTGGCGACGAGCGACCCCGCACTCGCCAATCGCATCTCGGAACTACAGGCGTACACGCTCGGGAACCTTCTGGCCCCGTTCGACTCCTATCTGGTGCTTCGCGGGACGAAGACGTTCCCGCTTCGAATGGGCAAACACGAAACGAACGCCCGAGCGATTGCCGAGCATCTCCTCGAACACCCCTCGGTCTCTCGAGTCAACTATCCCGGACTCGAATCACATCCCCAACACGAACTGGCGAGACGGCAGATGGACGGGTTCGGTGGCATCGTCTCCTTCGAGTTGGACGCGACCGAAGCGGAGACGAGGGCCGTTCTCGAAGAACTGGACGTGTTTACGATTGCCGTCAGCCTCGGGGGTGTCGAGTCGCTCGTCGACCATCCGTGGACGATGTCGGCGTCGTTCATTTCACCGGAGGAACGACGAGAAGCCGGGATTTCGGAGTCGCTGGTTCGGATGTCGGTTGGCATCGAAGACACCTCCGACCTCATCGAAGACCTAGGCCAGGCCCTAGAGAACGTATAGATACACAGCGTATCGAAGACTCACGGAAACAAAGTCGGCTTCTACTATCGGGCATCCGTCTCGGCGAACAGCATCGATAGGATACGGGATTCGGCTTTCCGGAGGTGCTCGGAAGCCGTCGCCGTCGCACAATCCAGCGCTTGGGCGACGTCCTGTGACGACGCCTCCCGAGGGATGTCGTAGTATCCGACTCGGAGTGCGGCTTGGACGGCTTCGCGCTGCTTCGGCGAGAGGTTGTCCGCGACGGCGTTCTGTGCGACAGGCCCGGCGCCGACCGCGTCAATCGTAACATCCACTCCATCAGGAACGCCGTCGACCGCGTTCTGTATCGCCGCTCCCGTCCCGATGAGCGTGAACGTACTGCACCCATCGTCGTGACATCGAATCGGTGGAACGGTCAGGATGTCCTCACGGGTATCGGAGTTGACGGCGTTCGCGAATACCAAGCAATATTAACCAACATAAGGGTCGTTTGGAGAAGTATTGTTGGTTAATCACGGTTCTCATGAAGGCGCGTACTGAAGATTGCGCGTATACCACTCCGTCCTTGATTAGAACAACAGACTAGGAAACAGTCAGTTCGTATACTGGCTATAAAAACACCTATATCAACAGAGATAGATTGTGTTACTACCGAGATGTCCCCGAAAGAGCTTCCCGATCGCGCGCCAGGGACATACGTCTCCTACCACCCAAATCCATACTATTCGCCTGAGACGCTCCCTGTAGAGCCAAAGCTTGAAATCACCGATCAGACACACGCTCTCGTAGCTGATGCCGCACATCAGATCGGTCGTGTCGACGGTATCAGTTCAACTGTTGACTTCTCAACAGTACTCTATACCTCACTTATTCGGATTGAGGCTGTCGAATCCGCACGTATCGAAGGGGCAGATGTTGTATACCAAGACGTTGAAGCGTATCACACCCAGAATCGCACGGGTGAAACAGACCCGACAGTCGAAAAAGACCTGAAAGAGGCACTCAACTACGAAAACGCGCTTACCCACGGGCTCGAGAAAGTCAAGAGTGGAGATGAAATAACGCTCTCGCTCATCAAACATATTCACTCGATGCTGCTTGAAGACGTCCGAAACGACGGAGACGTTGTCGGGGGCTTCCGGGACCACATGGTTCATCTAACAAGTCCCCAGTCAGGAGAACGCCAGTTCGTTCCCCCACCGCCGGAAGCGCTCGACGCACTGATGCAGTCTCTTGAGGGATACGTCCAGATGGGCGGACAGTATCATCCACTCGTGGATGCTGCAATTATCCACTACTTTTTCGAGACAGTCCATCCGTTCTCGGACGGGAACGGTCGACTTGGCCGCCTCCTCATTATTCTCTATTTGACGAGCCAAGGGTATCTCGAGAGTCCGTACATCTACCCGAGCGCGTACTTCAACCGGCACAAAGTCGAATACGTTGAACGAATGCGGGCGGTCAGTGACGAGGGTGCGTGGAACGAATGGTTCCAATTTTTCCTCGAAGGGCTCCGAAGTCAAGCGGAAACATCGTACGACCGAACCCACCAGCTCCGTGAACTCCAGGAGCGCTACGAGAAGGAGTATCCGGGCAACACGAAAACGGATCAGTTTGCACGCCAGTTACTCCAGTATCCGTATTTTACGGCACCGGATCTCGTGGGGTATCTCGATGTCTCTCGTCGGACTGCCTACAAGGTCGTCGACGATCTCGAATCGGATGGCCTCATCGAGGAAGTAACCGGGAAAGAACGCGGAAAAGAGTACAAAGCCGTTGATGTGTTCAATATTCTCGAGTAAACTACCTCGGTGGCAGTCCTGAGACGTTCTGCCTGCTCTGTCGGAGAATGAGAGTTGAGATTAGATTGAATTATGATTCCTTTGTTGGTGCTGTTTAACCAACATAACAGACGCAGTGAGCAATTTTGTTGGTTAATGAATGTGGCGTTCGTTCGAATTGTCTGGCGGGGTGAATAGTGATCGAATCGTATCGTATTAGTGAGTATTTCCACGAAGAAGAGCAGACACGGGTATGGCGAGAAATCATTGTCGTACCCGAAGCCCCTACGAAAGGACACCGGGTTTCCGGTGAAATACCCGGAGCCAACTCTGTAGCTCCTGATAAACCAACAGTATTGGCGGTTTTCATGCACCGTGGTTAATAGAGTCACGCCGGTTTGGTTGCCCAAGGGACACACCACGTTTCCGGTGTATCGAGTCAAGAGGCCCGCTGGGTCAAGATGATAGCTCGGGATATCCTAAGAATCGACTCCGACACACACCACGTTTCCGGTGAAATGCCTATCAAAAGGCGCTGTACCTACAGTATACCGCTGTGGTAGTGGTTGTATAACTATTCTTTCCTAGATATATGTCGTGGTGTTCAGATAAGGATGAAGAGTGAGGCGGTGTGTTTTCTGAGTGGTTCATGCCCGAAAACACATGCCTCAGTGGTAGTATCGACCAGATTGAGTTAGGTTTTGTGGAACGAGAGGCGACACCGAAACTCCTGATGAAGCTTGGTATTCAACTCCATTTGGCTGGTTTATCACTTTCGAATACCGTTTCTATTCTTGAGATGTTTGGTGTCAGTCGAGCTCGATCCACCGTTCACAACTGGGTTCACAAAGCAGATTTACAGCCCGAATCTGGTCGGCATCCGAATCACGTCGCAGTTGGCGAGACCGTGATTCAGCTCAATGACGAACGCTACTGGCTGTACGCCGCTGTCGATCCTAATGCAAACGGGTTGCTTCATACAAAGCTTGAACCAGCCAGAACAAACGTTCTCGCCCACGCATTCTTCACCGAACTCCGCGAGAAACATGATGTCGATGACGCCGTCTTCCTCATCGATGGCGCCGCACCGCTGAAAGACGCCTGCCATCGACACGGCCTCGATTTCAGATACGAAAAACATGGAAATCGGAATAGTGTCGAACGTGTCTTTCGTGAGGTAAAACAGCGAACTACCAGCTTCTCAAACTGTTTCAGCAACGTCGAAGCAGACACCGCCGACAATTGGCTTCAAACCTTCGCCTTCGCATGGAATCAGCTTATCTGAACACTACCGGTCTCGCGACGTGAACCGGACGGAATCCCCGGCTTATCGGATTTTCCGAACGTCGCTGATGTCGAAGCCTGCGTCGCCGATTTCCGTCTCGAATCGGACGATGTTCTCGTCTTCGATGCGCGAGAGTACCCCACGGAACTGCTTTACGACCATCGTTCGTGCGCGGGCGCTCCCGCCGCTTTCCCACTCGAACAGAAGCGTCCCGTCGGCGGCGTCGACGAGTTGGCCGTGTTTCTCAGCCCCGAGCGTCTCCTGGTTGATGTGGACGAGGATGAGACCACCCCACTCGTAGGCCGCCCGCGAGAGCCCCTTCAAAAGGACTGGCACGTCGCTCCACGGCAGGCTGTCGGTTCGGGAGCCGATGAGGTCGGCGATTGAGTCGATGACGACGACGTTGCCGGCAGCGTGACTCGTGAGTCGGTCCCCGAGGGCCTCCGTGACGGTTTTTCTGTCCTGTGTGTGCCCCAAATCGGAGATGCTCGCCGTCTTCTCGGCGTACCACTCCCGGGGGACGGGGCTGAGACGGAAATACTCCGGCGAGAGGTCGTGAAACGACATGTTGTCGATGCCCGCCTCGACGACTTCGTCATCCATCGCGAGCGTCATCTCGCGGTTTACCTGCCGTTTCTCGGAGGTAAAGGAGATGTAGTGAACTTCTTCCGGGGCGGAGGCGCGGTCGTCGATGCCGCCGTAGTAGAGGTCGAACAGTTCGGGGTCGCCCTTCGCGAGGCCGTTCATGATGGCCGCGGTGTACATGAACTCCCGGGCGCCGGCGCCGGCTTCCCCCGACAGCAGCACGACGCTGCCGGGCGGCGCACCACCCCCGATGGTCGTGTCCAAGCGTCGAATCCCGAACGGGATGCGGTCCATGCACACCCGTTCGGTCCCCCGGCTTTAAAGCGTTTAGTCAGTTACGACGCGCGCACCGGCGTTTCGCGGTTCGACAACGCGCACGTTGCCGTCGACGCCCGTCTCCGTGAGTGCGGTTTCGGCGGCCCGTCGTGCCGTCACCGCCGAGTCGGCGTCGGTTACGCCGTACACCGCTGGCCCCCACGAGGACTGCCCGACGCCGCGGAGCGCGGGCGTCTCGGCCAACTCGTCGATGAGGCGGCCTGCCGGCGGCCGGTAGACGCCCCCCTGTTCGTCGGCGTACCACGCGCCGTTGAGTCGGCCGAAAGCACCGACCGCGTCGCCGAAGGCCGCCAGTCGGCCCTCCACCGCCGCCGGCAGGAGTCGGCGAACGAGCAGCGAGGCGAGTTCGTCGGCAACCGCCGGGTCGGCGTTCTCGACTACGGCGCGCATGCTCTCGTCTTCGGTGTCGCCGCTGCGTCCGGGGTCTGCGTCGGGCAACACGAGGACGAATCGCCAGTCGTCGGGGAGGCCGTGGCGTGCGACGATCGCCGGAACCTCCCACTCGCCGGGGGCCGGCGGGGCGGTCGTAAACCGCTCGGTCGGATGACCGGCATCGACGATGAACCCGCCGGCTTCGAAGGCCGCGACTCCGACGCCGCTTCGGCCACCGCGTTCGAGCGCCGGCGCACGCGTTCGGATTTTCGGGTCGCGGTCATAGGCAGTCGCGACCGCCGCAAGCGTCGCCAAGGTAAGTTGCGTTCCGCTACCCAATCCGACGTGTCGCGGGAGCGTTTCCTCGACCGTCAATTCGGCGCCCGGCACGTCGAGCACGTCACAGACCGCCTCGGCGTACTCCGTAACGACCGCATCGTCACAGACGACCGCCGGGGCCCGTTCGGCTTCGATGACCACCCGTGGCTCCTCGAGGGCGACGCCGACGCCGCCGTAGAGCCGTTCGTGGGCCAGCGAGAGGTTCCCGAAACCGATGTGGAGTCGGGCACCGGCCTCGACACGGGCGCGCATTGACGGCTCTTCGCCGGTCGGTGAGTTGTGGGTTTCGACAGCGGCAGCGCTGTCTCAGAGGTCCCGCGACCGGGTGAGGTTCCGCAATTCGCCACCACAGGACGAACAGGAAGGCGTTTCGGCGGTCTCGGTTCGGCGGCCACAGTCGAAACACTCGTACAGTTCCGTGCCTCCACCGAATATATTCGGTCGCATACGACCATGTTCGTTGGCGCATTGGTTAACTCCCACCCTAATATTGCTAGTAAAGTCCAGATATCACTACATCAACATGGTCATTTGTATTACTTTGGCACCATAGAAGATTACAAACGTTTTTCGAAGATATCCAGCAAGAAGTGAGTCGATTGCTGGTCGTTAAGTCGGTCGACGGCAAGGGACTACACATGAGCCAACAGGAACCGCCGGAGCGGGAGGCCGGCGACGAGGAGAAACCGGAGCATCTCCGCAGCCGTGAGGTCACCGAGGGCCCCGAACGCGCCCCACACCGTGCGATGTTCCGCGCGATGGGGTACGACGACGAAGACCTCGCCTCGCCGATGGTCGGCGTCGCCAACCCCGCCGCCGACATCACGCCGTGTAACGTCCACCTCGATGACGTGGCCCAGTCGGCCATCGACGGCGTCGACGGAGCCGACGGCATGCCCATCGAGTTCGGCACCATCACCATCTCCGACGCCATCTCGATGGGGACCGAGGGGATGAAAGCCAGCCTCATCTCCCGGGAAGTCATCGCCGACTCCGTCGAGTTGGTCGCCTTCGGCGAGCGCATGGACGCCCTCGTCACTGTTGCGGGCTGTGACAAGAACCTCCCCGGAATGATGATGGCCTCCATTCGAACGGACCTCCCCTCCGTGTTCCTCTACGGCGGGTCCATCATGCCCGGTGAACACGACGGGCGAGAAATCACGATTCAGAACGTCTTCGAGGGCGTCGGCGCCGTCGCGTCCGGCGACATGAGCGAAGAGGAACTCGAAGAGATGGAACACCACGCCTGTCCCGGCGCCGGGTCCTGTGGCGGGATGTTCACCGCCAACACGATGGCTTCCATCAGCGAGGCGCTCGGGATGGCGCCGCTCGGGTCGGCCTCCCCGCCCGCCGAGAGCGACGAGCGCTACGAGGTCGCCGAACGCGCCGGCGAACTCGTCCTCGAGTGCGTCCAAGAGGACCGCAAGCCCTCCGACATCCTCACGAAGGAGTCCTTCGAGAACGCCATCGCCGTCCAAGTCGCACTGGGTGGGTCGACCAACGGCGTCCTCCACGTCCTCGCGTTGGCCGCCGAGGCCGGCATCGACCTCGACATCACGGAGTTCAACGAGATATCCAAGCGCACGCCGAAAATCGCCAACCTTCAGCCCGGCGGCACTCGTGTGATGAACGACCTCCACGAAATCGGCGGCGTGCCGGTCGTCATCCGGCGGCTGCTTGAGGGCGGCTACATCCACGGCGACGCGATGACCGTCACCGGCCGCACCATCGAGGAGGAACTCGAATTGCTCGAAGAGACCGGCCACCTTCCCGACGACGAGGACATCGAGGCCGACTTCCTCTACACCGTCGACGACCCCATCCACGAGGAGGGGGCCATCAAGATTCTCACCGGCAACCTCGCACCCGACGGCGCGGTGCTGAAGGTGACCGGCGACGACGCCTTCTTCCACGAGGGGCCGGCACGCGTCTTCGAAGACGAGGAGGCGGCGATGAAGTACGTCCAGGAGGACCGCATCGAATCCGGCGACGTCATCATCATCCGCAACGAGGGCCCGCAAGGCGGGCCCGGGATGCGGGAGATGCTCGGCGTGACCGCCGCTGTCGTCGGCGCCGGCCACGAGGACGACGTGGCGATGCTCACCGACGGCCGCTTCTCGGGGGCGACCCGCGGACCGATGATAGGCCACGCGGCCCCCGAGGCGTTCGTCGGCGGTCCCATCGGGGCCCTCGAGGACGGCGACCACGTCACCATCGACATTCCCGAACGGAGCATCGAGGTCGACCTCACCGACGAGGAACTCGAAGCGCGCCTCGAGGACTGGGAACAGCCCGACCCCTCGTATCCGACGGGCGTGTTGGCGAAGTACGGTATGGCCTTCGGCTCTGCCGCCAACGGCGCGGTGACGAACCCCGGCGTGAAGCGCGACGACTAAGCGCTGAGGCTCTTTTAGATAGCATCCGCGCGAGCGAAGCGAGCGCGGTTCTCCGGCGGCACAGCCGCCGGTAGCGGCGAGTGACCGTAGGGAACGAGCCACTATTTTTCATCGAAGTTTTTGCCGGCGCGCACAGCGCGCCGTGCAAAAAGTTCGTGTCTCTAAAAACGTCCCTCCTCGTCGCCGATACCTAGCCGCTCGCCGAGGTCCTCGATTTCGTCGTTGATGTCGGTCCCGGACGATTCACCCGGGAGAATATCTCCCAGTGCGGCCCCGAGGGAGGCGACCGTCCAGACGACGGACACGCGGGCGAGGGCAACCGAAGGATTGGTCCAGTCGATACGGCCCCACAGCGTCATCGTGAACGCTGCGGTGAGGAACGCGACGACGAGGACACTGGCGAGTCGCCGTGGAACGAGACCGAAGATGGGTCGGTTGACGATTACCTCACGGAAGTCCGCGAAGTACAGCAGAGAGATTGCCATCAGGACGACGAACGCGGCGTTCACCAAGAACAACGCCGGCGCCGAAAGGAGATACGCAGCGATGTCGAAGACGCCGTCTTCGACCAACATCGGAATCGAGATGATAATCGCGCCGACGGTGGCTTCCGCGATGTCGCGTCGCGTGAACTTCCGAATCCCCTCCGAGACGGACGGCTCCGGCAGGCGGTCTAGGAGAGAAATCACGCCACGGACCTCGCGGCGCTCGGCGTCGTCGTCGACGGTGGCTTCCAACTCCGCGAGTTGCGAGCGGATTTCCTCGACTGCGACTTCCTCGAGGTCCGAGTCGTCCGACCCCTCGTTGCTCACGGCCGTACGTCGGCCGGCCGTTCGAAAAAGGTTGCGTGCGGCCGAGTCGAGACACTACCGTTCAGTCGTCGGGTTCGACGACCGTCGGGTCGTCACCGTCGTCGCCGCGAACCGTCACGCTGTGTCGCGTGTGGCGGGCGTGGGTCTCCGCCCAGCGCTGTGCGGGCCGCTCCGAGAGGAACTCGTCGCCGTCGGGACACTGTCGGCAGGCGACGACCCACGGCGTCACCTCGTCGGGGAAGTGTCCGGTGTGGCGTTTGTGGTCCAACGCGAACCGTTCGAGCGCCTGATTGCCGACGCGAAGGTCGTCGAGTTCGTATTCGAGGTCCCACTCCCGGTTACACTGGGAACACGACACGGTGGGCGTGTCGTCGATTTCGTCCGGACAGCCGACCTCGTCGGTGTCTCCATCGAATCCGTCGGGCACATCTGGCGTTACACATCCCCGTATATATGCACACAGGTTCGTCGCCACGGACCGCCGGGCAGTCCGGACGAAACCACGCCGAGACTCAATCCGGGAGATAGAAGTCGGATTTCGTGTGTCGGTGAGGGGAGGCGTTCTTCAGTTTCGCGATTTTCGCCGGACTCCGATTGCGGACGATGACCACGTCGTAGGCTTCGTCGGTGGCGACGTTGCCGCCGACGCTCGAGACGCTTGTCACCAGGTGGCCGGCGTTGTCGCTGCCGATGAACACCATCGACACGTCCTCCCGTTTGGCGACTTTTCGGATGCGAGTCGAGATGGACCCGGACGGTGCGTATTTGTCGACCGTCTTGTGTATAAAATCCGCACTCGATGCCAGTCCCACGACTTGCTCGTGTAACTTCGAGACGATTGGCTGCATGGCGAAGGGTTCCTCGTCGCCGAGCCAGTCGCGTTTTCTCGCGTAGCGGGCGTTGCCTTTCGGGATGACCGTCACAGCCAACACGTCTTCGTCGAACACCGCCGCGAACTCCGTCGCTCGGACGAGCGCCGCCTCGGCGAGTTCGGACCCATCGAACGGGACGAGGAGAGTCATACGCGAGTTCGACGACGGGAGAGTTTAAATGTCCGGTCATGTGGATTCCTGACGACAGCGGCCGCCGAGTCCCGTCGGAACGCCTGCTGACCGTCACTGCAGCGCGATGGACATTGTTATTCAGCGTGTGCCGAGCCGCAGGGGTGGTCGTTGTGATTCTGTGGGGGCCTGGGCTGGTCGCGTGGAATCTCCATACATCCTGTTGTTATCGAGTTAGATGGCGAAAATCCGTATGTAGAGGCGGTGTGTCCGGGTGTCATTTACTATGAGTTTGGTTGTATATAGATTTTTTACCTTTCAGCGAATACCCCATGTGAGTGGGGACCAATGGGCATCATTACCGGGGACCGGGGACAGTCAGAGGTAGTTGGCGCAATATTACTGTTCGGCATTTTCATTCTCGCAATCGGACTGTTACAGACGTATTTCGTCCCACAGGAAATCGCCGCCACCGAGCAGAATCACGTCGAAGAAGTCTCTGATGACTTCACCGAACTGTACACCGCGATTGGGGATGCAGCCGGCAGCAACAAGGAACGAAGCGCCAGCATCTCGCTTGGGACTCGATACGGTGTCTCGACCGTGTTTCTTACACCACCGCCAGCAAGAGGCACAATCGAAAGTGAGCATGTAGGCAATTTATCAAGTGACAACGGCGATGAATTCGCAGGGCTCGGCGACGAGTTGGTGAATGAAGTGTGTGGCCTGTCTACTGTGAAGACGAACGCCATTACGTACGAAGCCCGGTATAACGAGTATCAGAACGCAGGGGCACATACGTATGAAGCCGGCGTTCACTACCGAATCACCGATGGTGCTGGGTTGAAAAACAGCCAGCGGTTGGTCGACGGTAAATCTGATGTTACAACGATCCATCTCACGCCAATTACGAATGGCTCGATTCGTGAATCCGGCACGTCGAGAGAACCGATTACGTTCAAGCCAGGGGTAACCGGCGACACAGGGACGTTCGCGGGGAACTCCAGCGACCCGGTCTCGATAGAGATTCCGGTGCGTAATTCAGATGGATGGAACGCATCGTTCGATGGGGGTATTGTGGATATGTCATCGTCTCAAGCGACACTGACGTTCGATAACCCTAGCCAGGACTACCGTATTCGCTGTACGCCAATCGGGGTTAATACACGCCCAACGAATACCCCTGCTTCGCAGTTCACCGCCGATGACGATGAGGAGGAAGACACTGGCGGGATTAACCCAATCGGTGATGGGGCACTCATCCTACAAGAAGGCTCAAACGCCAGCAAACTTACGTTCCAGAATACTGCTGACTCGTCCAAAAACGTGACAAAAGTTCGAATACCTTGGCTCCAAGAGCCTGGAAAGATTTCAAATGGAGTCTGCGCCAAATTTGAAGCCGATGATGCACCGATCCCTGTTGAAACGGGGAGCACAACATGGTCACAAACCGGAGGATGGGAATGGGATGCTGAAAACCAAACGAACGACGAGAGGGTTATTACTGTGTTTAAGAGTAAGGAAAAGAAGGATTGCAAAGATCAAGATGCAGATAAAGGCGGGGGTGGGAATCCTAATACAGGATACGCTGTAGTGTTCCAATTTAATGATGGGACAACAGCAACTTATCTAGTTTCTGGATAAGGTAGACTACATTCTATTTGAAAAATCCGATTCCTAAATGTTGCTGAACGAGTTCGCCATCTATCACGACAAGTCGACCGTGACCGACACCGAATGCTTCGGCGGTGGATCGAAGCGACGCGAGTGGAGCTCGCCGAGACCGAAGACCCGCGCTGGACGCATCTGACGTTCCACGGCCTCCGGCGGACATGGGCAACGCAACTGAAAAGCCAGGATGTCGACTCACTCCTCGTCTGTGACTGGGGCGGCTGGGACGACCTCGAAACGTTCCTCGATACACTACCGGGGGACGTACGCGCCCGACGTACAGAAGGCGGAACGTCGTAAAGTGGAGTGGCTTAACTGACAACTGTACCAGGCAAGTTCTAAGAGCGGGGTCGTCACGTTGCGGGCTCTATCGCCGCTCTTTATTTATTAGCAATCACCCAGCCCCTCGACTCCGTATCTATACACTACGAAGAGATACGCCCTACAGGAGGTTATTGTCCGTAACGTACTGTTCAGTAAGCACGCGCGAATTAGCTAATAGCGACAGGAGGTTTTGATCCGTTCCATCACTATGTCTGCCACCGATGAGGAAATTTTTGTTCTGAACCGCGTACATGAAGTTGAAAAATTCGCCCTCCTCCTCGATGAGCGAGGCGACTTCCGTCGCGTCTGCCTCTGACGCAAAGCGATAAATCCCGACTTGATAGCCAGTTTCGCCATCGGGTGTGTACGACCCTAATTTCGCAGTTTCAATTCCATCGTCTGGTCCAAACCCACCCCCAACGTCCCGTATATTGGTTCGGTCCCATCCTTCCAATGGTTCCGGGAGCAGTTCTTCGGGAGACGCATCCCCGTCCGGCGTGGCGGGTGACGTGTCTGAATCGTTCGAATCGCCGCCTGTACACCCAGCAATGAGGGCTACAGTTCCGGATAAACTCGTCGCGAGGAAATCTCGCCTAATCACACCACGGTAACGTGGCCAATCGGTCAAATAACTTTCCTCAGTATTTCGATTCCGATATCATCGATTGGGGCGTGACGGGTTAGTCGGTTGTCACCCATCCCTGATCGGTATCCTCAACGAGTCCCAGTTCGCTGAGTATCTTCGCGGCTCGCTTGACAGGGACCTCCAAATCTTCATCGAGCAACAACCGAATATCTCGAAGCTCGTCGTTGGTTTGTGGATTCGCCCTGGCGTCGAGTATCTCGTACACCCAAATCAGCGACTCAAGGTTCGCGAACAACTCGGGTGCGTCCATCTCGTCCCTTCGAATAGCCGCCTTAGCTGCGTCTTCCGAGACCGTGAGTTCGAGTGGTACTTCGTCGCCCATAGGGCGCCTGTCGCCCGACACCGAATAAGAAGTTTGCCAACCGGGGTGGAACTGAAGCGGTGACTCAGTACGGCCAACTCACCGGATTGTTCGGTCGCGTGCTCGTCGCCACAGACATGGCAGACGCCGGTGGTGGTTGTTGAATAGTTCGCATCCACGTATTCGATGTCCACGCCGAGTTTTCTCCGGAGGAACTCCTCGAAGAGGAGCCGCGTCCCGCCGTAGACGCCATCAAAGGCGACGATGTGGTCACCGGGGTCACAGAGCGCAAGGCCCGCCGTCGCGATGGCAGCAGTACCCGAACTGAAGGCTATCGCCTCACTCGCTCCCGTCAGGTCGGCCAACCGCGTTTCGAGCGCCTCCCGAGTCGGATTTCCGAACCGCGAGTACTTGTAGCCGTGCGCTGACTCTCCCGGCGCATCCATCTCGTGGTGGGTGGCCAGGTGAATGGGCGAGACGACATCGCCGGAGACAGAACTGAGTTCGTCGGTGTTCTCACCACTGTGGACCGCATCAGTCGCGAGGTCAGTTCCGGTGTCGTCGCTCATGAGGGCAAGCAGTCTCGGCCCGTGAATGAATCCCTCGGCTCGCCGACCCGGCCATCGTCTCCCGACTCAATCACGTCTCGGAACATCGCCCTCCGGGGGTTCTTCCTCCCAGTCCGCTTCCCATTCGGCCAGTTCGCCCAACGCGTCGAGGAGTCCCTCGCCTTTCGAAGTGAGTCGATAGTAGACGGCGACCGGCGCCGCTTCCTCCATTCGGCGGGTGACGACGTCGTTCTCGACCAGTTCGTCGAGGGCGTCCGAGAGGGTCTTCGAGCGGGCGTTCGTCGCTTCCTTGAGTTCGTTGAACCGCTGTTCGCCGTCGGCGAGTGCGTAGATGACGTTCAGGCGCCACGGCGTTCCGACCTTGTCGATGGCTTGGATAACGGGACACGCAGAGGCGTTGTGCGATTCGATTTCGTGTTGTCGTGTTTCAGTTTCGGCAGACATGATTAATCAGCCGTAGGAACGGCACAGGCCGAGGGGGCGTCCGGGTACGATTCGACGTTCGCGTAGTCGACGAGCTGGCCTCCGAGCGCGTCGATACGTTCGAGTAATCCCTCGTCGGTCAACTCGCCGTCCTCGAAGGCGCTGTGGGTGTCCGGAATCGCGACTTGCGTGGGGAGCACCCAGGCGTCCAGTTCGCGGGCGACCGACCGAAGATGCTCCAGGGCAGGTGTCGGGAACCCACCGCCGGAGACGGCCAACAGCCCGACCGTCGTTTCTTCGAATTCGTCGAACCCACAGTAGTCCAACGCGGTTTTCAGCGGCGAGGAGTACGACCCGTGGTACATCGGCGTCCCCAGCAACACCGCGTCGGCACGCCGGATGCGGCGACGAAGCGAGTCGGCATCGCCGGCATCCGTTCGGTCCGGGTCAAAGAGGGGAAGGTCGAGGTTCGAGAGGTCGACGAAGTCCGTCTCGGCACCGCGAACTTCGGCAGCCGTCAGTGCTCGCTGTAGCGCGCGATGGGTGTAACTCCCGTCCCGCTGACTTCCACATACTGCGACTACATGTTTGGAATCGGTTACTTCCATGTGTGGTCAAAACCCACGTTAGGATAGTAAGTAAAAGCTCGGTGAGATGAATTACAGTAAATATTCTTATGTGTTTAATTCGCGCTCGACAGAAACGTTGAACGACTCGTCGACGACACAAACTAGCTGCTCGTTCCCGTCCTGTATCGTGACCTCGATGGCCATCGAGTCTGCCATTCGAAGACCGATCGCATCGGCGTCGACGACGAAGCCGAGGTCCCACAGGGGTCTCCGTCGAACGTCGATTCCCGCCTCGTGGAGTCGTCCCGTAATCGAGGGGCGCGACAGGAGCACGACCCCGACCGGGATGAAACTGTAGAAACTGCACCGTTCGCAGTCGACCGAGACGACCGCTGGGTGGTCGCGAGCGAAGTACTCGTCGTAGCGGTCCAGTTCTTCGAGGACGCCGATACAGATTCCGTGGTCGTCGACGTTGCTGGCGAACTCGCGGTCGATTCGACCGGCACAGAACGGACAGACCCCATCGAGCGCACACGACCAGATAAGTCGCGTCCGTCGGTCGAAGGCGTTCACGATTTCCTCGGGGTCTCTGTCAGCCGTTCCACCGGGGTCGAACGGCCACTCCAGAGCGCGGTTCCCGCAGTCCGGACAGTGGACACGGCCGATGAAGTCGGTGCCGTACTCGAAGGTCAACGCCGCGGCACAGTCACGGCATTCGGCGTCGAGTTCGACGGGGTCGACGGCGGCCTGTTCGTGGAAGACGCCGCTTTGAATCGCGTCGAGAACGCGGTGTCCGGGATACTGGAGTTCGTAGCCGTCGTCCGTCTGGGCGACGAAGTGGCCCTGAAGCTCCGAAAGGTTATACGTGAATTTCCCGGAGTCACGTTCGCCGACTGCCGAGCGAAGCTCGGAGAACGACAGTGAGAACCCGGGCGCTTCCCACAGCGCGAGCAGAATCTCCAGCCGGAGGTCGTGGCTCAGCGTCATGAACGCCGACTCGGCGTCGGCGACCCCACCGCTCGTTTCGGCGGATTCGTTGGCCATAGCTACCAACGCGTCCGATTCCGCTTAAAAATTGGTTCCATTTATCTAGCGACAAAGAGGACTCCTGCTACGACTGCGGCACCGAGTCCCGCACCGAGGAGTGTACGCTGGTAGCCGATTTCACCGCTCAGTAGGGTGAACGCGATGGGTCCCACGGCTTGGCTGATGCCGATTGTCGTCGTCTGGAGACTCATCACGCCCCCGCGGACGTGAGTCGGGGCGAGGGAACTGATTCCGCCGAACAACGTCGGTGTGACGAGTCCACTGCCGACGCCGAAGACGAGAAGTCCTCCGACGAGGGCCGTTTGACCGTCGGTGAGGCCGACGATGAGAAACCCGACTGCATACAACAGGAACCCGACAGCGAGGTGTTTCGCCGTCGACAGCCGGGCGGTTACTCGCCAGTTTTGCGTCGAAGTGACCGTGGTCGCCAACAGGACGGCACTCGTGACCAGTCCCACGGTGGTAGCGGTAACCCCGAACCTCCCGGTGAGATAGAACGGAAGCGCCGTGTACAGCCCTCCGAACAGCAGGCTAAACGAGAGGAACATCACCCCATACAGCGCGAAAGCACGCCGCGCCGGAATCGTCTGCAACGCTTCCCTGAGGTATCCCCTGTCGCTTGAACCCGATTCGGTCCTCCGTTCGTCCAGTGTCCACAGGACAAGACCTGCGACTGGGAGCGTAAGCGCGTACATGAGGAACGGCGCGTTCCACACGCGGGTCGCGAGGTATCCACCAATGACGGGGTAGGCGGCAGTCCCGAGCGAGAGCATCGCGGATGTCACGCCCATAACGGCGTCGTGTTGGCGGCCGGTGTATCGGTCACCGACGACGGTCATCGCAAGAGCGGAGAGAACGCTCCCGGCGGCGAATCCCTGGACGACACGCAGACCGAGCGCCACCGAGAAGTCGTCGGTGAACCAGACAGCGAACCCGGCGAGGCCGAACACCACGAGACAGCCGGAGAGGACGTATCGCCGGCCGACGCGGTCGGCAAGCGCTCCGATAACCGGCGCCAGTACGATACCAGGGAGCGCATACAGCGTGATGAGCAGGCCAGCACGGGACTCCGAGACGCCGAATACGGATTGGACCTCGGGAAGAACTGGACTAATCATCGGGACGTCCATCGGCGTCATCAGCGTGGCCGCGAGAATCGCGAGTAACGCCGGCGACCGCCACGGAACGCCGACTGCACTCTCCGAGGCACTCGAGGTTTCAGTCGCCGGCATGGGGTATCAGAGCCCGATGCCGACTGCCAGCGGCCACGTCCCGACGGAAACCGACAGGAACAGGAGAGCGGCACCGATTAGGCCGGCGTTCTTGAGGAAGTGAATCTGTTCGTTCTGTCGGTCCTGGCCGTCCATCGTCCAGAAGTCGTGCATGATGACCGTAATCGGGACGAGAAAGCCCACGATTGCGAGGACACCGAGGGTCGGGTAGACGCCGAAGAGCACCGAAAGCGCCCCAACGACTAACCCGAGACTCCCCAACGGCACGGTAACCGACGCCAGCGGTGCCCCCTTGCTCTTGGCGTAGCCGACCGATGATTCGAGGTCGAGCAGGTTTCCGACAGCGAGGTATCCGACTACAAGCGCGAATAGCGCTCGACCGAGCAGGAAGGCGACATCTGAGACGGCTGCTGGAAGCGCCATCAGTTCTCACCTCGCTGGAACCCGCGAATGAGCTGGCTTCCGTTCGATAGCGTCGTTCCGACGATTACGTATCGGATGTCGTTCGGTGACTTCATCGCACTTGGAGAAAAGGAGGTCAAGTAAAAATATTTCAGGCAAGTTACACTACACCTGGTTTATTCCGGTATACCTGAATTCGAATTGCGGTGATTTACCGACTAATAGGCTGTAGAAGCCCTGGTTAACAGAACTGGTCGTCCTCTGTACAGATTAGAAGATTTGATGATTAACCGATGTTCCCTCGGTCGTGTGGCTTCTCCCAGCCGATTTCGGGACCGACAGGGACGAACCCAGTCGGGTTGATGTCATCGTGGCTGCGGTAGTAGTGAGCCTTGACGTGTTCCGTATTGCACGTCTCTGCGACGTCCGGCGTCTGATAGATATCCCGAGCGTAGTCGAAGAGATGCTCGAAGTCACGGAGCCGCCGGACGTTACACTTGAAATGCGTGTGGTACACCGAATCGAACCGATAGAGGGTCGGAAAGAAGAACACGTCGGCAAGTGTCAGTTCCTCCCCCAAGAGGTAGCGATGCTGACCGAGAGTGTCGTCCCACTGTTCGAGTGCTTCGAACAGGTCCCGGACGGCCGCCTCGTATTCGGGTTGTGTGTCGGCGAATCCGGCTCTGTACACTCCGAGATTAATGTCACGGTGAATCGAGTCGATGATGCTATCGATTTCGTCGCGTTTACTCTCGGGGTAGAGTTTCCGTTCTCGAGTGGCGTGGGTTTCGAATGCTTCGTCGAGCATCCGAGCGATGTCCGCCGACTCGTTGTTGACGATTGTTTCCGTCTCGGTATCGTAGAGGACGGGAACCGTGACTCGACCCGTGTAGGATGGGTCCGTCCGGGTGTACACCTCTCGGAGATACTCGGCGCCGTGTATCGAGTCGGGCGTACACGCGCGTTTCGAAGGGGTGAATTCCCATCCTTCGTCCCGGCGAACGGGGTCGACGATGTCGAGAGAAACCACGCCTTCGAGCCCCCTGAGGCGGCGCACCAGCGCGGTTCGGTGCGCCCACGGACAGGCCCGAGAGATGTATAGGTGGTACCGATTCGGTTCGGCAGGGAAGGCGGGAGCGTGAGCTCCGGACGACTGAATCCACGCATCGAACCCCTGGTCGTTACGCTCTCGTTCGGTTTCCGTCACCCACTCCCCGTCGACGAGTCGGCCCATTCTCACATCCCTCCGAAAAGTACGATACAGTTGCTGTCGGTTCTCCGACCCGGTTGGAAGGCTTCTTCGAACATCCTCAACCGACTGTTTCAGCTACTCCGACTAAGCATTCAGACACGGTCAACGGAACCAGGTATGACGAACGAAACCGGGGTGTGACTCCAGTACCCCAGCCCCCGTAGGGCCGAAATCAACTACGGCATCGGGTTCATCGCGGTATACCTGATTTAGTGTAAGTTGCCTGAGATATATCGGTGACGGACGGGTAGTTACGAGTGTATGACGGCAGAATCAGACGAACGGCCGACGATAACGCAGTTCACGGACCCGATGTGTACGTGGTGTTGGGGGTCCGAACCGGTCATCAGGCACCTTCGGGTTGCCTACGGGAACCAGATACGAATCGAGTACGTGATGGGTGGGCTCATCGAGGACTTCGACGATTTCTACGATGCGGCCAACGACATCTCCGAACCGAGCGAAGTCGGTCCACACTGGCTTGAGGCCTCGGAAGCACACGGAATGCCGGTCGATACGGCTATCTTCGATGAAGACCCCGCCCAGTCGACGTATCCCGCCAGCGTAGCCTACGTCGCCGCGCGCCAGCAGGACGAAACACTGGCGAGCCGATACCTGCGACGGCTCCGTGAGGCCTACGCCACTCAGGTCCGGAACGTCAACCGCCGTGAGGAACAGGTCGAGATTGCGGCGTCGGTTGGACTCGATGTGGACGAGTTCACTGCGGCCCTGGACGACGGAACCGCTCGGGCGGAATTCGAGGCGGACCTCTCTCGGACCCGAGCAACCGGGGTTCGGGCGTTTCCGACCTACGAGATAGACGGGCCCGAGGGAACACGGCTGGCCGGCGGCTTCCAGTCCTTCGAGGAGTTGGCGGCTGCGTTGACGGCCGTCGCTCCATCACTGGAGCAACACTCTCCCCCGACAGTAGAGCGATTCGTCGCTGACTACGGTCCCGTTGCGACTCGGGAGGTCGCCGAAGTGTACGAACTCGGAGACGGTAAGACACGGCAGACGCTACGGGCCCTCGCTGACGACGGCGTCGTGCGCTGTGAGTCCCGTGGAAACGGCCTGTTTTGGCATTCGATCCCTGGAGGTGATAGCTGATGGATGACCTCCCCCCCGGGCTCGAAGTACATGATGACCGGAGACAAGCCAACTCAGGCGGCGGTTCGTGGGCTCGAAACGTATCTCAACACGGTTATCGACCACGGACTGAACGCCTTGACGTTCACCGCCCGAGTGGTGGTTTCGGCGGAATCTGACGTAGTGTCAGCGGTGACTGCGGCCGTCGGGACACTGAAGGGATCGCTCCACGGCGGTGCCCCCGGCCCGGTCGGCGGAACGACACGGTCGGGGTCGATTCCCGCCTGGAGGTACCGTTTGATGATGCTGTATGGTTTGTAGACGACGTTCGTGGTGACGGGATGGCGTTTCAGCACATCTCGGAGGCCCTCGTAGGCCGAACAGTCGGTCGTTCCTGAAAGCCCCATCTGCATTACTGCACCGGCGACGCGGCGGCCGAATCGAAAGCGAGTATTCTCGGTCCCGGCTTGTTCCCTTGGCTTCGAGGAGGTTGTACTGGGACATTTTGGAGAGATACGACCGAACCGTCCGCTCCGTCCGGGGGTCATCAACTTCCTCGCTGTAGCGGTCGTGAATCTCACTTGGACCGAGCGGGCCGTAATCGCGAACGATGTCGTAGACCGTCCGCTGATGGGGCGTGAGTGAATCGAGGGTCTTCTGTCTAATCTGGGCACGGGCATCCTCGGCGGCGTCTATAAGGATATCGTCGGTAATTCGCCCCTGGTTTTCGCGACTAGCCTTGTTAGCAGCCGTCCGCAGGATACCGATGGCAAGGCGAGCGTCGCCGACGGCTGCGTCAGCGATGCGATAGAGTTGGTCGTCGTCGACAACGTCCTCCTCAAGCCCCCACTTCGCTCGGGCACTCAGGATGCCGTACAGTTGCTCGTCGTGGTATTTATCCATCCGGACGTGTTCGCTGGAACGGAGGCGGCTCACGAGGCGGTCGTCGACGCGGCTGAACAGCTCTTCCTCTTTGTTCGCAATGCAGATGATTGCGAACTGTGGGAAGCTATGGAGGTCGTAAATGACGCTCGGATCTTCGAGCTGGTCGGCTTCGTCAAGGATGACGACCGTCCGGGGACCGTCGTGTTGCTGGAGGCGGTCAATGAGTTCGTCGTGTGGCGTCGACTGCCGGTGGATGTCGATAGTCGCGCCGATGTCGTCGAGAATCTGGTAGAGCGCCCGGAATCGGGTGTAGTTCCGCCAGCAGTTGACGTAGGTGGCCCCAACGTCGAGGACCCTTCGCGAAGACGCTCGGTGACGAATTTCGAAATGCAGGTTTTTCCCGTCCCACTCGGCCCAGTGACGATAGCGGTATCGGCGGGATCGCCGTTCGTGATGGGTTCGAGGACGCTGGAGAGGTGGTTGACCTCGGCGTCGCGATGCTCGACCTCCCGAGGGACGAATCCGGCCCGAAGCACGCGAACATCGCGAATCATCTGTTGCTGACAGCCCTGTTTTTCGGCTAGTACTAAAAACGTAACTGGGGTGCTTCCGGAAACGACTCATTTTACGCTATCGTGACTGTCTCAATCCTCGCGCTGTGATGCGATTCTTGTTTGTGGAAACAAGCCGTTTCAGGAATCCCCCGAATCAACTCACAGGTTGGCGAGCGATGCGGCAGACGCTCACCGGTTATGTCTTCTGCGACGCTCCGCCCAGCACCGAGACTGGAAAAGCCATACCTGGGAACTGGTCGCCGACACGCTCGCAGCGCTCACACGATGTCGAGTTGAACTCGGGCATTTGGGGGTCCGTTGCAACTGTGCAAGCGCTGTAGTCTGGGCGGGCTCACGACGTACTGGACGCGCGATGTTGAGAGCATCTTGTTGCGATGCCAGCGGAGTGACACGTAGCGAGCGGAAGCCCACCCCTTCAGGGGTGGGAGGATGTCAAGAGATGGAGCATGTAGCCTGGCAACGCTCGTCTACAATTACTGCCGTCAGATGGTTTTCTCAGGAAATTATTTGTTCCTAGCCCGCGTAGCACCCAGTATGACCGAGACGTGGGATGACGTCAACGAGCAGGTCAGGGCAGACTGGAAAGACGACACCACGCCATTCGAGCGGGTGTACGAAGTCATCGAACAGACCCACGATGGGCAGTCGGCGGCCGAGATCGCCGATCGGGCCCTCGTGAGCGAGCCGACGGCACGTCGCCACTGCAAGACCCTCGTGAACACCGGGTTCGCAGAAACGGAACCAGACGGGCAAACAACGCTGTACAAGCGCAACAGCGACCGGGTTGTGATGTCCCGGATCCGCGAGCTCCGCGACGAAGCAGATCGAACGGAGATAATCGAGGGCATCAAAGAGATGAAAGCTGAGATTCGGCGCTATGAGGACCGCTACGACGCGGTGTCACCGGAAGAGCTCGCCCAGCAGCTTGACGCCGACGAGACAGAGGGCTGGGACGACCTCACCGCGTGGCGAACGACGCGACAGAATCTCGCCGTTGCCCAAGCCACACTTGCCTACGACGAGGCCAGCCACCAACTCTCTGTCTGAGCGAGGACGACCGTGCCGGCGAGTTCGGACCGATCTATCTCCCGGCACTCCAGCGGATTCGTGACCTCTGGCTCGAACTCGAACCGCTCGTCGAAACAACCGCGTACGATGACGTCATTCACCCCACGGAGTTGCAAATCAGTCTCACAGACGGGCTTGGTGAGGCCGACGCTGCGCGACTCGATATCCAGTGGAGCGAACTAGGGATGTACTCGTTTCATTACGTCGATACTGCAGACATCAACTGGCGCTTTGATCGGCACCCGAATCCACACTCCCCCGAGATCCATTTCCACCCTCCGCCCGATGCAGCCACGACGGCCGCCGAACCGTCCTGTATTGACGTGGCCGAGGTATCGCTCGTGACCCGTGCAGTCCATACGATGTGGCGGGCAGCATACGAGAATGAAGATCTGAATCGACTGAATAGCGCATCAAATCCGCCGTAAGGATACCCCACTGGACGTGATTCTCCAAGAAGTTGGATGAGTTGTCCGCCGAGGAGCACGGCGGTATCCCATCCGGTTCCTTGGCCGTCAGGCCCTCGATGGGCACGTGGAAATCTACGAGGAGATCGCCACCGAATCGGACGGCGGCCGACAGTCTTTCGGCGGTTGCTCCTTCTGAGAAACCACGCGAGACACCCTATATCGACTGAAAAACCGTTTGATCAGCAATCAAAACGGGTGTTCGATGCTGGCCCTTACGCTTAAATTCACACCGTTAGTAATACACGAGTATGGTGTCTCCTCAAACCAATAACATTTCTGTAGGCCCGCCAAGCAACGAGGAGGCAATTTCTATTCTCCACGTTGATGATCAAATCGACTTCATCGAGATGGCCGCCCGGTTTCTCGAGGGTGAACGCGATCGGTTCACTGTCGAAACCGCAACAAGTGCCAGTGAGGGACTCGAACGACTCTCCGAAAAATCGATTGATTGCGTGGTCAGTGATTACCAGATGCCCGGCATGGACGGGCTGGAATTTCTAGAAGCGGTACGCGAGAAGCGTCCCGACCTGCCGTTCATTCTGTTCACCGGCAAGGGCAGCGAGGAGGTCGCAAGCGACGCCATCTCGGCCGGAGTCACCGATTACCTTCAGAAAACCCCCGGCTCTGAGCAGTTCAACATTCTGGCCAACCGTATCGAAAACGCGGTCCACCAGACTCGAGCGGAACACCGCCTCGAAGAGAGCCAGCGACGGTTCCGGACGCTGCTCAGCAACGTACCGGGGATGGCCTATCGCTGTCGAAATGAGCGTGGCTGGCCGATGCTCTTCGTCAGCGATGACTGTGCCGAATTGACTGGATACGACCAGTCGGAATTCGTCGACGGCGACGTCAGTTACGGCCGAGATGTCATGCACCCGGACGACCGCGACCGAGTCTGGGAATCCATCCAAGACGCCTTGGAGTCTCGGGAGCCGTTCCGCGTCGAATACCGTATACGGAGTGCTGACGGGATGGAGAAGTGGGTTTGGGAGCAAGGTCAGGGCGTATTCGACGGCGGGGAGGTTGTTGCGCTCGAAGGCTTCATCTCGAATATAACGGAGCGACAGAGAGCCCAAGAACGACTCGAGTACCAGTCGTCGCTGCTGGAAGCACAGATGGAGACCACGATCGACGGGCTGCTCGTCATCGATGAAGACCGAACTGTCGTCTCCTACAACGACCGGTTCGTCGAGATGTGGGGAATTCCCGACGAGTTGGTCGCGACGGAATCGGACCAAGCGTTATTGGACTGGGTCGTCGAGCACAAACTCGCGGATCCAGAGGAGTTCTTGGAGTCGGTCGAAGCCCTTTATACCAATCCAGGGGAGACGAGCCGCGACGAAGTCAGACTTACGGACGGCCGGGTGTTCGACCGCTATTCGGCCCCGGTCGTCGGCGACGACGGCACTAACTACGGTCGTTTGTGGGTGTTCCGCGACATCACAGAGCGCAAAGAGCGTGAGCGAGAACTCGAACGGCAGGAGTTCCTGTTTAGCCGGGTACAAGAGATCGCTGATGTCGGCGCCTGGGAGTACGATCCACAGGCGGATGAGATTACCTGGACCGACGGTATCCGTCGTATCCACGGGGTCGACGATGACTACGAACCGACCTTAGAGGAGGCATTTGACTTCTATCACCCCGAGGACCGTGACGAGATTACCAGAGCGGTCACCAGCGCAATCGAAAATGGAGAAGAGTACGACCTCAAACTACGTATCGTCCGGCCCGACGGAGACATCCGAGACATTCGTACACGGGGGGAAGTCAGCACGGATGAACGCGGGGAAACTGAGCTCGTTCGGGGAGTGTTCCAAGACATTACTGAACGCAAGGAGCACGAGCAGGACCTCGTCGAAGAGCGTGAGAAGTACACGACACTGGTCGAACAGAGCCACGACAGTATCGCGATCGTCCAGAACGAAGAGTTCGTTTTCGTCAACACCCGTATGACGGAGATCACTGGTTACGACGAGGACGAACTCCTAGGGATGCCATTCACTGAGGTGATTACCCCGGAGGACCAACTACTCGTACAGGACCGGCATGAACGACGACTCGATTCGGACGCCGACTCGCCTCCATCTCGGTATACCCTGACCTTCGAGACAAAGGATGGACGCAAGCGAGTCGTTGAGGTCAGTGCCGCCAACATCCAGTACGAGGGAGCGCCGGCTGGTCTTGCCTCCTTCCGAGACGTGACCGAGCGCCAACGGTATGAAAACGAGTTGGAACAAGTCAACGAGCAGCTGGAGATATTGAATCGGGTTGTTCGCCACGATATCCGTAATGACATGGCAGTCATCCTCGGATGGGCAGACTTACTTGAAGACTCCGTCGACGACGACGGGCAGGATAACCTCGAGAAGATACTCACGAGTGGTGAGCATATCGTTGAACTCACAGAGATCGCTCGTGACTACGTTGAGACGCTGACGAGCGGCGAGGAGGTTGAGATCAAACCAACAGCGTTACGACAGGTGCTAACGAACGAGATAACCATTCGTCAAGAGGCATACCCTGGTGCGGAGATCACCGGTGACGGCTCCATCCCGGATGTCGACGTTCAGGCGAATGAGATGCTTTCCTCGGTGTTTCGGAACCTTCTGAACAATGCCGTCCAGCACAACGACAAAGACACGCCGGTCGTCACGGTCGCTGCTGAAGAGCGAGAGGACGACGTGCGCGTGACGGTCGCAGATAACGGGCCAGGAATCCCTGAAATGCAGCACGAGACGATATTCGGAAAGGGTGAGAGGAGTCTTGAGAGCAGTGGCACCGGCATCGGTCTCTACTTAGTCGGAACACTGATTGACCAGTACGGGGGCGATGTCACGGTCGAAGACAACGAACCGGAGGGTGCAACGTTCACGGTGACACTTCCGAAAGCAGATTCACCCCAGCAACGCTAGTGAGGAAGGGTATTCACGACGATTTTCGGACGGTACTTGACGACGCCGACGATTCCTGATCCACAATACGGCAGCTAATTTGAGGAGTCAACAAACTGGCGTCGAGGGAGATAATCGAGGTCGCTTCAACAGAGGCTTTCTAGTCGGATAACAGTGCATCTGAACCTCCGAATCGGCCCGAGTTGATCCCTAACCAAACGTAATTCAATTTATTCCTCAGATTCAGACGCAACAGTAAACGACTCTGGTGCGCATGGAAGCTGGTTGTGTTGACACCATTGGCAGTGTTCACCAGCACTGTACCGCCCGAACGAGAACTCAGTAATCGGTTCATCGACGACGCCACCTCGTCTCTGATGGTTTCAAGTTCGTCATTGCTAAACATGCGTGACTCGACTTTCGGTCCGATATTACCAACGTACGCATAGCCCGCACGATTGACTGACTCGTCGTACAGTTCACGACAGGCAAGCAGGTAAATCGGGAGTTGCTTATCGAAGTTACAAGGCTAAAACTTCGCCCTTCAGGGCAGGGAGGATGTCAACAAAAACTGTCTCAGGGCTCGTCGAATGTCATCCCGTAACCCCACTCCTCGAGTTCACTTTCGACGTCGTCGAGATGCTCAAGCCCGGCCCGAACCAACGCTTCCCGAAGATCGGTGAGCGAGACATCCGCATCGAAGCGTTCCTCTAGCTCCCGCAATGCATCCCGCTCCGCCCGCTTCGTCTCCGGCAGCAAAAACAGCGGCACGCGGTCCCGACCGTCCTGGACCCCATCCCGACGGAATTTGTACGGGATGGTCATCGACTGCTGTTGACTCTCCGTCGTCTCGGTACTCGACTGCTCACTTGGCTCGTCAGCGGTCGCCTGCCCGTCGGCGTCTGCCTCCACTGGGTCTGAATCATTCGCCGTCGTCTCTTCGGCAAACGGATCCTCGCCGGCGCCTTCCTTCATGCCCGTCATGCCGATAGCACCTCGTGGTCGAGGTCACCGGGTTCCGGTGGATTTGGCGCTTCGATACCCACTTCCGCTTCGAGGTGTCGCGCAATGCGGTCGAACTGTGCGAGCGTCTCGAGTTCGTAGTCCCGGCGACGGTCACGGTGGTCCCGCACGTATTTGAACGCCGAACACTGCTGCATCCATGCACCTTCCATCATCGAAGCTCGCTCGCCGATAATCTCTGGGATGGGGTAGTCGATCTCATCGAGAATCGTTCGCTGGTCACGGGTGTTCTTGAACCCGATCGGCACAGCGGCAAGAACACCGACCTCTACGTCCAATTGATCTTCGAGTCCGGCGACGAGGGACTCTAATCCTTCGACGGCAGCGCGACCTTTCGCACTCGGCTCGACAGGGATGACCAACGACCGAGTCGCGTGGATGGCGTTGTAGAGATGAGGGCCTTCGGTCGCGGGCGGATCACAGATGAGGACATCGTATTCGTCGGGTACGCCGGCTTCACGGAGGACACGGAGCAGCTGGGCGTGCATACCGAAAGCCTCGCCCATCGCTTCTGCCTGCTCTTTCTCTCGTTGGAGGTACTCCGCGAGGTCCGAGAGCATGTTGTGCTCTGGGATAATGTCGACGCCTTCGACCGTTCGGATGAGATCGTCGAAATCACCCTTCGAGCGACGAATCATGTGCCGGACGAGGTTGTCGACCGGCTCCGTACGGTCAGTATCGACACCGAAAAGTCGAGAGAGGTCGCCATCCTGTGGGTCAAGTGGGACGACAAGCGGTTTGAGACCGGCTCGTGCGTGAGCAACGGCGAGATTTGCAGCAGTGGTCGTTTTTCCAACGCCACCTGCCTCACTGTAAGTCGAGTACGCTAACATATGATGTTCATTGCTGGTATTCATCTTGAATGTTCGTCAGACACATGTAACACAACAAACCAAGCATGACATTCATTAATGTATTTAGTAGTGTGCGATAACGGTATTCAAGAACAAGAGCAATGGATACAACTCATGAATGTGGTTAATGAATGTATGCAATGAACATGCCCAATGAAGATTTGCAATGAACACGATTAGTGAATGCACATGCGGAGGTGGTATTCAGCTATCTGCAGCTGTGTGAAAATCAGTTAGTACGGCTTCCAGAAATTGGCTCGCCAAATGCGACCGTCTGATTCACGGTCGTAATTTCGACCTCGACCTGTTCGCCGGGTTGCGTCCCTGGAACGATAACGATGAAGCCACGTTCGACCTTCGCAATGCCGTCGCCTTGGTCTCCAAGCGTATCGATCGTGACTGAGCGAACCTCACCTTCCTCAACTGGGGGCTCAGGTGATTGGGTTTCTGATGGAGCCGTTGGCTGTTCGTCGCTCGGGTCGTTGCGAGAGGAACCATGGCCAGGTTCTGACTGGGAGGTATCTACGGCGGAGGGAAGAAGCGCAACTCGATAGATTTCGTCAGCTGAAAGCGAACTGTTCTCGACGACCTCTTTCGGGAAGCTTACAACGTACCGATCGCCATCAGCTTCGACCCGCGACTCGATTAACAGCCGAAGGGAATCTGAAATCTGCGTCATTACCGCTCTTACAATTCCCTTTCACAAAGTGGCCATGGATATGAGCTAGTAGTTACCTCTCCGGTGAATATTTCTAGCATAAACCCTTGGCCGCTATATCGAGAGGAGTCCAGGCGTTGAGACTAGCCGCCCTACTGCATACGACCCTCAAACCTATTCACCGAGAGTGTTCATCCTCGTTTTATATGTCCAAAGCAGGACTCCCCTTCAGAAAGCGTATCTCAGGTCTTAGAACAGCCCCGAATCCCCTTCCGGTGGGACGTCCCCGAGCACGCCGACACTATCGATGGTGTTAGCAGTGAAGTAGACCGCTCCGTCGACAAGCACCGGGGGAGTGGTAAACACCACGTCGAACCCGTCGATGTGATAGTACCAGCGTACGTCGCCGGTCTCGCGGTCGAACGCGGCGATCGTGGGCCATGTCGTTTCCAGTTCGAACTCCTCGTACTGGACCGGAGCGACGATGGTGTCCTCGCCAACGCAGAGCCCCTCTTGACATCCCTGGGCCTCGAGACGCCACTCTTCGGTACCATCTTCGATAGAGATCGCTGCGAGGCTTTCGAAAGTCAGCCAATAGGCAGTTCCGTCCGCGAGTGCTATGCCGTAGGCTTCGCGGTTGTAGCTGTCGAGCGTTCGGAGACGCTCTCCGGTGTCGGCGTCGTGGACGGTGAGCGCGCCGTTGGCAGCAACGACGATTCCATCAGCAGTCGGTCTCGGTCCGAGCACAACATTCTCGACGCTTTGACTCCATACCTTACTGCCGTCCGTGATATCGAGGCGATACAGCTCCGATTCCGAGGCGACGAAAGCGCCGTCTCCTTGGACTGCAGGAGCGTCGACAGTGCGCCCCGCAAGCGGTGTAGACCACTGCTGTTCTCCCGTCGTAGCGTCGAAGGCTGTGAGAGCAGCATCTTGCCTAGAAACTTCAGGAACCAGCACGAGCGTCTCCGCAGAAACAGCGGTCATCTCGGTGCGGGAAACGGTACCGGATAATGTAGCAGTCCACTCCTGATCACCCGACTTGCGGTCGAGCGCGATTACTTGGTCTCCGTACGCGGCAACCAGCAACTCTCCGATGACGGTGGATGTATAGTGGTTTGCCTCCTCGATACTGACACTCCAGCGTTCAGAACCGTCCGTCGCGTCGAGTCCGACGATTTTCGGGTCAGGGTTTGGGTCGACGTTGCCGATGTAAACCTCCCCGTCGGCCACGACCGGTAGCCAGCGCGTGAATGCGTCCGACGTCCAAGCGAGATTCCCGCGCGGCGGGACGGTTGCCTCCGTTGCCCCTGTGTTCCCTTTGTCCCGCATATACTGACGCCACGACCCTGAGGGGGTTGACGGGAGAGAACGATCACGGCTGCCCAGACAGCCGCTGAGACCAACACTAACACCAACAATACTCGCCGTCAGAAACGTTCTCCGCTTTATATCATCCTTGATCTGTGAGTCCTTACCCTTTTGTGATGAATCACCGAACACGGTTCCACTGATTTTGGAGGGCTTCATACCGATATTTATCGAAACATCAATGTAAGAGCGTATCGGATATCCTTGACAATCATTTTGCGTTCGCGTGTTTGCTGTACTCGATCTGGTGAGCAGTCGATCCGCTCGTGCAGGTCGAATTGACTGGTGAGTATGAGAACTCAGCGTGATTACAGCCGACAACACGCTGACGCTGTTGAAGAAGGTGGCAGGAATCGGGTAGTGAGGCACTCTGTCTGGGTTAGCGTGCCGTCTGAGTGGTACGGTGCTGGAGGTCTCGTTAATTTGCCTATATGATTGGGTTGTGACACGAACAGCCGCTTGGAGAGTCATCTGGAGCAGTTTTCGCTGACCGAATCGGTCGAAGCCACGCACCACAGCCCCGCTAAACCCGTTGTAGTCTCAACTTCCCACAACCTCGGAGGATGGATTTTGATGTGTGCCTTTAGTTCAAGAATTATTTCAGGGATTTGTGATTTCTGAAAATGTTCCGCAGCTACTAGGGATGAGGAAGCCGACATCAACTAAACGGGGGGTTCTGAAAATCACTCTGGTTCTCTGATGCTGGACATGATGTTCTTCATATACAATCTAGCCCGAGATTCGGCTTCAATCCAGACCGATTGCACGACTAATCAAGTCCACATCAGTCCATCGGATGACGAATCAGTTGGCCGTGTTCTACCTTCATACAGCGATCTTGAACGACATCTAACCCGGCTGCTTCCGCTTCGTGTGCTGCCTTGTCGTTCTGGATCCCCGGTTGCATCCATATCGCTTTCACGTCGTCACGAGAGAGTGCTTCCTCCACAATCCCCGGAACTTCCTCACTCGGCCGGAAGATCTCGACGATATCAACAGTCTCGGGAACGGTGGCAAGTGAATCAGACGCCTGAGTGCCAAAGATCTCGTCTGCAGTCGGATTGACCGGGTGGAGTTCGTACCCGTGCCTCTGGAGATACGCCGGTACGATGTGTGCGGCTTTCTCGTACGAAGTTGATGCCCCCACGACTGCAACCCTGTCGAGTTCCAGAACTTGACGTAGTTTATCGGAGCTTTCGATTGGCACACACTGTATAGATTGATCTCAAACATCAGTATTCCGCTGGAAACCAGTCCACTTTATCGCACCCCTCTCAACATTCGGCCGGATGTCGATACAGTTTGACTTCACCGGTCAGGTGGTTCTCGTTGCGGGGGCTAGTGGCGACCTCGGAACCACGGTTGTCGAACAGTTCCAGAATGCGGGCGCAACTGTCTGTATGAGTGCCCGTCACCCCCCTGAGGACGGGAACGCTGCTGAACTGCTTGAGAACGATATGGTTCACTTCTACGGTGCCGACTTCACTGACGAAGCAGCTGTCAAAGAAGCCTACAACTCGATTATCGACGACCACGGTCGACTTGATGCAGTCTGTACGGTAATCGGCGCTTGGAGAGGTGGAACGCGACTTGACCAGACTGCTGTCGACGAGTTTGACTTCCTAATGAGCGTCAACCTCAAGACGATGTTCTTGGCCGCGAAGCACGCTGTGCCCCACCTACGCGAATCGAATGGGGATCTGGTGAGTGTCAGTGCCAGGTCCTCCTTGGAGGGTGGTGAAGGAGATGGGCCGTATCGAGCCGCGAAAGCTGGTGTCCGGCTGTTAACCGAAACGATTGCAGAGGAGAATCTTGGTAGTGTTCGCGCGAACGCAGTCATGCCGAGCATCATTGATACGCCGGCGAATCGAGACATGCTCCCGGATGCTGATCACGATAGCTGGCCGACACCCGAGGAGATTGCCCGGGAGATTGCGTTCCTCTGTAGTGACGCTTCGAGCGCTACAAGCGGAGCTGCGGTGCCCGTGTACGGAGAAGTCTGACAGCCTTCGAGCACGTCAGTTCAAGAGAGTCGTTCGATGAAGGTGTTTATCGTCTGAATCTCGTCGTCGTTAATCGCGTGTCCCAGCCCATCGTAGAGTTTGCTGGTCACGTCGCCACCGAGTCGTTCGAACAACTCTGCAGAGTCGTTAACCTGCTCAGCGGCGACGTATGGATCGTCAGAACTGCAGCCGAGAAATACTGGGGTTCCGTTGATGGACCCCTCGTACTCCTCTCTCGTTTCTTCCCCGAGTAGACTTCCCGACAACACTACGAGACCCCCGTACTGACGGGGATTTCGGGCGACGAACTCACTCGCGAGACACCCGCCTTGTGAAAACCCGAGAAGAAGCGTCTGTTCGGGTGAGATTCCGGTATCAGCAGCAACGTCGATTGCTCTCGCCACGTGATCGAGTGCCGAGGAGAACCACGGTTCATTGTCTTCGAGTGGTGCATACCCGGAGCGGGGATACCAAGAATTGTGAGCCGCTTGCGGGGCGAGATACATCACGCCGTGCTGTAGAAACTCGTCGATGAGCGCGAGAATGCTCTGGGCAGTCGAACCGCGTCCGTGCAGCATCACGACGGCGGTCTCCGCTACCTTCGGCGGTGCTCCCGCTGTCTCGATGGGCTGTCCACGGTGTGGGTCCTCTCTTGATCCGGCAGAATTAGCGTTCCGTCCCATTAGTTTGTCCCTGCCCCAGAAGAGGGATCGAGCGGCCGCAGTTGCCCCTCGATCATCTCGCGGTCTTCTTCGAGCCACGGCGGGAGAAATAGCGATTGTCCGAATGAGTCGAGGTGGCCCTCACCTGCGAGTCCCGGCTCTTCCGTAGCGAGTTCGAACAGGATCCCGCCGGGTTCGCGCACGTACAGCGAGTGGAAGAAGTGACGATCCTTCACTTGTGACACATCGTACCCACGCTCGCGGAAGAGGTCGTGCCACTCGTAGAGTTGGTCTTTCTCAGGGATCCGCACGGCAACGTGATGGATGGATCCAGCACCCTCCCGTCCAAACTCGGCGTCCCGGTCGAGGAGATCGACGACGGTCGCACGGTCTCCCTGTGCCTGATACCGAACCCGGTCGCCGGCTTGATCGCGGAGTTCGAATCCCAGTGTCTCCAGGACGCTCGCAGTGACGAAGACGCTCGTCGACAGTAGCGTTACGCCGTGGATGCCGCGAATCGCGTGCTGAGTCGGAACCGAACCGTCAACCCACGGCTCTACGTCCGACTCGCCGGTGACGAGTTCGAGTTGCGTGCCGTCCGGGTCGGAAAACCGAAGGATCGTCTCGTCAAACCGGTCGCGTGGTCCCTCGACCGTGACGTCGTGGTCGGCTAGTCGGTCCTGCCAGTATGACACCGAGTTCGACGGGATGGTCAGCGCAGCGGTGCTGATTTGTGGCTTCCCGGGGCGACCAGCCTCTTCGGCGGGATACGGAAAGAACGTCAGGGCGGTGCCCGGTGAGCCAGTTTCGTCACCGTAGAAGAGGTGGCGTGTGAACTTCTCGTTGAAGTTCACCGTTTGCTTGACGAGTCGAAGACCGAGCACGTCGCTGTAGAAGTCGACGTTCTCCTGGGCGTCGCGAACGATGCCTGTGATGTGGTGGATTCCGGGTGTATCGGTGAGCATGTGAATGGGATGTCGAAGAGATGTCGTGAAGCTACGCTCCGTGTTTCTGGTGTCGGTCGGGCTTAGTCGAATCCGCCAGCACCAGACTGCGCGTTGGGGAGTTTCTTCCGTTCGATGGGTAGGTCGAGTTCGATGAGTGCGGCTTCGAGATGTTCCGCTTTGGCGTACTCGGCACCGTCTTGGAGTCGTTTTTCCTGTGCGAGGGCCAGCACTTCGCCGCGCCGATCGTCGGGAATCTCGAATTTGTCGGTCGCAAGTTCGATGACGAGGCCGTTGTGATCGCTCGTATACAGCGAGTGGAAGATCCCACGGTCGAACTCGTTGTAGTGATGACCGTGTTCTTCGAGTCCGGCTCGGATCTCTTCCAGTCTTTCGGGCTCGTACCTGAACGCGATATGGTGGACACCGCCAATCGGTGTTCGCAGACGGTCCGTGTTCGTCTTCCGCCTCTCTTCGACGAAGAACGTGAGAATGCGTCCGTCACCCGTATCGAAGAACAGGTGAGTAACGTTCGGCGCGTCGAGATTGGGCTGTTTGAGGACGAGGGACATTCCGAGCACGTCCCGGTAGAACGCAACGGTGTCCTCGACGTTGCTCCCTATGATCGAGACGTGATCCATCCCGGTTACGTGGAATGCACTCTCCGGTGGAGTATCGGTCACGGGCGGGTCGGTGGGTGGCGATTGAGAGTTAGCCATGGTTCGTTGTGTGATTAGATTTGTTTTCGAACCACTGTAAGTGCTCTCGGACAGAAACAACACCTGGTGACAACGATGCCAGTACCGACCGGATTCAGAAGATGTGGGCGTTCACGTTCCACGTACTGAGTGTCGATACTCGGAGTACAGCGTCTCATAAGCGGCGAGTGCAACGAACAGAACCATGACTCCGGCCAAGGCAGTAAGTGAAGACACTTCCAGTACCACAGGGATGATTGCACAGGCGAAGATTGCAACGACCAGACGTGGTCTGCTGATGCTGCCAACATCGCGCAACCGAGCGGCCACGTCACCGAATAGATAGAGTGCACCGCCACCACATAATGCGACTGCAGGAATCGTTTCGAGTGGGACCTGTGGATGGGCAACTGTCTTTTTGAGGCCGAACGCGACAAATATGACACCCGTCACGATCGGGAAGTGCAAATAGCTGTAGGTATCCCGGGCCATTCTGGCACGCTCGTGACGATCTGCTGTGACGAGATTCTCTTCCATCCCTAGTGTGACGTAATCGAAGTACAGCCACGCGAGCCCGGCGGCAAGTATGATTCCGAGGAACGCAGCAACAATCGATTCTGGGGGAAGTTCGAGGACGTCGTTCCCAAGCCCGAGGCCCATTGCCAACACTGACTCGCCGAGTGCGATAATGACGATATCTCGATGTCGATCGACGAAATGCTCGGGGCGGATCTGGAACCCAGCAACACCACGGACGTACGCGACTCCATAATCGATCGCGAGCGCGACGACCCAGACCGCAGCTTGTAGCGGGCCAGCAAGAAAGCTGGCCACCACAAGTAACAATGGTCCACCCAAAAAGCCCGGGGCGAGTCGGAGGATAGCATCTCGCGTTTCGGGTGTCGTCGCAGTCGCATACAGTGCGACGTGCAACACTCGAACGACGAAATATGCGACTGCAAAGAGCAGCGCACCCTCCTGGAAGGCGGTCGGAACTGCAAGGGCGACAATAAACATCCCAGCAGTTGCGGCAAAGATCACTATCCGTTCAGCGACGCTCTCTTCAGTCGATAGCGCATCCGTCAGCCACGTGTAGGTGACCCATCCCCACCACAGTACTGCAAGGAGGGCTATAGCGCGGCCCACGCGCATCCAAGTGATGTCCGCCGCTAGAAATGTTGTAACCTGTACGAACGCAAATACGAACACGAGGTCGAAAAACAGTTCGACAGGACTAACGGAATCCGCTGCATCACTCCCGTCTTTACTTTCTGTTGGCAGCACCTTCGCCATCGTTTCGTTGTACTACTGGATCCCAACCGAATCAATATAAACTGCCGCGGACAACGACACTACTAGGTGACAACCATGCCAGCACCTCGGTCAGATTCAGAGGGCAATCTCGCTGAAGACGAACGTAACGTAATCGATTCGCTAAGTGAACTCGGCTCTGAGTGGAGACTGGTCGTACTCTACGACCTCCATAAGGGTGAGAAACGATTCAACGAGCTTAAACGCTCGACCGATGCGTCGGGCCGAACCCTCTCTCGAGTCCTCGACGACCTTCGAGAGATGGGGTACGTTAATCGCCGTCTGGAAGAGGACACTCCCGTGGCCGCATTCTATAGTCTCACCACGAAAGGCGAATCCCTCTGCCCCGTATTCAACGAAATAGAGGAGTGGACCAAAGAGTGGACCGACGAATCAGCGTCCGGGTCTGACCCCACATAAACATCGTCCAGCCGGTTAGGTTCCCAAGAGCGCATCGATTCCCGAGTTTTGAAGCACTACTGTCGGAAACGACACTGTAGATGAAGTCAGCTCCCTCGCGGTTGGCGAGCCTCGAAGACATCGGTGGAGACGAGGAGGAGGTTACGCCGCTTGAGTTGTTCTTCGATCTCGTCTTCGTCTTCGCGATGACGCAGGTGAGTAGTTTTCTCGCCAACCATCTCACGTGGATCGGCGTCGTTCGTGGTGTCGGCTTGCTCGCCGTATTGTGGTGGGCGTGGGTCACTTACTCCTGGTTGACAAACGCCATTCCCGCAGAGGAGGCACTCCCGGCACGAATCGTGCTTCTCGCGGCGATGGCGGCCATGCTTATCGTCGCACTCGCCGTTCCCGACGCTTTCGGTGACGATGGAGTGCTCTTCGGCCTCGCGTACTTCGTCGTCCGGATGTTACACGTCCTCCTGTACGCGCTTGCGACCGACCCAGAGACACGGGATGCGATTTTGCGGCTCGCTCCAGGATTTTTACTTGGACCGATACTCCTCGTCCCGGCAGGGTTTCTCGATGGATCCATGCAAGCATTGCTGTGGGTCATCGCGCTCGCAGTCGACTACGGCGTCCCGTTGGTCCGAGGTGTGTCCGGTTTCTCCATCCAGGCGAGCCACTTCGTCGAACGCTACCGCCTGATTCTCATCATCGCACTCGGCGAGTCCATCGTAGCAATCGGCGTCGGCGTCAACGCCGGTGGTCTCGCGCTCACTCCGAACGTTATCGTCGCCGCTCTCTCCGGTATCCTGCTCGTATTCGCTCTCTGGTGGCTCTACTTCGACTACGTCGTGCTCGCTGCCGAGCGGCGACTCGTTTCGGCGACCGATTCGGAGCGAGCGGTCCTGGCACGGGACTCCTACAGTTATCTCCACCTCCCGATGGTCGCTGGGATAATCTTTACCGCGCTCGGGATAGAGCAGACGCTCGCACACGTCGGAGAACCGCTCGGGACCATTCCAGCCGTGGCGCTCGGTGGCGGCGGGGCACTGTACTTGATCGGACACAACCTCTTTCGACTCCGCGATACCGGAACGATCAGCGTTCCTCGATTCGTCGTTGCAGCCGGTGCCTGTCTGACAATTCCGCTCTCGATGCGTGTCTCCGCGCTCACGTCGCTGTTTTCGCTGATGGTTCTGTTTGTCGGTCTCTCCGGCTTCGAGACGGCCCGGTCTGAATTTCGCCAATCGGTTCGAGGGAGCTGAATCGACGACGCGAAAACACTTACCGACCGCCGTCCGATGGAATCGGTATGAAGACCGTCTTTCACGTGGCCGATGGGGCTGAGGACGTTCAAGACGCGGCAATCCGATACGCAAGGGGTATCTTTGAGGACGAATCCGTCGAGATGGACGCCGTCGCCGTCGTCGCCAACGCATCTGGTATCGAACTCGTTCGATTTGATTCCGACTACGCCGAGGAAATCGCCGAACTATCCGAGGGGGCTGTCCAGTTCGTCGCCTGCAAGAAATCGATGCAGGCCGCTGGACTGACGCGAGATGACATCCTCGACGTCGTCGAGACGGCCCCCACGTCTGTCGGAAAACTCACGCGGCGTCAGGAAGACGGATACCACTACATCAAGGTCCCCTGAACCTGCCCAAGTAGTCCTACTCGGAGAGGAAGTCCGCGAACTCGACGGCCATCCCGAAATCACCACCGTGATCTTTCGCGATCTGGTGCGCTCGTTCGGCACCCTCAGTCGCCCAGTCTCGTTGCAGTTCGTAGAGGACCTGCGACCACGTTACTGGAGTCACACCGGCTTCGATCATGCGCTCCATCGCACGCTCGTGATCCGCGGTCGTTTGTCCGCCAGATGCATCGGCAACGACGTAGACGTCGTATCCCGCGTCCAGCGCCGAGAGTGCAGCGAAACAGACACAGACTTCAGTCCAGAGACCAGCGATGACCAATCGGTCACGGCCGGTGGCTTCGATGGCTTCGACGAACGCCTCGTCCTCCCACGAGTTCATTGTCGTTCGGTCGATCACCTCCTCGTCCGGCAACGTCTCCGTAATCTCCTCGAAGAGCGGACCGTTGTACTCCCTGCCTATGCTCGTGAGAACGGCCGGCACGTCGTACGCGTCGATGGTCTTTGCCAACCCAGCGACGTTGTTCCGGAGTTCTCCGGTCCCGATGGTGTTGACGCCAAGTACCATCTCGGGCTGGTGGTCGATGAGCGTAATCGCACAGTTCTGGGGCGTGAGCAACTGATCACTCGGTGTAGCAGTTATGTTTTCCATGGGACGCAATCTAAATCCGTTCACGAACCGGAATAAGTGCTTGCGGACAGGAACACCACCAGGTGACAACGATGCCAACTCTCCGACAACCATCCAATGCTGGCGGCCAGGACAGATGCCACCGCCCCAAGTCTCACCGGATGGAATCGACGCGTCCGCTGGTGGTTGGTCGACCGAATTCCCCTTGAGTTCAAGAAGTCACTCTTCGGTAGCCCTGCACCTCGGAGTCGATGACAGGAGTGTTACCAGGTGCTGCGATTGTCTCTCTCACCTATTAATGGCCTGGGACTGAAGGAGGGCTCACGATGTTGTACGATCACGTCTCCGACCTGGAACTTGAAGTGGAGGACTACGAGCTCGAATGGCGCGAGCGGGACACGACCAGTGGTTTCACCCGCGCGACGACCATCGTCTCGTTACACGGCGACGGCGAAACCGGGCGTGGCGAGGACGTCACGTACGACAACGACGCACACGAAGCCCTCGACGGTTCCGCAGGGGACTTTCCGATAACGGGGGAGTACACCCTCGACGAATTCTCGAGGCACGTCTCCGAGATCGACCTCTTTCATGGCACTGAACCGAACCAGTCGATTTTTCGTAACTACCGACAGTGGGCGTTCGAGAGCGCCGCGCTTGACCTCGCATTGAAACAGGTCGATACGAACCTCGCCGACCGCCTCGGCCACACGTACGACCCCGTTCGATTCGTCGTAAGTACACGTCTGGATGAGCCACCGACCGGCGATGTCGTGCTCGATTGGCTCGACCGCAATCCAGAGCTGGAGTTCAAACTCGACCCGACATCGGAGTGGACTACAGAGGTCGTCGAGCGACTCGCGGCGACCGACGCCGTCCAAACACTCGACCTCAAAGGACAGTACCACGGGACGACGGTCGATCAGCCGGCCGACCCGGAACTGTACGAACGAATCATTGAAGGCTTTCCCGAGGCGCTCATCGAAGATCCAGAATTGAACGAGGAGACGCGACCACTGTTCGAAGGTGAGGAAGCTCGTGTGACGTGGGATTACCCTATTCGCGGAGTCGAGACGGTCGAAGAGCTCCCTTGGCAGCCGGAATGGCTCAACATCAAGCCGTCCCGGTTTGGTTCGGTTCAGTCGCTCTTCGACACAATCGATTACTGCCGAGAGCATGACATCCATATGTTTGGAGGAGGACAGTTCGAGCTCGGTGTCGGACGCGAGCACATCCACGCGGTTGCTTCGTTATTCTATCCCAACGCACCGAACGACGTAGCTCCGAAGGCATACAACGACCCTGATCCGAGCGGTGATCTCCCGGCGAGTCCGCTTGCGCCGCCAACGGTTTCTCGGGGTCTCTCTTGGCGATAGCGAGTGCAAAAGCTACGCTTGTTTGACGAAAGGCATCTAGTTCTACGACTCTGATTGATACCCTCATTGATGGAAAGCAATAGCCGAAGGACTCATGCGTATATGGTCGGCATTGGTCTACGCAACGACCTTGATGGTGGAATCACTCTCAGTGAGGCAATACGGAGGGTTGATGTTCCATTCGAAACTCTTCAGGATTACTATCCCGACCACCGTACTCGTTCGAGGGCATCCTCAAGCTCTTCTACTATCGGGAGATCACAGGCCACAGCTACCGTAAGCTGGCAGAATACCCAGAGTTGGCGGATTCGTTCGGACTGACGCGGATCCCGGACGAGTCGGTCCTCTCCAAAGCGTGGCGCCAGCGCTTCGATGCCAGAGTCCGTGAGTTCATCACGACGGGGGCGCACTACGTCATCAAGGAGATTCATGACCTCGACCTGGGTGTCCCGGAAGCCCGACCAAAAGCGGAGGTAGTTGATCAGCGACGGGACTCCGATGATGTCACTGATAGCGAGGCGAGCAAGTCGTTCTCTGACGAGCAAATCTATCGGACGACGCGATTAGCCCGTGACCACGGCTTCGACGATTTTGACTCTGGGCGAGCAGAGAACGCTTCCTACGCAGACTCACAGTTCTTCGAGCTACAAACGTTCATGGGTATGGTTGGCTGTGGCACGCCCTAAGGCGCCAACCGCTTCCAGTACCGACACCGCCCGGACAGTGGACCACACGGTGATACGCATCTCAGAGCGGTCAAACAGTTCGAGCCGGAAGCGCTGATACAGGGGTTCGATGCGGCGACCGACCGGCTGCTCTCGGTCATTGAGTCTGAAGCGTCGTTCCGCCGGCCTGTGACGGCCGCGATTGATATCACGACTATCCCGTACTACGGCGACGTCGAGGGCATGTCGATGGTCAGCGGCACGAAAAACACTGACGTCAGGGCGTTCAAATTCGCGACGTTGTCGATCATCGGGCAGAACATCCCATTGGTCCTGGGTGTGGAGCCGATTCGGGAGAGCTCGGAATGGGATAGGAATCCGCCGAATAAGATCCATCGTGTCGTCCGAAGCCTGGTGAAGCGAGCCCAGGAACACGTCCCCATCGAGACTGTACTTTGTGCCCGCGAGTTCGACTCTCAACAGGGCTATCAGACGCTCTCAAACCTCGGCGTGAACTACCTCATCCCGAAACGGATCAACAGCACCGAGCGGGACATCATCCAAACGATGGAAACAGATGGCGAAGCGGTCGCTGTTGAGACTGCTTCCGTCCACGTCGAAGCTGGAAACCACCAGATGCGGTTCCTGTACGTACCCTCGACGAAAGGCGATGGCACAGCTGCCTTCGCGACGAACCTCAGGGTGGGCCCAGATGAAGCAGAGACGGTCTGTCGCCGATACAGTCGCCGCTGGCAGATCGAGAACGAGTACAAAAGCATCAAGCACGATTTCCTCGCGAAGACCTCCTCGAAGGATTACAGGGTGCGGCTGTTCTACTTCGTGTTCGCTGTACTGCTGTACAACATCTGGCGACTCACCGACTTCCTGCTGAAAGCTGACGTGGATGGGCGGATGGACTATGCACCTGTGTTGACTGCTGGTGAATGCGTTGAGATTGTCGTCTCGGTGCTGATTCCCCCTGACTAATGGACTGAACCCCGCTGGGTCCACTCTCTTGGAGTGGCAACACTGTTCAGCACCGCCAGAAACTAGCTACTATCATACTCTTTCGATAGTTGCGGCCAAAAGAGTCCAATCTACTGGTGAAACACCGAGTAGAAGCACAAGCTGGCGGAGATATTAGCGAAAACTAGGCCAGCCTCCGAAACTCTGGGGACTACGAAATCAAGAGATTTCATATAGCACTATACAGTTTACAAGATGGGTATTTGGCCCAATCAAGCGGATACAGTGCCTGTAGGTGTCGAAAATCTCGAATAAGATCCTGCGCTACATTGGTCATGATTACTCTGATAATCACGATCACTTTGAAGTACCCTGCCGCCGTCGGTGAAGCACGAATGCTGCAACCGCCTCACGCCGCCGCTTCCCCTCGGGGTAGAGCCGCCAAAAGTCGGGACGCAGGACCACGGAGGGTGGACTGATGTCTGACCGAGCGCTTTCGACGCCGCTTGACGACAGCTTCGAGCGGTACCTACAGGACAAAGGGAAGGGCCGCGGTGGCGATGGCGGGAACTACCGCCGAAACGCAGCGCGCGAACTCAAGCGGTTCACCGAATGGGCCGCCGGTGACCGTGACGACGACTGGACTGGGATCGTCCCCGACGACGTCGACCGGGAGCCGACCTTCGAGGACCTCGACGAACGCGTGTTTCGGGAGTACGCTCGACATCTCGGTGGAGATCGGGGACTCAAACAGAACACGGTACAAACCTATTACCGCTATATCTCTGCGTGGTGTGGCTGGTGCGTCAATGAAGGGTATCTCGAGGCGCACTACGCGCAGCGGTCGAGTGCGATGGCACCGTTGCCCGATGACGACGGCCGCAAGCCCGGCGATCAGCAGGCTTGGACGTCCGAACAGCGCCACACCCTTACCAGGCACGTCGATGAACAGGCCCGCGACGCCGTCGAGACGTACACGACACTCCCGGAAAATACTGATTCTCTCGACAAACAGCGAGCGCGCTATGCGGCGCTGAAGGCAACTCGTGACCGGGCTCTGGTGTTCGTCCTCGCGTACACCGCTGTTCGGGTCGGCGAACTCCTTCGGGACCCGAATGATCCGCGTCGACGCGGCGTCCGCTGGGAGGACCTCTCGCTTGAGGAGGGGAGTATGGATGTCTACCGAAAGAAACAGCAATGGGACGCCGCGAGTCTCCCCGATCCGGTGATCGCTCCGCTTCGGAGCTACCGGAAGCTAATGGATCCACCGGCGGAGCGGTGGCCAGTATTTCCGACGTTCGATCAACGGACCCTTGCGGGGCTCGTCCGAAAGGAGCTAGCCGATCGAGGGAACGTACCGGATACAATCGCTAAGACCCGTGAAAGGTACGCTCGTGACCTTTTGTTGGCGCTCGATGAGGACGTTCGGCCGCCATCGATTACGACAGATGGCGCACGGTCGATTCTCAAGCGACTCTCAGAGGCTGCAGAAATCAATATCGACCATCCGAAACACGACTATCTCGCCCCCCACGGCGGTCGACGTGGCATGGGGGAGGTTCTCGTTCGAGCGTTCGGTTACACCGTTGCAGCGCGATATCTTGACAATTCAGAGGAGATGGTCCGCGAACGGTACTCTCACATCGAAGCCGGAGAACTAGGAGATATCGCTGCTGATGCACTAAACGAGGTGGATGGTAATCATCTTAACTGAATAATTATGAAATCGATAGACGAAGTACGTCGATTGTCGTAGAAAGGTTTTAGTAATTGTCGATAACACCATATGACATGGAGTACGTGTGCCCGGACTGTGGAGAGACAGCTGAAATGGGAAAGTTCCCCTCAAAATGCTCCAATTGTGGTTTTACTCCAAAGCAGGGAGCTGATTGAGGCGACAGTGTTGTTTTGATTCACACCTGTCGGAAGTAAATCACAAATCACCAACCGAATTCTCGACACGGGTGTTATTGCACCCGGCCTTTCGTAAAACAGCTGTTCATCCCTGGATACATAGCCCGTCAGTACCGGCCGCGACGGATACAACTCGCTAACAAAATGAGCTGATGCGAATCAGTACTATGGCCTTAGAAACTCTTCTACATTCGGTTTCTCTCACGGCACAGTCGGGGGTTCATCATTGACCGTTTAGCGTGATATCATTGATTTCGATAATGCGTTCGTCAGCCTCGAGATCCTCTTTTGCTTCATCCGGCATCGGACTGTCGACGTTGTAGACCGTTAGTGCCGTGCCGCCGATCGTCTCGCGCGCATTGAACATCCCTGCGATGTTGACGTCGTATTCGCCCATTACCCGCCCGATAAAACCGATAACCCCCGGCTCGTCGGCGTTGCGCGTTACGACCATGTTCCCGTGTGGGATGGCATCGACACGGTAGCCATCTACGCGGACGATACGTGGGTCGTTGTCAGCGAACAGCGTTCCATCGACCGAGATTTCGTTGCCGTTGTCGTCGCTGACGGTTACCGAAAGCAGGCTCTGGAAGTCCTCGGACTGTCTGGTCTTTGATTCGGTAACGTCGACGCCCCGTTCATCGGCGATTTGTGGCGCGTTAACTGCATTAACTTGCCATTTGAGCGGTTCGAAAATCCCTTTGAGTGCAGAGGCAGTGACGAACTCGATGCTCTCATCGGCGATTTCGCCCTCGTAGACGACTTCGATGTTCTCGATACGGCCGTCGAGTAGTTGGGCGGCCACTTTACCGGCGGTTTCGGCGATTTCGATGTAGGGCTCAAGGCGCGGGAACGCGCTCTCATCAATCGACGGCGCGTTCAGGGCATTGGCAACCGGCTCGCCAGCCAGGGCGGCGTTGATCTGGTCGGCTGTGGAGGTAGCAACGTTCTCCTGGGCAGCCTCCGTTGATGCTCCCAGATGGGGTGTGACGATAACCTCGTCGTACTCAAGTAGCGAGGAATCGGGGGAGAGGGGCTCCTCAGCGAAGACGTCCAGCGCAGCACCAGCTAGGGTGCCATCACCCACCTTCGTCGCGAGAGCCTCCTCGTCGACTACGCCGCCACGAGCGCAGTTGATGAGATAGCCGTCTCCAAGGGTGTCGAGTTCCTCCTCACCGATTAGCCCCTCTGTCTCCGGAGTTAGCGGCGTGTGGACAGTCAAGAAGTCCGCCCGTTCGAGACTCTCCTCGAGACCAACGAGCTCGGCGCCGATTCGTTCAGCGCGTTCCTCACTAATGTAGGGGTCGTAGGCGGCGACTTCCATACCTAGTGCATCGAGTTTCTTGGCGACCTCCTGTCCGACGCGGCCGAGGCCAACGACACCCATCGTCTTCCCGTTGAGTTCGGTACCGAGGTAGTCGCTTTTGGCCCACTCGCCGTTCTTCAGGCGGATATGCGCCTCTGGAATCGAGCGGGCGGTCGCAAACGTCATTGCGACAGTGTGTTCAGCAGCAGCACGAACGTTGCCCTCGGGGGCGTTGGCAACGATAACGCCCTGGTCGGTGGCGGCTTCGATGTCAATGTTATCGACGCCGATGCCTGCTCGTCCGACGATGACTAAATCTTCGGCGGCCGTGAGAACCTCCTCGGTGACTTCGGTTCCAGAGCGAACAATCATTGCGTTGGCGTCCGAAACTGCCTCAAGCAAGTCGTCGCCCTCAAGTTCATAGCCTGTTTCGACCTCGTGACCCGCGTCTCTGAGTACATCTAGACCCACGTCTGTAATGGGATCTGTAACTAACACCCTCATGTGTGAACAACCCTCTTACGTGGAAGGTAAAAATTCTTCCGCTCAAAGTGAGGAGCACTCGCCATCCGCTATCCCCGACGTGTCTTGTAGGGCAAGGTAACGCGACGGCAACATTCATGCGTGTCGTATCTCTCTTTTTCCGAACAGTGACTCGATGGCGGTACAGGAAATATTTATTTGACGGCCCTGTCATTGTTCCACCGCGATGACACAGAATGTCACAGAAACCGAGTACACTCTATACGACCTTCGCGTGGAGTGTGTCGAAATAAATGGCGAAGCGGCGGCCAGTTACGAAGTGGGCGACTACTTCGAAGTCCACGGGGAAGAACTCGTGTTCCCTGATGGACAACCGTTCTCGATGTATGCGTTATCGTCGCTTCTTCCTCTCCTTCCCGCGAAACAGCGAGAGGCAGATTCCGACGACTGGATGTCCTCAAACGTGAGGGTAGCCGGGCCGGACCCCGATATCGCTGGAATCTTCGAAATCACTCAGACTGATACGCGCACAGTCAGCTACGAGGAAGTCACTGATGAGTAGCAATCAACACCAGAGCTAGTACGGTCGTCCATCGGACGGAGACGCATAGTCTGGTACAGTGACATCGGAAACTTGCGGCTGACTGGTGGTGTGGGGAGCACCCGATTGGAATTCGTTCATCCGAGGTGTTCAGCCTAGGGGAGTTGAGATTTCGGGTGTGCGAAAGCAATCACTGAGTGGATACAACACCCGGAGAAAATCAACGAGAGCGGGCGAAAGCACTGGGGTTTTCGAATGAACCGTTGGAACTACCGAGCGGCAATAGATATATAATGACGGGTGAAAAATGTGGGCAGGTATGACAGAACCTTCCGATTTGAACGACCTCCGGCAGGGTACGGAACTCATCAAACGCGGCTTCGCGAAGATGCAGAAAGGCGGGGTCATCATGGATGTCGTTAATCGTGAACAGGCTCGAATTGCTGAAGACGCTGGTGCGGTTGCAGTAATGGCTCTTGAGGCGGTCCCAGCAGACATCCGTAAACGGGGAGGAGTCTCTCGAATGGCCGACCCAGCAATCATTCGCGAGATTATCGACGAAGTCTCGATCCCAGTCATGGGTAAATCGCGAATCGGCCATACAAAAGAAGCCGAGATTTTGGAAGCGGTTGACGTGGATATGGTCGACGAGAGCGAGGTGCTGACCCCTGCCGACAACCGCTATCATATCGACAAGCGCGACTTCACCGCCCCCTTCGTTTGCGGGGCCCGAAACCTCGGTGAGGCGCTTCGACGAATCGACGAAGGTGCCGCAATGATTCGCACGAAAGGAGAGGCCGGAACGGGCGATGTTAACCAAGCTGTCCACCACCAACGGAATATCAAAGGGGCCATTCGCAGCTTAGAAGGGATGGCCTTTGAGGAGCGTGAGTCTTGGGCCCGAGAAAACGAAGCCCCGGCCGAACTGGTACACGAAACCGCAGAGATGGGTCGTCTCCCGGTAGTGAACTTCGCTGCAGGTGGCATCGCTACACCGGCAGATGCCGCTTTGATGATGCACCACGGGTGCGACGGCATTTTCGTTGGTAGTGGAATCTTCGGAGCTGAAGACCCTAATTCGATGGCCAATGCCATCGTTAACGCGGTCAACAATTGGGACGATGCCGAAACTCTCGCGGAGATTGCCAGCGGAATCGGCAAAGGCATGAAGGGGAAAGCCAATGTCGACCTCTCTCAAGAGGAGCAACTGCAGGAACACGGTGTGTGAGTACGGGCTTAGGTGACCAAGGAGATCCAGCCACTACACAGTATACGTTTACGTTCGGTCTCGCTATGCCAGACCCCGGGATTGCTCTAGGTGGCATGGAAGCCGATGTTGGCGGTTATCGCACGGGCCGTTCGGGATGCTGTCGACATGCACCGTTTCAGCGATATAGTTGCCATCTGGGCGTTCCAGATGATTATGTCTGGAAGGAAAATTTATATATGATTACATCGATACTGCTGCTATGGGTCTTGATGACTCAGCGCAAGGTGCAACCTTTGGACAGTTCGGCGGACGTCATGTCCCGGAAGAACTAGAAGCGGTACTTGAGGACCTGGCCAACGAATACGATCGCCTAAAAGACGATCCGGAGTTCCAGCAGGAACTCGATGACCTGATGCGTAATTTTGCAGGTCGTCCGACGCCGCTTTACCACGCGCCAGCACTTTCCGAGAAGTACGGAGCGACCATCTATCTCAAGCGTGAGGACCTCGTTCACGGTGGCGCTCACAAGCTGAACAACGCTCTCGGTCAGGCACTGCTGGCCAAACACGCGGGCAAAGACCGACTTATCGCGGAGACGGGAGCCGGCCAGCACGGGACGGCTACCTCCATAGTTGGCGCACTCACCGGCCTCGAGACGGAGATCTATCAAGGAAAAAAGGACGTCGAGCGACAGCAGATGAACGTCTTCCGGATGGAACAGATGGGCGCCAGCGTCAACGAGGTCACGCGTGGTGGTGCCGGCCTCGCCGATGCGGTAGATGCGGCAATGGAAGACCTAATTAAAAACTCCGAAGACACCCACTATATGGTCGGATCAGTTGTCGGCCCCGACCCCTGGCCGCGAATGGTCCGCGATTTCCAGTCAGTAATCGGCGAAGAAGCACGTGAGCAAATTCTCGATCAGGAGGGACAGTTGCCGGATGCTGCTATCGCTTGTGTTGGCGGTGGATCGAACGCAATGGGGCTGTTCCATCCGTTCTTCGAGGATAAGGAAGTCGATTTCTACGGCGCAGAGGCTGCCGGAAAGGGGCTCGATACTGACAAACACGCGGCACCGCTTTCGGAGGGCGATGATGAGGTGTACCAGGGCATGCGAACGCGAGTAATCGATGATGACGTCGACGTACACTCCATTGCTGCCGGGCTCGATTACCCCGGCGTCGGACCAGAGCATGCGAACTATCAAGCGCTGAACCGGGCCTCGTATCACGGCGTCACTGATGACGAAGCGCTCGAAGCCTTCCAGGATCTCTGTGAGTACGAAGGGATCGTTCCGGCCCTTGAGTCGAGCCACGCTGTCGCACTCGCGAAGAAACTGGCCGCCGATATGGACGAGGACGACGTTCTACTCGTAAACGTGAGTGGACGAGGCGACAAGGACGTCGAAAAGATTGCCGAAGAATACCTCAGATAACCCGCTGTAACCGTTTCTTCTCGAGTGGTGGCCTCGATTTGCAGCGTTTTTCGAGACGGCGTCGCCACGTTATGTGGATGGCCGTTCCGGTATGGGACCATCGCAGAGATAGGGAGACGGCGATGGTTCTCACTTACAGTATCGGAGAAAATCCGGTAGGAGACGTTATCGCACGGAGTCCAACAGCAGTTTCTGTTCGACGCGTTTGACCTCGTGTTGGACATCGCGGACGGCGTCGATGTTCGCCGAAATCGAGGAGACGCCTTCGTTGACGAGGAACCGGGCCATCTCGGGTTTCGACCCGGCCTGTCCGCAGATGGACGTATCGACGTCGTGTTCGCGGCAGGTCTCGATGGTGGTGCCGATGAGTTTCAACACGGCGGGGTGGAGTTCGTCGAAGCGGTCGGCGACGTGTTCGTTGTTGCGGTCCACAGCAAGCGTGTACTGGGTGAGGTCGTTCGTCCCGAAGGAGGCGAAGTCGATGCCCGCCTCGGCCATCGCTTCGACGCCCAGCGCCGAGGCCGGCGTCTCTATCATCACACCCCAGTTTCGCTTTTCGGGGTCGATGCCGGCCTCTTCCATGAGGTTCCGGGCGCGAATGACGTCCTCGGCGTCGTTGACGAGCGGGAACATGATTTCGACGTTGTCGTAGCCCATGTCGAAGAGTCGGCGGAACGCTTCGAGTTCGTGGGCGAAGACGTCCGGTCGGTCGAGGCTTCGGCGGATGCCCCGATAGCCCAACATCGGGTTGTGCTCGTGGGGTTCGTCGTCGCCGCCTTCGAGTTGGCGGAACTCGTCGGTCGGCGCGTCCAGCGTCCGAACGCGGACGGGTCGGGGGTAGAACTCGTCGGCGACGCCGCGGACGCCCTCGACGATTTCCTCGACGTAGGCGTCGACGCCGTGGTCGTCGATGTAGCGTTCGGGCGTCTTGTTCGTCGAGAGAATCATGTGCTCCATGCGGAGCAGGCCGACGCCGTCGGCGCCGGTCGCGGCGGCGCGTTCGGCGGCTTCCGGAATCGAGACGTTGACCTTCACTTCCGTCGCTGTCATCGGCTTAACTGGGTTCTGAGGTCTGACATCGTCGAGGGCATCCGTCTCCTCTTCGGAATCGACGCTCGTCCCGTTCAGGACCGCGCCCTTGTCGCCATCGAGGGTGATGGTTTGTCCGTCTTCGAGTACCGCCGTAGCGTCAGTCGTTCCGACGACTGCAGGAACGCCCAGTTCCCGGGAGACGATGGCGGCGTGGCTGGTCATGCCGCCCTCGTCGGTGACGATGCCGCTTGCGCGCTTCATCGCCGGCACCATATCCGGCATCGTCATCTCTGTGACGATGATATCGCCCTCGCTGACCTTGTCGACATCGTCGAGTTTGCGGACGATACGGACCGGGCCGTCGGCGGTACCAGGGCTCGAACCCAGGCCGTCGACGAGTACCTCGCCATTCCCCGAAGCGGACCCATCGTTAACACCGGTGTCGGTGGCGGATGTCTCGACGTTGCTGTCGGCGTCGTCTTCGTCGATGGTTGTAATCGGGCGCGATTGAAGCATGTAATCCCCCGCATCGGTCATTGCCCATTCGACATCCTGTGGTGTGCCGTAGTACTCTTCGACACGTTCGCCAAGGTCTACGAGTCGGGAGATATCCTCATCGGAAAGCACTCGTCTGGTGCGTTTTTCCTCGGGGACGTCCCGTTCGACCGTCTCACCGGTTTCCTCGTCCTTCAGGTGCATCACCTTCTTTTCGGCAACAGTTACGTCGATTTCCCGGTTGGTTCGTTGGACCACGTAGTTGTCCGGGGACACCGCTCCGGACACTACTGCTTCACCGAGCCCCCAAGCGGCTTCGATAACCATTGTTGAATCACCCGTTGACGGGTGGCTAGTAAACATCACCCCCGACTTCTCAGCATCAACCATCTGCTGGACGACGACAGCGATGTTAACCACCGAGTGATCGAATCCCTGCTCTTGTCGGTAGTAAATCGCCCGCTGCGTGAACAGCGAGGCCCAGCATTCTCGAACTCGGTCAAGGAGGTCATCACCTGTGACGTTCAGGAAGGTGTCTTGTTGGCCAGCGAAAGAGGCGTCCGGCAAGTCCTCTGCGGTTGCCGACGAGCGGACCGCGACAAAAGCGTCATCCTCCCCGATTTCGTGGTAGGAGCCGAGGATCTCGTCTCGGAGTTCCTCGGGGAACGGTGTCTCGAGAATGAGTTCCTGTGCACGGTCCGAAGCGGTCATCAAGGCACTTGAGTCCTCAACATCGACATCGACGGCATCGAACAGTTCCTCATCGATTCCTGCGTTTTCAATAAACGTCCGGTAGGTGCCTGCCGTTACAACAAATCCCGGTGGAACGGGCAATTGAGCCTGCATAAGCTCGCCAAGAGATGCACCTTTCCCCCCGACTACCTCGATGTCGTCAGCACTAACCTCATCCAACCAGAGTACTGGCATCTGTACATGACGATGGTATAACTGAATAAAGAGTTTTACGGCTTTTGACACAGGTGGTCGGATGATATCGGGACGAACTAACACTGCGGAACTGTCCAGTTGCGGCCTGACAGAAAGAGCTCGTGTGGCCTGACTCAACAGCACAATGCGGTCGACAATGTGTCGGTTCTGCGGTACCGAAACAGGAGTACGAACTTCTAGGGCCTATCGGAGGATGGTTTGATTGTCATGGACGAATGTCTCCCTAGATGCGATACAACGAGGGGTGAGCCGTCACTCCTGAAAACATAATTTGACATTAGCGAACTATCTTCACGGCAACTGGTAACTTCCCCACCGATGGTATTATTCAGAATATTGGGGGCAATTATAACTATGATTTCCATCGTATCTGCGCAGTTCGAGGGCCCCGTTCTACATATAAAGTCGTCTCAAATACGTACACCCATGTTCACTATCCACAAACGCTGCTGTGTTATATTGAAACACGTTCACACCCGTTCTATCGGACTACGTTTTCCATCTATTCTTATACATCGAAGTGTCGTAGTTGTACACTAATGAATATCAATAGTACTGTTGTTATCTCTACTTCGCCGTGGATCACTTCGGGACGTTTCAGTGCCAAATAAACGGAGTCGATAGCGGACCGTCGCCTGAGGGCGCTCTGGAGGTGCTAGCTGAACGGTAGAAGATCCGAACTGATCTGCTGAGGCTCCGTTGACGAAGCGTACTACAGCTACAGGCGAGACTTGGGTAAGTTGAGTGAGGTAAGGGCGAATCATAACAGACATAACCTTGTTATTGATTGTGTTTAGAAGTCGGGATCCAGAACCAACCGTCAGCGCGAAATCCCCTAGTAGAACTCACCAAACCCGAGAATATCGTGCTGTTGATTTCATGGTAACCGATATCTGTTTCCGTTTGTAGTTAACAAACGCATGTCGGTCGTTACAGACGTATATTCGAACCTCTTCCATACCATCGATGTTCGTTCTCTTGGTGGTATTTCCACCTTCTGTCGGTTCATGTATATTGATGGTGTACTGCCGACGGACTAGTGAAATAGACAACCATGATTGTGTTTGTCTAGACCAAACGTATAAGTCAGAGGCTGTCAACCCGTCGGGTATGAACGATAGACAGGAACAAAAACAACGTACGATTCAGTCTGTTGATAAGGCCTGCCGTATAATTAGGATGCTGCGAGAGTTAGACGGTGCAGGTGTAACGGAGATAGCCGATCGGATGGATATGCCAAAAGGTTCTGTGCATACCTATCTGAATACCCTGAAGCAGAACGATATCGTGTGCAAAACTGGTGGTCAGTACCGTCTTGGGTTCTTTTTGCTCGAACTCGGGGAAGAGATCAAACACAAAAACCAGGTGTGTCAGTTCGCACAGGGGCCACTCGATGAGCTGGCTTCGGAGACCGGTGAGTTGGCCCGTCTTGTCCTACGAGAGCAGGGATACGGTGTGTACTTGGACAAATCTGAGGGCAAAAAAGCGATCGAAACCACGATTCTACCTGGACAGCGTGAGTACCTCCACTACACGTCTCAGGGGAAGGCTATCTTAGCTCACCTCCCAGAATCAGAAGTTCAGAAAATCATCGATAAACATGGATTGCCCAAACAGACAGAGAATACCATTACGGATCCTGAGGCGCTGTTCGAGGAGTTAGCGGAGATTCGTGAACGGGGGGTTGCCTTCAGTCAGGGCGAACGCACCCGTGGACTCCGGTGTGTATCGACAGCGATTCACGAACCAAATGGCGATGCCGTAGCTGCAATCGGCGTTTGTGGGCCAACGAATCGCATGCGTGACGATCGGTTCCGGAAGGAAATCCCGGAAATCGTTCGCGACAAAGCAAATCTCATTGAAATCAATATGCAGATGGCCATGAATTGATTTCTGACCGTATTTGTTCTAAACAAAGATGGCCCTTCACAAACGATTTCGTCTCGTTCGGTACCGTACGCAAAATCAGATTCCCGCGTTGATGTCCCTGCCTTCGCGAGTGTAAGAAAGACTTAGGTCAAGATGCCACTCACGTATGACTCATCACCCAAACAGCGTTCTCCATAGGTCGGTCGGGTTTGTTAGGAAGTCCTGTACCGGATCACCACCGAGTAGCCGGTTATGTACCGACATCGATAGTCGCGTTAAGCCCTCGTAACTTCTCTATTGCAGAAATCGCTGCGAGATAGCTCGTCTTTTGGTCGTTTGGTGACGGAACGTTTCGAACCGATGTCTCGATTCGACCCATCCCACCCTCAGCCGTAATCTCGTGGACGTTGTTCTTCCCGGTTGGATCTGCGACAATCCTGACAGTCGTTTCTTCAGGGCCGACACCCGCGAGACTCAGCGTCATCGCGACGTTGATATTTGACGGAAACAGCGGTGCGGCCTCGTCCGCTGTTCCTTCAAAGACGACGGTAGGTTCTGTGATGGCGTTAAGATCAATTCCGCTTTCTTCGACATACGGCGCTCCTTTGAGAACACCAAGTGGTTTCGTGGTCTGCAGCGACACGTTTTCTAGTTCCCCAGTTAGCGCAGCGGTTTTTATCGAGTCGAGACCTGCAATCGAACCAGAAGGTAAGTAGAGATTGCCAGTACTCCGCTCCGCTGCCCTGAAGATATTAGACCGCAATTCCGTATCGGCAAGCGCTCCGACGCTCATCAGCATGCAAGAGCTTCCTGATTCAAGTGCTCCAACGGCGACGTCATCGACCACGTCTTTGTCGGCAGCCTCGATAACGAGGTCTGTCTCAAAAACCTCAGCGACCGTGTCGGCTTTTCTAGGATGTTCTCCATGCTTGAACTGGTCGCAAACGGTGGTAACGCGATCTGGATGATGGTCATACACAACAGAGAGGTTGACTGGAGCCGTTCCATCAGCGATATGGGTCGCGATTTCCTTCCCAATCGTTCCACAGCCGACAATACCGACTGAACGAATCATGGGCCACTGTCAGTTAGGCAGAGGTAAAATATTGACGCAACCAAAAGGATTGCTACGCCGAACTCAGTCGTCTGAAGTTACTGTTTCACGAAGAGACGCCGGCCGGGCAGTATACAAGCCAACGATAGCTGCGCCGCACAAAACATATATTCGAGGGGGAAAACACCTCACATGAACCATGGAAAAAACAGGGTTGCTAGTGCCACTATTCCGTCGGCAAATGGAACACTGTCAGGTAACGTCTGAAGAGACCGTTGCGCTAGTAACGGACACAAAAAGTCCACGTGAGTTCGTTGGGGCTTGCTTCGCCGCCGCTGAGGACCTTGATGCAGACGTGTTCGAGGTACAGATTCCTGAGTACGGTCGCAATTCCGTATCCCCCGAGATATCCGAGGGTCAGGGCGGCACACTGCGCCTCTCCAATGGCCCAGTCGCCGCCTGTAAACACGCCGACATGGTGTTTGACTTCACCCTCGAAGGATTCATCCACGTCCCCGAGCGCGGTGAGATACGTGATGCTGGAACCCGAATCCTTCGCGTCGGAGCCCGTGAACCGCACTATCTCCGTCGGCTGATGCCCTGGGAGCCCGAGGAGGCCCAGCGCGTCAAAGAGCGTGTCCAACGGCACCGCGACCTACTGGCCGAAACCGACGAGATGCGTATTACCTCCGAATACGGAACGGACGTAACGATGGAAGTCGAACCGAGCACGGCATTCGACTCCTACGGGTTCGTCGATGAACCCGGTAAATGGGACGTCTGGGGGCAAAACATGGTCTCGAATTATCCGTCGAACGTCGACGGGACGATTGTAATCGCACCGAGCGATTACAACGTTGTCCCCTTCGCGGAGTATGTTGACTCGGCCATCGAATGTGTCGTCGAGGACAACTATATCGTTGAGATAAACGGCGAAGGCGGAGACGCCGAGTTGATGCGCGGCCACCTCGAAAGCTACGACGACCCGGATGTCTGGGCGACGAGTCACTTCGGATGGGGGCTCAACCCCAATGGAACGTTCTACAACATGGCACTTCACGACCGAAAGCCCGACGAAGCGGGCGTAAGCGCCAGTGAAGGGCGGGTCTGGGAAGGTAACATGCTCTGGAGTACCGGTCCGAACACTCATGAGGACCGCTATGCACCGTGTCACTACGACATCGCACAGAAGAACTGCAGTGTCTATCTCGACGGCGACCCCGTCGTCGAGGAGGGTGAGGTCGTCGTTGAGTGAGCGTCGGGGAGAATCTCGGAGCAGCCACCACAACCACCAACTATCGACGTACCGCTGATTCCAGCGGCCACGTTGAGTGTCATTTTCAACTGGGTCGTTCCATCGACGTTACCACATTGAACACCGCAACTCGAGCCACGGAAGTCTAGTCTCGACAGGCGCCACCATCCGTGATACGGCCGCGGTGAAATGAGAGACTGTACTTACTGGACCGAGCGCGGAGAAAATCCATACACACAGGACGTCGCTATCGTGATGCCTCCGTATCGGCTGGCTCACTCCTCACGATTCGAGTTCGCTAGCCGTGACCGAATGTGATTCGTCAATCGGTCCATCGCTTCGTCGGCCGTATCGACTTCGTCAGTCAGGCTCAAAAACCCGTGTGCAAGGGCCGGATAGTGGTCGTGAGTGGTCGGGACGCCACTTGCTTCGAGTTTTTCTGCGTACTCGATACCATCATCTCGGAGTACGTCCATACCAGCGGTTACGACGACAGCGGGGGCGACGCCGGAGGGGTCTGATACCCGCCGAACCGCGGCGAGAGGGTTGTGCTTTTGGATGGGATACTCGAGATATTGGTCCCAGAACCACTGCATATCTCGGCGGGTCAGGAGCGGCTGGTCGCTGTGCTGAACGTATGACTCCGTCT